>JAESGS010000292.1_pt1 | contig 56378 bp, 40 predicted proteins | sample 9269761 | NCBI WGS metagenome assembly JAESGS01 (sample SAMN15741799, study PRJNA653493) | algae metagenome | isolation source: Cyanosarcina radialis HA8281-LM2 and co-occurring heterotrophs from damp... | place: USA: Makauwahi cave, Hawaii | collected 2011-01-06 | reverse complement strand
TATAGCCGCCGGCTTGCCGGCGGGGTTTTTGGGGGGGCGCAAAACCCCGCCGGCACGCCGGCGGCTATATAAGAGCGACTCGCGTCGCTTAACGGCCCCGCACCGCGGCGAGAATCGCCGCCGTTGCCGTCCCTTCATATCCTGTAGTCAACCAACCGAGGGCGGGCCGACCGGCCCGCCCTTGTCGTCTACCCAGGACGGAGGAAACCCACCGTGGGGTCCGACAGCAAACCCGGCGCGAACCGCCCGTTCGACACGAAGACGGTCGAATTCCTGGTCAAGCTCATGGCCGAGCAGGACCTGAGCGAGATCGACCTGCACGAGGGCGAGCACCGCATCCGCCTCCGCCGCGGGGCGCGAATCGTGACGGCCGCGGCCGCGCCGGCCCCGGCCCCCGTCGCGCCGTCCCACGCCCCGGCCGCCGCCGCCGCGCCGGCGACATCACCGCACGCCCCGCCGGCGAAGTCGAACCTGCACGAGATCAAGTCGCCGATGGTCGGCACGTTCTACGCGAAGCCCGGCCCGGACAAGGACGACTACGTGAAGGTCGGCAGCAAGGTGAAGCCGGATACCGTCGTCTGCAAGCTCGAGGCGATGAAGTTGTTCAACGACCTGCCCGCCGACTGTTCCGGCACGATCGCCGAGGTGTGCGTCAAGAACGGCCAGCCGGTCGATTTCGGCACGGTCCTGTTCCGCGTCGAGTTGTCCTAGCGCGGATCGCGGAACTCGGAACGCGGAACGGAAAACCCACGTCGCTTCGAGTTCCGCGCTCCCACTTCCGAGTTCCGAGTTCGAGCGAAGCATGTTCCAACGCATTCTCGTCGCCAACCGGGGGGAGATCGCCCTCCGCGTCATCCGCGCTTGCCGCGACCTCGGCATCGAGGTCGCCTGCGTCTACAGCGAGGCCGACAAGGACGCCCCGTACTTGAAACTCGCCGACCAGGCCATCTGCATCGGCCCCGGCCCGGCCCCGGAGTCCTATCTGAAGGTGGACCGGATCATCGCCGCCGCCGAGATCGCCAACGCCCAGGCCATCCACCCCGGCTACGGGTTCCTGTCCGAGAACTCGAAGTTCGCGCACATCTGCCGGGAGTGCAAGATCGAGTTCATCGGCCCGCCGGAAGAGGCGATGGACGCCGTCGGCAACAAGGACAAGGCGAAGCAGCTGGCGAAGAAGGCGAAGGTCCCGACCGTTCCCGGCTCGGACGGGATCGTCACGTCCGACGAGGAGGCGCTGAAGTTCGCGCACGCCGTCGGCTACCCGGTGCTCATCAAGGCGTCCGCCGGCGGCGGCGGCCGCGGCATGCGGGTCGCCCGCAACGACATCACCCTCCTCAGCGGCCTCCAGTCCGCCCGCCAGGAGGCCGAGCAGGCGTTCAAGGACGGGTCCGTCTTCCTCGAAAAGTACCTCGACCAGCCGCGGCACATCGAGGTCCAACTCCTCGGCGACCGGCACGGCAACGTCATCCACCTCTACGAGCGCGACTGCTCCCTCCAGCGCCGCCACCAGAAGCTCGTCGAGGAGGCCCCGGCCCCGAACCTGCCGGAGAAGGTGCGGGACAACATCTGCGACGCGGCCGTGCGGCTGGCGAAGGCGGCCGGGTACTACTCGGCCGGGACGTGCGAGTTCCTGGTGGACAAGGACAACAACTTCTACTTCATCGAGGTGAACGCCCGCGTGCAGGTCGAACACCCGGTCACGGAACTGATCACCGGCGTGGACATCATCCGCGAGATGATCCGCGTCGCGGCCGGGGAGAAGCTCCGCTACCGGCAGAAGGACATTTCCCCCCGCGGCCACGCGATCGAGTGCCGGATCAACGCCGAGGACCCGGCGAAGGACTTCCGGCCGTCGCCGGGGACGATTACGACGTGGCAGCCGCCGGGCGGCCCCGGCGTGCGGTTGGACTCGCACGTCGTCCCCGGCTACCGCGTCCCGCCGAACTACGACAGCATGGTGGCGAAGCTCCTCGTCCACCAGCCGTCGCGGGACGAGGCGATCGCGGTGATGCGGCGGGCGCTGCGGGAGTTCACGGTCGAGGGCATCGCGACGACGATCCCGATCCACCAGCGGATCATGAGCACGGCCGAGTTCATCAACGGGACCGTGGACACGACGTTCATCGAGCGGAGCCTGATGCCGGGGAAATGACGCCGCGAACCGCCCCGCCCCTGGAATCAATTCGCCTCCCGGCCGGGAAGTTCCGTCGAGCCGGTCGTGCCCGTCGCGAGGGCTTGGCGGACGGCGTCCGCCGTCGGGCGGCCGGGGAGGTCGAGGCGGCGGAGCGTGCCGCCGTGCGGCCGGCCGATCACGACCGCCCCCGCCGCCGCGTCCGGGAACGATTCGCACGCGACGCAGACGCACCCGGCGAGGGGCGTCGCCGGGCGGCCGACGAACACGACGAGCGGCTTGCCCTCCCTCAGCGCCTTCGCGTGCTGCTCGGCGTAGGTCGGCGGCGCGAACGCCAGCGCGAGGGCGGCCTTCGCCCGCAGCTTCTGGGCGGGCGTCGGCCCCGCACCGGCGGCGAGGGCGGGGAACAGAACCAGGGTGATGATCGTTCGCATGGGAAGGTTCCGATATAGCCGCCGGCTTGCCGGCGGGGTTTTGGGTAGGAGGAAGGCCCGCCGGCAAGCCGGCGGCTAAATACTGTGGGTCACCGGCGGGCGACCCGTGAATCGTCAATGGTTTGCTTCGCGTACCAGTCGAGCTTCCGCGCCGGGAAGCCGCGGAAGTTGCTGAACGCCCAACTGTCGCCCTGCTTCAACATCCGGTCCAGCACGGCCGCGTCCGCCCAGAACCCGGCCGGCGACGGGTCGCCGACGCCGCGGGGGCCGCCGTGCGCGGACGCGCCCCACGAGTTCAACAGGAACCCGCCGGGGCGACTTCCCCCGCGCACGCCGACCAGCGCCATGCAGTGCATCCAGACGCCCCGCGGCTGGCAGAACCCGTCCGCGTCGCGGGCCATGTTGAACCCCTGGCTGCTGCACACGATCAGCGGGTAGCCGTTGCGGACCGCCGCCCGCGCCTCGTCCCAACTCCGCACGTTCGCCACCGCCTTCACCGGATGCTTCCGCGCCTCCGGCTCCAACTCGTCCGGCACGCCGGTGTTGCCGAACTCGCGACACCGGGCCACGCTGTACGTCCGCAAGTCGAACCGGCCGAACACGCCGCGGGGCAGGACGCCGTAGTCGGTGACGAACTTCGCCGCCCACGCCCCGACGCTCCCGTCGCCGCGGACCCGGCCGCCGCCGACCTCCACGCGGGAGCCGCCGTAGATCACTTCCTGAACGAGGTCGCGATACTCCTCCCGCGCGCCGCTCGCGATCTGCACGCAGATCAGGTGCTCGACGGCCGCGGCCGTGCCGAAGCTCACGCACGACCCGACCGACCCCTGGTCCCGCGGCGGGATGAGGCCGCCGAGCACCTGCCGGGCCGCGTCCCACAGGAACACGTCGTCCGGCCCGGCGTACTCGCTCTGGAATGCCTCCGTGGTTTGGAACTGCGGGTTCGGGATCGTGCCGGTGATCGCCCGAACCTGATCGCGGTCATCGACCCAGCCGAACGTGCGCGGTTCGTTCGACGGCGGCGAGGGGAAAACCCAGATGCCGAGGCCGGCGAGTACGACGCCGGCGAGAAACAACCCGATGCGCTTCGTCATTTCAATCCCTCCAGGGTGGTGGCAACGCGGTCGAAGAGTTTCGCCGCCTTCGTTCGCGTGGCGGCGTCGAGCGGCTTCTCGCCGTCGGTGGACAGTTCCTTCGCGACCTCCTCGGCGATCCGCTTGCGGAGGCCGACGAGCGCGTCCGCCGGGACGAGCGTGGCGGCCGCGGCCCGGATGCGGGCGGCGAGGTCGCCGGTCGTCGCCACGTCCGCCTTCTCCGCGAACGCGACCGCCTCCCGGTACAGGGCCGCCAGCTGCGCCGCGTGCGCGGGCTTGTCGGCGGTCGCGTCCTCGGCGAACAGCTTCCCCAGGTCGCGGGCGAGCGGGTCGGCCGGGGCGGGGCCGGGCGGGTCGCCGACCACAACGACGCACTTCGCGGCGTCGCTCGGCACGTCCCCGGCGGCCGTCCAGGCGAGGACCGTGTACCGCCCCGGCTTCGGGCTGCTGAACACGGCCGCGGCCCCGTCCGGGAACGGCACGAGGTCGGCGTCGTCGGCCGCGAGGTGCCAGCGGACGTGCCGGCCGGTCGTCTCGGCGGTCAGCCGGACGATGCGGCCGGGCGCGGCCTTCACCTCGTCCGGCAGTTTGATCGCCGGCGACGGCGGTTGGGCGAGCAGGGCGGTAAGGAACAGCGGGACCATTGGCGGCAACCCTCGGAGTGCGGGATGCCGGAAGATAAGATACGTTTGTACACTGTCAACAAAAATTAGTAGGCACACCCCGTGTGCCGTCTCCTCGGCGTGTCGGCGGGTTCGTCGGGGTCGCGGCGGACACAGAGTAGTAGGCACACTCCGTGTGCCGTTTCGTTCCCGCCGCGGGGAGTTCGTCCGAGTCACTGCGGCCACCAGCAGACGGCACACGGAGTGTGCCTACTACTTTGGTCGCGCTCGTTATAACCGTGACGGCCCCGGTCCCGCCGTGGAGGGGGTGGGGGGGTAGAATCTTCGGCATCTTGGACATCTACTAGAAAACAAGGCGTTCCCGGCGCTCGTCGGGGAAGTCCGGGCCCGGCCGGTCGCGCGCGGCGTCCCGCCTTTACCCGCCTCGACGACTGAACGAATTGCGACGGATGTGTCCGCGGGCCTCCCGACGACTTCACACGTCATTCGTGAAGTCGCTGAAGCAGTCAAAAATGAAAGATCGATAGGAGATGAGAATCACCCGGCGATTGCGGGCCGTCGTTTCTTTGGGATCAAACTCGCGGACCGAACGACCCTGAATTCTCGACACGCCTTACCCGGCCGGTCCCGGACTGTGGCGAAATCGGGCACTACCGGGGTAAAGGCGGCAATTTGGGGACGGTTTCGGTGGCGGTTACTCGGATGACGGGTAGAGTATTTCCTCTATGCCTTCAGCCGGTCTCCCGCCGCAGGACGTGAAGCACCCGCGCGGCCCGACGCCACCTGATAGGCACCCTTGAGGTTCGCCCATAATGCCCAACTCGTTCTTCGCCCGCCGGGCGCGCGGGCTGCTGCGCCGTTCCCTTCTCCGCCCCGCTCCGACGAAGCTGGCCGCCCTGCCGTTGGAAGCCCGTGAGGTGCCGGCCGTCGGCGGGTTCGCGTTCCAGGACTACAACGCGAACGGCGTGCTGGACGCCCCCGGCACGCTCGCCAACCTCGGCGGCACGGCCGTGGGGGCGGCGGGGACGATTAGCACGGCGACCGACGCCGGCGTCGGCAACATCACCGTCACCGTGTTCGACGCGGCCGGGGCGCAGGTCGGCCAGACGACGACGGCCGCCGGGACCGGGGCGTGGTCCGTGCCCACCGGGGCCGGGCAGTACCGCGTCGAGTTCACCGGCTTGGCCGCCGCCGGGTTCGCGGCCGGGCCGCACGGCCCGGCGAACGGCACGACGACGCAGTTCGTCATGGACGGCGCGGCGGCGGTCAACCTCGGCCTCGTCCAGGCGGCGACGTACTTCCAGAACGACCCGCTGCTCGTCACGTCCCGGTACACGTTCGGCACGGCCGTCGGGAACACGGAATCGGCGATCATCAGCTTCCCGTACTCGTCCGGCTCGACGCAGCAGGCGAACAGCGACGCCGCGAACCGGCAAGCCCTGAGCGACCACGCGGTCTCCATCCCGGCGTCGCAGGTCGGGACGACGTGGGGCCTCGGGTTCAACCGGCAACAGCGGGCCGCCTACGCGGCGGCGTACGCGAAGCGGCACAGCGGCCTCGGGCCGGGCGGGACCGGCGCGATCTACACGTTCGCCCTCCCCGCGACCGACACGCCGAATTCCGTCACGACCGCGGCGCAGTGGATCAACCTGGAGGGCCTCACCGGCGTCCGGGACGCGGCCACGAACGCGCTCCAGCCGGCGGTGGACACGCAGGGCGGGTTCGGCGCGTTCTTCACGGCCCGGACCGGCGGCGGGTACGCCTACGACACGGACTCCGGGAACGCCGGGTGGAACGCCGTCGGCAAGTCGTCCCTCGGCGGGCTGGACGTGAGCGCCGACGGCGGCACCGTTTACGTGATGAACCTCGCCGACCGGCGGCTGTACATCATCCCGGTCCTGGCGAACGGGGCGGCGGACGCGGCGAACGTCCGGTCGATCGCCGTCCCGACGCCGGCCGGGGCGGACCCGAACGACGTGCGGCCGTGGGCGGTGCAGGCCCGCGGCGGCCTCGTGTACGTCGGCCTCGTCGATTCGGCGGAGAGCGACCAGAACCGGACGACCCTCCGCGGGTACGTGTACGCCTTCGACACCGCGACGAACGCCTTCGGCGGGTCGCTGGTGAACGACGCCGGCGGCGACGGGTTCGACCTGAGCTACGCCCGCGGCAGCAGCTTCGCCGGGTCGGACGACTTCCGGGCGTGGTCGCCGACGTACAACCGGGTGCAGTTGAACAACCTCGCCGGCGGGCTGTACGCGTCGCAGTACCCGCAGCCGATCGTCAGCGGGCTGGCGTTCGACACGCAGGGGAACCTGACGATCAGCATCCGCGACCGGAACGGCGACCAGACCGGCCGCGGGGCGCAGTCGAACGGGCCGGAGGCCGGGCCGCCGCTGCTCGCCGGGTCGCCGGCCGGGCGGGTCGAGGGGGTGTCGTCCGGGGACCTGCTGAAGGCGTTCGCCGACGGCGGGACGTTCGACATCGAGGCGAACGGCCGGAACCCGAACAACGTCGCCCAGGCCGGCACGGGCGTGGGCAGCGGGTTCGGGCCGGGCGGCGGCGAGTTCTACGGCGAGGACGACTACGGCAACGGCGGCCTCGGCGGCGGGCACGGCGGCACGAGCCTCGGCGGGGTGACGCAGCTGCCGGGGTTCGGCAGCGTCGTCAACGCGCACTTCGACCCGCTGTACAACGGCGACCTCCGCACCGGCGGCATCCGGTGGTTCGACGCCGACGCCGGCGGGCTGGAGAAGTCCTACCAGATTTACAGCCGGGACGAGGGGGCGACCGGGCCGACCGACCCGGACGGGACGTTCGGCAAGGCGAACGGCCTCGGCGACCTGATCGCCATCGCGAACGACCCGCCGGTCGAGATCGGCAACCGCGTCTTCCGCGACACCGACCGGGACGGCGTCCAGGACCCCGGCGAGCCGGGCATCCGGGACGTGATCGTTCAGCTGCAGGACATTAACGGGAACCTCCTGGCGACGGCGAAGACGGCGGCGGACGGCAGCTACTACTTCAGCAACGGCCCCGGCACGACCACGGACGGCGAGCAATACGGCGTCGCCGGCTTGGCGAACGGCGCGAAGTACCAGGTCGTCATCCCGAACGTGTCCGGCACGCAACAGGTCCCGCTCACCGGGCTGATCCTCACGACCGTAAACGCCGGGCACACCGGCGACGGCACGACGACGGACGGCAACGGCGACCTGCGGAACTCCGACTTCGCCCTGACCGGCACGAGCGGCGTGTCGGTCGTGAACCTGATCGGGAACGCGGCCGGCAACAGCGTCCACACCTCCGACGCCGGGTTCATCGACGGCGTGTCCCTCGGCGATTTCGTGTGGGAGGACTCGAACAACGACGGCGACTTCGACGCCGGCGTCGAGGCCGGGATCGCGGGCGTGACGGTCAACCTCTATCAGGCGGCGGCCCCGAACACGGTATTCGCCACGCAGCAGACGGTCGCCGGCGGCGGCTACCTGTTCACCGGGCTGCTCGCCGGCGACTACATCGTGGAAGTCGTCGGGCCGGCCGGGTTCCGCAGTTCCAGCGGCGGCGGGGCGGACCTCGTGAACGGCCCGTTCGAGTCCGCGCTCCCGCCCGGCAACAGCCTCACGAACGAGGTGGACCACGGCAAGGCCGTCAGCGGCAACAACGTCACCGGCTACGTGATCCGCGCGAACACGGTGACGCTGGCCGCGAGCGGCAACCCGGACGGCGGCGGGTTCGCGAACCTGCGGCAGGACTTCGGCCTCGTCCGCACGTTCAGCCTCGGCAACCGCGTCTGGCTGGACAAGAACAACAGCGGCACCATCGACGCGGCCGACGGCGGCACGCCGGGGATCGACGGCGCGACGGTAAGGCTGTACCGGCCGACGGACTTCGACGCGGCGGGGAACCTGCTCGCCGGGGCGACGGCCCTCCGCACGACGACGACCGCGAACGGCGGGTACTACCGGTTCGACGACCTGCTCGGCGCGGCCAGCGCCGCCGACCTGTCGGCCGGCAGCTACGTCGTCGTGGTGGACGCCATCGCCGGCGCGCGGTCGAGCACCGGCACGAACGGCAGCGCCGCCGGCCCGTTCGAGCCGGCCCCGACGCTCATCGGTGCGCCGACGACGACCGACAGCGATGACAGCGGCACGACCGTCGCCGGCGGCCTCGTCCGCAGCGGCGTCGCCGTGGTCGGGCCGGGCGCCACGCTGCCGACCGGCGAAGGTGATCTCGTCGGCCTGCCGAACCCGCAGGGGACGGCGGACGCGGCCGCGAACATGACCGTGGACTTCGGGTTCTTCCGCCCGCTCGCCCTCGGGAACTTCGTGTTCGAGGACGCGAACAACAACGGCACGCACGACGCCGGCGAGGCCCCGCTCGCGAACGTCGCCGTGCAGCTCATCGACGCGCTCGGCAAGACGGCCGGCACGACGACGACGGACGCGAACGGCGCGTACCTGTTCACGAACCTGTCGCCCGGCCAGTACACCGTCCGCGTCACGACGCCGGCCGGGTTCACGACCAGCACGGGCGTGAACGGCGGCGCGAGCGGCCCGTTCGAGCCGGCCCCGCAGACGACGACGAACAACGTCGATCACGGCACGCTGAACGCGACGATCACGGCCGGCAAGTTCGTGGACGCCGTCGTCACCCTCGGCGACGTGGGGGCGGCCGGGAACCCGGACACGATCGTTAACCCGAACGACGCGAACCTGCGGCAGGACTTCGGGTTCTTCCGGCCGCTCGCCCTCGGCGACTTCGTCTTCGAGGACCGCGCGAACAACGGCGTCTTCGACGGGGCCGATACGCCGGTCGCCGGCGTGCTCGTCGAGTTGCTCGACGCGACGAACGCCGTCATCGGCAGCCGGACGACGCTGGCCGACGGGCTGTACCGGTTCGACAACCTCGTCAGCGGCAACTACACGATCCGCATCACGCCGCCGGCCGGCCAGGGGTACGCCAGCAGCACCGGGGCGAACGGGCAGGCGACCGGGCCGTTCGAGCCGGCGACCGGCATCACGGCGAACAACGCCGACCACGGCACGACGGCCGGCGGGTTCATCGCCACGACCGTGACGCTGCTGCCGGCCGGCAACCCGGACGAGGGCGGCGCGGCGAACCTGGCGCAGGACTTCGGCCTGTACCGCCCGGTGCTGCTCGGCAACCTCATCTGGCGGGACGCGAACAACAACGGCGCGTTCGACCCGCTCGCCGGGGAGACCGGCATCGGCGGCGTGGCCGTCGATCTGCTCGATTCCGCCGGGACGGTCCTCGCGTCCACGACGACCGACGGCAACGGGCTGTACCAGTTCCCGGTGACGCCCGGCCAGTACCGCGTGCGGATCGCGCCGCCGGCCGGCCTCGTCAGCAGCACCGGCAACGGCCCCGGCCCGTTCGCCCCCGGCCCGTTCGAGCCGTCCGCCGGCCAGACGGCCGACGGCGTGGACCGCGGCACGGCGGCCGGCGGGTTCGTCCAGACGGAACTCATTACGGTCACCGACCCCGGAACGGCCGGCAACCCGGACAGCGCCGGGTTCGCCAACCTGCGGCAGGACTTCGGCCTCTACTCGCCGATCGCGCTCGCCCTCGGCAACCTCGTGTTCGAGGACGCGAACAACAACGGCGTCCGCGACGCCGGCGAGCCGGGCATCCCCGGCGCGACGGTGACGCTGCTGGACGCGGGCGGCAACCCGATCACCGCCACGACGACGGACGGGACCGGGAACTACCGGTTCGACAACCTGCCGCCAGGCACGTACACGGTGCTGGCCCTCGCGCCGGCCGGGTTCCGCAACAGCGACGGCGTGCGGACGCCGGACGACACCGACCACGGCCTCATCGACCCGGTCGCGGCGAACAAGGCGACGAGCGCCGTCACGCTCACCAACCCGGCGGTGACGCCGAACCCCGACGAGGGTGGTACCGCGAACCTCCGGCAGGACTTCGGGTTCTTCCGCCCGCAGGCGATCGGGAACTTCGTGTTCATCGACGCGAACAACAACGGGTCGAAGGACGCCGGCGAGGTCGGGAAGGCCGGCGTGGCGGTGCAGCTGGTCCAGGGCACGTCCGTCCTCGGCAGCACCACGACGGGCGCGAACGGGAACTACCTGTTCCCGAACCTGACGCCGGGGACGTACACGGTGCGGGTGACGCCGCCGGCCGGGTTTTCCACCAGCACCGGCAAGAACGGCAGCCCGACCGGGCCGACCGAGCCGGGCCTGACGGACGCGACCGACAATGCCGACCACGGCACGGCCACCGGCACCACGATCAGCGCGAACGTGACGCTGACGGCCGGCGCGACGAACCCGGACGGCCTCGACAACCTCCGGCAGGACTTCGGCCTGTTCCAGCCGCTGACGTTCGGCGACACGGTGTTCGCGGACGCGAACAAGAACGGCACGCTCGACGCCGGCGAGAAGCTGCTGCCGAACGTGCCGGTGCAGCTGACCGACGGGACCGGCACGGTCGTCGGCACGGTGACGACCGGCACGGACGGCAAGTACCAGTTCACGAACCTCACGCCGGGCACGTACACGGTGCAGGTGACGCCGCCGGCCGGGTTCACGCTGACGCCGGTGACGGTGGACCCGACGGCGAACGCCGGCAACCAGAACGTCGGCACGCAGGTCGGGAGCGTCATCCAGGCGGGCGTGACGCTGTTGCTCGGCGGCGCGCCGAGCATCGAGGGGAACACGAACGGCAACAATTTCGTCAACGGCGACTTCGGCCTCGTCGCCCCGCCGTCGGCGAAGGTGTCCGGGTTCGTCTACCGCGACCCGAACCTGGACGGCCAGTTCGTCCGCGGCACGTCGCCGAACGGGGACACCCCCATCGGCGCGGTGACGGTGACGCTGTTCGACAACGCCGGCGTCCAGGTCGGCACGACGAAGACGGACAACAACGGGTTCTACCAGTTCACCGGATTGCTGCCGGGGACGTACACGATTGTCGAAAGCCAACCGGCCGGCCTCTTGGACGGCCTCGACACGCCGGGCAGCCTCGGCGGCACGTCGCCGGCCAACGACACGTTGCAGGTGACGCTCGCGGCGAACGACGACGGGCAGAACTACAACTTCGGCGAGTACCAGCCGACGCAGGTGTCCGGGTACGTGTGGGTGGACGCGAACCTGAACTGCCAGTACGACCGCGGCAGCGAGATCACCGTGGCGAACGTGCCGGTCACGATTAGCGGGACGGCGTTCGCCGGCACGCCGTTCGCCCGGCCGCTGACGGCCGCGGACGTGCCCGGCGGGCTGACGGTCCGCACCGACGCGCGGGGCCGCTACCTGTTCCCGGTGCTGCCGCCGGGCGTGTACACCGTCACCCGCGGCGACCTGCCGGCGGAGGCGGCCGCCCTGTACGCGGACGGGTGCGAGCAGATCGACGACCGCGCGACGCCGGCCCCGGCGGTCACGAACAACCAGTTCTCGAACGTGACGACGATCCCGGCCGTCGTCCGCGGGTCGCTGAACTTCGGCCTCATCTCGGTCCTCGACCCGACGAAGCGGCAGTTCCTCGGCTCCTCCGGCGGCTCGAACGGCGCGACGACGCCGGCGTCGAGCTGGCCGCCGGGCACGCCGAACAGCCCGACGGTCCCGCTGTCCCCGGCGTTCGGCGTCGGCAACGCGGCCGCCGGCTCGGCCTACGTGATCGTGTCCGCGGGCGCAGGGCTGTCCCCGCAGGTCCGTGTATTCGACTACGCGAGCGGCGGCGAAAAGTTCCGCCTCCAACCGTATGAATCGACGTTCACCGGCGGCGTCCGGGTGGCGCAGGGCGACGTGACCGGCGACGGCATCGCCGACATCGTCACCACCACCGGCGTCGGCGGCGGCCCGCGGACGCGGGTGTACGACGGCGCGACCGGCAACCCGGTCATGGACTTCTTCGCGTTTGAATCGACGTTCCGCGGCGGCACGTTCGTGACCGTCGGCGACGTGAACGCCGACGGGTTCGGCGACGTGATCGTCGGGGCGGAGGTCGGCGGCGGCCCGCGCGTCACGACGTTCAGCGGCAAGGACGGGTCGGTCCTCAACAACTTCTTCGCGTTCGATTCCACGCAGCGGGGCGGGACGCGGGTGGCGGCGGCCGACTTCAACGGCGACGGCCGGGCCGACATCGTGGCGACGACCGGCAAGGGCGTCCCCACGCGGGTCCGGGTGTTCGACGGCACGAACGTGTCCCAGACGCTCCGCGACTTCGCCCCGTTCGAGGCCAGCTTCACCGGCGGCGTGAACATCACCGCCGGCGACTTCAACGGCGACGGCACGCCGGACATCGGCGTCGGCGCGGAGGTCGGCGGCGGCCCGCGGGCGCAAATCTTCGACGGCAAGACCGGCGCGGCCGTGGTGAACACGTTCGCGTTCGAGGCCACGTTCCGCGGCGGCGTCCGGGTGGCGGCCCAGGACGTGAACGGCGACGGCCGGGCGGAGTTGGTCGCGACGCCCGGCCCCGGCGGCGGGGCGCGGGTCCGCGTCATCGACGCGGCGACGCTGCAAGACCTCGACGCGTTCTACGCGTTCGAGCCGAACTTCGTCGGCGGGGCCTACGTCGGCTGACCGCCCGCCCGGAATCGGATCGGCGGCCGGGGTTCCGTGGACCCCGGCCGCCGATTTTTTTGTTGACACGATTCGTGAGAGTCGTTTAATCTTCTCCCACTACCTCTCATCTTTTCGCCGGCCTTCGACTCGCACTCGTCTCTCCCGGCCGGTCCCGGTCGCCCGTACCCGTCTCGGATTGGGGACTCGCATGACTCGCGCGCCGTCCGTCCACCGCCCCGCCTTCACGCTGATCGAACTGCTGGTCGTCATCGCCATCATCGCCATTCTCATCGGCCTACTCCTCCCGGCCGTGCAGAAGGTCCGGGAGGCCGCCGCCCGGATCAAGTGCGGCAACAACCTGAAGCAACTCACCCTGGGGATGCACAACTACGCCGGCGTCCGCGGGCACTACCCGCCGGCGTTCGCGAACACGGCCACGCGGAACGGCCAGTACTACCCCGGCTGGGGCTGGGGGGCGCTACTGCTCCCGTTCGTCGAGCAGGACGGGCTGTACAAGCAGCTCCAGCCGGAGAACCTGCTGTTCGCCCCGGCGACGAACCTGGCGGCGAAGCCGACGCCGCTGACGCAGACGAAGCTCGGCGTGTTCCGCTGCCCGTCGGACCCGGCCCCGGACCTGAACCCGTTCCGCCTCCTCCCGGCCGACGGGTCGTTCGCGCTGTCGAACTACCGGGCCGTGTGCGGGACCGACTCGTCGGGCTTCTTCTACGTGAACGAGGACCGCAACGGCGTCCTGTGGCAGAACAGCAAGGTGACGTTCCAGATGATCCCCGACGGCACGTCGAACACGGTGGCCGTCGGCGAGTGCGTGTTCGACGACCGGCCGGGGGTGAACAAGTGGGCGGCCATCTGGGCCGGGCACACCGGGCTATACCAGGGCGGCGTCCGGATCAGCGACGTGATGTGGCACCTGGACGACAACTCGGCGAAGATCAACGGGACGGCCCCGCAGGCGTTCGGCAGCCGGCACACCGGCGGGGCGTACTTCGGGTTCTGCGACGGGTCGATCCGGTTCTTCCGGGAGACCGGCGACCCGGCCGTGACGAAGTGGCTCGGCCGCCGCAACGACGGCCGGGTGATCTCCGTGGAATTCTGACTTGTAGGGCGGGTCAAGGCTTTGCGCCGACCCGCCGGGGGACTGGGACCGACGGCGGGTCGGCGCAAAGCCTTGACCCGCCCTACGGCTTCCCGTTCCGCCCGTCGAGCGCGTCGCGGGCGGCCTTGCCGAGCGTGCCGGGGCTGTACGGCTTGTCCAGGAACGTCACCTTGTCCTCGGCCGCCGCCGTCCGGTCGGCCGAGTACCCGCTCGCCAGGATCACCGGCACGTGCGGGTTCGCCGTCCGGATCGCCCGCATCGCGTCCAGCCCGGACAGGTTCGGCATCGTCAGGTCCAGCACGACCAGGTCGAACGGCTTCTCGGCCGTCGTGAACGCCGTCACCGCCTGCTGGCCGTCCTCGGCCGTCGTCACCTCGTACCCGAGGTGCTTCAACACCGTGCCGGCGAGCGTCCGGATCATCGGCTCGTCGTCCGCGATCAGCACCCGCTCCCCCTGGCCCATCGGGGACGGGGCCGGGGCCGGCGTCCGGGTGTCGTCCGGGACCACGCCGCGGAACTTCGGCAGGTACACGTCGAACGTCGTCCCCTGGCCCGGCTCGCTGTCGCACTCGATCCACCCGTCGTGCGCCTGCACGATGCCGAACACCACGGCGAGGCCCAGCCCGGTCCCCTGGCCGGTCTCCTTCGTCGTGAAGAACGGCTCGAAGATCCGCTGCCGCACGTCCGCCGGCATCCCCGTCCCGGTGTCCCGCACCCGGAACCGGACGTACTCGCCCGGCTTCGGCCCGACCGTCGGGTGCGCGTCCTCCGGCTCGATCGTCACGTTCCCGTTGCTCAGGAACAGCCGCCCGCCGCCCGGCATCGCGTCGCGGGCGTTGAGACACAGGTTCATCAGGATTTGCGTCACCTGCCCGGCGTCCGCCCACGCCCACCACCCGTAGGGCCGCGGGGCCGGCTCGAGGACGATCCGCGGGTCGATCGTCCGCCGGAGGAGATCGACCGTCTCGTTAATCAGGTCGGCCGGGTCGATCGGGTGGAACTGGAGCGGGGCGCGGCGGGCGAACCCGAGCAGCTGGCTCGTCAGGTCGGCCGCCCGGCGGGCCGCCTTCTCGGTCGGCTTCAGCAGGTCGTCGAGCGGCTGGCCCTTCTGCAGCTCGCGGGCGAGTTCGAGGTTGCCGAGGACGACGGTGAGGAGGTTGTTGAAGTCGTGGGCGACGCCGCCGGCGAGCTGGCCGACGGCCTCCATCTTCTGCGCCTGCCGGAGCTGGTCCTCCAGCCGCTTGCGGCTCGTCCCGTCCCGGCCGACGAGCACCAGGCCGGTCACCTTGCCGTCGTCGTCCCACACGGGCGACACGAGGATGTCCAGCAGCACGTCCTGGCCGTCGCGGTAGCGGATCCACTCCTCCGTCCGGGCCGGGTTGCCGGTGCGGACGACGCTCCCCTCGATGATCCGCAGCCGCTCCGCCCACGGGAACGGGAACACCTCCAGGCAGTTCAGCCCGACCAGGTCGCGGATCGTCATGCCGGCGAGTTGCTCGAACGCCGCGTTCCCGCCGGTGAACCGGTCGTTCAGGTCCTTCTGGCAGATGATGTCCGGGATGGCGTTGAACAGCGTCTTCATGAGCGCGTTCTGCCGCCGGAGTTCCTGCTCCGTCCGCCGCCGGTCGGTCACGTCCCGGAAGTTGAGGACGATCCCCATGACGCTCAGGTCGTCCAGCCGGTTGACGCCGACCGTCTCGGCGTCCCGCCACCGGCCGTCGGCGTGCCGCATCCGGAACAGGGACGGGATTTCCGCGCCGGGGTTGGCCAGGATTTCCTTCACCTTCTCCCGGACGTAGGACTTGTCCTCCTTGTGGACCAGTTCCGAGACGCTCCGCAGCTCGAGCGCCATCGGCGTGTGGCCGAGGATGCGGGTGACGGCCGGGCTGACGTACTGGATCACCCCCCGCGCGTCGATCACGAGCGTGCCGTCCCCGGACTTCTCGACGAGCGCCCGGTAGCGGGCCTCGCTCTGGTGGACCTCGGTTTCCGCCTGCTTGGCGCGGGCGATGGCGGCCCGCCGCTCGGCGTCGTCCCGGACGGTGTACAGGGCGATCGTCTTCGGCCGGACGTGCAGCCGGGTGACGGTGACGGTGACGGGGATCCAGCCGGGGTGGGCCTTGATCCGCATCTGGAACCCGCCCTTGCCGTGGAACACGGTCGTCTTCCCGGCCGCGGCCCGGATGCGGTCCACCTCCCGCGTGCCGTGCTCGAGCCGGAACAGGTCCGTCGCCCGCGCCCCGACCAGCTCCGGCTTCAGGTAGCCGGTCAGCCGGAGGACGGTCTGATTCGCTTCGAGGATGAGGTCGGTGTCCGGGTCGATGAACAGCAGCGCGTCGCCGTTCTCGTCGAACAGCGTCCGCGCGAAGTCGGGCTTGTCGAAGGGGATCATGGGCGTCATCGGGCGGCTCGTCGTCGGTTCGACCCGGTGCGTTGCCATGACCGAACTCGGCGGGCGGGCGGGTCGAACACGCTGGGCGCGAGTCGCACGAATCCGTTCGAGTTTAGCATGGCAGGAACTCGCGAACCGAACAATAATACCACTTCCTCAAATTCTACGACGAGTGTTCATCATGATGCCAAATCCGAATCGGCGAAATGTCCTGCTCGGGGCGGGGGCGGTGGGAATGCTGGGATTCCCGACGGCGACGGCGGCCGGCCCCCGGCCGTCGGGCGAGGCCGCACCTTTCGGGTTCTGCCTGAACACCAGCACGGTCCGCGACAACGGCAAGTCCCGCCCCATCCTGCAACTCATCGACCTCGCCGCGCGGGCCGGGTATCAGGCCATCGAGCCGTGGATCGCGGAACTGGACACGTACGTGAAGGACGGCAACAGTCTGCGGGACCTGGGCAAGCGGATCGCCGACGCCGGGCTGAAGGTCCCTAGTGCCATCGGGTTCGCCGAGTGGATCGTCGAGGACGAGGTCCGGCGGAAGAAGGGCCTGGAGACGGCGAAGCGGGACATGGACTGGGTCCAGCAGATCGGCGGCTCGCGGATCGCGGCCCCGCCCATCGGCGCGACCGGCGGGACGAGCGCCCGCGACGACCCGAAGAAGTCGGAACCGATCATCGACCTCGTCGCGGCGGCCGACCGTTACCGGGCGCTGCTGGAGTTGGGCCAGGCGATGGGGGTGACGCCGCAAGTGGAGGTGTGGGGCTTCTCGAAGACGCTGCGGCGGCTGGGCGAGGCGTTCCTGATCGCGTCCGAGTGCGGCAAGGTCGGCGGGTGCGTGCTGCCGGACGTGTACCACCTGTACAAGGGCGGCTCGGACTTCGCCGGGCTGAAGCTGCTCGGCGGGGCGGCCGTCGGCATCTTCCACGTCAACGACTACCCGAAGAAGGACCGCGGCACGATCACGGACGCCGACCGCGTCTACCCCGGCGACGGCGTGGCCCCGCTGACGGAAATCTTCCAGACGCTGAAGGCGATCGGGTACAAGGGCTACCTGTCGCTGGAGTTGTTCAACCGCGACTACTGGAAGCAGGACGGCCTGACCGTGGCGCGGACCGGGCTGGAGAAGATGAAGGCCGCGGTGGGGAAGATATAAGAAATGGCCCGCAGATGACGCAGACCTTCGGACGCAGATGAAAACCGGATCAATACCAAATCATCATTGATTTTATCCTCTTCATCTGCGTCGAAGTCTGCGTCATCTGCGGGCCATTCTTGGTTTCCCCCGGCTCGTTCACTTTCGCCGGCCGGTTCTGCTAGGATGTAGGAGCGGGCCACCCGGCGAACGGCCGGGGCCGCGCGCCCGGAAGCGATGCGGATGGACGGCATCAACGCGGAACTCGGTCGCCGGTTCGACGCGGGCAAGCTGCTCGGCTACCTCAACTTCTCCGACGGCCGCCCGGACCCGCGGTTCCGGAAGCTGCTCGCCGACGCGTTCGCGCACCTCATTGACGCCGGCGACCCCGCCCCGTGGCACGCCACCGCCGCGTGGCTGGTCGCGGCCGCGGACGAACTCGAAGCCGGCGGGTCCGCCGCGTTCCGCGACCTGGCGCAGGCCAAATTCATCCGCCGCGTCGGGTTCGAGCTTGTTCCCGCTGCGTACCGCAAGCACCACGCCGACCTGCTCTCGCACCAACAGGACGCGCACCTGTTCACCGCGTTCTTCCTCGCCCGATCCTGCGAGGTCGCGCTACGGGAGCGCACCAAGTCGCCGGACGCGGACGCCGAGAAGTTGGCGAAGGCCGTCGTCGCAGCGCTCAACGACTACGTCGGCTACCGGCCCATCGCCGTGCTGGAGACGCGGCCGCAGACGGAGTTCTACCCGCACGAGAAGGTCGCCGCCGTACCCGTGTTCTTCGCCGGCGTCGGCGTCGCGCCCGGCCCGTATGCCGACCTCGTGCGGCCGGCGCTGGAACTGCTCGCGAACACCGACACGAACCTCCGGGAAGAGGCCGGGTTCGAGTTGGGCAACCTCGACGAACTCGCGGTCGATCCCCGCGCCGCGGACCACTTCCACCCGGTCACGAAGCGGCCGAACGTGCTGTTCGGCGAGTGGGACCCGCACCACATCGACAACCGCGGCAACTACCGCCGGTTCATCCTCCGCCAGCCGACGCTCGACGCCTTGCACCGGTGGGCGAAGCTCAACTCGCCGCACGGGTTTGATAGCGAGCGCCTGTTCGAGAGCGTCGCGGTGCTGGCCGGCACGATCCTCATGGGCGCGGGCGTCAGCGGGTCCGGCCCGGCCGTGTACGACTCGTCCGTCACGCTGACCACGCTCGTGCAGCGGATCGCCCGCTACCGCGACGAGTTCTACAAGCGGCTCCTCGAACAGCTCCCCGGCGCGCAGGGCGAGCGGCTGCGGGCCGAGGCGCAGAAGCTGAAGCAGCCGTTCGCCGGCGTGCGGCAGTTCCTGAACCAGTCGATCGCCACCGAGCGGGCGCTGCACCTCCAGGAACGCCGCCTCGCGATGCTGTTCGCGGCGATGGGCTACCCGGCCGCGGCGCGGGAACGGGCGGCGCACATCCCGGCCCCGTCCGTGCGGTTCAACTGCGAAATCCGCGTCCGCCAGACCGGTGCGGAATTCGCGGCGAAGGCCGGCCGGCCGAAGGAGGCCGCGGACCTGCTCGCCGAGGCGGAAGACCTGATCCACCGCGGCATCAACTGCGGCGCGATGATCGACCCGTGGAACATCCTCGGCTACCAGGGCCTGTTCCCGATCTTCCCCGGCCGGGAGGACACGGTCCGCGACCCGCGGGCGGAGGAGCTTATCCTCACCGTCGGCCGGCAGTTCGACCGGTATGCCCTGACGCTGACGGCCGCCGTCGCCGCCGGGGACGCCGCCACCGTCGAGCGGCTGACGGCGCAGATGCGGAAGCTGGCCGACTGGTGGGACAAGTACGCGACCACGACCGTCGGCGACATGCCCCGCGTCCAGGGCGGCGAGCGGACGGACGCGGCCGGGCACGTCTCGAACGCCCTCGCCCTGTGGCGGAAGGCCGGGACCGGCGCGAACGACGTGGGGTTCTGGCGGAAGCACCGCGACGGGTTCCGCACCCCGTCCGCGTTCGCCCAGGTCATCGACGCGCTGCTGGACACCGGCGACTACAAGGGGGCGCTCGCGCTCTTGATGACGTGGCTGGGCGAGGCCCCGAAGCCCGGCGTGGACCACGACGCGACGCCCGGCGCGAACCTCGGCGTGCCGCTGCAGGACCCGTCCGCGTCGTTCGTCCGCCTCGCGTTCCGCTGGCTCAAGAGCCTGTGCGCCGCCGACGTGCCGACGAGCGAGAAGAGCGGCCTCGTCCGCCGGTTCTTTGAACTGTTGGAGGCAAACGCCGAGGACCGCTGGCAGGTTCCGACGCTCACCCGCAGCGGGGCGGCCGCCGTCACGCTGGACGAACCCGACGAGGACGAGGAGGAAGACGAGGACGAGGAGCTGTTCGCGTCCGCCTACGAGGGGATGCTGTTCAAGGACTCCGCGGAGGACGGGAACGAGGGGTCCGTCGCGGACGGGGACGGCCCGGCGTCGCCGACCGACTTCCCGCTGGAGGCCGACTCGGACGCGCACGAGGACCGGCTGCGGTTCCTGGCGGCCGTCGCCCGGTGGTGGCGGACGGTCGCCCGCCCCGACCTGTGGCCGCCCTACGACTCGGCGTCCGCCGTCGCCCTCAACGAGTGGCTGCAAACGGCCCGCACGAACCAGGCCCGGCTGACCGAGTTCATCGACAAGCTGTCCGCCGTCGAACTGCCGGCCCCGTCCACCGGCGTGGACGGCGTCATGGAGTTCGACCGCCGCCGGTCGTTGAAGGGCCACCTGCTCGACCTCGCCGTCTCGACGGTCGTGGAAACGGCGACGGCGATCCGCTCCTTGACGGCGGCGATCACCCGCGCCGCCGAACTGCCGTCCGCCGAGGAGCCGCGGGCCGGCGGGACGCCGCCGGCGTGGGAGGACGTGGCCGTCCGCCTGGAGCGGGGCATCGCGTCGAACGATCCGGGGATGGCGAAGAAGTACGTCGTCGGGTTCGTCCCGCTGTTCCGGCACGAGCCGCTGCTGGTGCATCCGCCCGCGGACGGCGGCCCGCCCGGCCCGGCGATCCGCACGCAGACGGCGCTGCACCTGATCGAATCGCTCCTCGCCCGGCTTCCGCGGCTGGGGCTGCTCCGCGAAACGTACCAGCTCACAAAGCTGGCCCGCGCGATGGAGCGGAACACGCCGCCGGAGGGCCGCCGGGTCAGCTCGTTCGACCAGCTCTTCCGCACGGCCGTGGTGAACGTCGCCGACGCCCTGCTCGCGTCCATCGAGGCGCAGCCGAAGGAGGCGCTCGACACCGCGACCCTGTTCCCGGTCATCCGCCAGGTCGCCGACTCGTTCCAGAAGCTGTGGCTCGAACACAGCCACTCGCTGCGGCTGTCGGCACTCGAGGCCGTGCTCGACGACGACGACTGGAACGAGCTGGCCGCGTTCGTCCGCAAGTACGGGTCGGACCTGTTCACGGTGCGGTTCCTGACGCTCTCGAACATCCGCGGCATCCTGACGCAGGGCACGGAGACGTGGCTGAACCGGATGGCCGACCCGGAGAACAGCGGCCACCTCAAGGCGGACGAGGAGCCGCCGCAGGTGATCGAGGCGTGGGGCGAGGCGACGGCGGCGAAGGGGCAGATTTCCAAGAACCTGGAGATCGTGCTGCAGGCGCTGGTCGAGCACTACGACGAGTACCGGGACTACAACACGACGACGACGCAGTCCGACTACGGCGAGAACCTGTACATCCTGCTCGACTTCCTGCGGTTGAAGGTGTCCTACGAGCGGGTGGCGTGGCGGCTGAAGCCGTTCATCCTCGTGCATGAGGTGCTGTGCCGCCGCGGGCTGGACGAGTTGGCCGGGAAGTGGCGGGAGTACATCCACGGGAAGACGCAGAGCATCGCGGACGACCTGCTGTCGAAGCTGGCGGCCCGCGAGACGGAGCACAGCCTGCGGGTGCGGACGGTGCGGAACCGGCTCGAAGAACGCTTCGTGCAGCCGCTGCAGATCGACCAGGCGGCGGCCCGCGTGGCCCGCGCCGCGGCCGTGGCCCGCGACGCGGCGATGGCCGCCGGCGGCGCGCTGCCGGAGTCGGCCCCGGCGTTCGTGGGGTTGCTGGACGTGATCCGCCCGCTGGCGGACTCGCCGTCCGGCGTGGGCCTGGACGTTCCCGTGTGGCTGCGGCGGCTGGAGGACGAGTTGCGGAAGTTCCGGACCGGCCCCCGCCCGGCGGACGCGGACGACGCCGACCCGCCGGACGACCCGCTGCTCCCGCCGATCACGCGGCTGGACTTCACGGAGCTGAAGCGGCAGCTCGCCGACTGGGACAAGGCGATTGGGGAGTAGTTAGTTGGTAGTTACAAGATGAAAAGCTCGAAGTTTACGGCTCGGAACTGCTAACTACCAACTGCCAACTAACAACTATTCCAGCGGAGGGGAAGGGAGTCGAACCCTCAAGGCTCATCGCTCGACTGTTTTCGAGACAGCTGCCGTCGCCAATCGGCTTGCCCCTCCGCGAAGAAGGACACCGCCCGGCAACGGGAGGTTCGGGCCGATGAATCAGAACGATTGCGTGAGCCAGACCGCAAGAATGCGAACCTGTCGGTCGTCCTCGATCACTTCGTAGCGGACGCCGAGCGGCGGCAGAAAATAGATTCGTTGCGTGCCGATGCGGGACTCGCCCTTGCCACGCGGGTCGGTGGAGAGGTGGCGTTCCAGCAACTCCGCGATCTGGGTCAGACCCGTGCGGTCGGAAACGTGGAGCCAGATCGCGGCCAACTCGTCCACCGCGTTTGGCTGCCAGACGATGGCGTAGCTCACGGGGTCAGGCCCTTCATCTTTTCCAAAACTTGGGCCGTCGTGAGGCCGCCGGGGGCCTTCGCCCGGCGTTCCCACTCCGCGTCCGTCAGCTGCGGCTCGCTCGTCGGCACGGGCGGCAACACGCACACCCGCACCGGCTGCCCGGCTTGGTCGCACAGCACCACCGGCCCGGTCGCCGATTGAAACTGCGCGAGCGTCGCGGCGTCCAATCGAATCATCGTCATGGGTTCGATCCTCCCCTCGGTGCTTCATTCTCCGGGCGGCGGGGCCGTGTTGTCAACTCACTTCACTTCGACAGCCCGCGTCACCGTCTTCGTCTCCGTCGCCGTGCCGACGGGCTTCAGCAGGTCCACCTCGAACGGCTCGCCGACGCGGTTGCCGCACGGGTCCTCCAGGTGCGTCGCAACTTGCAACGTGTACTTCCCCGCCGCCCACGGCTGCTTCGGCGCGAACTCCCACACGGCCTCGGCCTTCGCCAGCGTGACCGTGCCGTCGAGCCGCTTCCCGGCCGCGTCCTCCAGCCACACGAGCCGCTGCGCCAGCGCCGCGTCGAGCGACTTACCAAACGCGACCGTCAGCTTGTCCCGGCCGCCCGCCTTTGGGGCAGAGATCGTCCACTTCGCCGGGTCGATCGCCTCGCGGTCGGCCGCGGTCACGGTGAACGTCTTGCGGAACGCTTCCTTCAGCGGGACGCCGTCGCCGTCGGCCCACGTCTTCGCGATTGTTAGTGTGAACGTCTTGCCCGCCTCCAACGCCGGGCCGAGGTCTTCGCGCGGCTTCACCTCCCGCTTGATCCGGCCGGGGTCGATCAACAGCGTGATTCGCTTCTGGTCGGTCGTCCAGAGTTCCTCCTCCAGCTCCAGGAACGGCATCTCGACGACCCTCTTGTCCGTGTCGTTCGTCAGCGTGACGTGCTTGTAGATGTCCCCCTTCGCCATCGGCTTCGAGAAGTGGACGTAGAACCGCAGCGTGTTCTCCGGCAGCTTGTCCGCGGACGGGAACACGGCCGCGACCGTGCCGGGGTCGGCCTTCGGCTTCGGGAGCGTGAAGTCGTGCGTCCGCTCGGCGTCGCCGTCGCGGAACGTGACGCGGTACGCGACGCCCGGCTCGAACGGGAACCGCGGCTCGAACTTCAGCGCGTCGCCGTCGAGCGTGTGCGTGCCGAGGAGGGCGGCGGTCGTCCCGTTGCCGGCCACGGCCACGCGGAGGGCGGCGGCCCATTGCTCCAGCGTCTTGTGCTTGAACGCCTCCGGCACGCCGCGGACCTCGACGGTCTTTCCCTCGACGACGCGGATGGCGGGTTGCGGGTCGGCGGCAAGGGTGAGGAAAAGTGCGGTGAGGAACATGGTGCGACTCAGAAAAGAAAAAAGCCCACGGACGAACGTCCGTGGGCAGTCCACCCCGTCCCGTTACGGCAGTTCCACGCTCGTCAGGTGCGTGCCGCCCTCCGTCTTCATTAGCACCACGGCCCGCGTGTCGTCCAGCTTGTCGAGCTGCTCCACGCCCTTCCACGCGTCGATCTTCTCGTAGGTCGAGCCGGCCGTCTCCGACTTCGGCCGCTCGACGATACCGTCCTTGATGTCGAACTGCTCGGTCGAAACCTTCATCACCCCGCGGGCGTTGTTTGCCATCAGCACGTAGTCCTTGCCGCCCTTCTTGTACACGATCATGTCCAGCGGCCGGTTCCGGTTGCCGAGTTCGGCCAGCGTCGTGCCCGTCACCTTCGCGCCGGGTTGCAGGTCGCTCACCGGGAACTTCACCAGCGGCGTGCAGGTGTACGCCGCGATGACGTGCTCGGCGTTGCCGATCTTGTACGTCGTGAACGTCCGGACCGGGGCCTGCGTCTCGAACTTGCCGTGTGCCCCATGGAAAATCTTGATCCCCGCGGTGGCGACCGGCCCCTCGAACGGGTACGGCACGGTCCGCAGGGTGGACGCGAACTCCTCGTTCGACAGCCCGGCGATGATGAGCTTGCCGTTCGCGAACCCGAGGCTGGTGATCGACTCGGTCCGCTGCTTGTCGTTCGCGTTCGCCAGCTCGACGGCCGAGAACGTCACGTCCTTGAGCGGGAACTCGTGCAGCTTGCCGTCGCGGGTGACCTTCAGCACGACGGCCGGGGCGGTCGCGTTCACCCCGCGGCGGACGGCCAGGTAGATGTTCCCGGACGCCGGGTTCACCTTCATGTCGGCGATCTGAATCTTGTCCGCCGGCAGGCCGAGCATGGATGCGGCCTGGTCGGTGATCTTCTCGACCTTCACGTCCTCCTTGCCGGCCGGCTTCGTGTCGTCGGTGGCGACGGCGTACACCTTCGCGGCCGCCGGGTCGCCGACGAACAGCACGCCGTCCGGCCCGAACGCCAGGGCGGTGATCGACTTCACTTCCGGCGTGCCCTTCTTCGCCTCGGCGGCGGCGAACGCCGTGACCGCGAGGCACAGAACGAGTGCGGACAGGTAACGCATGATGGGACCTCCTGGAGAGACGGATAGCGGTCGCGGGCGTGATGTCATGATTGCGACGGCGCGGGTGAGAGGCAAATGAGAAATGCGGCCGAAAGAAGTTCACCACAGAGAACACAGAGCAAAGAGGAGAAGAAGATCATTTCTTCTGACCAATCTTCGGTTTTCTCGTCTTTCCTCTGTGTTCTCTGTGTCTCTGTGGTGAATGCCTTTTCTTCTACAGTAACTGCCCGCCCCCACGAGGTTCCCGCACATGGCCGACATCCGCGCGTTCCGTGGCTTCCGGTACGACCTGGGCAAGGTCGGCGCGCTCTCGGACGTGGTCGCGCCGCCCTACGACGTGATCGACGCCGAGTTGCAGCAGAAGCTGTACGCCCTCAGCCCGTTCAACGCCGTCCGCGTGGAGCTGACGAAGGACGAACCGGGCGACACGGAATCGCAGAACAAGTACGCCCGCGCCGGCCAGACGATGCGGGACTGGGTCGCGGCCAACGCGCTCGTTCAGGACACGGCCCGCAGCCTGTACGTGTACGAGCAGGAGTTCACGGCCGAGGGACAAACGTACACCCGCCGCGGGTTCTTCGCCCGCGTCCGGCTGGAGCCGTTCGGCACGGGCCGCATCTTCCCGCACGAGCAAACGCTCTCCGGCCCGAAGCAGGACCGATTGAACCTCTACCGCGCCACGAACTTCAACCTGTCGCCGGTGTTCGGGCTGTACCCGGACGAGGCCGGCGAGGTGTTCGCGAAGCTCGACCCGTTCGTCCGCAAGAACCCGCCGCTGGTGGCGAACGATCACCTCGGCGTCACGAACCGACTGTGGGTCGTCACGGACCAGGCGGCGATCTCGCACGTCATCGGGCTGATGGGGCCGAAGCCGGTGTTCATCGCCGACGGCCACCACCGGTACGAGACGGGCTTGAAGTACCTCGAAGAACAGCAGGTGGCGGACGACGAGGCGGCGGCGAACTTCTGCCTGATGATGCTCGTCGGCATGAGCGACCCCGGCCTCATCATCCTACCGACGCACCGCCTCGTCAGCGGGCTGCCGCCGATCACGGGGGATCGGCTGAAGGAGGTTTTGAAGGACCACTTCGAGCTGACCGACGAGCCGGACGCGACGGCGGCGTGGGAGCACGTGCAGATGGACGGCTCGCAGCTCTGCCTCGGGTTCGGCTCGGTGGCGGACGGGAAGTGGCTCGTCGCGAAGCTCCGCGACCCGGCGGTGATGGACGGCCTCGCCCCGGACCAGTCGGCCGACTGGCGCGGCCTCGGCGTGAGCGTGCTGCACAAGCTCGTCCTCGACAAGCTGGTGAAGGACCACGTCGGCGAGGGGAAGTGCCGGTACGTGCATCTGCTGAAGGAAGTGACCGACGCGGTCGCGGCGGGGGCGTGCCAGTTGGCGTGCCTCGTCCCGCCGGCGACGATGGATCATGTGGAGACGATCGCGGGCAACCGCGAGAAGATGCCGCCGAAATCGACGTACTTCTACCCGAAGCTGCTGACCGGGCTGGTGTACAACTCGCTGAAGAAGGACTGACGCGATGCCGCGGTACGACGAGGACGACGACCTGCCGGACGGCGTCTACCACGACGACGAGTGGCAGACCGTCACCTGTCGGTATTGTCGCGCGGAGATCGCCGAGGGGGCGGAACAGTGCCCGAAGTGCGGGAACTTTCAGTCGAGCGAAGACGCGCCGGCGGAGCCGCGGTCGAAGTTCGTCATCTTCGTGATGGTGCTGGCCCTGGCGTGCGCCGCGCTGTGGGCCGCGGGCCGGTGACTGACCTGGGACCGCGGGCGTCCCGCCCGCCACGGCCCCAGCCGCGGAAGATTGATCCCCGGAACTGGGAAGGTGGGCGGGCGGGACGCCCGCGGTCCCAGGGGCCGCTACTTCATTCCTACCGCGCGGCCATCGTTTCCTTCTTCAGCGACAGCACGTAGTCGATCAGGTCTTCGACCTCGCCCGGCGAGAGCTTGTTGTGCGGCGGCATCGGCGTGCCGGGGATGCCGTGCAGGATGCGGGGGTAGAGCCGCTCCCGCTCCTTGCCGCCCTTGAACAGGCCGGTCGTCAGGTCGCGGGGCTTGTTCGGCAGGCCGTCGCCGCCCTGGTGCGGCGGGTCGTTCTTCTTGTCGTTCGCCTCCTTGCCGTCGCCGCGGCCGTCGTTGCCGTGGCAAGACGCGCAGGCCGTCTTCATCGCGTTCGCGAACAGCAGCTGCCCGCGGAGGACGGATTCCGGCGTCGTCGCCCGCGGCGGCGGCACGGTGACCGGCTCGCCGACCGGCACTTCCTTCTCCACCCGCTTGGCGATCTCCTTCCAGTCCGGGTCTTCCTCGTTCTTCTCCGCCTCCAGCCGGTATCGCTCGGCCAGCCCGGCGCGGGTCAGCGTCCGCAGGTGCGCGACGACGGCCCGCATCTGATCCTCGGTCATGCGGTCTTTGAACCCCCACATGGCCGTGCCGGGGATGCCGTGGCGGATCACGTACAGCAAGTCGTCGTCCGTCGGCATGCCGCCCGCGTCGCCCTTCTTCGTGGTGGTGAACTTGTACTTGTCCCGGCCGAAGTACCGGGCCTGGGGGGAGAGGCTCGCGATGCCGCGGCCGGTCCCCTTCTCGCCGTGGCAGTACGCGCAGTGCTGGACGAAGAGGGCCACGCCGTCCGGCGGCGCGGCGTGGTCCGCGACGGGTTGCGGGCGGGTGGCGAAGTCGTAGGCGGCCGTGCCGCCGGCGAACCACGCGGCCAAGAGCGCGAGCGGGGCGACGCCGACAAGACCCTGGCGAACCTTCGACAGCTTGACCGGCGGGGGGGCGATTTCGGGAGAGTTACCCATGATATTTCAATTACCGAGAACGGGACGGGGAAACAACAAAGTAGTAGGCACACTCCGTGTGCCGTTTGCTGTCGGCCGCGGCGACTCGGGCGAACTCCCCGCGGCGGGAACGAAACGGCACACGGAGTGTGCCTACTACTATTAATCCGGCCCCCGCACGAGGGCCGCGACCTGCTCCTGGTAGAACCGCCGGAGCTTCTCGTGCGTCTGCTCGCTGAGCGGCTTCAGGTCGCTCGGCTTCGCGTTCGCCAGCGCCTGCTGCGGGTTCCTTGCCCCCGGAATGATCGTCGTCACGGCCGGGAAGTCGAGCAGCCACCGCAGCGCCATGTCCGGCATCGCGTACCCGGCCGGGACGAGCGCCCGCAGCTTGTCCACCAGTTCCAGCCCGTTCTCCCACCCGAGGCCGGCGAACGTCTCGCCGACGTTGAACTTCTCGCCGTTCCGGTTGTAGCTGCGGTGGTCCGTCGCCGCGAACTTCGTCGCATGGCTGTACCGCCCGGTCAACAGGCCCGACGCCAGCGGCAGCCGGACGATGATCGCCACGCCCTTCTTCTGCGCCTCGTCGAAGACCGCCGCGATCGGCGTCTGCCGGAACACGTTGAAGATGATCTGCAGCGACGCCAGCCCCGGCTGCGCGAGGCACGCCTTCGCCTCGGCCGTCGATTCGACGCTCGCCCCGAACCGGCGGATCTTCCCCTCCTGCTTCAACTGCCGGAGCGTCTCGAACACGTCGCCCTTCTCCAGTTCGGCGAGCGGGACGCAGTGCAGTTGCGTCAGGTCGAGCGCTTGCACGCCGAGCCGCTTGAGCGACTCCTCGGTGAACTTCCGCACGTTCTCCGGCTTGCAGTTGTCCGGCAGCCCCGGCTTCGGCCACCGGCCGAGCTTCGTGGCGACGAACAGGTTCTTGGCCTGCACGTCCTTGACGAACTTCGCGACCAGCGACTCGCTGCGGCCGAGGCCGTAGATGTCCGCGGTGTCGAAGAACGTGACGCCGGCGTCGTAGGCGGCCTTCAGCGTGGCGAGCGCGTCGGCGTCGGAAACCGCGCCCCACTGGTCGCCGCCGATCTGCCAGCAGCCGAGGCCGACTTCCGACACGCGGGCCGGGTCGTTTCCAAAGGGACGGGTGTTCATGACGGGTTCCTGGTGGGGGGGAACTCTCTGTTTTAGCGGTCGGGCGACCGCCGCCCACGATTATCGAACACGTAGTACACCGGGTCCGCGTGCCGGCTCTTCCGCAGGCTCTCGGCCGTCAGCTTCGCCGCCGACCCGTAGGCCCCGTGCGGCCCGACCGCCCGCCGCACGACGCCGACGCGGACGAACCCGGCCCGCTCGAAGAACGGGTTGGCGTGTCCCATCGCGGACAGCGTCTCGACCCAATCGACCGGGCACAACTCGCACGCCCGGCGGACGAACGCGGCCGCGATCCCGGCCCCGCGGTACGTCGGATGCAGCACGACCCGTTGGAGCAGCCAGAGCTGTTGGTTCATCGCCGCCATCGCCACGCCGCTGCGGGCGTTCGTCAGGCCGAAGTACCGCGACCGCAGGGCGAGCGACGCGGCCGGCGTCGCGAACACGCACACGCCGACGGGCCGGTCGCCGTGCCACAGCAGGATCACGCGGCGGGTGTACGCGAGGCGGTGGCTGCGGTAATGCCACCGAGCGAAGTACGGCCAGTCGGATCGGGAGCCGTCCGACAGCCAAAGCTCGTCGTGGAAGGAGATATGTTTTTTTTTACACCACCGGCCACCACCCGAATCGCGCCGTCGCCCTCGCAACGCACCCACACGTCCGGGTTCAGGTCTTCGACGACATCCTCGTGCGTCGTCGCGGCCAGGACGCCGACGCCGGACCGGGTGACCGCCTTCCGCAGGTTGAACGCGACGACCTTCGCCAGCGTCCGGTCGAGCGCGGCCGTGAACTCGTCCAGCACGATCGGCGTCTTCGCCGTCGCGAGGGCGAACGCCGTGCGGAACCGGTACCGCTGTCCGTCGCTGAGTTCACCCGGCGTCCGCAACAGCAGCCGGGCCTCCGACAGCCCGCACCCGGCGAGCGTCGCCAGCCGCTCCTCCACCGTCCCCGGCAGCGCTTCCACCAGCGGCACGTCCGGCAACGCCAGGGCGTTCGCGTCCGTCGCGCCGAGCTGCCGCGCGACTTCGCGCATGAGCGACGACTTCCCGGACCCGGACGGCCCGGTGAACAGCACGAGGTCCGTCGGCCGCACGTCGAGGGCGACGTTCTCGGCGACGGCGTGCTCGCGTTCCGAATCGTCCAGCCCGAACAGGTCGGCGACCTGCCCGACGACGAGGCTGCGGCGGACTGGCCGGACCGGGTAGCGGATGGTGATCGGGGTGAGCATGATGAAGTCCTTTGTGTTGAGGTTAAATCCACACCCGCGGCTCCCGTGCCCCCGTGAGCAGGTACGCCGTGCCGGTCGCGGCCGCGTCCAACAGGTCGTCGCGGTCGCCGAACGGGAACGTCGTCATCTCGCGGAACAGCGCGTCCTGCGTGCCGTCCGCCTTCAGCCGGAAGCTGCCGCTCTCGACCGCCACGGCGAACGCGCTGACGCGGGCCGCCTTCTGCTTGCTTTGCGTGACGCTCAGCACCTTCGGGCCGAACGCCGACTTGTGGACCAGGATGTCTCGCATCGCCTGGAACGGGCCGTTCGCCTCGAACAGGATCACGGCCGGGTTCCACAGGGCGTCCAGCTCGGCGATCAGCGCTACCATCTCCGGCGACGCCACCCGCCGGGCGACGCTTGCCAAGCAGTGGACCTCGTTGCCGATGCGTCCCAACACGACCAGCGCCGTGTTGTCACTCGTCGCCTTCGCGCTCGCGGCCGGATCGACGGACAGGATCAAGTAGTCGTAAGTAGACGGCGCTTCCGTCCAGAACTGGACCCACTCCGGGCGGATCAGAATCTCGGTCGCGGCGATCGGCGTCAGATGATACCCACGGGCGAACGCGGCCGCCCCGATTTCCTGCCGCCGCTCGGCCAGTTTCTCCGGCGGCCACTTCTCCGGCCACACCGGTTCCAGGTCCGGCCCGACCGCCCGGCGGAAGTGCGCGAACGACGTGTTCTTCTTCAGCCGGGCGTTGCAGTCGTCCGCGTGCCACGGTGTGAACAGCCCCCAGAACTGGCCGTCGGGTTCGAGCAAGTTGAGAAGGTTGTCGTGGAAGTAGTTCGTCACCCGGTCGCGTTCGGCCTTGCTGTACGCGGCGGCCACGTCCACGATGTCGTCGCAAATGAGCAGGTCGGCCCGCGCCCCGGTCGCGCCGCTGCCGACGCCGAAGGCGGCGACCGTCGGGCCGATCATCGGCGTCGGCCGGGCCACGGCGAACGCCTCGGCCGCCCACGGTTGGCCGGGCCGCAACTCCGGGAACGCGAGCCGCACGCGGGCGTTGGTCTCGATCGCGTCGCGAAGGAATCGTGTACGCTCCGCCGCCAGCGCGTCCGTCGAGCAGACGAGCTTCACCCGCAGGCTCGGCCGGTGGCCGAGTTCCCATAGGACGCGGCCGCAGACCTGCGTGCTCTTGCCGTGGTCGCGGGGGAGTTCGATCAGCGCCTTGCGATGGTTCGAGAGGAAGGCTTGCAACTCACGGTGGAACGGGGCCTGACGGATCGGCCGACCGGTCGGCTCCTGGAAGCAGAACTCGATGAACGCGTCCGGCTCACGCCGTACCCGCGGCAGCGACAGCCGCAGGCGGAGCATCAGTTCCAGCCGGCGACGGCTCGTCGCGGAGTTCGCGAAGTAGCGTGGTGACTTCCGCATCGGTCAACCCTCCGACGAACTCGGCCAGCGCGGCCGCCTGCGACGTGAGCCTGGACTTGGGATCGCTTTTCTTCCGCGGGACCGGCTTCCGGCCCGCGGCGAACTTGACGAGGGCCGCCGCCGCCTCCCGGCAGACCTTCGCGTCCTCGGACCGCAGCTGCTTCCGCAGCGTCAGCACGGACTCGGCCGCCTCCTCGGCGAACTGCCGCCCGGCGTCGCGGACGGCCTTCCGCCACGCGGCGGCGAACGTCCGCGTCCACCCGCGGATCGTCCGTTCGGTCCGGCCGATTTCCTTCGCGACGGCGTCCCACGACGCCCCGCGGGCGCGGAGTTCGGCCGCCCGGAAGAAGAACGGGGGCGGGGCTGACGGCTGGCGACGGGGCATGGGTTACCGCCCGGAACGAGGTGCGAGGGCGACGTACGACCGACGGGGATAATTAAGATATAATGTACAATTGTCAACCATAAATTCTTGACGCATTCGGCCCGGCGTCGATCGCGGAATGAGAGGGCGATCGTCGTGCCTTCTCGCGTAGGCGTCACTGCTCAGTAGTCGCTGATCTCGTCATGAGGCAGCCGTGCTGATCTTCGATGTGCTCAACGCCCGAAGGCGTCACTGATTTCGTCACTCCCGGTTCGACTCCGGCAACTGGTTGATCCTGAGGTGCTCAACGCCCGAAGGCGTCACTGATTTCGTCACGTATCGGGTTCGTCGGCGACGTTCCAGGCAGTGGGTGCTCAACGCCCGAAGGCGTCACTGATTTCGTCACGTCCTCGCGCACCAGGCGGCCGTCCACCCGACGACGTGCTCAACGCCCGAAGGCGTCACTGATTTCGTCACCATGTCTTCTAGCTGACGCTTGCGGGCTTCCTCTTGGTGCTCAACGCCCGAAGGCGTCACTGATTTCGTCACCAGGATCGTCTTCGTCCCCGTCGCGATGCTCGCCTGGTGCTCAACGCCCGAAGGCGTCACTGATTTCGTCACGCCGTCGATCTTGTCCCGGCTGCTGCGCTTCGACGGGTGCTCAACGCCCGAAGGCGTCACTGATTTCGTCACTCTTACGACATTGCTTGTTACTCCCACCGGGAGGGGTGCTCAACGCCCGAAGGCGTCACTGATTTCGTCACCACACTGGACGCGGGCAGGTGCTCAGCCAGGTCTGTGCTCAACGCCCGAAGGCGTCACTGATTTCGTCACGCTCCTGCAGATCGTGGTGGACGATCTCGAAGACTAGTGCTCAACGCCCGAAGGCGTCACTGATTTCGTCACGAAATGGATTATGTGGCCAATGAAAACTCGCGAGTGTGCTCAACGCCCGAAGGCGTCACTGATTTCGTCACCACTGCCCGATTGATCGGGCGAGCGTTTGAGTAACCTGTGCTCAACGCCCGAAAGCGTCACTGATTTCGTCACGGTCGGCGGCACGTCGCAGGGGACGGCCGCCCGCCAGTGCTCAACGCCCGAAGGCGTCACTGATTTCGTCACCCGACCGCGCCTTCGCGTCTTCCAGCGTGACGTTCGGGTGCTCAACGCCCGAAGGCGTCACTGATTTCGTCACAAGCTGCATTGTAACGGTGCAGACCATCAATTAGACGTGCTCAACGCCCGAAGGCGTCACTGATTTCGTCACCGCCCCGGACCAACTGAGTTGCTGGCTCGTGGGGACGTGCTCAACGCCCGAAGGCGTCACTGATTTCGTCACACCGCTACCGGCCCGCCCAACGCGGCCGGCTCTAGTGCTCAACGCCCGAAGGCGTCACTGATTTCGTCACAGGCAAGTTTCCCTGTATACATACCGGGCCAGAGTGAGTGCTCAACGCCCGAAGGCGTCACTGATTTCGTCACTGGCCTGTGGTTGGACCACGACGCACAGGCACTGAAGTGCTGAACGCCCGAAGGCGTCACTGATTTCGTCACACGACCCCTGTAGGAGGCTGTGTACGACTCCCTTGACGTGCTCAACGCCCGAAGGCGTCACTGATTTCGTCACCCAGGTGGCGTAAGCGTTCCCCCGCGGGTGTCGCTTGTGCTCAACGCCCGAAGGCGTCACTGATTTCGTCACACGAGCTCGTCCACCCGGCGGTCCACCTGCGCGTCGTGCTCAACGCCCGAAGGCGTCACTGATTTCGTCACATCTCGTTCGGCGAAAGCCCTTCCGTGCCGCGCAGGAGTGCTCAACGCCCGAAGGCGTCACTGATTTCGTCACCCGTCGTTTCCTCCGAGTTCAGCCCGCCGGACATGAGTGCTCAACGCCCGAAGGCGTCACTGATTTCGTCACCCGTTTTTGATTCCGTCGCAGGGCGAAGCCGACAAGTGCTCAACGCCCGAAGGCGTCACTGATTTCGTCACCGTCGCGCGGGCGGTGCGGAGTTCCTCGTAGGCCTGGTGCTCAACGCCCGAAGGCGTCACTGATTTCGTCACGGGTGCAGCCGGCCCGAACACATGGCCGTGAAGATGTGCTCAACGCCCGAAGGCGTCACTGATTTCGTCACCTGGTACCCCGCCGTCGAGCGGAAGAGCATGAAGGAGTGCTCAACGCCCGAAGGCGTCACTGATTTCGTCACCTTTTTGTTGGCCCGGCCCCGCGCGGCCCGGGCCAAGTGCTCAACGCCCGAAGGCGTCACTGATTTCGTCACGTCTGTAGACACCCGGCCGGGCCGAAGCCGGTGGAGGTGCTCAACGCCCGAAGGCGTCACTGATTTCGTCACGGGTCCGGGGCGAACCGATTACGACGCGCGACGAGCGGTGCTCAACGCCCGAAGGCGTCACTGATTTCGTCACATTAAGTCGCGGGAGTTGCCGGAATGGTCGAGACCGTGCTCAACGCCCGAAGGCGTCACTGATTTCGTCACGCGACCGGTAGCCCGAAGTCGTGCAGGACCGCCGGGTAGTGCTCAACGCCCGAAGGCGTCACTGATTTCGTCACTTGGGGGCAGACAATTCGGCTATTATAAAACGGGGCGTGCTCAACGCCCGAAGGCGTCACTGATTTCGTCACCCGGCGGAACCGCACGCTATTCACGTCCCGAATTTTGTGCTCAACGCCCGAAGGCGTCACTGATTTCGTCACCACAAGGTTGCGATCTTGGAGGAGGGGGCGGAATTGTGCTCAACGCCCGAAGGCGTCACTGATTTCGTCACGGGTCGCGAGATAGGCGGACGGGCGGGACTCGAACCCGTGCTCAACGCCCGAAGGCGTCACTGATTTCGTCACCGCGGCGGCCGAGTTGGTGCGGTACAGCCGCGAGTGTGCTCAACGCCCGAAGGCGTCACTGATTTCGTCACGACGACCGGCCGCACAGGACAAGCCGCGTCTTACACCGTGCTCAACGCCCGAAGGCGTCACTGATTTCGTCACGATGTCGCCGACGTGAATCTTGTACGCCTCGTTAGCGTGCTCAACGCCCGAAGGCGTCACTGATTTCGTCACCGTGTTCGTCGCCCGTGCCGACACTGCGCCACGAGGGTGCTCAACGCCCGAAGGCGTCACTGATTTCGTCACCACAAGGTTGCGATCTTGGAGGAGGGGGCGGAATTGTGCTCAACGCCCGAAGGCGTCACTGATTTCGTCACGTTCTGAGGGCGAACTGTGACGCACCAACTCAGCAAGTGCTCAACGCCCGAAGGCGTCACTGATTTCGTCACGGGAAGAAAGGGCCGTGGACGAACTACCCGAAGCGGTGCTCAACGCCCGAAGGCGTCACTGATTTCGTCACGTCCCGCACGTCGGTTATCAGGTCGTCGCCCTCCTCGTGCTCAACGCCCGAAGGCGTCACTGATTTCGTCACCCCGTGCCGGACGCCCCGCAGCCGTTCAAGCTGCCGGAGTGCTCAACGCCCGAAGGCGTCACTGATTTCGTCACCGTTGAAGTGGATGTGATTGAACACCGGTTAGCCCTGTGCTCAACGCCCGAAGGCGTCACTGATTTCGTCACCAAGGTCGAGCGGCGGGCCGAGGGCGGCGGGCCGGTGTGCTCAACGCCCGAAGGCGTCACTGATTTCGTCACCCGGCCCCGTCGCGCCGGCTGCCGATGTTCCAAATGTGCTCAACGCCCGAAGGCGTCACTGATTTCGTCACACGACGCGATGACGGCGTTCGTCCTCAAGCAAACCCTGTGCTCAACGCCCGAAGGCGTCACTGATTTCGTCACTTGGCGTAGGGTTCGACCTCGGCCCGCGGCACGTAGTGCTCAACGCCCGAAGGCGTCACTGATTTCGTCACGATGACCTCGTAACTGATCGTGGACCCGCCGGCGAAGTGCTCAACGCCCGAAGGCGTCACTGATTTCGTCACATCAGCATTGAGTTGCACAGGCTGACGCGGCGTCAGTGCTCAACGCCCGAAGGCGTCACTGATTTCGTCACTGCCCGGTTCTCGGCGTCGGCCGCGGTGACGTTGGGGTGCTCAACGCCCGAAGGCGTCACTGATTTCGTCACGGGGGAGTGTTGTGCGAATCGCATAACACTGACTTGTGCTCAACGCCCGAAGGCGTCACTGATTTCGTCACCTACCCATTGTGCTGTCACAAGTTACAGAAACTCGGTGCTCAACGCCCGAAGGCGTCACTGATTTCGTCACGAGCCAAAACGGCAAGACTCCCGCGAAGAAGTGAGGGTGCTCAACGCCCGAAGGCGTCACTGATTTCGTCACGACATCGTTCGCGTCGTGTTCCTTGCTCTGGTCGGGTGCTCAACGCCCGAAGGCGTCACTGATTTCGTCACAGCGACTACGGGGACGCGGCGGCCGAGGGGCTGTCGTGCTCAACGCCCGAAGGCGTCACTGATTTCGTCACCAGGCCGTCCTCGCGAAGGCGGAGGTGGCGGCGAAGTGCTCAACGCCCGAAGGCGTCACTGATTTCGTCACCGTGTTGTTCGTCGCCTTGTCCCCGTCGAGGAACAGGTGCTCAACGCCCGAAGGCGTCACTGATTTCGTCACGGGCCAGAACCCAAGTCGAAACCAACAGCAAGGGCGTGTGCTCAACGCCCGAAGGCGTCACTGATTTCGTCACACCGTGCCACCCGTTCGAGTTCGTCGTCGGGGACGTGCTCAACGCCCGAAGGCGTCACTGATTTCGTCACTGCAGAACACCGGCCCGGTCGAGCTGACGAACAGCAAGTGCTCAACGCCCGAAGGCGTCACTGATTTCGTCACGCGTCCGCTCCAAAGCATTAGCTAGTTGCTCAAGGTGCTCAACGCCCGAAGGCGTCACTGATTTCGTCACGACAAACGCTTTCTGTTGCACTTCAATCTCCTAGGGTGCTCAACGCCCGAAGGCGTCACTGATTTCGTCACGGTGAACGGCGCGCTATCGTCGTTCGGGTACACGGAGTGCTCAACGCCCGAAGGCGTCACTGATTTCGTCACAGTGACGGCGGCCGGCTGCGGAACCTGTTTGCCCGGGTGCTCAACGCCCGAAGGCGTCACTGATTTCGTCACAGGGAACGGGGTCCAGTCCTTGCCGGGGGCGTACCCGTGCTCAACGCCCGAAGGCGTCACTGATTTCGTCACTGGACCGCGCCCCGCCCGCCACCTCCGTCCAGAAGTCGTGCTCAACGCCCGAAGGCGTCACTGATTTCGTCACGGTGGGCCGGGTCCGTCGTGGCCGCACACCCCGGTCCCGTGTGCTCAACGCCCGAAGGCGTCACTGATTTCGTCACGCGATCTCTTAACTACTGAAGTAGCAGCCGTTTGCCTCACCTCCTTTCAAGCAACCCTCGATCCGGTCCCGAATGTCACGACCAAGACCGCATAAGCTGGGTTAGGACAGCTTCAAATCGCGGAAAATCGACCTCGTCATGCACCGAGTCGCGTTGTCAAAGATCGTTACCGCTTGCTACGGCAATGGTTCGACCCGGTTCGCCGCCGCGTACCCGGCGACGGCCGGCGGTGCGTGACTCACACGATCGTGTGCCGCCGCGGCTCCGCCGTCCAGTCCGGGGGACGGTCCATGCCGTGTATGCCCACGATTCCCGACACGCAGCCGCCGCACAGCGGGATCAACATCACGTCGTCGTCCGTCTTCAATAACTCCGTTAACTCCCACCGCAGTCGCTCGACCTCCCGCCGCGTCATCCAACACCGGAACACCGAGTACTGCACCCGCACCCCGTACCCCTCCATGTGCTTCGCACACTTCCGCAGCCGGGCCGCGTCGTGGACATCGTAACACACCAGCCACCACTTGGCATCGGTCATTCCACACCCCGTCCGTTAGCGGAGCCGGCTGCACGCGAACAGGCCCGGCTCGCCCGTCCACTCCTTCTCCAACAGCCGGGCCTCCAGCTCGATCGTGCGGGCGTAGCTCAAGGAGTAGTTCAACACCGGGTGCTTCCACGATTCTTGAAGCCGGTCCTCGAACAGGCCGATCGCCTTCTTCCGGCCGGCGTCGGACAGCCAGACCTTCGTGCGGGTGACCGTGAAGTCCCCGTCCGGGTCCCACTGCCCGCGGTTGAGCGACCCGACCAGCGGCATGTCCCACAGGGTGACGCGGAACAGCTCCATGAGGTCCAACGCCAGCGGGTACGCGGCCGACCGGGGCGTGTGGAAGAACCCGAGGGCCGGCTCCAGCCCGGACGCCAGCACCGCCCGCATGACGGCCGTGTGCAACAGCCCGTACCCGAAGCTGAGGGCGGCGTTGAACCGGTCCTGCGGCGGCCGCCGGGACCGGGTGGCGGAGTGCAGCGCCTCCGGGACCTGCGGGCCGAGCAGCCGCCGCAGCGCGGAAAAGTAATGCACGGCCGCCGACCCCTCCAGCCCGCGGAGCGTGTCCCGGCTCCCCGCGTCCGGGACTTGCGCGAGGATCGGCTGCATCGAATTCAGCGCGGTCTGGATCGCCGCCCGCGCCTCCTCGTCGCCGCGGCTGGCCCGCATCAGGTAGCGGTACTGGCCCTCGACCTTCGCGGCCGCCAGCGCCCGCGCCAGCCGCAGGCACGTGTCTTCGTCCGTCAGCGCCCGGTACTGGCGGATCCGTCGTTGGACCTGCCCGGCCGTCGGCACGAGGCTGGCCGTGTGGTAGCCGGTGACGCTCAGCCAGTGGACGCCGATGCCGTGCTCGGCGCACTTGCGGATCGCCTGCGTGCTGATCTGCGTGAACCCGTGCAACAGGACCGCCTCGACGCCGCGGGCCGGGTGCTTCACGTCCGGCCCCTCGCGGGGCTTCACCACCAGCGAGTCGGCGCTCACGCCGACGGCCGTGCCTTGGGCGACGACGTGCAGCGTCGTGCCGTCCCGGTCCGGCGGGAACAGCCGGACCACGTCCCGCTCCGGCTCGCGGTCGTGCCGGACTTCTTCGGGAAGGCAGACCGGGGCGAGCGAGCACTTCTCGCACAGCCGGGGGTTCTCCGTGACCGGCGGCCGGTCGAGCGACTCGCGAAGTTCGTGCGCCCGGCCGATGGCGGCCCGCAGGTCGGCGCGGGCGTCGTCGTCGATGGGGACCCGCACGGTGACGTTCGCCGCGTGGTAGCGGATGCGCCCTTCCGGGATCGGCTGGCCGAACGCCTCTTCGAGCAGCACGGCGTAGGCGACGAGTTGCAACCGGTCGGACGGCCACGCGGCCGGCTGGTCGGCCGCGTCGCGGGCGGGGCGGCCGCGCTTGTGCTCGTAGGGGAGGTACGACCCGTCCCGGCGGCGGAGGCAATCGACCTTGCCGACGAGGCCGAGGGCGTCGGACGCGAGGTCGAGGGCGGTGGCCTCCCCCTCGTCGTCGGCGTCGAGGGCGGCGTGCAGTTGCCGGCCGGCGAAGACGCGGTGGTCGGCGACGCGGATTTGTTCGACCTCTTCGAGGTAGAAGAGGCGTTCGCAGTACGCGAGGGCGTGCAGGGCCATGACCCGCACCGGCGGCCGGTGCGAGTCGAGGACGGGGAGCGGGAGCATGGGGGGTTATCCTCCGACGCGGAACCAGGCGGCTTCCAAGCCGTCTTTGACAGGAATGGGGTCAGAAATCACAAACCGGCGGAGAACGGTGTTGGCCCTTTCGAGGTGATCGACCCAAATGGGAATGGAAAAGAAGCCATGCTCGTTGGGCGTAAGGAACACGAGGCGGTCCGGTGGATTGGGGTCGGTCACGACAGTATCCACGAGGTAGCTACTTTCGCCGAGTGACAACCCGCCGGATCGGGTGACGGCGTGAGGAGGCAAGAGGGCTGTCGGCACGCGCTGGGACAGCGGCGGCTCGGCGGCGTCGGCCCCCGGACGCAGCCACACCCACAGCGTTAAGTCCATGAGCAAGTCCTGATAGTCCGGTCGGGTGTTCTCCAGGTCGCTGCCGCGGCGGAGCTTCCGGAAGACCTTCGACCGGCCGGGCAGTCGAGCGACGGCGAGCGCCATCTCAGCCCCACGATGCCGGGCCTTTTCCTCGCGGGGTACGCCGAGCAGTGAGAGCAACATGCCGTACACACTCGACGGGGTCGGAACCGGGAACGTGTCCTGGTACTCGCGGGAGGCATACGGGCGGAAGGCGCAAACCGGCACTTCTACCCGGATCGGTGGCGAAGTCATCATGTACTCCTCCGTCACTTGATAGACTTGTCGGCACTGATTCGGGCCAGGATGTCGGCGAACGCGGCCTTCACGCCGGCGTGGGTGGGCACGCCGAGGGCCTTCAATTCTTCCAACCCGGCGACGCCCTCGGCCGTGCCGACGGCGAGTTCTTTCGGGTCGATGTCCCCGCCCTTCACGCGGGCGGCCAACCTAGCCAACGTGAGCGTGCCGCTCTCGGCCTGCTCGAAGCAGAACATCATCCGCGGGGCCGGATCCGTGGTCCACCGGAGAACGACGGCCTCGGGCGCGAAGTCGTACAGGAATCGGGCGTGGTTCCCGGCCGGGCGGCGAAGGTTCTGGATTGAGAGCAGGGTCTTCTCGGTCCGGGCCTTCTTGTCCTTCAGCAACGCGTCCGGCGTTAGCGCGAACGTGTACTGATAGCGGGTGTCGTGAACCTCGCACTGGTAGGGGATCGGGTTGTCCGCGGCGACCGCAGGGTTGGACCCGGCCGACGCGAAGTGCGCGGACACAGTGCCCGGCCACGGCGTCGTGCTAACCGCCCGACTGATCTCCAGGATGCCGCGGCGGCTGACCGTTTCTTTCTTCGCGTGCATGTACCCGAGCACGTCGTTGTCGATGTAGTCCTCGGGCTTCTTGAACTCCTTGTCCTCCCACTCGTTGCCGTCGTGCGACACCTTGCGGTTGAGCTTGAGCTTCGGGTCGGCCAACCAGCTCTCCCGGAGGGCATAACGGATGGCCTCGCTACTTACGGTCGAGTAGAGGTCGCCGTTTCGGATCACTTTTTGAAGTGTGGACACCGTCCCCTCGGACTCGCCGCGGTTGTTGTGGGCGACCGCCTGGGCGGTGATGATCGTTCCGAACAAGTGCATTGTCATGGGTTAGGCTCCGTTCTTGTTGGTGGGGGATTCACGGTCTTCCTTCTTGCGGTGACTCGACAGGGCGAGGAGTGCCAGGTCGCGGCCCTTCCGCCAATGGTCCGGGTGATCGATGAGTCGCCAAATCGCTGCCGGATGGGTCCGAATCGTCTTCTGCCGCCCGGCTTTAGCGAACAAGTCGGACAGTGCCGCACGGAGAAGGGTCCGCGTCTTCGCTTGCGTGAGCTTGCGGCGGATGTCGTCGTTTAGGTCCTCGAACCGATCCATGATGGTTCGGCTTCCACCTCGCTCTGTCGCCGCTGCCTCTTGCGCGTAAAGGGAATCCATTACTTCCCAGAACGCTTCGACGAAGACCTTTTCGGCCTCCGTATCCCACATAGCTTCTTCCCGGATGAGCTTCATTAGCTTGCTCCTTTGGTAGCAGAGGGCCTCAAACCACAGCCGTTCGATTGATTTGCCGGGGGACTTCTTCCGCTGTCGCTCCATCTCGGCCAAGTCCCAAGATTGGGGCACGTGCAAGCTCTCGTACCACGGCCGACGATTGACGAGGTTGTCGGCGATCCGGCCGCGGGCGGCCGGGAGTTTAATGAACCCCGCCGCCTGCGGCGGCTCGTCGGCCGGTTTCTTTGCCTTTGCTGGTTTCTTCCGCTTGACGTCCGACTCGGTATTCGTCTCCTCGGTGCGGGGGGGCACGTAGACGTTCGGGAACTGTTGGTGAAGGAGGCGATAGCGATCTACCTGGTGCTGGTCCGCGGTTACGTCGAGGACCGCCTTGCGGATGCTCTGGCTGGCGTAGTACCCGACCTTGCCCATCGCCACGACGCGGCAACCTGCGAGGGACCGCCGCGGCTTCTTGGACGAGTACTCGGCGAAGAACTGCAACCCTGCGTCCCCCATGCTCGCAACATCCACGAAGTCGGCGTTGAGAGCCATCCGCCGTCGTGTCGGGGCGAAGTCTTCCAGGTCGCGTACGTCCGGGACGACGAACACCCAATTGCCGCCCTCTCCCTGCAGGCGCTGGAACAAGCAGACCGTGGGGGCCAACATGAGGAGAACGGCTCGCTCGGGCATCCCCTTCCAGGCCCCTTCGCCCCCGTACCGGCCGGCAATTCCGGGATAAACCCAATTCGAGAGTTCGACCACCTCCGTTCGGAACGCCCCCTTGCGGTCAAACAGTTCGCCAACGTCTTTCGCGGGCTTGAGGAGTTTCTTCGGCTCGGCTACCGGCGTGGGGGCTGCCCCTTCCTTTACTTTGGGCGGGCGAATGATCGGCGGTTGATACGACACGCTGATTTCCCGGTTGTCCTCCAACTGAACAATCTTTTGGACCGGCTCACCTTTCGGCTGTACGTTAGTGTGCTGTAGGAAAGTCCGCATGATTCCGGTGTGCGTCGGCACACGGAGGTAAAAATTGTCGCGCTCGTGAGTGTCGTGCACCCCTGGTAGGTACAGCACGCCGTCTTTCTTCGTAACCTGCCATGCCCATTCGATCAGCTTCTCGAACGCCGGCCGAGCCGGGCCGACCCAACGCGCCGTCACGGAGTCGGGTTTCAACTCCCACGACAGCGGGGAAAGATCGCGATCCTTGTCGTCCGCCGCTTGCAGGGCCATGTACAACCCCGCCAGCCCGGCCCGTTCCAACATGTCCATACCGTCGTCAGACAGGTTCCACGTTAGTTTGCATTCGTCTGCCATGTGGCCCCCTCCTTTTCGCAATAGGCAATGGTTCCTGCCGCCGCGACCGGGTAGCCGCCGGCCGGTGGCCGATTCGTCCGCAAGCGCCCCGGCGAGTTCATCGGAATGCTCCACGGCACCAACGACTGGAAACTCCATCGCGCCGGCTTCGCGTGTCCCGGTCCGAGTTCCGCCTCGACCGCGGCCAAGTCTTCCTCGCGAACGACCGTGACACTCGCGCCCGCATCCCGAACGTGAGCCGGCACGGTCACCCAGCCCCCGTCGAGCCACGCGGAGCCTTCTTCAAATTCCTCATCGACGAACATCGCGTCTAACCGCTCGGCGAGGTCTTTCTGACTACACGGGCGTCCACCAAGCTCGGCCACCGTCGTACGGGTCGCTTGCATCTCGACACGAAAATTGCCGCGGGTCGCCGCGTGCTTCGGGTCTTCGTTGTACGGGTCGCCGGTGAACGGATAGACGAGGCAAAGCCCCGGGTCGTCGGCCGTCGCATAGCGGTTCAGGCGGCCGAGGCGTTGCACCAACGACGGGAGCGGGCACTCGGCCGTGACGAGCAGGTCCGCGCTGATGTCGAGCGACATCTCGCACACCTGTGTCGTGACCGCGAGGACGGCTCCTGGGGACTTGAACGCCCGGATCAATTCTTGTTGGCGGTTCACCCTGTCGCGGTACCGGAACCGGCTATGGTAAACGATCGGTTCGACACCGGCCCACGTTCGGGCTTCCTGCGCGATCCGGATTGCATCCCCGACGGTGTTGCACACCCAAAGGACTTTTTTCTTCTCCGTGAGTTTGGCCTTCACCGACTCTTGGCACGCTTCGGCCGACGCCCCTGGTTCGAGATGGTAACGCTTGTAGCCCTCCAGCGCGGGGTCGCCACGAATCTCGTCGCCTGCACGGTCGCCGAGCGTGGCCTTAATCGCGACCAGCCGAGCCGGGGGAATGGACGCGCTCATGAGCAACACGGGTAGGCCGGGAAACGTCTTCAGAAATCGCAACAGGCAGCCAAACATCCGGGCGTCGTAGCTGTGGATTTCATCGAACACGAACGCCCCGGCCGCGAGCGCAGGGAACGAGAACAGCGGCCGCCGTTGGTTCTGGAGTAAGCCGAGGACGGTGTCTACCGTGCAGACGATGGCCTGCGACTTCCAAGATTCGAGCGATTCCAACCGTAAGGCTTCCTCGTCGCGGTCGTCTTCCTTCGTTCCCTGCATTGCCACGAGGTCCACTTTTGAACGACCGTGAATCAGCACGACCTGGAGTTCCGGTTGTCGAAAGACGTAATCTTCGAATCCGACGGACGCCGTGCCCGTTGTCGGATACGTGAACCAAAGCTTCCGACCGACGGCGTGCCGCCGCGCCCACAGGTACGCGGCCGTTGTCTTCCCGTTGCCACAGCCGGCGATGACAACGGCGGCCGACGCTGCCGTGCCGACTTGCTTCTGGAATTCGAGCGGCTCTTGCCCTTTTGTGCCTTTTGCGATTACGGAATCAAGTGTCCGTGCTTCGATCCGGGTGCCGAGGGCCTCGGGTATCCAATCGACCGGCCGGCGACCAGTTCGCTCCAGGGCCGAGGCAGCTACGTCCGCCGCGATGAGAAACGCCTTCAACACGGCAGTACGGAGTTTCACCTCCCTTGCCTTGCCGAGTTTTGTCCACGCACGGATCGAAGCATCCACGTAGTCGTCGATTCGCTGCTCTAAGTTGTCGAGGGTGCGGAAGCGAAGTTCCCCGAGGGGCGGCAACGCTTGGTTCGGACCGAGCGCAGTCATCGCATCTCGGAATAGAGATTCCACCGCGGCCAAAGGGATCGTTACCTCGTCGGGCGTATCCCCCAAGACGAACAATGGCGGCGGCTGACCGGGCTTGCCGGCGTGCTTCGGATCACTCATCTTCAGATGGTGTCCGGCGATGGCCCAGATGATCGGCCAGACGGCCTCGACGGGGCCGAGGGTTTGGAACCATCGCCCGAGGACGGCATCGTCCGTCAGCAGCCAAGCGGCCACGATCTCGTGGCGGACGGGTTGTCGCGTCCCATGCGTTTGAAGCATTTGTTGGAACGCGGAATTCACTTTGCCGAAGTCGTGAAGCGTTGTTGCGGCCAATAAGTGCGATGCCATGTCGCCTATCGAACATGACGGGCCGAGTGCGGCTGCCAAATCCGACGCCGTAAGCTTCCACACCATCTCGGCTGCATCGCGCACGTCCGAACAGTGCTCGACGACCGACGGGGCGGACCCAAAGAATGGCTTCTTCGCCCAAAGTTTGTTCGAGTCCATCACCCCACCCCCCGTGCCGGGACGAAGAACCCGCAGCCCAGCTGCGTGCGGCCGCCGAGGCCGTGGGCCTGCAACGTCAGCGAGTCCGCGGCCGACAACTCCGACACCACCAGCGCGTAGCCCCAGATCGTTGCCCCCTTGATCCGAACCACCCGCCGCACCGGCTCGCCGGCCCGGTCGCCGTCCAGGTGGACCGGCAGGCCCGGCTCGCCGGACACGCCGAGCGCCGCCAGCTTCGCGCGGGCCGTCGCCAGGAACGGGTCCGGCCCGTCCGCGCCCTTGAACGTCACCAGCCGGGCCACCAGGCTCGCGGCCGGGGTCAGCGTGCGGACCGACGGCACGCCCAGCCGGACCGGCCGGCCGCCCACGTCCAGCCGCTGGCCGGCCAGCGGCAGCACGACCCGCACGGCGTCGTCCGGGACGCGGACCCGCAGGCAGGAGCGGTCGGTCAGCCGCAGGCGGCCGTCGCCGGCCGGGTCGCCGGTGAGCGGGGCGAACCGCAGGGCAGTTGCCGGGTCGTGGAACTGCGGCACGAGGCCGGACAGGGCGGCGTACAGCGGGTAGGCGTGATCGACGGCCACGGCGTCGCCGCGGGCGGGGAAGACGAGGTCGATTGTCACGGGGCCAGCTCCCTCAAGGCGTGGGCGGCGCGGGCGCGGAAGTCGGCGACCCGTCGGTTGATCGTTTTCGGATGCACGTTCCAATCTCGGACAAGTTGAACCGAGGTCGTCTCGCCTGTCAAGACCCGCAGCAACTGATTTACCGGGTCCGAAAGCATTTCCGTCCAACAGCGGACCCTCCCGACGACGGCCCGCCGGATCAGGTCGTCGAGCACGTCACCCGAAGTAGACTTGTCGGGCCGGGCGGGGGATGTGACAGAATCCAGGCCGAACACGCGCGGCCGGCTTCCGGGCGGAGGACAGGACGTAGCGCTCGTTGATCGCGTTGTCCCCGAGAACCCCCGATGGTTCGATACTTTCGGAGGTCGTGGCGGGCAAAGGGCCGGCTACTTCCCGATGCAGAAGCGGCTGAAGATGCGGTCGAGCAAGTCGTTCGTGTACACCGCGCCGACCATCTCCCCCAGTTGGTCGAGGGCCGTGCGGAGTTCCAAAGCGAGCAGTTCCTGGGGGTCGTCCTGAAGGACGTGCCCGTGCGCCCGCCGGAGGGCGTCGAGCGCGGCCTCGACGTGATGCCGGCAGCGGCTCTGGCTCGGCGCGAGGGCGGACCGCGAGAGGGACTTCACGACCGCGGCGAGTTGTTCGCGGAGGGCGGCCGTGCCGTCGGGGGTGACGACGGAGACCGCCACCGTCGGCAACTCTTGTCCCCTCCCCCCTTGGGGGGGAGGGGTAGGTGGGGGGGTCGTCCGACCTCCGGCCGTGTGGATCGCGGCGGCGGCGGTAAGCCCACCCCCCACCCTAACCCTCCCCCCCAAGGGGGGAGGGGATAAATCCGCCTTCGTCCGCACGACGACCACCGGCCCGGCGAAAGCCGGCCGCGGCGGCAGCGGCTCGTCGGCCGGGACGCACCACAGCACCACGTCCGCCTGCCGCGATTGCTCGCGGCCGAGCCGCTGGGCTTGTTCCTCGATCGCGTCGGTCGAGTCCTGCCAGCCGGCCGTGTCGATCAGCTCGACCGGCACGCCGGCGAGGTCGATTTGCTTCGTCAAGTAATCGCGCGTCGTCCCGGCGACGGGGCTGACGAGCGCAACGCCGTCGCGGGAAAGGGCGTTGAACAGGCTGCTCTTCCCGGCGTTCGGCGCGCCGACGAGCGCGACGCGGACGGCCCGGCCGCTGACCGTGCGGGCGTCGAGTTGCCGCCGCAGGTTCGTGAGTTGGGCCAGCCCGGCGGCGATGCGGGTGAGCTGTTCAGGCTTGCCGACGAACTCGATGTCCTCGTCCACGAAGTCGAGGCCGGCTTCCACGTCCGCGAGCAGGCTGAGCAGGTCGTCGCGGAGGGCGTCCATCGGCCGCGCGAGGCCGCCGGACAGCTGCGCGAGGGCCTGCTTCAACTCGTCGTCGGAGCCGGCCTCGATCACCGCGAGGACGGCTTCGGCGCGGGTGAGGTCTTTCTTCCCACTGAGGAAGGCACGGAGGGTGAACTCGCCGGGCTGGGCCGGCCGCGCGCCGGCGGCGAGCAGGTCGGCGACGAGCCGCTCGACGAGCGGCGGGGAGGAGATCGTGTGCAGCTCGATCAGGTCTTGCCCGGTATAGGACTTCGGTGCGCGGAAGAAGTAGCCGTCGGCCGGTAGCGGCGAGTGGACGCCGGTGAGCCGCAGCTGCCCCGGCGTGACGTGCCGGGTGGAATCGGTGAGCTGGCGTTGGACCGTGGAAGTGAAGAGGGCGTTCACGACGCCGACGGCGTTCGGCCCGCTGACGCGGACGATGGCCCGCGCGCCGAGGCCGGGGGCCGACGAGACGGCGACGATCGTGTCCTCGGGGTGCGGGAGCATACGGGCATGGTAGCAACCGACCGACCCGAGTGCTTACCGTAGGTCGGCCCTACCGGGACCGACCACCTTTCCGGCTCGGAGAGCATTCCCCCATTTCGGGGAGCCGTTCGCGGGAGGAACGCGGTCGGCCCGGCAGGGCCGACCTACTCAGGGTCGCCGTTCTCCCGCTATTCCTTACTGAGGCCCCAGGTGACGTTCGCACACGGCGTCGCGACCGAGCCGGCGAACCACGCCCGGTCGATCTGGTTGATCGGGTCGAACACTAGCCTCGCCAGCCCATGCTGAATCGGAAGCCGGTTGTTCCGCTCCAGGTCCGACAGCGGACAGTAAAAAAAGTATCCACCGCCGAGAGCCTGAATTTCGGCGATTCCCCGCCGCGACAACCAGTAGTACGTGCCGCCGTAGAGCGTCAGCAGCAACCCGAGGTAGACGCCCCACCGCAGGAAGCGTCGCCGCCAGCGGGCCGCCACGTCCGGGGTCATCGGCCGGCCTCCAGCAGCAGCACGGCCGGCCGTTCCAGGTGGCGCTTCACGGCGTTGCCGAAGACCGCGCCGATCGCGCCGTCCACGATCCGGTGGTCGAACGAGAACGACAGGTAGCCCACGTCCGTCGGCCGCAGGTCGCCGTGCTCGTCGTAGACTGGTCGCTTCACCACCTTGCCGACGCCGAGGATGCCGACCTCCGGGTGGTTGATGATCGGCGTCGAGATCAGCCCGCCGATGCTGCCGATCGACGTGATCGTGAACGTCCCGCCCCGCAAGTCGTCGATCTTCGACCGGCCGGCCCGCGCGTCGTCGCTGAGCCGCTCGATTTCGCGGGCGATGTTCGCCAGGTCGCGGCGGTCGGCGTCCTTGATGACCGGGACGAGCAGCCCGTGCGGGGCGGCGACGGCGATGCCGACGTGGTAGCGGTCGTGCAGCGTCACCTCGTGCTTGTCCTCGTCGAAGGTGGCGTTCACCACCGGCACTTCCTTCAGCGCCCGCGTCACGGCCTTCACGATGAACGACAGGTACGTGAGCTTCACGTTCGCCTTGTACAGGTGCTCGCTGAGCTGTTGGCGGAGGCGGACGACCTCGGTGAAGTCGCACTCGTCGATGTAGCTGTAGTGCGGGATGTGCCGCTTGGACGCGAGCATCTTCTCGGCGATCTTCTTCCGCATCCCGGCGAGCTGCTGCCGCGTCCCGGCCCGGCCGAAGTCGAACTGAAAGTGTTCCGTCGTCTTCGGCGTCCCGTTCGCCCCGGTCTTCGGCGGCTTCAGCAGCGGGGCGAGGTCGTCGAGCAGGATGCGGCCGCCGGGGCCGCTGCCGCGGACGCGGGCGAGGTCGATGTTGAACTTCCGCGCCAGGTGGCGGACCGACGGCGCGGCGACCGGCGTGCCGACGGTTTGCGTCGAAGGCTGCGACTGCACCGGCGCGATGCGGACCTCGGCCGCGGCGACCGGCTCGGCCGGGGCGGCGACATCGCCGCCGTCGTACTTCAGCACGACCTCGCCGACCTTGACCTTGCTCCCGGCCGGCGCGACGGTCTCGGCGATCGTGCCGGCGAACGGCGACGGGACTTCCATCGTCGCCTTGTCGGAGAGGACTTCCATGAGCGACTGGCCGCGGCGGACGGCGTCGCCGGGGCGGACCATCCACCGCACGAGTTCGACCTCGTACAGCCCTTCGCCCATCGGCGGCAGCGGGAAGTCGGTCATACGCGTTCCTCCGCCAGCTCCCGCAATGCGTCGCGGATGCCGGGCAGTTGCGGGACCGTGTTCTGCTCGTACACCTGGTTCAGCCCGATCCCCGGCACGTGCTTCCCCATCAAGAGACGCGGCTTCGCCAGCAGGTCGTAGAAGTGCTCGTCCACGACCCGCCGGAGGAGGTGCTCGCCGAAGTTCGTCACCTCGGTGTCCTCGTTAACGATCAGCACCCGGCCGGTCTTCGTGACGCTGCGGGAGACCATCGGCCAGTCATACGGGAAGATGCTCCGCAAGTCGATCACGTCGAACGTGAACCCGAAGTCGCGGTTGAGTTCGTCCGCGGCCTGGGCGCACAGCGGCAGCGTGCGGCCGTAGCTGACGACGGTGGCGGCCGTGCCCTCGCGGACGAGGCTGCCGGTCCCGAGCGGGACAAAGTATTCCTTCACGTCCGGCCATTGTGGTTGCCAACGGGTGCGGTCGCCAACCGGCGCGTCGATGAGCCGCGACAATTCTTCCGGGTCGTCCGGCTCGCCGGGGATGAGCTTGTCGCCCTTCAGCCGCAGCAGCGCCTTCGGCAGCAGCACCATGACCGGGTTCGGGTCCGCAATCGCGGAGAGCATAAGGCCGTAGGCGTCGAGCGCGTTCGACGGCATGACGATCTTCCAACCCGCCAGCCGCGACGCCCAGCTCTCGAAGCTGTGCGAGTGGTACAGGCTGCCGCGGATGCCGGACCCGGACGGCGTCATCAGCACGATCGGCATCTCGAAGTTGCCGGCCGACGCCCACCGCTGGTTGCCGGCGATCTTCAACAGGTCGATGACGTTGAACGCATAGTCGCAGAACTGGATTTCGCACACCGGGCGGCCGCCGGCGTAGGCGATGCCCATCGCCGTGCCGACGATACCCCGCTCGTCGAGCGGCGAGTTCCAGGCCGTTTTTAGACCTTGCGTGGCGGTGAACACGCCGCCGAGCGGGGGGCCGACGTCCTCGCCGAAGATGTCCGTCACCCCCAGGTGGGTTTCACCGTAGTGGAGGGCGAGACGGACGGCTTGGACCAGGGTTGCCATGGTCGGACCAGTGCAAAGTTTGAAATGAAAAATGAAAAAATTCAAGACATCGAACGGTACGTGGTCGCTGTGATCGCGCCGAGGATTTTCATGATCTCCGTCGATTCGTCCAACAGCGGTTGAACCACCGGCTTCGGCAACACTTCGCATTCCAGCAGCAGCCGCAACCAGTAGTTCGTCTGCCGGGCTTCCTTCAACGCATGGGTCATGCGGTGGGCGAAGTCGGAACGATCATGAGCGGCCTGGGCCTCCTCGACGATGGACCCGATGGCCGTGCCGGAACGAAGGAGTTGGTAGCCGAAGGTCCGCTGCACTCCGGACGCTTCGATCAGTTGCGTGCAGAGTTGCACGACCCGGAGGGCGAACTGGAACGTCCGCGGCACGATGTCCGGCTTTTCATTTCGCATTTTTCATTTCACATTTTGCACTGTTCCGGGAAGTCCGGTGTAGTCGAGCGGATAGACGGCATCGAACTTACTTCGCGAGTACGTAAATCGTTCCACGTCATCCCGCGTCGGCTTCGCCTCGCTCGTCGCCTGCACGACGGCCGCGTCCGCTTCCTCCTTCGCCTCGGCCTTCATCGCCCGCACCTGCTCGGCGTCGATCGCGTCTGCGTCGATCAGCTTCTGCTCGAACAGCGCCACGCAATCCGCCTCGGCCCAACTCCGCTGCGCCCCGCTCGACGACGAGTGCCCGTGCAGCCGGCTGACCATCGCCTCCAGCAGAAACGGTTTCCGCTCCGTGCGGACGTACTTCATCGCGCGGGCGATGGCGTGCCAGCTCGCGATCGGGTCGTTCCCGTCCACGGTTTCGGCCCGCATGTCGTAGGGCGACGCCCGGTCCGCGATCCGCCGCTCGCCGTGCTGCCCCTTCGCCGGGGTGCTGATGCCGTACTGGTTGTTCGTCACCACCATCAGCACGGGAAGCTCGTTGCCCGGCCGGTTCGCCCACACCAGGCAGCTCTCGAAGTCCCCCTCCGCCGACCCCGCGTCGCCGCCGGTGACGATGGTGAGGCCGTCGCCGCCGTGCCGCCTCTGCATCAGCGCCGTGCCGGGGGCCATGACGTACTGGACCTCGATCACGCTCGTCACCGGCACGACGTTCCACGCCGGGATGGCGTAGTGGCCGACGAAATTCCGGCCGCGGCTGAACGGGTCGGTCGCGGTCATCGCCAGTTGGCGGACGTGATCGACCATCGGCATGCCCATCGCGAGCAGCATCCCGCTGCCGCGGTAGTGCAAGTGCAGGTAGTCGAACGCCGGGCCGGCCCCCTTGTGGACCTGCATGCCGAGGCCGACGTTGAACGCCTCCTCGCCGGGGCCGCCGATCCAGAAGTACGCCTCCCCGGACTTCGACATCTTGATCGCCCGCTCCTCGAGCGCGCGGGTGCGGACCATGTGGCGGAACAGGGTGAGCGCGAGTTCGACCGAGAGCGTTTCGCGGCCCGAGCGGACGGCGAGGGAAGCGACGGCCTTGGCGGACCGTCGCGGCTGAACGTGTGATTCGTCTAGCGGCTCCGACATCGCACACCTCGACGCGAGAACGAGCGGGTGCTGAACTTGACGGGATGTACGAATTATATCCCGCCCCGGATGGGATGGTAAACCGGATTCGCGATTCGGCGGAAGGGCAGTCGTGGAACCCGGAGCGGGAGCGACGGGGTGTCCGGCTCGGCAACACACCCCATCGCTCCCGCTCCGGGTTCCACAAGGGGGAGCATTTCGCGGCCCGGTCGGTTAAGATAACGGAGCCTCTCGCCGAAGGAGTCCCCGCCATGCGTTTCCTGCTCGTGGTTGTCGCCCTCGTCCCGGCCCTCGTTTCCGCCGCCCCGGTCCCGAAGGGGACGAAGGGCAGCTGGGTCGGCAAGCCGGCGTTCCTCAAGGGGCCGAACGTCCGGCTCACGACCGTCCTCGCGAACGGCACGGAGCGAAAGGTCGCGATCCCGCAAGGGACGTACTCCTACGTCGTCACGAAGGTGACCGAGGACCGCGTCGAGGTGCTGTACGGGACCGGCAAGCTCACCGCGTACTTCAACCGCGACGACGTGCTGCGGGGGGCGGAGGCCATCGACTACCACACGGCGGCGCTCAGCCAGAACGCGAAGGACGCGTACCACCTCACCGGCCGGGCGGAGGCGAACGCGGCCGAGGGGAAGCTCGACGCCGCCGAGGCCGACTACGCGCTGCTGCTGGCCTCCGACCCGAACAACCTCGACTTCCGCGTCAAGCGGGCGGCGTTCCGCATGACCGCGAAGCGGTTCGAGCAGGCCATCGAGGACTACGAGAAGCTCGGCGAGCTGAACGCGAACTACAAGGAGTGGTCGCTGCAGCGGACGGCCGAGGCGAAGGCCGGGCTGAAGAAGTTCGACGAGGCCCTCGCCGACCTCACGAAGGCGCTGGAGAACTCGCAAAACCGGACGGGCCTCCTCCTTTCCCGCGGCATCATGTACTCGCGGGCCGGGAAGCACGACAAGTCGCTGGAAGACTACGAAGAGATCCTGAAGACCGACCCGAACAACGCGGTCGCGATCAACAACATCGCGTGGCTGAAGGCCACCTGCCCGGACGCGAAGTACCGGGACGGCAAGGCGGCCGTCGAGCAGGCGACGAAGGCGTGCGAGCTGACGCAGTGGAAGAACGCCGGGCACATCGACACGCTCGCGGCGGCCTACGCCGAGGCCGGCGACTTCGAGAAGGCGGTGAAGTACCAGACGGACGTGGTGAACGACGAGGCCCTGGTCCGCCGGGAGGGGGACGAGCTGAAGGAGCGGCTGGAGCTGTACAAGCAGAAGAAGCCGTACCGCCTGCCGGACGAGACGAAGAAGAAGTGAAAACCGTCATTAGTGATTAGTGATTGGTGATTTGACCAATCACCAATCACCAATCACTAATCACACTGCCGAGCACCGCCATCCGCACGGCGAGGCCGTTCTCGACCTGTTGCAGGATCGCCGAGTTCGGGCCGTCGGCCACGTCCGGCGTGATCTCCACCCCGCGGTTGATCGGCCCCGGCGCGAGGATCAGCACGTCCGGCTTCGCCGCCTTCATGCGGTCCCTCGTCATGCCGAAGACGTGCGCGTACTCGCCGACGGACGGGAAGAACGCGCTCCGCTGCCGCTCGAACTGCACCCGCAACAGGTTCACCACGTCGCACCGCGGCAGGATGTCGTCCAAATCGTCGGCAATCTCCACGTCAAACTGCTTCACCTCCGGCGGCACGAGCGTCGGCGGGCCGCACACGATGACGTGCGCCCCCAGCTTCTTCAGCCCGTGGATGTTGCTGCGGGCGACCCGGCTGTGCAGGATGTCGCCGACGAGCGCGACCGTCAGCCCGGCGACCTTCCCCTTCCGCTGGCGGACGGTGAGGATGTCGAGCAGCCCCTGCGTCGGGTGCTCGTGGCTGCCGTCCCCGGCGTTCACGACGCTGACGTGCGGCAACAGGTGGCGGGTGAGCATCTCCGGCGCGCCGGACGACGTGTGCCGGACGACGACGGCGTCGATGCCCATCGCCTCGATGTTGCGGACGGTGTCGATGAACGTCTCGCCCTTCGACGTACTCGACCCGCCGGGGGAGAAGTCCTGCACGTCGCCGCCGAGCCGCCGGGCGGCGAGCTGGAAGCTGATCTTCGTCCGCGTGGACGGCTCGAAGAAGAGCGTGACGACGAGCTTGCCCTTGAGGTCGTCCCGCTTCGGCGTGCTGCCGACGCCGACGCCGAGGTAGGACTCGGCGCGGTCGAGCAACTTCGTGATGTCGGCGGCGGAGAGCTTTTCGAGTCCGAGCAGGTGTTTCATGGCGACCCCGTTTGTGCAGAATATATGAGGTCGCCCCGCGGGAGGCCGCGACCCGCGACCGCCGCTCACCCCGAGTTCCCATGACCCCGCGACCACCCCGTTCTACCTGGACGACCCTGACGGACGAGCAACGGCTCGCCCAGTGCGAGGTGGATACGTACCGGGCGAGTGGCCCCGGCGGGCAGAAGCGGAACAAGACCTCGTCCGCCGTGCGGCTGCGGCACGTCCCGACGGGCCTGATCGTGATCGCGGAGGAGAGCCGGTCGCAGCACGAGAACAAGGCAAAAGCCCTGAAGCGGCTGTACCGCGCCCTCTTCCTGGAGCTGCGGGACGACGTGCCGCGCGAGGCCGAGGCGCTGCAAGCGATTCCCGAGTGGCAGGCGGTTCTGACCGACGGCCGCGTTCACCTCGGTGCGAAGGACGCGCGGTTCTGGCCGGCGGCGGGGCTGGCCCTCGACGTGATGAACGCGGTCGCGGCCCAAGTGAGCACGGCCGCGGAACTCCTCGGCGTGTCCACGGCGAACCTGATCGACTTCCTCCAAGCCGACCCGAAGCTCTGGCAGGAGGCGAACCGCCTGCGGTCGGCGTTCGGGCAGAAGCCTTTGCGAAACCGTGATTAGTGATTGGTGATTGGTGATTGGCTTCCTTCTCCAGTTGCGAATCACCAATCACCAATCACCAATCACCAATCACTTCTTTTCGCGAACCTTGTGCATCAGCGCGTCCCGCACCCGCGGGTGGAGGAACTTCGACAGGTCGCCGCCGAGGACCGCGATCTGCCGCAGCAGCGAACTGCTGACGTGCGAGAACTCCTCCTTCGACATCAGGAACACCGTCTCCAGTTCCGGGTCGAGGTTCAGGTTCATGAGCGACATCGTGAACTCGTACTCCATGTCCGAGAGCGTCCGCAGGCCGCGGAGCATGATGCGCGCGCCGACGGACCGCACGAACCGCACGGCCAAGCCTTCCATCTTGTGAATCTGCACGTTCGGCAGGTCGGCGCACACGTCGTGCAGCAACTCGACCCGCTCGTCGAGGGTGAACAGGGTGGTCTTGTCCGGGTTGTTGCCGACGCCGACGATGAGCGTGTCGAACAGCTTGCTGCCGCGGACGATGGCGTCGTAGTGGCCGAGGTGGACGGGGTCGAACGTGCCGGTGTACACGGCCACGCGGGGGTTCAACGGCGTCGGCATGAGCGGCCCTCCGGGAACGACTTCCGCTATGATTGTGGCATCGGCCGACGCCGCCAACGGGGATTCCGGCCGGCCGCCGCAAAATTCGGGAGCCGCCGCCGGATGTTCTTCGACAACCAGTCCACGCCGTTCGACGTGCGGTTCCGCCTCGGGCCGTTCCCGGTCAAGGTGAACCCGTTCTTCTGGCTGAGCATGGCGATCGTCGGCGCGCCGTACTTCGACGCCGGGTTCGACCTCGGCCTCATCTGGATCGCGTGCGGGTTCGTGTCGATCCTGTGGCACGAACTCGGGCACACGGTCGCGATGCGGTACTACGGGTCGCCGGCGCGGATCGAGTTGTTCGCGTTCGGCGGCGTCGCGATCCCGAGTTACGTCGCCACGTCGCCGTGGCGGCGGATGATGATCGCGGCCGCCGGGCCGCTCGCCGGGTTCGGGCTGCTCGGCTTGGTCTGGGGGTCGAACAAGGCGTTCGGGTGGGGCGAGGTCGGGAATCACAAGTACCTCGTGGCCCTCTACCTGATGCTGACCGCGATCAACCTGTTCTGGAACCTGTTGAACCTGCTGCCGATCTGGCCGCTGGACGGGAGCAAGATTTTCCGCGAGGTGCTGGTCGTCCGCAACGCCCGGCAGCCGGACTACGTGACGATGAAGGTGTCGCTCTACACGGCGGTCTTCCTCGGCGTCGTCGGCGTGATCGTGAACTTCGGGCCGGCCGACCTGAAGCGGACGATCTTCGAGCAGTGGCCGTGGTGGCTGGCGTGGGCGATCCCCGGCCCGATGATGACGCTGTTCGTGTTCTTGATGGCGTACCAGAGCTACTTGCTCATGCAGCAGTTCAACCGCCCGCGGCTGTACGTCGAGGACGACGACCGCCTCCCGTGGGAGCGGCGGTGAGTCACGCCAGCCCGGCCGCGACCGCGCGGCCGAGCAGCAACAACTTCTCCCGCTTCGATACCGTCGGCCGGCGGGACCACACGTCGAAGCCGATCCGCTCGATCGCAGCCAGCGTCGCCTCGCCGCCGCGGATGAACAGGTCCACGTCGATCCGCACCCGCTTCGGGATCAGCGGCAACAATTGCTTCCCGCGCGCGAAGTAGCCGCGGGTGCGGTCCACCTCGAACCGCATCAGCTCCGCGAACGCCGGCGTGAACCGGCGGGCGTGCAGGTCGGCGTCCGCGTACCCGAACCGGCGGCGGTCCTCTTCAGGAAGGTACACGCGGCCGATGGCCAGGTCGCGGGCCACGTCCTGCCAGAAGTTCGCGAGCTGCAACCCGGTGCAAACTTCGTCGGACAGCGCCCCACGCTCCTCGTCGTGGCACTCGAACAGGTACAGCACGAGGCGGCCGACCGGGTTCGCGGAGTGGCGGCAGTAGCCGACGAGGTCCGCGAACGTGGCGTAGGACTTCTGCCGCTGGTCTTGCTCGAACGCGACGAGCAGGTCGAGGAACGGCCGCGGCGGGATGTTGAACTTGCGCACGGTTTCGCGGAGGGCGATCATGACCGGATGCCGCGGGCGGCCGAAATCTGGTCCCCTCTCCCCCGGCTTTGCGGGGGAGAGGGTTA
>JAESGS010000291.1_pt1 | contig 56388 bp, 40 predicted proteins | sample 9269761 | NCBI WGS metagenome assembly JAESGS01 (sample SAMN15741799, study PRJNA653493) | algae metagenome | isolation source: Cyanosarcina radialis HA8281-LM2 and co-occurring heterotrophs from damp... | place: USA: Makauwahi cave, Hawaii | collected 2011-01-06 | reverse complement strand
AGGGAGTCACCAGCCACTGGCCCTGCCGACCCCCCTCCCTAACCCTCCCCCCCAAGGGGGGAGGGAACAAGAAGTTGCCAGCCCGTGGCGGTGGGTCGCGCTCGCGGCGCTGCCGTCGTCGTTGCTGATGAGCGTGACCACGCACCTGACCACGGACATCGCCCCGGTCCCGATGCTCTGGGTGCTGCCGCTCGGCCTCTACCTGCTCAGCTTCGTCGTCGTCTTCGCCGGCTGGTCGAACCGCGCGCGGAAGCTCGTCGCACGAATCACGCCGATGTCGCTCTGCTTCCTCGCCGTCGCGCTGCTGATGCGGGCGAACGAGCCGATGGTCCTCGTCGCCGGCGTCCACCTGTCGGCGTTCGTCCTCGTCGCGCTGCTCTGCCACGGCGAGTTGGCCGCGAGCAAGCCGCCGCCGGAGCGGCTGACCGCGTTCTATCTGTGGCTGTCCGCCGGCGGCGTCCTCGGCGGCCTCGCGAACACGTTCGTCGCGCCGGTCCTTTTCGCGAACCTCGGCAACCTCGAATACCCCATCGCGGTCGTCCTCGCCGGCCTCGTCCGGCCGCCGTCGGACCAGGTCGGCGTGAAGCTCAAGCCCGCGGACGGCGTCTGGCCGTTCGCCCTCGGGGCATTGACGCTCGCGCTCGTCGTCGTCGTGCCGTGGGTGGTCGGGCCCAAGCCGGACGAGCCGGACCAGGAGCTGCTCCACCGCATCGCGCTCGGCGGGCTGTCGTTCGGCGCGCCGGCCGCGTTCGCCTTCGCCCTCGTCTGGCGGCCGGTGCGGTTCGCGCTGTGTCTGGCCGTGCTGCTCGTCGTCGGGTCGTTCTCGCCGAACCCGCTCGGCACGGTCCTCGAAACGCACCGCAACTACTTCGGCACGCTCCGCGTCATGCGGAGCGAGGACGGCCGGTTCCACCGCATCATCCACGGCACGACGCTGCACGGCCAGCAGCTCTGGCCGACCGCCGGCCGCCCCGACCCGGCGACGTACTACCACCGCCAGGGGCCGTTCGGCCGCCTCATCGAGAAAATGCCGGTCGAGAAGCGGATGCGGGTCGGCGTCGTCGGCCTGGGCTGCGGGGCGACGGCCGCCTACGCCGACGACGGACAGACGTGGACCTTCTACGAAATCGATCCCGCCGTCGAGCGGGTGGCGAAGGACGAGCGATACTTCACGTTTCTTTCGACGTGCCCCGCCGCGTGGGACATCGTGCTCGGCGACGCACGCCGCCAGCTACTGAAGGCGGCCGACGACGAGTTCGACCTGCTCGTGCTGGATGCGTTCAGCTCGGACGCCGTGCCGGTCCACCTGCTGACCCGCGAGGCGTTCGAGTTGTACCGGGCGAAGCTGAAGCCGCACGGCGTCCTCGCGCTGCACCTGTCGAACCGCTACCTCGACCTGCCGCCGCTCGCCGGCCGCGTGTTGCAGAGCATCGACCCGAACCTGGTGATGAAGGTGGACAACGACCTGGTTCCGAGCGCGGCGGGCAAGCAAACGGGGCAGGAGCCGTCGATCTGGATGATCGTGGCGGACCGGGTCGAGGATTTCGGCAAGCCGGACGCGCGGTGGCAGAAGCTCGCCGTGCCGCCGGGGCCGGTGTGGACGGACGACTTCTCGAACCTGCTCGGGGCGTGGAAGAAGGGAGAATGAGAACCTGACTTCCGAAGTCCGGCTTCGACTTCGGAAGTCGATCCCGCGCAGGAACCTTCTCGCCGCCCGCTCGCGCCCCTCCCTCGTTTCGACTTCCGAAGTCGAAGCCGGACTTCGGAAGTCAGGGGATTACTTCACGAGCCAGTGGATGCCCTTCCCGGTCGCGCTCACGCTCAGGAAGTACACCTCGCCCCTCTCGTCCTCGCCGAACGACAGCATCGGCTGGCCGGGGTCGCGGATCGGGCGGTTCGCCACCGTCCGCTTCTTCTCCGCGTCGTACTTCAGCGCCCACAGCCGGTTCGACACGTAGTCGCCGTACAGGTAGTGGCCGTCCAGCTCCGGCAGCTTCGGGCCGCGGTAGACCGTGCCGCCGGTGATCGACTTGCCCACGTCGTGGTGGTACTCCCAGACCGGCTCGATCATCTCCTTGTTCTCCCGCACGCCGAGGACGCTGAACGGGTGCCATGACTCCCGCTTGCTCCACCCGTAGTTGCCGCCCTTCTCGACGACGTTGATCTCCTCCCACAGGTTCTGGCCCACGTCCGCGGCCCAGAGTTGCCCGCCCTTGCGGTCGAACGCGAACCGCCAGACGTTGCGGAACCCGCTCGCCCAAATCTCCGGCTTCACGCCGTCCTTGCCGACGAACGGGTTGTCCTTCGGGACCGCGTAGTTCTTGCCGTCCGCCTTCGCGTTCACGTCGATCCGCAAAATCTTGCCGAGCAGCACGTTCATGTTCTGGGCGTTCTTCAGCGGGTCGTTCGCGTCGCCGCCGTCGCCGTGGGTGACGTACAGGTAGCCGTCCGGCCCGAACGCGATCGTCCCGCCGTCGTGGTTCCAGAACGGCTTCGTGAACCGCAGGATTTCCTCCTCCGACGCCGGGTCCGCCTTGTTCGGGTCGTCCTTGCTCACCCGGAACCGCGACACGACGTTCGTGAGCTTTGCCGCCTTCGTGGTGTAGAAGACGAAGAACTCGCCGTTCTCCTTGAACTTCGGGTGGAACGCGAGGCCGAGGAACCCCTCCTCGTTCTGCTTGTCCGTGTAGACGACGCGGTCCTGAATGTCGAGGAACACCTTCGTTTCCGTGGCGTTCTGGTCGTTCGGGAAGGCGTGGATAACGCCCTGTTCGGTGGCGACGAAGACGCGGTTGCTGCCGTCCCCGGCGTGCGTCAGCACGATCGGCCGCAACGGGGTCGCGCGGCCGGCGTCGTCCGTGCTGCTCCAGCCGGTCCACTTCAGCTTCGGGAACGCGACCTCCGTGTGAATCGCCAGCGGCGACTCATCGACCTCCCAGCCCGGCATCGTCGTCGGGATCGCGGTCAGCGTCCCGGCCTTCATGTCCGGAACGAGAATGCTCTTGCCGTCGGTCGTCAGGCAGATGTCGGCCGCGGCCTGGAAGCCTTCGGCCAGCAGCTGCGGCTTCTCGCCCGGCTTCGGGATGCCGAACACCTTGCCGTTCTTCCAATCGCTGATGAAGAGCTTACCGTGGTAGTCCCACGCGATGCCGTCCGTGCCGCCGAACCCGTCGGCCAGCTTCTCGTGCGACCCGTCGGCGATCTTCACCCGGTACAAGTCCCCCGTGCCCCAGTCACCGAGCAGCAGGAAGTACTCGCCGTCGAGGCAGACGCCGTTCGGCGTCGTCAGGCCGGGGATCATCTTCCCGTCCACGATGAGCCGCGGCTTGCCGCCTTTCGGCGGGATGGCGTAGAGCGCCCCGCCCTGCCCGTCCTTGCCGGAGTCGGAGACGTACATCATGCCGTTGCGGGTATCGACGGCGATGTCGTTGAGGAAGATCGGCGGCGTCGGGAACGCAGCGGCCGCGACGTGGACCGTCGCCTTGCCCTTCGGGTCGATCCGCCAGATGCGGGTCTTGTCCGTCACGAACAGCATCTTGTTGAACGCGACCATCCCCTTCGGGTCGTCGAGGCCGGTCGCGAACTGGACGGCCTTGCCGTCCTGGATTTCGACGACCTCGCCGTCGCCTTCCGTGTTGAACTCGCCGATGCACGAGACGAACGTGCGGCCGCCGACCTGGACGACGGACTCCGGCGTCTTCAGCCCGGTGGCCAGCGGCGGCGGGGCGGCGGCCGCGGCGGTCGCCGTGAGGAGGAGCAGACCGAACGCGATTCGCTTCATGGGACCGTCCTGTGAGGAAAGGGATGGTGTTGTAGGGCGAAAGCCCACGGACGGCCGTCCGTGTGGCTCTACGCTCCCCCGCTTCTACAATGCCGCCGTCGAACCCTCACCCCCACGGAGCGAACGCACATGAAGGCCGGGATGAACCTCCTCCTCTGGACCGGACTCGTGACCGAGGAACACTACCCGCTGCTCGGCAAGATCAAGGCGGCCGGGTTCGACGGGGTGGAAGTCCCGCTCTTCGAGGGGGACGTGGCCCACTACAAGAAGCTCAAAACCGAACTCGACAAGCAGGGGCTGAAGTGTACGACCGTCACGGTCGTGAACCCGGAGCACAGCCCGATCAGCCCGGACGCGGCCGTGCGGCAGGCGGCCGTCGAGCGGCTCAAGTGGGCGGTCGATTGCAACGCCGCCCTCGGCAGCGAGACGATGCTCGGGCCGTTCCACTCGCCGCTCGGCGTGTTCACCGGCGAGGGGCCGACGCCCGACGAGAAGAAGCGGGCCGCCGACGTACTCCGTCAGACCGCCGAGTTCGCGAAGCAGGCGAACCTGATGCTCGCGATCGAGTACCTGAACCGGTTCGAGTGCTACTTCCTGACGACGGCGGCGGACGCGGTGGCGCTGGTCAAGAGTGTGGACCACCCGAACTTCCGGACGATGTACGACACGTTCCACGCGAACATCGAGGAAGTGCGGCCGAGTACGGCGATCAAGACGGTCGCGCCGTACCTGGCGCACGTCCACATCAGCGAGAACAACCGCGGCACGCCGGGGACGGGGCAGGTGAACTGGTTCGAGAGCTTCCGGTCGCTGCGGGAGGTCGGGTACGACGGGTGGCTGGTGATCGAGGCGTTCGGCCGGGCGCTGCCGGCGCTGGCGGCGGCGACGCGGGTGTGGCGGGACTTCTTCCCGTCCCCGGACCACGTCTACACGCACGGGATCAAGTTCATGAAGACGATGTGGGACCTGGCGAAGGTGTGACGGCCGCCTCACGCCGCGATGTCGCAGATCGTTCGGTTCGCGTGCAGGACCTGGACGCGAACCGTGCCCTTGCCGACCGTGGCGGCGACGAGGCCGGCGATCGTGTCCGCGAGGGCCGGGAGGTCGTCGATCATAACAGTCGAGAGGGTCAGCCGGTAGGTTCCGTCCGGTTGCCACCCGGTCCCTTCTTCTTCCAGCTTCAAGCCTTCGCCAGTTCGCTGCTTCAACTCACCATTCAGTTGCGCGAGAACCGAATCGAGGGCCTGCCGGACGGACGGGGCGTGGAAATCGGCCGGTGGCCGGACGGTCACCTGGAAGAAGTGGACCGGGTACAACTTGAGTTTAACGCCACCTAGACTGTGGTGCGCGGAAACGACTTCCTTACGCGGGCGTGCGGCCAGCTTCGCCAACGCCGGATGTTGGTACTCCCATTCCGTCCGGACGCCCCGCCCGACAATGTGGCCGGTCCCGTCATCGTTTTTCGGGTTCATGACATCGTCTCGCCGGTAACTCGCAGATAAGCCACGGATCGCTCCCCGAGCCGTTGCCCGGCGGCTAGTAGTCGGACCTCGTACTCGGCGGCTTCCAGGATCGGGACCGCTTCCAACCGTATGACACCATCGAGTACGGTTCGGTTCGGCGGAAAGGTGACGAGGTACTCGTCCGACCGCATGAGCACCTGAGCCATCCCGGACCCGAGCGACGGGGCGGCCACCTGTAGCTGAAGCGACACCGTCCCGAAAGCGTCGATCAACTGAAAATAAGCCGCCAACCTGGGGATCACATGCGGGAACGGGTCTTCCCGGTATCCGCGGACGTGCAGGTGGGCCGTCGGCCGAACCAGTACCCAGGAATTCTGTGTTTCATCATACGCCGCCGATTCGCAGAGCAGCAACTGGACAACGTCCGGGCGGTTGGCGTCGGCCATCGGGAACCTCCGTGCATTGCATCGTAATCCATCGGCACGTGCCTAACAAACCTTCTCGGGAACTGCGATAAGTTGGGCAAACCCCACCGACCCTCCCGCCGGGTCCGCCCATTTTCCGCACCCCGCCACGGCTATCCCCGCGAATCGCTGACAGACACGGCCGATGTTCCCGGTAACCGCGGGTGAGGACCACTCGCATCGGAGGCAGCACGGATGGCACGCACCCGCACCTGGCTCGGCATCGTCACCCTCGGCATCGTCCCGCTGGCGCTCGCCGCCCAACCCGCGCCGCCGGCCGGCTCGCCGCAGGTGTTCGTCCCGTGGGCGAACAAATTGTTCAAGAAGGACAGCCCGCCGGCCGTCCTCGTCCACGATTTCGGGACCGTCCCGCACGGGACCATGCTCACGCAGAAGTTCACGTTCACGAACATCTACGACGTGCCGCTGCAGATCATCGACGTGCGGAAGTCCTGCACGTGTCTCGACGCCGACCCGCCGCAGCGGGTGCTCCAGCCGAACGAGTCGGCGGAGCTGGTCGTGACCATGAACGCGGCCAAGTTCAACGGCCCGAACGCGCAGACGTTCTACGTCACGTTCGGCCCGCAGTACGTGTCCACGGCCGTCATCCGGGTGCAGGCGAACAGCCGGGCGGACGTGCAGCTCACCCCCGGCCACGTCAACTTCGGCGTCGTGCAGCAGGGCACGAAGGCGTCCCAGGCGGTGAGCATCAAGTACGTCGGCAAGGCGCGGGACTGGAAGGTCACGGACGTGGTGAAGCCGACCGGCCCGCTGGACGTGCAACTGACGGACGCGAAGGGGCCGGAGTTCCGGATCACGGTGTCGCTGAAGGCGGACGCCCCGGCCGGCACGATCCTGGAGCCGATCACGCTGAAGACGAACGACCCGACGGCGGCGCTGTTGCAGTTCAACGTGGCGGCCGTCGTTCAGGCCCCGATCACGGTCGCCCCGGAGAAGGTGAAGTTCGAGGGCGTGAAGGTCGGCCAGGAGCAGACGCAGAAGGTGATCCTGCGGGCGACGAAGGCGTTCAAGGTGGAGGCCGTCCCGGACGCCGGCGACGGGCTGACGGTCGAGCCGTTCCCGGCGAGCGCCCCGGTGCAGATCGTGACGGTGAAGTTCAAGCCGGTCGGCGTCGGGTCGTGGAAGCGGGAGCTGAAGCTGAAGACGGACCTCGGCGAAGCGCCGCTGACGGTGGAGTTGGAAGCGGTGCAGTGACGACCCCATCGCCCCGAACCACGTCCCTGATCTGTGGCCCGGTTTTCACCCCGAAGGGGTGGGAGATGTCAGCCCAGGGCAAGGGCCGTCAGGCCCGCCGCCCTGGGTGGCGACCGCAACCACCCGGCAGGCTGAAAGCCTGCGAGCGAGCGGTCGCGGACACGCCGGACGCCCGCGCCCAGGGCGTTGCCCTGGGCTGAGCGCTCCCACCCCTTCGGGGTGAAAACCCCGGCATCTACTTCCGCTTCACGTCCGTCGTGCCCAGCAGCACGATCGTCGGGGCGGCGGGCTTCGCGTCCGGCGGGATCGACAGCTCGTTGCCGACCAGCACCCGCTGGACCTTCAGCTTCTGCCCGTCGAGGAACTCCTCCGGGCCGTTCAGGTCGTCGTAGTTCGGCACGCCGTAGTGCATCGGCAGCACGAACAGCCGCGGCTTGAGCTTCTCGACCAGCTTCTTCGCGACCTCGCCGTTAATCGTGTACGTGCCGCCGATGGGGACCATCAGCACGTCCACCTTGCCGATCAGTTTCACCTGCTCGTCGTTCAGGTCGTGGCCGAGGTCGCCGAGGTGGCAGAACGTCAGCCCGTCGGCCTCGATCAGGAAGATGGCGTTCTTGCCGCGGGTGAACCCGTTCTCGTTGTCGTGGTAGCTCGGCACGGTCCGGACTTTGATGGAGCCGACCTTCTCGTCGATCTTCTCCCAGTCGATGCGGCCCTTGACTTCTTTCAGCCCGTGGAACACGCGGGCGGCCTTGTGGTTCTCGACCACGTCGAGGACGTTGTGGTCGTTGTGGTTGTGCGACAGGGTGACAATGTCGGCCGACACGACGTGCCGGCCGAACGCGGGAATCTGGTGCGGGTCGGTGACGATCTTCTTGCCGCCGGGCGTCTCGATCTGGAAGAACGACTGGCCGTACCAGCGGACCTTGAACGGCTTCGGCGGCTGCGCGTCCGCGGCCGGTGCGAGCGTCAGCGTGAGTGCGAGGAGAAGAACGGTGCGCGGCATGGCGGGTTCTCGGTATATAGCGGTGGGCTTGCCCACCGTGCGGTTTCGAGTCTTCGAGAAAACGCGGAGGCGTTCCCCCACCGGGACGTTTCTCCCGACGCGGGAAGTTCCCCGCGGGAGGCTCCGTGGTGCGGCCGTCGAAGACTCCGGCCACACGGTGGGCAAGCCCACCGCTATATGTATCATAATCCGATACCCGCCGGAGTCCCCGACCTGTGACCACCGCGACCGCCGTTCGGCCGAAGCCCCGCATCATCCCGCTGTTCCTCGCCGTCATCGTCGGCTTCCACCTGCTCGTGCCGATCGCGTTCTTCGAGCCGTTCTTTACCTGGTGGTTCCCCGCCTACCTGCTCATCGGGAACTTCATCTTCGGCAGCATCGGGATCAACCTCGCGTACCACCGGCTGCTCACGCACCGGTCGCTCGAACTCCCGAAGTGGCTGGAAAAACTGTTCACACTGTGTGGCATCTGTAGCCTGGAGACGCCGCCGTTCAAGTGGGTGTGCGTCCACCGCATCCACCACCAGAAGAGCGACATCGACGAGGACCCGCACAGCCCGAAGGACAACTTTTTCTGGGGCCACATGGGGTGGATTTACACCGACGACCCGCGGATGAACTCGTTCATGACCTACGACAAGTACATCCCGGACCTGCTGGAAGACGACTGGCTGCGCTGGATTCACAAGCGGAACCGGTGGGCGTGGTTCTACCTCGGGCACGTCGTCCTCTTGCTCGCGCTCGCGGCGGGCGTCGGCTACCTCGTCGGCGGGTTCGACACGATGGTGACGGCCACCGCCCAGATGTTCGCGTGGGGCATCGTCGCCCGCACCGTGTACGTCTGGCACATCACGTGGTTCGTGAACTCGGCGGCCCACCGCTGGGGCTACCAGAACTACAAGACCGGCGACTACAGCCGGAATACGTGGTGGGTGGCGCTCTTGACCAACGGCGAGGGGTGGCACAACAACCACCACGCCGCCCCGCGGAGCGCCAGCCACGGCCACCGGTGGTGGGAGATCGACCTGACGTACACGTTCATCCGCGCGATGGAGCTGGTCGGCCTGGCGAAGAACGTCGTGCCGGTCAACGTCCACAAGAGCAAGCTGGAACAAGAGGCCGAACCCGTTCCCGCGTCCACGAGTGCCTGACCTTTCATGTCGCGATTCGCTTCGATCCTCATCACGGGCGCGTCCGGCGAGATCGGCCACGGCCTGATCGACCGGCTCGCGACCGGCAGCCGTCCGGTCATCACCCTCGACCTGAACCCGCTCGCCCCGGAACTCGCGAAGAAGGTCCGCAAGGAGTTCGTCGGCTCGATCCTCGACACGCAGTTGCTCGAACGGATCAACGCCGAGTACGAGGTCGATGAGGTCTACCACCTCGCCGCCCTGCTCTCGACCCGCAGCGAGTTCTCGCCCGCGCTCGCGCACAAGGTCAACGTCGAGGGGACACTGAACCTGCTGGAGTTCGCGCAGAAGGAAGGCGAGTCGCACGGCCGGCCGGTGACGTTCTTCTACCCGTCGAGCATCGCCGCCTACGGGCTGCCGAGCCTGGACGTGAAGGCGGTGGCCGGGCGAGTGAAAGAGGACGACTTCCTCCAGCCGACGACGATGTACGGCGCGAACAAGCTCTACTGCGAGCACCTCGGCCGGTACTACGGCCGGCACTACAAGCAACTCGCCGCGGACAAGCTCGGGAAGATCGACTTCCGGTGCATCCGGTTCCCCGGCCTGATCTCGGCGGTGACGGTCCCGAGCGGCGGTACGTCGGACTACGCCCCGGAGATGATTCACGCGGCCGCGAAGGGGGAACCCTACGCGTGCTTCGTGCGGCCGGACGCCCGCCTCCCGTTCATGGCGATGCCGGACGCGGTCGAGGCGGTGCTGAAACTGATGCACGCCCCGGCGGAGAAGCTGACCCGCACGGTGTACAACATCGGCGCGTTCGCCCCGACGGCGGACGAAGTCCGCCGCGTGGTGCTGGAGGCGTTTCCTACGGCAACGGTCACGACGGCGGTGGACGTGAAGCGGCAGGCGATCATCGACAGTTGGCCGGGCGACGTGGACGACGCCGCGGCCCGCCGCGACTGGGGCCACGCCCCGCGGTACGACTTCGCGACCGCGTTCGGCGACTACTTGATCCCGACGATACGCAAGCAATACGCATAAACGAAAAACCCACCCGTTGCTTCGACGGGTGGGCCGCGACTTCCTCACGGCACGTCATCCCTGCACCGGCATACACACCTGCTCGAGCAGCCGCTCGCACTTCTCCTGAATCACGTCGGCGAGGTTCGGTAGCGGCGTCCCCTCCGGCAGCGACTCGCGGACGGCCGCCAGCCACCGCGGGAAGCTGTAGACCATCGCGAATGCGTCGAGCGCCACCGCTTCGAGCCGGGCGTGGTGGCCGCGCTTCTGGGCGTCGCCCCAAAGCGTCTTGCTCTTGCCGGTCAGCGCCAGGTCGTCCTCCGTCCGCATCAGGATGAGGTGGTCCACCACCGCCGGCTTCGCGTCCATCGCCGATAGCTTGATCTCCAGGTCCTTCGGCTTGCCCGGCCCCTTCGCGAGGAACAGGCCGACGCCGACCTTCCACGGCTGGCCGTCCTTGCACGCCCAGTGCGCCAGCGACACCACGCCGTAGGTCGGGTGGTCGCCGTAGCTCCATTCGGGAACGACGTGCTGCAGCCGCCACGGGCCGACTTTCACGCCGTGCTCGTGGCACGCCGTCAGGAAGCTGCCGAGCGCCGATTGCAGCTCCCGCGTCGCCCCGGTGAGCGCGCCGTCCGGTTCGAGCTTACGGCGGGCGGAGCGGTACTCTGTTTCCCACATGTCCGCCAGCGCCGCCGGCGAGAGGCCGGCCCGCGGGGCTTCCGCTTCGAGGTTGATGTCCGCGACGGTCGTGATGACTTCCGCCGCCTTTACGCTGTACGCCGCGTCGTGGCCGAGCAGCGCGCTCACGCGGCTCGTCGGTTCCTCCGTCGGGATCGCGACGGCCGAGTACGCCGGCGTTTCGGGTAACAGCGGCACGACCGCTTGGTCCTCGACGGCTTCCGTGTCGAAGGCGCTGGCGCGGACGATGTTCTCCATCGGCTCGACGCGGCTGCCGCCCTCGTCCGCAACCATGTGGTCGTACAGGTGGCGGAACTGCTGGAGCATGTCCCGCAGCGTCGGCTCGGTCCGGGCCGCCTGCGAAATCTGCTCGTCCGTGAACGGGTAGATGTCCGACACCGCGTCCGGGTTCGGCATCTGGTCCAGCACCGGCCGCAACCGCGCTTCCACCACGCGGCGGACGAGGTTCGCGGGCGGGGCTTCGAGGCGGAGCGCCTTCACCGTGCCGTGGTTCGGGACGTGGACCGGGTTGTTCAGCCGGTCCTGGATGTACCCGTCGAGCGACGGGACGAACCGGTTCCACAGCCCCCGCTCGGCGAAGATGAGCACACAAAGGCCGTCGAGTTGGTGCATCACCTGCACGATGCCGGCGAAGAACGCCTCGGCGACGCGGTGAACGTCGTCGTTCCGCCGGGCGAGGAGCAGGTCTTCCAACTGGTCGAACGCGACGACGACCGGAACCTTCAGGTCGCGCATCACCTGCGTCATCACCTTGAACAGCGCGAGCACGAGGTCCTGCCGCGTCGGGCGGACCTGGAAGTCGATCTCGGTGAACCCGAACGTCAGGAAGTTCGCGAGTTCGCTCTCGTCCTTCAGCAGCACGGCCTTCGTGAACCCGTTGATGACGTTCCGCCGCATCAGGCCCGTCGCGTTGTGCGGCTCCGTCTTCTGGACGTGGGCGGCGATCAGGTCATAGGCCCGCTCGACGGTCATGCCGGCGTCGGCGATGGCCTGCCGCACCGGCGTGCCGTTCTTGCTTGTCAGCGTGTCGGCCAACCACTCGGCCCGCTCCGCGGCCTGTGCGTGGCCGATGCCCAGCCGCCGCGCCCACCGGCCGATGCCCGGCGGCGGGAACAGCTCGACCTTCTCGTCCGCGGACAGTTGCTTGAGGGCCGTCGCCAGCAGCTTCCGCACGAGTTGCTCGCCGATGAATTCGAGCGGCCGGACGCCCTTCTGCTTGCCGCCGCCGAGGAGCGTGTCGATGATCTGGAACAGCAGGTATTCCAGGAAGTCCGTGTCCTTCTGGAACACGCCCGGCGTGACGAGCAGTTGCCCCGCGCCGCCGGCCCCGTGCTTGATGCTGTGCAGCAGGTGCGTCTTGCCGGCCCCCTTGTTCCCGAGGACCGGGACGACCTCGCTGTGCGTGTTCGGGTCGGTGCGGTAGAGGTCGATGATCGCGTGCAGCAGGTCCCGCTCGGCGGCGAACAGTTCCGGGACGTGGAACCGGCCGCACACGTCGTCGTCCGGGTTGCGGGCGAAGTAGTTGCGGAACGGGTTCCCGGCCCGCTTCAGCAGGTCGCGGTCGGTATGGGCGTGCGGCCGGGTCAGGGTCGCGGTCATGGGTGGTCCTCCGTGACGATCAAATAGTAGTAGGCACACTCCGTGTGCCGTCCGCGGAATCGAGTCTTCGAGATTCCGCGAGAGCCTTCGGCACGAGGTAGCAAACGGCACACGGAGTGTGCCTACTACTATCTCGCGCTGGCGTAGTACGCGACGTTGTGCCCCACGAGCAGCGCGAACGTCGGCTCCGGGACGGCGTACAGGGGGCCGGTCCACGGGTGCAGGTAGACGCGGCCGGCGTCGTGCAGCTGCCGCAGCGCGTCGTGGAACAGCCCGACGCTGCACGCCGGGTGGCCGCACGACACGGCACGGTACAGGTCCGGCAGCGGGCAGTCGCGGGCGACCTCCCCGGTCCAGTCCGCGAGGTGCGTCTGGATCGCGCCCGCCACGTCCGCCGGCGTCGTCGCCTTCGGCGGCAGCGGCGGGACGCTCCCGTTGAGCCGGTTCGTCGGCACGGGCACGCGGGCGGTCGCCACCTGCGGCAGCACGGCCGCGACCGTCGCCTTCAGCCCGTCGATGTTCTCGGCCATGCGGGCCGCCGTCGCGAGCAACTCGTCCACCTGCCCGCGGCGCTCTTCGAGAATTCGCACGAAGTCTTCCAACACCTTTTTCGGGCTGACGTTTTCGACCAGGTGCTGGAGGCCGCGGCTGGTGATCGTGCAAACGTCCCGCGGCCTGGCGGCCGGGTCGTGCGGCAGGGTTTCGAGCATGAGGTCGTCTCGGCAGCGTTTCGCGGCGGCCTTGCCGGCGGCCGTGTTCGGGAACAGGCCGGCCGCGGCCTTCGACGCGAGCAGCGGCAGCCCGGCGGACTCGGCGGCGGCCCGCGTCAGGGCGTCGAGGATGAGCGGGGTGTACTTGTCGGCCACCGGGCGGCTTCCTTGCCGGGAGGGAAAAGATTCGCGGCCGAGATTAGCCCGAACCGGCGGCGGGTGGCAATGCCACTTTCAGAACCGTCATTGGTGATTGGTGATTGGTGATTGGTGATTCGCGTCTCGGCCCCTTTCTACCTGTGCCCAATCACGAATCACCAATCACGAATGACGAATAACCGCTACAGCCCGTCCGGACGGGTAACCCCCTGCCCGGCGGCGGCCGCTCGGCCGTTGGAGGGACGCGGCGGTCGGGTTACCATAAGAATCACCTCGGCGAGACCCCCGATGTTCGCGACCGTCCTCCTGTCCTGTTGGTTGCCGGCGTCGGGGCCGGGCCTCGCCCCCACGTCCACGGGGACCGCCATGCCGCCTGCCGCCACCGTCCGCACGACCGACCTCGACCGCACCGTCCTCGACACGCTCCGGGAGGTCCACAACTCCGGGGCCGGGCTGTACAACGCCGGCGACCACGGCGGCGCGCTCCGCCTGTACCAGGGCGGGCTGATCGTCGCGAAGTCGTTCCTCGCGCACCGGCCGAAGCTCCAGGGCGACGTGAGCGAGGGGCTGGTCGAGATCGAGAAGTCGAAGGCGGACGTGAAGCTGAAGGCGTTCCGGCTGCACGAGGTCATCGAGCAGGTCCGCGGCGCGCTGAAGGAGGAACTCAAGAAGGCCAAGTCCGCCGACAAGCCGGCGGAGGCCGCCGCGGCGGGGCAGGTGACGGTGAACGGCAGGCCGACGGCCGGCGTCACCGTCGCGTTCGTGCCGATGAACACCACGAAGCCGCTCGCGACCGCGCGGACCGGCGACGGCGGCGCGTTCAACGTCGTCACCACGCTCCCCGTCGGCCCGTTCCTCGTCACCCTCACCGGCGACGGCGTCCCGGCCGTGTACGCCAAGCCGGAAACCACGCCCCTGAAGTCCGATTTGAAAGCTGGAGTCAATTCCCTGATATTTGAGGCGAAATAGTGCCGCCCGGCCCCGCACTTCTGCCCGATTGCCGGGCACACGGAAGTTTCTCACGTCAAGTTGGTAATTTGTGCCGGGCGTACCGGGACGTTTCCCAAGCCGCCAATTTTCCCACGCCCTCGGCCTATTCGTTTTCGCAGGTTCCGGCCGAATAAGCAGGTTAGCCGGACGAACGGATGTGCCGGTCTGGGCTAACTCGCCCATGAGAGCAACTCCCTCTCTGTCAGGAAGACGTACCCATGTTGACCACGATGCTTCTCGGCTCGTGGCTGGCGGCCGGACAAGCCCCCGCCCCGATGCCCATGCCGATGCCGAAGGCCGCCCCGATGGCGCTGCCGGCGGCGACGGCCCCGGCCGCCCCCGTCCCCGTCGAGGCCCCGGCGGCGGAAGCCCCGGCGGAAGAGCCGGAGCCGGAAGCGACCAAGTACTTCGTCCAGAAGCTGCTCGAAGGCAGCCGGTTCGGCCAGGTGCTCGAGGACCGCGGGGTCGTCATCTCCGGTTGGGGGGCGATGAACTATACCGCCAGCAGCACCAGCCGGTTCAACAACCCGATCACGTTCAACGACCACGCGAATGCGTTCCAGTTGAACCAGGTCTGGCTACAGGCCGTGAAGTCGATCGACACGAGCAAGAAGGAAGTCCAGTTCGGGTACAACGCGTCGATCTTCTACGGCCAGGACTACCGGTTCACGCTGCCCCGCGGGTTCCTGCAAGAGCAAGTCCAGGACGCCCGGCAGTTCGGGTACGACCTCGTGTACCACTACGGCGAACTGTACACGCCGAACCTCGGGGCCGAGGGGACGACGTTCCGCGTCGGCCGGTGGGGCACGCTCATCGGGTACGAAGTCATCGACGCGCCGAACTCGCCGTCCGTGACCAAGTCGTACAACTTCCAGTACAACCCGTTCACCCACACCGGGGCGATGGCCACGACCGGCCTGAGCGAGGAAGTGACGATCTATAACGGGGTCGTGACCGGCAGCGACGTGTGGATCGACCCGGCGGCCCGCGCCACCTACGTCGGCGGGATCAAGTACACGCCGAAGGAGGGCAAGGGGAGCATCGCGCTGAACACGGTCATCGGCCCGAACCGCTACCTCGGCCGCGAGAACTTCGTCCACTTCAACAGCTACAACCTGTTGGTCACGTACAACGTCAACGACTGCCTGACGTACGTGATGGACGCGACGTTCAGCCACGCGGACAAGTTCCCGGCCGGGTTCGGCACGGTCGCGGACCCCGGCACGTCGGCCCACTGGTACGGCGTGGCGAACTACTTCATCCGCAAGCACACGGACAAGCTGACCACGACGCTGCGGGCCGAGTGCTTCGTGGACGAGAAGGGCGTCCGGACCGGGTTCGAGGGGCTGTACACGGAAGTCACGGCCATCGCCGCGTACACGCCGAAGGACTGGCTGATCCTGCGGCCGTTCGTCCGGTACGACTACAACGCGGACAGCCGGCCGTTCGAGGGCGACCGCGACCTGTTCACCGGCGGCATCGAGGCCATCATCCGCTGGTAAGTTTGAAGGGCAAAATCGAAAGCCCACGGACGAACGTCCGTGGGCTTTTTCATTTCACGAGCATCGGCACGATCTCTTCCCACCGCTCGAATGCTTGAAACGGCTCGCCGCGCTCCTCCAGCCGCCGCGACAGGTAGCCGGTCGCGAACCGCCGGTTCGCGGGCACGAGCAGCGCCGGCGGGAGGTCCGTGATCCCGTCCCCTGCGAACGCCACGTCGCACCCCTTGTCGAGGAACGACTTCACCACGGCCGCCTTGTCGATCCCGGCGTGCGGGTGAAAGAACGGCGAGTCGGTCGGCAGCTCCATGACGAGTCGGCCGTCCACGATCCGCCCGCCGTTCGTGTGGACCGGCAGCGACACCCCTTCACGGGCCAGCAGTTGGTCGATGTACCAGTGGCTCCCGGCCGACGCGACGACGACCTCCCACCCGGCGGCCTTCAGCCTCGCGAGCAGAGTCGGCAGCGCCGGAGGCAGCGCGATCTGATCGAGGAACCGGCGGAGCCGTTCCTCGCCAACGGGCACGTAAGCGTAGATGTTCCGCAGACACTCGAAGTGCGTGATCCGGCCTCCGGAGAAGGCGGCCCACTGGTCCGGCGCATCGGGCGGGTAGAGCTGTTCGAGGAACAGGTTGTAGAAGTCGTGGCGGGTGAGCGTGCCGTCGAAGTCCGTGACGAACACCCGCCGGGGGTGGTGTGGGTCCATGCGGGGATTGTATCGTGAGTGCCCCGACTTCCGAAGTCCGGCTTCGACTTCGGAAGTCCGACGGGACCGACGCCGACCGGGAGCGAGGTACGCCCCCGCCGCATTCGACTTCCGAAGTCGAAGCCGGACTTCGGAAGTCTAAGCCCTCATTCCACCGTCCGCCGCAGCGCCGTCATCCCCAGGTCCGCGACCTGCGACGGCTTCGCCTGCCACACCATCGGGTTCATCACTTCCAGCGACACCCACCCGTCGTACCCGATCCGCCGCAGCGTCCCCACGATCGGCGTCAACCGGAAGTCCCCCTCGCCGGGGAACACGCGGTCGCCGTCGGTCATGACCTCCCGCGGTACACCGGGCACGTCGCACAACTGCACGTGGGCCAGGTTCTCGCGGGTCAGCCGCTCCAGGTCCTCCGGCTTGCTCGGCCCCTTGTAGTAGTGGAACGTGTCCAGGCACACGCCGACGTTCGGCTCGCCGCACTGGTCCACCAGCAACAGAGCCGTTTCGAGGCACGAGCAGAAGGCGTCCGTGCCGCGGAACTCTAGCCCGAGGCGAACATCGAACGCCGCCGCCCACTGCGCCGCCTGCGTCAGCGACACGACGGCCCGGCCGAGGCTTGCCTCGTCGATCTTCGTCGCGAAGTCGGCGACGACGAGCAGCATGCGGACGCCGAACTGCTGGCACAGCTCAAGCCGCCGCTTGTAGTGGTCGAACGCCGCCGCCCGCTGGTCCCCCTGCGAGAGCAGCAGCCCGCCCTGGTACGCCGCGGCCACGAGCGACACGCCGCGGTCGGCGAGCAGCTGCCGCGTCGCGGCCACGGAACTCGTTTCGAGGTGCTTCTCCAGCTTCGTCAGCCAGACTTCGAGGTGCGAACACCCGCCGTCTGAGTAGCCGATGATGTCGTCCGCGAAGGACGCCGACAGGGTGCACGCTTGACTGACGCACAAGTTCATAGCCCAATTGTAGAACCCGCCCGCCGTCGGCCGGCCGGCCGGCGGGTGACGGGCGGGTATTTATTCCTCCCCCCGGTTGTCGTTCGCGGGTCGCGCCCGAAGAAAGCCGTACCGAGCACCCGTCCGCCAACGGCTTGAGGGCCGCGAATGTCGAACACGAAGGACTCCCTCTCCACCACCCTCCCGCGGGACCTGATCGCGGGGCTGGTGGTCTTCCTCGTCGCCTTGCCGCTCTGCCTGGGCGTGGCCCTGGCGTCGAACGCCCCGCTGTTCTCCGGGCTGATCGCCGGGATCGTCGGCGGCATCCTCGTCGGCACGCTCAGCGGGTCGCACACGAGCGTGAGCGGCCCGGCCGCCGGCCTCACGGCCGTCGTCGCCGCCCAGATCCTGGCCCTCGGGTCGTTCCCCACGTTCCTCCTCGCCGTCGTCCTCGCCGGCGGCATCCAGGTCGTCCTCGGCCTCGTCCGGGCCGGGTCGCTGGCCGCGTTCTTCCCGTCCAGCGTCATCAAGGGGCTGCTCGCCGCCATCGGCGTCATCCTCATCCTCAAGCAAATCCCGCACGTGTTCGGCCACGACCCGGACCCGGAAGGGGACATGGCGTTCCAGCAGCCGGACAAGCAGAACACGTTCACCGAGATTTACGCCATCCTCGAAGACCTGCACGTCGGGGCGGCGGCCATCGGGCTGTCGTCCATCCTCCTGCTCGTCGTGTGGGACCGGGTGAAGGCGCTGAAGAAGTCGATCGTCCCGGCCCCGCTCGTCATCGTGGTGTACGGGGTGGTCATGAACTACCTGTTCGCCGGGTTCGGCAAGGGGTGGCTGATCGAGCCGAGCCACCTCGTCCAGGTCCCGGTGTCGGACAACCTCGCCGCGCTGCTCGGCGTCCTCCAGTTCCCGGACTTCTCGCAGGTCGGCAACCCGAAGGTCTACCTCGCGGCCGTCACCATCGCGGCCGTCGCGTCCCTCGAGACGCTCCTCAACCTGGAGGCCGTGGACAAGCTCGACCCGCGGCAGCGGAACTCCCCGTCCAGCCGGGAGCTGCTCGCCCAGGGGTGCGGGAACGTGGCCAGCGGGTTCCTCGGCGGGCTGCCGGTCACGTCCGTCATCATCCGCAGCTCGGTGAACATCAACGCCGGCGGCCGGACGAAGCTGTCCGCCATCTTCCACGGCGTCCTGCTGCTCGTCTGCGTCGTGTTCCTGCCGACCGTGCTGAACATGATCCCGCTGTCGTGCCTGGCGGCCATCCTGCTCACGACCGGGATCAAACTGGCCAGCCCGAAGCTGTTCAAGCAGATGTGGAAGGAGGGGCCGGTCCAGTTCCTGCCGTTCGTTGCCACGGTCGTCGCGATCGTGTTCACCGACCTGCTCGTCGGCGTCCTCATCGGCATGGCGGTGAGTACGGCGTTCATCCTCCGCGGCAACCTCCGCCGGCCGATCCGCCGGATCGTCGAAAAGCACGTCGGCGGGGAGGTCATCCACATCCAGTTCGCCAGCACCGTCAGCTTCCTGAACAAGGCCGCGCTCGCCCAGGCGTTCGAGGACATCCCGGACGGCAGCAAGGTGCTGCTCGACGCCCAGGAGACGGACTACATCGACCCGGACATCCTGGACATGATCCGCGACTACAAGGAGACGACGGCCCCGGCCCACGGGATCGAGGTCAGCCTGATCGGGTTCAAGGACCGGTACAAACTCGAGGACCAAATCCAGTACGTGGACTACTCGACCCGCGAAATCCAGTCGGCCCTGACGCCGGAGCAGGTGCTGCAAATCCTCAAGGACGGGCACGACCGGTTCCGGACCGGCAACCGGCTGACCCGCGACCTCGGCCGGCAGGTGAACGCCACCGCCGCCGGCCAGCACCCGCTGGCCGTGATCCTCAGCTGCATCGACTCCCGGACGCCGGCCGAACTCGTGTTCGACCTCGGCGTCGGCGACATCTTCGTCGTCCGGATCGCCGGGAACGTCATCAGCGGGAAGGTGCTCGGCAGCATCGAGTACGGCACGGCCGTGGCCGGGGCGAAGCTCGTGCTCGTGATGGGCCACACCCGGTGCGGGGCGGTGACGGCGGCCGTGAACCTCGTCTGCTCGGAGGCGTCCCCGGCCGAGGCGACCGGCTGCCAGCACATCCACTACATCGTCGATGACATTCAGAAGGCGATCCCGGACCGGGAGGCGTGCCGGGCGATGGAGCGGGGGTCGAAGGAGGAGCAGGAGGCGTTCGTCAACGGCATCGCCCGCCGGAACGTGCTGCTGTCCGTGCAGACGCTGCTGGACGAGAGCGCGACGCTTCGGGAGTTGGTGAAGAAGGGCCGGATCGCGATCGTCGGGGCGATGTACGACGTGACGACCGGGGGCATCGAGTTCCTCGGCGACGCCGGGCTGAACCCGCTGCGGCCGTCCGCGCCGGGGTGACGCGGTCCTTGTAGGGCGGGTCAAGGCTTTGCGCCGACCCGCCGTCCGGTCCCAGCCGGCTCGGCGACTCTCGAACGCGGTTGCGGTCCCCGGCGGGTCGGCGCAAAGCCTTGACCCGCCCTACAAGTCCGGCCGTCCGTGGCGGATTACGAAAACGAACCGGGCCGGGGTCAAATCCCCCGGCCCGGTTGCGTCGTGCCCCACTGCTCGATTTAGCAGTAGCACACGTTCTCGCCGCCCAGCTCCTCGAACCGTTCCTTGATGTCGTCCGCCTGGTCGTCGGTCCGCGGGTGGACGCCGATCGCGATGCCGCCCTCGCGGAGGGCCGCCTCGTACGCGCTCGCGTTCTGCTCGGTCATGCCCGCCCCGATGAGCGTGCCGACCAATCCGCCGGTCACCGCCCCGGCCCCGCCGCCGGCCAGCGCCGCGACGAGCGGCCCCGCGACCACCAGGCCGAGGCCCGGGATCGCGACCGTCGTGCCGATGGCGATGATCGCCGCGATCGACGCGCCGACGGCCGTGCCGACGGCCCCGCCGACGCCCATGCCCTCGGTCGCGAGGTTGCCCGCCTCGTGCTTGTTGTCGTCCTTCCCGGCCGGGTAGTACCGGGCGCGGGTCTGGTCCGACATCAGCACGTTGATCTCGCTGTCGGTGAACCCGAGGCCGTACAGGTAGTCGAACGCCTCTTCGGAATGGGCGCGGTTGCGGAACACGGCGCTGACCATCTTCCGCTTGGCGGCGGCAGTTTTGTTCTGAGCCATTGGTGCATCCTCAGGGGTGAATATGGAGGTTCCGACCGCCCGATGCGTCGGCAACACCTGCCACTGGTTCCACCCAGCACGGCCGCATCATGCGTGCCGCCGGGCCGGACAATTCCCTCGGCGGACGGATTCGGTTCTGAAACGACCCCGCCCGGTTCCGGCCCGAACGAACATTCCGTGGGGAGCGCAACGGATCGGAACGGCCGTGCCCGCGGGTGCGCCTCGGGCTTCCTACAACCCGCGCCACCGCCCCGAAGCGAAGAATCGGCCCCGCGCACCGGATTGCCCATTCGGACACCACATATAGTTCTTTTACCTGATTTTGCAGAGGTTTCCGCCGTCGCCGCCCTGCCGCCCCCTGCCCGGTCCCGGCACATCACTTGCGGTTGCCCCCGGTCGAACGGCCGGCAACGGGCCGGCCGGGTTCACCCCACATCTGTGAGCGAGAGGTATCCCAATGAAGCGATTCACGGCAGCCCTGGTGGCCACGGTCGTCGTCATCTCCGGCGTTCGCGCCGAGGACCGGACCCGGAGCGAGACCCGCGAGCCGGCGACCGAGAAGGAGTTCGTGGCCAAGGCCATCGCGTGCGCCAACCACGAAATCCGTCTGGCCGAGCTGGCGAAGAAGCAGACGAAGAACGCGGACGTGATCAAGTTCGCGGACACGATCATCACCGACCACACGGCCATGCGGGACAAGCTGAACGACCGGGCCAAGTCGATGAACGTGGCGATCGTCGAAGGGGAAAAGGCGTACGGGAAGGAACAGCAAGACCAGTACAACCACCTGAAGACGCTCACGAACGCGGAGTTCGACAAGACCTACGCGAAGACGATGGTGGAGAACCACGAGAAGGCGATCAAGATGGCCGAGACGTGGTCCACGAAGGCGACGGACAAGGACCTCGGCACGGTCTCGACCGACTGCGTGGCGAAGCTGAAGGAGCACAAGAAGATGGCCGAAGACCTGAAGGCGAAGGTCGGCTAACGATTGGCGTGGCGGTAACCGACGGCGGCCGGGTTCCCGGCCGCCGCTTTCATTTCCTCAGACTAACCCCGTCATCGTCCCCGTCGCGTCGGCGAACTTGTCCGTTTCGACGCCCATCTTCTGCACGAGCGAGAGCAGCACGTTCGACAGCGGCGGCGACTTCTCGGCCGGGTGCGCGAGGTGCTGCCCCAGCTTCACCCCGAGCTTCCGCCCGCCGGCGACGAGCAGCGGCAGGTTCTTCGGCGAGTGCTCGCCGCCGGCCCCGCTGTTCATCCCGCTGCCGAACAGCACCATCGTCCGGTCGAGCATCGTGCCGTCCGCCTCGGCCGTCGATTTCAACATGCCGAGGAACCGGCCGAGCCGCGCGAGGTGGAACCGGTCGATGGCCGCGAGCTTCGCGAGCATCCCGGCGTCGCCGCCGTGGTGGGACAGCTCGTGGTGGTTCTCCCCGCCGCCGCCGTACCCGCCGGCCTCGCGCGACCACTCGAACGTAATCACCCGCGTCGTGTCCGTGACGAACGCCAGGTACGACAGCTCCAGCATCACGTCGAGCCACATCGGCCGGTCGTGCCCGTCGCCCGGCTTGCTGACGAGTTGCAGCCCCGTCTCCGCGACCTTCGGCTTCGGCACGTCGATCCACCCCTGCATCCGCTCGACCTGCTTCTCCGTGTCGCGGACGCTGCCGAGGTACTCGTCGAGCTTCCGCTTGTCCGCCGGGCCGAGCTTCTTGTTAAGGGAAGCGGTTTCGCCGGCGAGGTCGTCGAGGATCGACCGCCGCTCGGCGTACCGCTTGAGGTTCGCGGCCCGGTCGCCGGCCGAGTCCGGGACGAACAGCCGCTCGAACAGCCGCCGCGGGCTGTTCTCCGCGGGCAGCGGCGTGCCGTTCACGTCGAACGACAGCGTGTGGCTGTGCCCGGCCCCGCCGGTCCCGGACTGGTCGGACAGTTGTAGCGACGGGAACCGCGTCTTCGTGCCGTGCAGCTTCGCCGCGAGCTGGTCGGCGGAGACGGTGTTCGTGTAGTCGGCCCCCGGCTTGGCCTTCAGGTTCGCGGCCGTCAGCCAGGTGTCGGCCCCGCTGTGGCCGCCCTGCGACGCCGGGTGGCCGAGGCCGGTGAGGACGGTGAAGTCGTCGCGGTAGTCCTTGAGTGCGTCGAGCGTCTTCGACAGCGTGTAGTTCGCGCCGGCGTCCGTCGGCACCCATTCGAGGATGTTGACGCCGTTGGGCACGTAGCAGCAGATCATCCGCGGCGTGGCCGCGAGCGGCGACTTGGCCCACGGCTTGAACGTGCTCGGGGCGGCGGTCGCCGTCGGGATCATGGCGTCGAGCAGGGGCAGCGCGACGGCCGCGCTCGCGGCGCGGAGGACGGTCCGGCGGGAAAGCATGGTGGTGTCTCCGGGGTCAGAGCCGATGGTCGGCCAAAGCCTGCGTGTAGGTTTTCTCGAAGTCAATCGCAATGATTGGTCCGTTCTTAAGCGCGAGGGGGACGCTGGGCAACGGCGACCCGACCGTGACGGCATACGGCCACATGTTGGTAGTTAGCCGCTCTTCCGTTCGGACGGGCCGGTATCCGGCCAGGTATGTGGCAGTGTCTGGCATTGCGGCCGCGGGGCGGCGAAGTTCCTCCACCAGTTCGTTGTGGAGGTTCGCGAGCCGAACCGTTACCACGTCCACAATGACGACACCGATCCCAAGATTGAGATAAGATTTCACTTTCGATACCAGCCGCCGACGAGTTTCGGGCCGGTCCTTGTTGCCCGGACTGATGAACTCAATCACGCCCACGAGTGCCATCCCCTCTTTCAAATCTTGGACCTCAACCTCGAATTCTTCGGTCACGTCGTTTTCGACCGTCACGATCGGCGGGGCCACCGCCAGCCCACCAGCCGTGTCAGTCGGCGGCCAGTCACCACGAGTTTCAATTTCCGCAACGTCCGCTTCGACTTCAGGACCGAGATGGCTCTTCCCCAAGGCGACGTAGCGGTCGGCCGGTAGTGTTCGATTCAACTCGGCCATAACTTTCCCGACCCAACTCGTATTCAGCGAGGTCCACGGCGCGCGGATGCTCGCCGGGGGGCGAAAATGATCCATCAGCGGCATCGCACACCTCCTACTTCGTCCCGAACGGCTCGCTCGCCGCCACGTAACGGATCATCGCCCGCAGCGTGCGGCCGTCGGCCTTCGTGCCGGCGACGACGGCCTTCACCGTCGGCTGGTCGGCGAGGCCCAACTCCCGGCCGAGGGCGTATGTCAACAGTTTCGACGCCAAACAGTTCAGGAACAAGTCCTCCTGCTTCAACATCGCCTGTTGTAACCCGTCCACGCCGACGATCTTCGTGCCGTCGATCATCTCCGAACTCGCGTCGATCTTCGGGTCGTTCTTCTCGACCCGGCCCTTGTATCCGAAGCCCTCCTGCTCCCGCCACTCGCCGGCGGCGTTAAAGTTCTCCAGCGCGAACCCGAGCGGGTCGATCTTGTTGTGGCAGCGGGCGCATTGGTCGAGCTGCCGGTGAATCTCCAGCCGCTTGCGGACGGTCGCCTTGTCGATGCCCGGAACCTTCGGCGCGATCTCCCCGGCGTTCGCGACCGGTAGGCCGGGGTCGATGCCGAGGAGCGTTTTCAGAATCCACGTCCCGCGCTTCACCGGCGAGGTCCGCGTGCCGTTCGACGTGATCGTCAGCACCGACGCCTGCGTGACGATGCCGCCGCGATGGACGCCCGCCGGGACCGACACTTTGCGGAAGTGGTCGCCGCGGACGTTCGGGATGCCGTAGAACCGCGCGAGCCGCTCGTTGACGGTCACGAAGTCGGAGCGGATGAAGTTCTTCACATCCAGGTCGTTCGCCAGGATTTCGCGGAAGAACGCCTTGCTCTCCTTCGCGACCGACGTTTCCAGGTGGCGGTCGTACTGCGGGTACAGGTCCGGGGCCGGCGGGTTCGTGCCGACCTCGCGGAGGTGCAGCCACTGCCCGGCGAAGTTCCGCACGAACGCTTCGGCCTTCGCGTCGCGAAGCATTCGCTCGACCTGCCGCAACCGCTCCGCCTTGTCGGACAGCTTCCCGGCGTCGGCGAGCTTGTTCAGTTCCTCGTCCGGCTGGCTCGACCAGAGGAAGTAGCTCAGCCGGGCCGCGAGTTCGTGGTCGGTCAACGCCCGGCCCGTTTTCTCGCTTGCCGATTCGGCCAGGAAGAGGAAGTGCGGCGACGCCAGCACGGCCGTCAGCGGCCGCTTGATCGCCGCGACGAAGCTCAAACCGTCCGCCTTCGCCGCGTCGTAGTGCTTGAGCTTCGCGGAAACCTCGTCGGCCGACACCGGCCGGCGGTAGGCCGTCCGCATGAACTTCGCCAGGACTGCGTGGGCGTACTTTCGCTCGTCCGATTTGCGGAGCGGGCTGTCGAACAGGATGCGGGCGTGCGAACTCGGCGGCCACGCGTCGTAGACCGGCCCCTCGATCTCGAACCAGTCGATCATCAGTTCCGGCCGCGCGAACTGCTCGCCGGTTTGCATCCAGAAGTTTTCGAGCACCCGCGGGATGCTGTAGGCGTAGTCGAAATGGACGCCGGCCTTCTCGGTCGTGAACCGGGCGACGACCTCGTGAACCTTCGGCTTCCCCGGCGTGCCGTCGGCGTCGAACTCCGCGACCGTCCGCGGTTGCGGGCCGAGTTGCAGGGTCAGCTTCGCCCGCGGCGGGCCGTAGTCGTACATCCGGTCCGCCTTGAAGTGTGCGAGGTCGCGGTCGTACTGCTGTTGGGTGAACTTCGCCCCCTTCGGATTCTTCTTGTCCTGGTCGTCCCGTCGCTTCCGGAGGATCGCCTCGGCCGACTTCACAACCTGCTCCCGCGGCGGGACCGTGCCGGCCATCTTGACGCGGATGACGTAGTCGCCGGCGACCGGGACCTGGAAGTCCCGCGCCCCGACGCCCTTGTCCCAACTGTCGTGGTGGATCGCGACCCACTCGCCGTCCTGCCGGTTGTTCCCGCCGTTGACGATCGGGTTGTTCTTCGCGTCCAACCGCACCCGCGTCCGGTCGGCCGGGCCGGCCTTCGGGTCGAACCGCCACTGGACGCCCTTCGGCCGGTCCCCTTCGACGAGGGCGCGGTCGAGGATTTGCCGGGCGGCGTTCAGGTACGTTTCGAGGTGTAGCGGGGACATCGTGAGCGCCCCGCCGTTGTTGTCGAACCCGCCGGCCGGCGGGTCCTGCGGGAACCCGGACACGTCGAAGTCGATGCCGACGAGGTCGCGGATGGTGTTCTTGTACTCGTCGCGGTTCAGCCGCCGGAGAACGATGGCCGTCTCGCGCTTCGCCAGTTCCGCCTTCACCGCCTGCTCCGTCACCCAATCGACGACGGCGGCCACGTCCTTCGCGTGCGGCTGGCTCTTCGCCGCCTTCGGCGGCATCTCGTGGCTGTTCAGGACGTTGACGACTTCCTTCCACTTGCCCCGCGCCGCCGGGTCGAGGAAGTCGGTCGAGAGCGTGTCGAGCGCGAACTCGCCCTTCGGCTTTGCCCCGGCGTGGCAGCCGTTGCAGTACGCCATGAGGAACGGGGCGACGGTCTTGTCGTACCCGGCGGGCGGGTCGGCGGCGGGGGACGCGAGGGCGGAAGCGAGAATAAGCGCGGGCGCGATGGCGAGACGACGCATGGCGGGAGTGGGCCTCACGGTTCGGCACGGTCCTACGGTCAGGATAGTACCGGAATTGAGAGGCGCGGCCGATTGCCACAGTTCCACGAAACGAGACGGCGTCCGATTCTGCCGTAGGGCGGGTCAAGGCTTTGCGCCGACCCGCCGGGGGGACCGGGACCGACGGCGGGTCGGCTCAAAGCCTTGACCCGCCCTACAAAACCACCATAATCACTTCCCGTCGCCCTCCTGCCGGAACACCAGCACCTTCGCCTTCTCGCGCGCCTCCGCCTCCGGCATCGCCGGCCACCAGAACATCAGCTTCGCCACGTTCTTCCCGTCGTTCACCACGTTCAGCGCGCCCTCGTACCGCGGCAGCCGGGAGTGCGGCGACTTGCCGGTCTCCAGGACGACCCACCGGGCCTTCGGCGGCTGCGGGTCGTCCGGGACGGCCAGAAGCGTCCGCCCGGCATACCACTCGGCCCAGCAGAACGGGTCGATCACCGCGTCGTCCGGTTGGACGTGCGCGGCCAGGTAGCGGCCGGCGTGCGGGTGGCCGAGCCGCGTCTCGTGCGGCGTCTTCAGGGCCGCCGGCAGGGAGCTGGCGACGATCGCGACCAGCAGCGCCCGCGGCCCGGCCTTCGACACGACGCCGACGAACTGCCACACCGGTTCGAGAGCGGAAGCGGCGAAAAGGCTGAGCAGCAGCACGAGCACGACCGTGTGCCGCTCGGACACGTACCCCACCTTGATCGCGAGCGCGGCCAGCACGCACAGGTTGATCCCCGCCAGCACGACCAACAGGCCGAGGCCGGGGTCGGCGACGACCCGCCGGCGGTGCGCGAGGACGCCGGCGAGGCCGAGGAAGAACACGACGTAGTGGGCCGACTTGGTCGTCTCCTTCAGGATGGCCGACGCCGCCCAGCCGATCTTGTTGCCGCCGGCGTGGAAGTCGGCGAACAGCGCCGGCCGCGGGAGCGCGAGGCGGCCCTGGTCGCCCTGCCAGAGCGGCTTCGCGGGCGTCGTCCCCATCCACCGGTCGCGCATCTCCTTGAACGTCGTCTTGTTTGAGAACCCGTTGATCGCCGTCATGTACGGGACGGCGACGGCACTGAACCCGATGCCGAGCGCGACCAGCCGGCCGACGGCCTCGGTCCGCGTCCAGGTGCGGAACACGCCCGCCGCGGCGATCGTCAGCCCGACGGCGAGCAGGACCATCACGCCCTCCGGCCGGACGAGGTACGCCATCCCGCAGGCGAAGCCGCACAGCAGGAACATGCCGACGCTCCGCCGCCGCAGGCCGCGGACGCCGAAAAGCAGGGCCGTCGAGCCAAGAAGCAGGTAGAGAGACTCGGAGAGGGCGTCGCTGGTCAGGTGCGCGATCGCGGGCAGCGTCTGAAAGATCAGCGCCCCGGCGAAGCCGATGAACTTGCTGCTAAAGAGCATTCGGCCGAGCCAGTACGTCGGGAACACCGTCAGGGCGGCGGCGATCGCGCTCGCGATTTGCGCGGCCCGGAGAATGTTCGTGGGAACGTCGGCGTCGGTCTTCAGGAACTGCCACGCGGCGAGGATCGCGGCCGGGTAGCCGGGCGGCTGGACGGACGCCTTCAGCACCTCCGGGACGCTGCGGCGGGCGTCGCCGTCCGCCGGCGGGGTGACGCGGGCGTTCTGCAAGTTGAGCGCGATCCGCGCGAACTCCAGCCCGTCGCGGGCGGTCACTTCGGCACGCGCCACGATCCAGGCGTGCAGGCCGACGGACGCGGCGAGCAGCAGGACCAGGTAGCCGATGTCGGCGGGGGTAACGACCCGCCGCGGGGTGACGACTTCCAACCGCGCGCCGACGCGAGCGTCCATGCGTATGCCTCGACCGGGAGAAAGGCCGGATCGTAGAGTAGAATCCAACCGCCCGTCAAGCCGGGTCAGAGTAGTAGGCACACTCCGTGTGCCGTCTCATTCATGCTCCCAGAGAGTTCGTCCGAGTCGCCGCGACCCACAACAGACGGCACACGGAGTGTGCCTACTACTATGGAGCCACTGATGTTCGAGATCACGCCGACGATTCAAATCCCGCTGGAGGAGTTCCAGTGGACGTACGCGCGGGCCGGCGGCCCCGGCGGGCAGAACGTGAACAAGGTGTCGTCGAAGGCCGTGCTCCGGTGGGCGTTCGCGGCGAGCGGGCAACTGCCGCCGTGGGTGAAGGACCGCGTCCGCACGCTGTTCCCCAGCCGCGTCACGACGGAGGGCGACCTCGTCATCAGCTCGCAGGAGTTCCGCGACCAGGAGCGGAACCGGGAGGCGTGCCTGGAGAAGCTGGCCGACCTCGTCCGGCAGGCCGCGACGCGGCCGACGCCCCGCCGGGCGACGAAGCCGACGAAGGGGTCTAAGACCCGGCGGCTGGCCGAGAAGAAGCGACAATCGGCCCGGAAGTCGAACCGGAAGGTGAGCGGGGACGAATGAAAAAGCCCGCGGCACCGGCCGCGGGCTTCTCGGTTTCAACGGCCGTCACTTCGCCTTGTCCGGCTCCATGCCGAGCGCCCCGGCGACGGTGTTCGCCAACCCGCCGGTCGTCGTCTGGCCCTGGTGGTAGCCCCACATCCCCTTCAGCAACTCGTAGGACATGATCCCGCCGAGGAACGTGAACAGGAACGTCAGCGCCAGCGGGGCGATCACCCAGCCCGGCCACTTCGCCGGCGGGGCGTACCCGGCCGGGGCGGTCTCTTCCTCGTCGTCCGTCCGCCGGCGGACGCCTTCGAGGGCAGAACTCGCGTCGTCGTCGTCGTCCGCCTCCTCCTCGTCGTCGTCCCGCTTCTTGCGGCGGGCGCTCACGGCGGCCGCCCCCGCGGCGGCGACGCCGGCCGCGGCCGCGGCGGCCTTCCCCTTCTTCGACGGGGCGGCCTCGGCCGGGGCCGAGTCGTCGTCCAACAGCACGACCTGGCTGGCGCTCTCCTCGTCGGCCTGCTGGATGTCCGACTCGTCGAGCGCGAGGTCGAAGTCCGAGTTCTCCAGGTCCGTGTCGGACGACTCGACGGCGACCACCTCGGACCCGGACTCGGCGTCGTCCTGCACCGGCGGGAGCGAGAAGTCGGTCTCGAAGATGTCCTGCTGCTGGCCCTGGACTTCCAGCTCGGACGACCCGGAGTCGTCCAGGCTCAGCTCGAACTCGCTGTCCGCGTCGGTCGTGTTGCTTTCCAACGGCGAGCTGCTCCCGCTGCCGGACGACCCCATGACGGCCTCGATCTCCGACGACCCGGCGTCGATCGACAGCTCGAAGTCGTCTGAGTCATCCGGGTTGATGGCCGGGGCGCTCTTCTTCGCCTTGCCGATGGCGCTCTCGGTCTTCCCCTTGCCCTCCAGCGAGACGCCGCTGTCCTTCGGGTTACCGAGGTTGATCCCGCTCTGCGACGGCCGGGCCGGGGGTGTCCCGCCGAGGTCGATCTCGTCGCTCTGGTCGGTGTTCAGTTGCAGCTCGAACGAGTCGCTGTCCGTGTCCAGGCTCAGCTCGAACTCGCTGCTGCTGTCGCTGCCCATGATGTCGTCAGTCGGCGGCGGGCCGGGAATCTTGTTCGCCGACCCCGGCCCGCCGAGGTTCGGGCCGGACCGCGGGGCCTTGAGCTTCGCCGAGCTGTCGCCCGGCCGGAGCACGCCGCTCTTCGGCCCGGCCAGCGCGTCCAGGTCGATCTCTTCCGTCAGGTTGCCCTGCTCCTTGTTCTTGCCGCTGCTCTTGCCCGTCTTCTTGGAGCTGTCCCCGCTCCGCTTGCGGACGCCGGAGTCCGGCTCGAGCCGCACGTCGCTGTCGGACGTGGACTTCTGCTTCTTCGTCTTGCCGGAGTCGCCGGCGGCGACGGAGAAGATGTCGTCCGAGTCGTCCTGCGGGGTCACGTCCTCGGGGGTGATGAGGAACTCTTCCGACGAGCCGGGTTGGATCGGCGGCTTGCCGGGGGACGCGAGGGCCAGCCCGCCGCCGCCGGGGTCGCTCGCCTCGCCGAGGCTGCGGGCCAACTCGTCGATGTCGGACGCCCGGAACCGGAGCGTGGCCCCGTCCCGGAACGACCGGAGCGTCTTCCAGTCGTCCTTGATGCGGCGCTTGAACTCCTCGGGCGGGACGCCGAGCCGTTGGGCCGCTTCGTCGAGCGTGTACGTCTGTGCCATGGTAACCCCAGGGCCGAGCAAAACGGGAAGGGGGAGGCGAGCCGCGAGTCCGAGCTTTCGCCCTTACTGGATTGTTACGCCAGATGAATGGGGATACAAGTCAAGATTCGGCGGACGCGGGGGGTAGGGAAACCGGGACGGTCGTAGGGACGGATCGTGACGATTCCGCCGGACGCGGGCGAACGCGGGTCAAGAACCGGGCGGCCGGTCAGGCCAGCATCTTCCGCACGACCTCCCCGTGAACGTCGGTCAGCCGGAAGTCCCGCCCGGCGTGCCGGTACGTCAGCTTGAGGTGGTCCAGGCCCAACAGGTGCAGCATCGTGGCGTGCAGGTCGTGGACGTGGACCTTGTCCTTGACGGCGTAGTACCCGTACTCGTCCGTCTCGCCGACGGACGTGCCCGGCTTCACGCCGCCGCCGGCGAGGAACATCGTGAACCCCTGCGGGTTGTGGTCGCGGCCGTTCGTCCCCTGTGCCACCGGCGTGCGGCCGAACTCGCCGCCCCACAGGACGAGCGTGTCGTTCAGCATCCCCCGCCGCTTGAGGTCGGTCAGCAGGGCGGCGATCGGCTTGTCCACCTCGCGGGCGTTCTTGCCGTGGTCGGCCTTCAGGTTGTCGTGCTGGTCCCAGTAGGCGTGGGTGCATTGCACGAACCGCACCCCGGCCTCGGCGAACCGCCGGGCGAGTAGGCACGCCCGGCCGAAGTTCGCCGTCGCCGGGTCGTCGAGGCCGTAGAGCGCCTTCGTTTCCTTCGTCTCCCGTGACAGGTCTTGAACGGCCGGGGCCGCGGCCTGCATCCGGAACGCCATCTCGAACGACTCGATCCGCCCCTCGACGGCCGGGTCCGGGCCGAGGCGGGCGAGCCGCTCTCGGTCCATCTCGCCGAGCAGGTCGAGCTCCCGCCGCTGCTGGTCGCGGGGCGTCGTCCCCTTCACGAACGGCACGGCCGCGCGGTCGGACGGCGTGCCGGTGTTGCCGAGGGCCGTGCCCTGGTAAATCGCCGGGAGGAACGCGGACGAGAAGTTGTTCACCCCGCCGTGGGACAGCGGCGGACAGACGGTGACGAACCCCGGCAGGTCGCGGTTCTCCGTGCCGAGGCCGTAGTTCACCCACGCCCCCATGCTCGGGCGGACGAACGTGTCGCTGCCGGTGTGCAACTCCAACAGCGCGCCGCCGTGGCGGGAGTTCGACCCGTGCATCCCCTTGACGAAACAGATGTCGTCGGCGCACGCCCCGACGTGGGGGAACAGCTCGCTCGCCCACGCCCCGCTCCGGCCGTACTGCTTGAACTTCCACGGGGACGCGAGTAGGTTCCCGGTCTGGCTGGACACGACCCGCGGCTTGGCGAACGGTAGCGGCTTGCCGGTGTCGGCCGTCAGCTTCGGCTTGTAGTCGAACGTGTCCACCTGGCTGGGGCCGCCGTGCATGAACAGGAAGATGACCCGCTTCGCCTTGGGCTCGAAGTGCGGCTTCCGCGGCGCAAGCGGGTCGGCCTTCGCCTCGGCCTGGGCGAGCAGGTCGGCGAACGCGAGCCACCCGAACCCGAGGGCGGACGACCGGAGCATGTCCCGGCGTGAGGTCATCGGATCACTCCACGAACGAGAATTCGACGGACGCGAACAGCGCCCGGCACAGCCCCCGCCACGCGGGCAGCTCGCCGCCGGCCTTCGCGTCGGCCAGGTATTTCTGCGCCCGCGTCACCTCGGCGGGCCGGGCGTCGCGGCCGTAGGCCCGACGGTACGCGGCGCGGACGCGCGTGGCGTCGTCCGGATTCAACGCGATCAGGAACTTCGCGAACGCCTCGGACGCCTGGTCCGCCATCGGGCTGTTGAGCATGAGCAAAGCCTGCGACGGGACGGTCGTGGCGTTCCGCTGCCCGGCGGGGACGGACGGGTCGGGGAAGTCGTTCGCCTGGAGCACGTCGGCGACGCCGCTGCGGAGGACCGGCAGGTAGACCGTCCGCCGCGGCTTCGCGTACTCGTCGAACGTCTTGTTCGCGGCCGCGTTGTTGACGTAGTTGCGGTTCTGCCCCGGCAGCAGGCTGCCGCCCATCGTGCGGTCGAGGATGCCGGCGACGGCGAGCATCCCGTCCCGTTGCTCCTCGGCGTCCAGTCGGCGGCGGTTGAACCGCCAGTAGAGCCGGTTGTCCGGGTCGGCCCGGAAGGAGTTCGCGTCGTAATCCGTGCCCATCCGGTACGTCTGGGATTTCAGGATGAGCCGGTGCAGGTGCTTGACGCTCCACCCGGACCGGACTAACTCGTTCGCCAGGTGGTCGAGCAACTCCGGGTGCGTCGGCCGCTCGCCGAGCTTGCCGAAGTTGTCCGGCGACCGCACGAGGCCGCGGCCGAAGTGCCCGACCCAGACGCGGTTGGCCATGACGCGGGCGGTCAGCGGGTTCGCGGGACTGGCCAGCCACTCGGCGAGTTCGAGCCGGCCGCTTCCCTTCGCGAGCGGCGACATCTCGGGAATGAGGATGGCCGGGAACCGCCGCGGGACTTCCGGCCCGAGCGTCAGGTGGCTGCCGCGGAGGTGGATGCGGAGGTTCTGGAGCTTGTCGTCCTCGACGGCCATGACCTCGTCCACCGGCGGCCGCGTCTTCTCGATGCTCGCGAGCTGATCGCGGCCCCCGCGAAGGGCGGTCGCGAGCTTGTCATCGACCTCGGACTCCAGCGCCGGCGTGCTGCGGAACGGGCCGTTCGGGTCGGCCGCGAGCTTCGCCAGTTCCTCGGCGGCCGGCACCGCCTTCCAACTCGCGGCGAGCTTCGCCCACGCCGCGAGCGCGCCGGGCAGCAGCTTCTTCTCCGCGGCCAGTTTCTCCGCCGTCGGGGGGAGTGCCTTCACTTGCTCCGACGTAAGCGGGAGTATCGCGAACTTATCGAAGTGCGGGAACGCGCCGTCGCGCTCCAGGCGGACCGTGACCTTGCCCTTCGGAAGTGCGACAACGGCCTCGGCGAACCATACCTGTTTATCCGGGTTCCACGAGCCGGTCCGCTCGCCGGCGGCGTCGCCGCGGAGCTGCTTGCCGTTCACGATCAGTTTGGTGGAACGCGGCTCGGCGGCGGCGTACCGGATTGCGACTTGGTACGTCCCATCGGCCGGCAGGTCGAGATCGTACTCGGCGACGTTCGGCGTCGGTCCGGCGTTGATGATGACGCCGATCCCCTCGCCGTACCCGGTCGTCAGCTTCAGGGCGTTGCCGCGGGTGTAGTTCTCGGCCTCGACCAGCACCATCCCGGCCGGCTTGTCCTTCGACGGGTCGGAGACGAGCTTCGGCGGCCCGCCCGCCTTCGCGAGTTGCAGCGCGGCCTCGGCGTACTCCCTCGTCCGCTTGCGCTCCTCCGTCAGCCGGGCCTTCACCGCGTCGCGGAGTTTGCGCTCGGCCTTCTTCACCGCGTCCGCCGCGGCCGTCCGCTTCTTCTCGTACTCCGAGATCGCGGCCTGCGATTCCGCCGAGCCGATGGCCCGCTCGTGCCACCGGGCGACGACGTTGTAGTGCTGCATCGTCTTCGTCGAGTAGAAGATGCCGGCGAGCGAGTAGTAGTCGTGCTGCGTGATCGGGTCGAACTTGTGGTCGTGGCAGCGGGCGCAGCCGAGGGTGAGGCCGAGGAACGCCTGGCCGAGCGTGTCGAGTTGCTCGTCGATGATGTCCATCCGCATCTTCACCGGGTCGTCCTCGGCGAGCATCTTCGGCCCGACGACGAGGAACCCGGTCGCGGTCAGGGCGTCGGCCCGCTCCTTGTCCGTGTCGCCGGGCAGGAGGTCGCCGGCGACCTGCTCCTTGACGAACCGGTCGTAGGGCTTGTCGGCGTTGAAACTGCGGATGACGTAGTCGCGATACCGCCACGCGTTGCCGTGGGCGATGTTCTCGTCCATGCCGTTCGAGTCGGCGTACCGGGCCACGTCCAACCAGCGGCGGCCCCACTTCTCGCCGTAGGCCGACGACGCGAGCAGCCGGTCGATGACTTTGTCCCACGCGGTCGGCGAGTCGTCTTTGAGGAAGGCGTCGGTCTCGTCGGACGTCGGCGGGAGGCCGGTCAGGTCGAACGTGATGCGACGGATGAGCGTGAGCTTGTCCGCCTCCGGCGCGGCCTTCAGCTTCGCCGCGTCGCGCGATTTCTGAATGAAGTCGTCGATGGTCGCGGTCGTCGCCGGACGGCGGGGCTGGAACGCCCAGAACGCCTTCTCCTCGGCGGTGAACGCGCGGGCCGCGGTTGGCTTCGCCTCCTTCGGCGTCGTCGGCTTCGCGTCCGGCCAGACGGCCCCGGCCTTCACCCACGCCGTCAGCGCGGCGATGTCCGCGTCCGGCAGCTTCTCCTTCGGCGGCATCTTCAACTGCTCGCCGTGCTTGAGGGCGGCGATCATCAGGCTCTGCTCCGGCTTCCCCGGAACGACGGCCGGCCCGCTCTCGCCGCCTTCGAGCATCGCCGCGAGGGAGTCGAGTCGGAGTTGGCCCTTCTGCTTCTGTTCGCCGTGGCAAGAGACGCACTGCTTGAGGAGCAACGGGCGGATGACCTTCTCGAAGTGGGCGGCCGCGTCCGGCGGGGCGGCGGTCGCGGACGTGGCCGCGAGGACGAACGCGATCGCGAGTGCGGTTCTCACCACGCCAGAGGCTCCGTCACGCATGGGTCGAGGGGATCGGTCGCAAGTCGTCGGCGAGAAGCCGAGCAGGTAGGTTGGTTATGTTCTATCAGCATGGCCGACGCCGGGCGAACGTGCAAGGGAAATGTGCCTCTTGTAGGGCGGGTTAAGGCTTTGCGCCGACCCGCCGGGGGGTGGCTGCAACCGACGGCGGGTCGGCGCAAAGCCTTGACCCGCCCTACGAAACCTTACCCTTCCAGCTTCATCGCCGGCCGCTCCTTGTGGAAGCCGGTCGCGTCCTGGTACGCCTTCGCCACGGTCAGCAGGTCGGACTCGCCGTACAGCCGGCCGGTGAACGTGATCGCCGTGGGAACCTTCGCGTCGCCCAGCTTCGTGAACCCGTTCGGCAGGCAGATCGTGGGATGCCCGGTGAGGTTCGTCAGCACGAGGTCGTTCCCGCCGACGTACACGTCCACCGCGTCCATCGCCTTCGCCATCGCCTGCATCAGCTTCGTGCGGAGGCGGTTCGCCCGAATGTAGTCCACCGCAGACACGAACCGGTAGCTGCGGAACGTGTTCGCCCAGAAGTTGCCGATGCCGTCCTTCACGCCGGCGCGGGTGATGTCGTCGAACGCGGCGGCGCACTCGCAGTCGAGGATGACGCTGCTGATCGTGCCGGTCCACGCCTCGTCCGGCAGCTTCATCGGCACGAGCGTCACGCCGAGGTCGGTCAGCACCTTCCTCGTCGCGTCCGGCGTCTTCTCGAACACGCCGACGCGGAGGTCCTTCAAACCCTTCTTCCCCGGCCAGTCGAACGGGCGGTCCACGGCCGTCGGGTCACTCGCGTCCGCGCCGTGGATCGCGCCGAAGACGAGGGCGCAATCTTCCACACTGCGGGCCATCGGGCCGAGCTTGTCCATCGTCCAGGTGAGGGCCATGCACCCGTGCCGGCTGATCCGGCCGAACGTCGGGCGAAGCCCCGTGACGCCGCACCGCGTACTCGGCGAGACGATGCTGCCGAGCGTTTCCGAACCGATGGCGAACCCGACGAGGCCGGCCGCGACCGTCGCCGCGGACCCGGCGGACGAGCCGCTGGAGCCTTGCTTCGGGTTCCACGGGTTGCGGGTCATGCCGCCGAACCACTGGTCGCCGAGGGCGAGTGACCCCAGCGTCGTCTTCGCCACCATCACCGCCCCGGCGTCCTCCAGCTTCTTGGCGACAGTCGCCTTCACGTCGAGCGTCTGGTCCTTGAAGTGCCCGGCCCCCCACGTCGTCTTGTAGCCGGGGTAGGCGATCAGGTCCTTCGCCCCCCACGGGACGCCGTGCAGCGGGCCGCGGTACTTCCCGGCCGCGATCTCCTTGTCCGCCGCCGCCGCTTGCTTCAGCGCGAGGTCGTCGGTGAACGAGACGACGCACTTCAACAGCGGGTCGTACTTCTTCAGTCGGTCGAGGTAGAGCTTCGTGAGTTCGACGGAGGAAACCTGTTTCGTGCGGAGCAACTGACAGAGCGTTGTCAGCGGCGCGAACGCGAGGTCGTCCGCGTCGGCCGGCCGCTCCACTTGTTGTTTCGGTACGATGACCGTGCCGAGCGGCCCGACGTGCGACGGCAGGCCGGGCGACGGGTTGAACTGAATCGCCGGCAGCGTGTCATTGCCGAGCGCCGTCTCGGCGGCCCGCTTCAGCCCGGCCACCGTGCGGGTCATGGTCGCGGCCACGAGTTGCCGCTGCTCGTCGGTGAGCGTCACCCCGGCGACCCACTCGGCGGCCTTCACCATGTCCGCGGTGACGCCGGCCGGCTTCTCCTCGGCGGCCGCGACGACCGCCCGGTGGAACACGCCCGTACCGAACCCCACGCCGGCGACGGCGGACAACAACTCGCGACGGTTCGGCATGGCGGACTCCAGATTTTTCACCGCGGAGGGCGCAGAGGGCGCGGAGAAAACCAAGAAGAGATTTCAAAGAGCCGTTTTTGGACTCTCTTCTGTTTTTCTCCTGCGTTCTCTGCGCCCTCCGCGGTGAAATCGGTTTTCACCAATACAGCTTGTCGAGGTTCACGTTCCCGCCGCAGAGGATGACGCCGACCTTGTGGACGTTCGCGACGGCCTTGAACTCGTCGGAGAGGATCACGGCCACGCCGACGGCGGCGCTCGGCTCGATGCACTGCTTCATCCGCTCCCACACCAGCCGCATCGCCGCGCGGATCTGGTCCTCGGAGACGGTGAACACTGTTTCCACGCCGTCGCGGATGATCGGCCAGGTGAACTTGCCGAGGTGGTTGGCGAGCAGGCCGTCGGCGATGCTCGTCGGCGTCGGGATGCGGACCATCTCGCCGGCCGCCTTCGACTTCGCCGCGGCGTCGGCCTGGACGGGTTCAGCACCGAAGACGCGGATGGCGGGGTTGATCCCCTTCGCTGTGATGCACCAGCCCGAGAGGAGGCCGCCGCCGCCGATGGGGGCGATCACGGCGTCGAGGTCCGGCACGTCGTCGAGCAGTTCCAGGCACGCGGTCCCTTGCCCCGCGATCACGTCCGGGTGGTCGAACGGCGGGACGAGGGAACCACCGGTTTGAGCGGCAATCTCGGCCGTCTTCGCCTCACGGTCGGCCAGCGACGGGCCGCTGGCGTGGATGATGCCGCCGTACCCGAGGACGGCCTGTTTCTTCACCTCGGACGCGGACGCCGGCATGACGATGTGCGCCGGCACGCCGCGGACCTTCGCCGCGAGCGCCAGGGCCTGTCCGTGGTTTCCGCTGGAGTGCGTGACGACGCCCTTCTCCGCGGCCGCCCCGAGTTTCAGCACGGCGTTCGTCGCCCCGCGGTACTTGAACGCGCCGGTCTTCTGGAGGTGCTCGCACTTGAACACGACCGGCCGGCCGGCGAGCCGGTCGAGGGTCGCGCACGTCATCACCGGGGTGCGGTGGACGAACGGCCGAATTCGGTCCGCGGCGGCGCGGATGTCGGCGAGGGTGACGCCGTAGTCGGTCATGGGGGTGGTCCCGCGAACGCGAGGTACTGGAACCGCGCGCCGGACGACCCGCGGTAAACGGCCGGCCAGCCCGTCAGCCGCGCGGCGAACGCCGCGAGCTTCCAGGCGAGCGGTTCCTCGGCCGAACTGGTCGAGGCGGTGAGGAGGGTGACGGCGTGGGCCGCGCCCCAGTCGCGAGCGGCGGCGGACGCCCGGACGGCGTGCGGCGGCAGGGTTGAATCGGACCACGCCCACTGCCACCGGGAGTCGGCCGGGTTCCAGAACCCTAGCAGCTGCGCCGGGACGACAAATTCATCGACGCCGGGGTTCTGGAACGACAGCCGGCCGGTCCGCTCGTCGAACGCCCACTGCCGGAACGCCGCGAGCGAGTTCCTATCGACCAGCTCGCGGGTGTTCTGTTGGACCTCGGCCATCGCGAGGTCGAGCAGCTTCGGGAATTCGTCGGTCGGGGTCATGGGTAGTGTTATATGCCGCGCTCGGCCGCCGCGATTGGCCGGCTCGGCATCTGCTGCGCGTCCAGCCCGCCGTCCACGTTGACGATCATCCCCGTGGCATAACTCGCGGCGTCCGACGCGAGGAAGACGTACCACCCGGCCAGGTCTTCGACCGTCGCGATCTTGCGGATCGGAATCTGGTCGAGGATGGCCTGCCGGGCGGCGGGGTCGGACCGGAGGCCGAAGTCGGTCAGCGCCGTCTCGACGAGGCCGGGGGCGACGGCGGCGGTCGTGAACCCGAGCGGCGCGAGTTCCACGGCCAACTGCCGCGTGAGGGCGTTGATCGCGCCCTTGCTCGCGTCGTACAGCGTGTGTGCCGGCTCCGACCGCGACCCGTTGAGCGAGGTCGAGAACAGGATTCGTCCGCCGCGTTTTTGCCCGATGGCCCGCCGCACGACCTCCCGCGTCACGGCGACGGCGGCCCACACGTTCAAGTTGAAGATGAAGTCGAAGTCGCGTTTCGTCAGGGCGAGGAAGGCAGGTTCGCGGAACGTGCCGACGTTGTTCACGAGCACGTCGATGCCGCCGAGCTTGTCCCACGCCTCCGCGACGAGCCGCTCCGCCTCGCCGTCCCGCGTCAGATCGGCTTGCAGGTAGTGACACCCCGGTGTCAGTTGCACCTCGGCCGGTTGGGCCCGCTCGGACGTGAACACGACCCGCGCCCCGTTCGCGGCGAACGCCTTGCCGACGGCGAGGCCGATCCCCTGGCTGCTGCCCGTCACGAGCGCGGTTTTGCCCGTCAGCATTCGCGACCCCTCTCCGTACTGTGTACGGTGTACCGAGTACACAGTACGAAGAGTTTCCGCCGGGGGAGAGCGATGCACACCCACACCGCGCGATTGCTCGTGGCGGGCGAGGTCGAGGAGGACAAGTTCCTGCCCGAGGGGCCGCGGGTCATGCCGCTGTTCGGCCGCGAGGCGCTCGTGTGGGTGAACATACAGACGGCCGCAACCGCGACCCGCGGGGCGGTTCATGCGTACTTCTTCGACACCCACGAGCGGCGGCGGTGGACGACGCCGGCCCGACCGGGGTTCGTGTTTCCGACGGACGCGCCGGACACGGTGCTGGTCGGCATGGAGAAGGCCGTCGGCACGCTGAACCTGGCGACCGGCCTGTGGACGCCGTTCGCGAAGCTGGCGGACGCGAGCCCACGGACGATCATCAACGACGGCGAGATCGTGCCCGGCGGCCGGGCCGTCGTGTTCGGCACGAAGGACGTGAACTTCGCGGAGCCGGTCGCGCACCTGTACCTGTTCACGCTCGACGACCACCGGCTCGCGGTGCTGGCCGACGGGCAGACGTGCTCCAACGGGAAGGTGTTCGCCGGCGACGTGCTGTTCGACATCGACACGCCGCGGAAGGTCGTGACGAAGTACCGGCTCGACGTGAAGCGGCGGACACTGATGGAGGAAGGAGTCGCCGTCGATCTGCGGTCGCACCCGGCGTTCCCGGACGGCATGTGCGACGCCGGCGACGGGACGGCGATCGTCACGTTCTACACGCCGGACCGCGGCGGCGCGGGCGTGGCCGAGCGCTACCGGCTCGGCACGGGCGAGTTGTTGGAGCGATGGGAGACGCCGGGGTCGCCGCGGGTGACGTGCCCGCTGCTGGCGAAGCGGCCGGACGGCGTGAAGCTGATTCTGACGACGTGTACGGAAGGGATGCCGGCGAACCTGCGGGCCGACGCGCCGCACGCGGGGAGCCTGTTCGTTGCGGATACGAGTTTCACGAGTGTGCCACCGGCGGAAGTCGTGCGGCTGTGACAAAGTAGTAGGCACACTCCGTGTGCCGTCTGCTGTCGGCCGCTGAGACTCACAAGGGGTCGCTGCGACCGGTAGGAGACGGCACACGGAGTGTGCCTACTACTATTTCCGCACCGTCACGTCGTAAATGTGCTCGCCCATGTTGCGGCCGTAGTTCGGCAGCGGCGGCGCGACTAACTTGAACCCGCCGTCCGTCGTCGTGTACTCGAACGGCTTTCCCGTGAACGGGTCGTCCGGCACGGGAACGGCCGTCACGTCCGCGAGCGCCTTCGGGACCGCGCCAGCGTCCGCCGCGACCTGCAACCGCACCGCCTCCAGCGCCCGGACCAGCGCCACCCGCCGCTCGAACCGGGCGTGCGCGAAGTGGACCTTCTGCACGGCCGGGTACAAGAGTGCCATCACCGCGAACAGCGCGTCGTCCTTCGCCCCGGCCCGCGCCTTCTTCACCTGCTGCTCGATCCGCTCCATCTCGGCGAGGCCCTTGTGGACCGGCAGGCTGAAGCACTTCACCTGCTCGTCCCACAACTCGCGGTGGCGGTAGACCGACCGCAGCAGCACGGCCTGCGCCGCGGGCATCGCGTCCACGTCCTTCTTCGCCAGCCCACGGGCGAGGAGGTCCTTCTTCGCCGCCGGCCCCTGCACGGCCGCCATCGCGGCGACGCCGAAGTTCGACGCCAGGTCTTCGAGGCCGGTCGGATCGCTGCCGCTGAGGGCCTTGCACCAGCCGGTCAGCGTGTTCGCGGCGAACTCCTCGGACACCGGCCCGCGCTCGAGTTCCTTCAAGCCGGGCAGGAATGCGTCCTGGAACCGGGCCTCGCCGTCGAGGGCGTTCCGCGGGTTCAAGAGCGGCTTCGGAAGCGTCGTGAACGACCAGTACAGGTTCGGCGAATCCGCCCGGCCGACCCAGTCGTCCACGCGGCCGATCATGACGGACGCCATCGCCTGGCCGACGAGGAACTCGATGAGCGTCGATCCCTCGCCGACGTGCTTGCTCATCTGGAACCCGGTCTGGAGCGTGCGGAGCGCCTCCGGGAACTTCTTCTCGCCGAGTTCCATCCGGGCCTTCAACGACAGGACGCGCTGCAACTCGCGGTGGCCCTGCACTGAGGGCAGGATGCGGGAAATCTCTTCGGCCTTCAGCTTCTCCGTCTGCCAGTCGCACGTCTTGCGGCGGGCCGCCTCATCGACCTCCGCGAGCAGGTCGCGGTACGCGGTGAGGAACGCCTCCATCTTCGCGGTGGGAAGCTGCTCGACCGGCAGCGCGGCCCACTGGTCGAGTTGGTCGTTCTGTTCCTGCGACTTCTTCGGGTCCCGCGGCCACTCGGGGCGGAGGATGATCGCGCGTTGGTAGCCGACGGCCGCGTTCCCGAGGGACCGGTCGCGGGCGGACGGCAGGAGTTCGTACTTCAGCAGCGGCTTCGGCGCGGCCGTCGGCGTGATGCTGAGTTTCGTGGTCCAGAGCGCGGGGTCCGGCTCGCGGCCGACGGCCCCTGGCGGGGCGTCCTTCACCGGCGGTTGGGCGTGCGAGTTCGCGGCGACGGGGAAAACGAGGAACGTGAACGCGAGGGTGCGGTACATGATAAGAGCCTCAAATATATAGCCGCCGGCTTGCCGGCGGGGTTTCGCGAGCTCAAAACCCCGCCGGCAAGCCGGCGGCTATATGAATGCGGGTCGCGGCGATCCGGTTACTGGTCGTCGCTCGGTTCCGGCTTCGGCTTGGGCTTCGACGGCAGGCCGTGGATCGCGAACGTGCCGCGGGGCAGTTGCAACGAGTCCTCCAACTTGCCCACGTCCACGTTCGCCCCCGGCGCGTTCGGGTTCGGCAGCGCGTTCACGCCGAGCGACAGCACGTTCGCCCGCAGTTGCAGGTACTTCGCCAGCCGGGCCGCGTCGTCCGACTCCTCCGGTTGCGGCGGTACGACCGGGGCCGCCTTCGGTTCCGGTTGCTTCATCGGCTTCGGGGCGGGGGCGTGGTACTGCTTCTCGGCGAAGTTCGCGTCGGAGGATCGACCGCCCCGCGTGGCGTCGCCTTGAAACCCGTACATCGCGATTCCGACGCCGACGACGAGACACGCGGCCGTCGCTTGGCCGTAGACGACCCGCTTCCAGAACGACACGTCCCGGTCCCGCCCGGCGGCCCCGGCCGCGAACATCAGCTGGTCGCGGTTCAGCGGCGTCGGCATCGGCTCCAACACGCTCAGCGCCTTTGCCAGCGGGTCGCCGGTGCAGAGCGGCGAGTCGGGAGTCATCGGGTCGGGTCCGTTTTCGGCGAGCATTTTTTCACACCCAGCTTCTCGCGAAGCAAGTCCAGGCCGAGGGCGAACCGGCGGTAGCACGTACTCGCGCTGCCGCCGACCATCTCGGCGATTTGTTCGAACGTCAGGCCGCCCCACAGGTGGGCGACCATGATCTCGCGAATCTCGTCCGGCAGGTGGCCCATCGCCGCCGCCGCGGTCCGGGCGTCCAGCCCGGTCGGGTCCTCCGTCGGGACGAACCAGAGCGGGGCCTCCGCCGCCGCGCTCGACTCGTACTTGTGCCGCCGCCGGGCCGCGCGCCCCGCGTCGATCGCGGCGTTCCGCACGACCCGGAACAGCCACGCGACGACGTTCTCCGGGGCCGTCCGCTGGCGGACCAGCTTCAGGAACGCCGTCTGCACCACGTCCTCCGGCGTGCCGCACCACTGCCGGGCGTAGAGCGTGAGGCTCGCCGCGTGCCGATCGACCAGGAGTGCGAGTGCGTCCGGTCCCATTACCACGATGACGACCCATCGGCGAGTTCATTTCGCGCGAAACTGACTTCCGAAGTCCGGCTTCGACTTCGGAAGTCGAGTGAGACCAGTGCCGACGGGATGTAAGGAACGCCCCCGCGGGGATTGACTTCCGAAGTCGAAGCCGGACTTCGGAAGTCAAGTGGTTGCCCAATTTCTTCGCGGATACTGTAGCTTTCTCTGGCAGTCTTCGCTATAGTATGCTATCTCTCCGACCCTTGTGAGGCATCCCGAATACTTCCTCTCCCGGAAGTGGATGATCGATGCCGAATAATGAGTCATCCGTGCCGCCGTTCCCGGACATCATCGGGAACGCAGCGGCGATGCAGGACGTTTATCGTCTCGTCCGGCTTGCGGCCCCGCGCGCCGCTACCGTACTCCTCATCGGTGAAACCGGGACCGGCAAGGAAGTCATCGCCAAGGCCGTCCACAAGCTCTCGAAGCGGGCGGACGGGCCGTACATCCGCGTCAACTGCGGGGCACTTCACGAGAACCTCCTCGAGAGCGAACTGTTCGGCCACGTCAAGGGGGCGTTCACCGGGGCCATCGAGAACAAGGCCGGCCGGTTCGAGGCCGCCCACATGGGCACGATCTTCCTGGACGAAATCAACAGCATGTCGCCGAAGCTGCAAGTGAAGCTGCTGCGGGTGCTGCAAGAGCGGGAGTTCGAGCGGGTCGGCGAGAGCAAGACGATCCGCGTGGACGTGCGGGTCATCGCCGCGACGAACGCTTCCCTCGAAGAATTGGTCGAGCAGGGACATTTCCGCGAGGACCTGTACTACCGGCTGAACGTCGTGCCGATCGCGCTGCCGGCAATGCGGGACCGCCGCGAGGACATCGAGCCGCTGGCGAAGTTCTTCCTCAAGCGGTACGCGGAGGCGAACAAGATCGCCGCCCCGGACCTGACGAACGAGGTTCTGGCGGCGTTGAAGGGGCATGACTGGCCGGGGAACGTCCGCGAGTTGGAGAACACGATCGAGCGGCTGATCGTGCTGTCGGACAACGGCAACCTGAAGGCGGAGCACCTGAAGCTGGACCGGCCGCGGGTGGTGCTGCGGAGCGCGAAGGGGTCGGCCGGGACGGACGTGGCGTCGCTGATCCGCACGCTCGTGAAGGCCGGCGTCCACGCCCCGCTGCCACAGGGGACGAAGCTCTACGACTTCCTCGTCGGCGGACTGGAGCGGGAACTGATCAACCAGATGATGCGGATCTGCGGGAACGTGAAGATCACGGCCGCCGACCGGCTGGGGATCAACCGGAACACGCTGCATAAGAAGCTGGAGGAGTACGACCGGGCCGACGCCCCGACGGACGGCGACGAGGCGGCGTGACAGCGGTTTTTGGTAGGTCGGCCGAGCCGAGGCCGACCGGGGAGCCTCCCAGGGTCGGCTTCCTCCGATGGGAGGAACGTCCCCGAGGCGTGAAGGTGGTCGGCCTCGGCTCGGCCGACCTACGGTGAAGCCACCTCTTTTGTCGGACCGTATCACCGTCTCTCATCGGCCGGCACGCACGCGGCCCACCACACCCACGCGGGCGTGTCCCACGCAAACGTGCGGACGCTGCCGTCGGCCATCGCCGCGTTCATCCCGCCGCGGTGCGGCGAGCCGGGCAGCCGCGGGTCGCACGGCCGGCCGGCGACGATGCGCTGCAACGGCGTCGCGAAGTCCGGCTCCGTCGGCAGCGCGTCCCGCGTCCCGACTTGCACGCGAACCGCTTCCCTCTCCGACGGCAACGGCAGCATCGGGGCGACCTGCCCGGTCGAGCCGAGGCCGGCCGGTGCGAGGGCGGCGAACGCCGGCATCTGCGGGTCGTAGAACCCGACGCCCCAGAGGTTGTGGACCGTCTCGCCGGCCGCGGTCCGGCAGACCTGCGGCCGCTCGGCGAACAGAATCGGGCCGGGGATGCCGACCGGCAACTTCCCGACGTTCCACGGCAGCAGGCCGTTGGCCGCGTAGCTACCGGTGGCGTAGTGCCCGCGGCTGCCGTCCGGCAGTGTCACCGGCACGTCGCGAAGCCTGTCGGCGGTGGTGTCGGAAGGGCAGCGGAAAATCGAGTAGGTTTGGTTCGCGTCGCCGCCGGTCTGCACTCTGGATGTGCCGTCGATCTTGAACTCGAAGTCTGTCGAGGAGTGGGCATGGTAATTCTCTGGCGGACTGCCGGGCCAGTAGCGCCAGTACGACTTCTCGAGATACGGACGCAGTGTCGCGAACACCGACGGTAGCCCGCGGCCGGTGGGCGACTTTTCCCCCTGATCGACGAGCGGCGGCAGGCGGTTCATCGTGCCGTCGTAGTTATGCACCCCGAGGGCCAGCTGCTTCAGATTGTTCTTGCACTGCGCGGCGGCCGCTGCTTCGCGCAGGCGACCGATGCCGGTGACGATCAGCCCGCCGAGCAGCGCGAGGATGGCCAAGACGATGACGACCTCGGCCCGCGAGATGCCCGGTCGGTGAGTTTGGTGGATGTGTCTCATAACCCCAGCATGGCCGCGAGGCTGGACGGGTGCAAGCGCCATAGTAGTAGGCACACTCCGTGTGCCGTCTCCTCGGCGTGTCGGCGAGTTCGCCCGAGTCGCTGCTACCGACAGGAGACGGCACACGGAGTGTGCCTACTACTATCCATTCGGTACAATTCCACTCACCGTGCCGCACACCACTGCTGTCTTCGCGTCGCTGTCGATCCCCGCCGTGGCCGGCGGAGCGGTCGTCGCCGCGATCGCCGTCCCGATCGTCATCCACCTGCTGTTCCGCCAGCGGTTCCGCGTCGTCGAGTGGGCCGCCATGCGGTTCCTCAACGCGTCCAAGAAGAAGTCCCACCGCCGCATCGACCGGTGGCTGCTCCTCGCCCTTCGCGTCCTCGCCGTGTTGCTGCCGCTCGTCGGCATGGCCGCCGCGACGCCGTGGGCCGAGCCGCTGTGGCAGGCCGTCACGCCCGGCGCGCCGGAGACGATCGCCAACGCCCCGCGGACGCACCTCGTCGTCGCCATCGACCTGTCGCTCAGCATGTCCGCCCGCGCCGACCAGCGCGGCCGGTTCGAGGTCGCAATCGAAAAAGCGGAAGCCGCGATCCGGGCGCGGAACCCCGGCGACGGGTTTACGCTCATCGCACTGGGGACGCAGACGGTCCCCGTCGTGCCGGGGCCGTCGAACGACGTGGAGAAGGTCGTCGCGGAGTTGCGGGCGCTGAAGGCCACGCACGGCACGGCCGACTTCGCCGCCGGGCTGGCTGCGATCAACGACACGCTCGCCCGGTCGCCGCGGTCGTACCTGCGGCGGCAGGTCATGCTGTTCACCGACCTGCAGGCCGTTGCGTGGGGCGGCCTGTTGCCGAAGGCCGACGCGCCGCCGTCCGAGGCGTGGATGAAGCTCGTCGGCCGCAGCGACTTGGCCGTCATCGACTGCGCGAAGGACGACCTCGACAACACCGCCGTCACGTCGCTGTCTATGTCCGACCCGCTGCCGCTGGTCGGCGACCCGCCGGCGGTCACGGCCGTCGTCCAGCACTTCGGCAAGACCGCCCGGCAGAAGGTGCGGGTGGAACTGCTCCTCGGCCGACCCGCGGAGAACGGCGGCGAGGCGGCGCTCGTCGCGGTCGAGCAGCAGACGCTCGACGCCGTGCAGCCGAACGACGCCGTGCCGGTGCGGTTCACGCTGCCGGAGACGGCCCGGTTCCGCGCCGCCGGCACGCACGCGGTTCAAGTCAAGATCGTCGAACCCGATGACCTGTCCGCCGACGATTCGCGCACCCTCAGTTTTGAAGTGCGCGACGGGCTGCCGTGTGTGCTGGTGAACGGCAAGCCGTCGAGCGTGCCGCTGCAACGCGCGACCGAATCGCTGGCCGACGCCATCGCCCCCGGCGGGAAGCCGCGGCCGGGCCACCCCGGTCGGCCGAGGGTCATCGGCCTGGACGAGTTCACCGACGCGACGCTGTCCGACCTGTCGAACGTCGATTGCGTGTTCCTGTGCGACGTGCCGACGTTCACCCCGTCGCAGGTCGCGCGGCTGGACGCGGTGCTGAAGCGCGGCGGCGGCGTGGTGTTCGGCCTCGGGGCACGCGCGGCGGCGAACGCCGACCACTACAACCGCGTCCTGTTCGCCGACGGCAAGGGCCTGCTCCCCGGCAAGCTCGGCGACGTGGTGACGACGCAGAGCGCCGACGACCCCGGCTTCCGGCTCGTCGGCGACGACGCGGCGTTCCGCGCGCCGCCGCTCGCCGCCGAGTTCCAGGAGGCGAACGCGCGGGCCGGGCTGACGGCCGTGCCGTTCCACAAGTACGTCCGCCTTGATTTGCCGGCGGGCCGCGGAAGGCGCATCCTCTCGTTCGCCCCGGCCAACCAGGAGAAGCCAGACGACCGCAAGCCGGACCCCGCGGTCGTCGAGTGGACCCGTCACCGCGGGCGGGTCGTCGTTTACACCAGCACGTTCAACCGCGACTGGAACGACTGGCCGATCCTGCCGACGTACCCGGTGTTCGCCGGCGAGCTGCTCCGGTTCGCGGCCACGAACCCGGAGCGGCAGACGGTCCGCGTCGGCGAGTCGGTGGAGGAGTACCTGCCGCCCGCGACCGTCGGCCTGGCGGCGAAGCTGACGAACCCGGCCGGGGCGACCGAAACTTCGACGGTGACCGCGACGGAGGAGGGCGGCGTCGCGCGGTTCGCGGACACCCACGCGGCCGGGCTGTACCGGTTCGAGGCGGGCGGGCGGGCGAAGTTCGTCGCCGTGAACGTGCCCGACTCCGCCCCCGGCGGCGGGAGTGAGTCCGACCTCCGGCGGCTGAACCCGACGCTGCTCAAGAACATTCACCCGACGATCCAGGTCGTTCCGGACCCGGCCGACATCGCGATCCACGACGACGACGGCACGACCGTCATCACCGCCGCCCGGCCGCACGGCCCGATGCTCGCCCGGTGGTTCGTGATGGTCGGCATCGTCGCGCTGGCGTTCGAGTTGTGGCTGGCGTGGCGGCTCGGCCCGGCCCGCGTCGCGGCCGGGATTCGCGGCGACAACACGCCGCAGCCGTCCGCCGCGGGGTGGGCGTTCAAGCTGATCGGCGGCGTGCTGCTCGGCGTCGCGGCGGCCGTGCTGTTCACGCTCGTGCATTCGTGGTGGACCGGCGAACTCCTCGGCTTCCTCCCCGATTCGTGGCGGCAGGCGGTCGAGCGCACCGCCGGCGTGCCGAGTGCCGGGCCGGGCGAGGGAACGCGGTGGCGGCTGGAACAGAGCGCCGCGTTCATCGCGAACGCGCGGCTCGATCAACAGATTCAATGGGGCCTCGCGGCGTTCGCGCTCGGCGTCGTCGCGGTCTTCTACGGCTACGAGCGCCGCGCCACCGGCGGCACGGGCCGCGTGATCCTGCCCGCGCTGCTGCGGCTCGCGGCGTACTGGCTCGTCATCTTCCTCGTGCTGCCGCAGCTGCGGCTCGCGTTCGACCGCGAGGGGTGGCCGGACATCGCCATCGTCGTGGACACGTCCGCGAGCATGGCGACGGTCGATGACTCGCAAGACCCGGCGGTGCGGGCGAAGATCGACGCGCTTTCCAAGCTGCCCGGCCTCGCCGACCCGCAGCGGGTGCAGCTCGCGAAGTGGCTGCTCACCCGGCCCGACGGCGACTGGCTGACGCGGCTCGTCGAGGAGCGCAAACTGAAGGTCCACGTTTACTCGCTGGCCGAGGCCGCGCGGCTGGTCGGCACGATCCACGACGCGGACGAGACGAAGCCGACCCGCGACGCGGTGGCGCAACTGGTCGCCGACGGCGACGCGAGCCGCCTCGGCGACGGCGTGCAGGCCGTCTTGAAGGCGTTCCGCGGCGGGTCGCTGGCCGCGATCATCGTGCTGACCGACGGCGTCACGACCGCCGGCGACGACCTGCCGAAGGCCGGCCGCGAGGCGGCGCGGGCGGACGTGCCGCTGTACCTCGTCGGCCTCGGCGACGCGAAGGAGGCCCTCGACCTGAGCGTCGGCGACCTGCGGTCCGACGACGTGGTCGCGAAGAACGACGAACTCGTCTTCGAGGGCCGCCTCACGGCGAAGGGGCCGGGCGTGCCGAAGTCGGTCCGGGTCACGCTCTCCGAGAAGGTCGGCGACAAGTTCGAGAAGCGGGACGAGGCGACGGTCGCGCCGGACGCGGCCGGGAAGCCGGTCCCGTTCCGCCTCAAGCACGTCCCGACGGAACTCGGCGAGCGGACGTTCGTGATCGAGGTTCCCGCGCAGCCCGGCGAGCTCGAGACGGCGAACAACAAGATCGAGCGGCAAATCGTCGTCACCGAGAACCGGCGGCTACGGGTGCTGTTCGTCGAGGGCTACCCGCGGTACGAGTTCCGGTTCGTGAAGGTACTGCTCGAGCGGGAGACGGAACCGGGCCGCCGCGAGAAGGCGGTCGAGTTGCACACGCTGCTGCTCGACGCGTCCGCCGACCACGCCACGACCGACCGCAGCGCCCTCCGCGGGTTCCCGACCCGCAACGAGCTGTTCGAGTACGACGTGGTCATCCTCGGCGACGTGGACCCGGCCCGGCTCGACCGCCCGGCCCAGCGGCTGCAAGACCTCGCCGAGTTCGTGAAGGTCAAGGGCGGCGGGCTGGTCGTCGTCGCCGGGGAACACGCCGCGCCGGGCAAGCTGGCGGACACGCCGCTCGGCGACGTGCTGCCGGTGACGCCGACGAAGCAGGAGCGGCCGACGCCGGAGGACGCGCCGCTGACGGCCGGCTACCAGCCGCGGCTCACGCCGGTCGGCGCGTCGCACCCGATCTTCCGGTTCGCCGCGAACGAGACGGACAGCGCCGCCGTGTGGCGGCGGTTGAAGCCGCTGTTCTGGACGGCCACCGGGTACGTGAAAAAGGCGACCGCCGAGGTGCTGGCGACGCACCCGGACCGCCCGGCGGAGGACGACCCGAACGAGAAGCACCCGGTAGTGCTACAGCAGTTCGTCGGGGCGGGCCGCGTGCTGTTCCTGGGGTTCGACGAAACCTGGCGGTGGCGGTGGCGCAAAGACGAGGAGCAGTTCAACCGGTTCTGGCGGCAGGCGGTGACGGTGATGGCCCGCACCCGCGTTCGCCGGGTCGAGCTGAAGACGGACAAGCAGACCGGCTACCGCCGCGACGAGCCGATCAAGCTGACCGTCCAGTTCCCGGACGACGCCCCGCCGCCCGGCGACAGCGTGAAGGTCGGCGTCGAGCGCGGCCCCTTGCGCGACGGGTCCGGCCGGGTGATCGCCGGGGACACCGAAACTTCCACGCTGACGCTCGGCAAGGTCCGCGGCAGCCGGGCGAGCTACGAGGCGACGCTGACGCGAACGCCGGTCGGCGAGTACCGGTTCGCGCTGACCGACCCGGCCCCGACCGGGCTGAAGCCGAAGGCCGAGGCCCGCGTGCTCCCGCCGCCGGGCGAGCGGGACCGGTTGGAGATGAACAAGGCCGACCTGACGCGGGCGGCGGCCGAGTCGCGGGGCAAGTTCTACACGCTGGCGGACGCCGAGAGGCTGCCGGACGACCTGCCGGAGGTGGCCCGGCTGCCGCTGAACCAGCCGTGCCCGCCGCTGCCGGTGTGGAACCACGGCGTTACGTTCGCGTTACTGCTGGCGTTGCTAGGATGCGAGTGGGTCCTGCGGAAGCGCGAGCGGCTGCTGTAGCCGCGGCCGGTCCGCCGAGGAATGATCCCATGTCGCGTCGCACGTTCCTGTTGGCCGCCGGGTCGCTCGCGGCCGTTTCGTCGCTGCCCCGGAGTCTCCACGCGGGCGAGAACGAGGCCCCACTGACTGCCGCGGACCGCCGCCGGTTGGAGAAGTCCGGGCCGGCGGCCACGAAGATGTTCATCGCGGCGTTGCGGACGCGGTTCACCGCCGACACCGCCGACGAGTTGCGGGAGTACATCGACCCGCGCTACCTCAAGGCGCACGAGCTGCAGGAAGGCAACTTCCCGGTCCGCACGGTCTTGACGAACAACATCTTCGACAACCAGTTGTCGGCCGACCCGCGGACGGCCCTCATCGTGGCCCTAACCGAGACGGCAGCGAAGGAAGTCTTCCTGTTCCGGCTGACGGTCCTCGACGACGCGGCGTACATCTTGCCGCTCGCCGAGCCGGACAAGACAACTGGGGCGTTCGACCCGTGGATTCTGCGGGCAAAGGTGTAGGTGTGTGCAAGATCGGTTTTTGCGGAAATAGGTGCGGCGGTTATGATGACCGGAGACCTCCGTTCCAACCGGGAGTGATGATGAAAGCCGATCTGTTCAACACGAGTTTGGCCGCCCTCAAGAGGCGGCAACCGTTTCACCCGTTCACAGTGGTGTTGGTCAACGGCGACCGGTTTGAGGTTGATCATCCGGACGCACTGCTGGCCCGGCACGGCAAGGGTGTAATCGTGGGTCCGAATGGCGTGTTGGCCATCTTCGATCACGAAGGAGTCGCGGAAATCATCGATGATCTGAAATCCGCGATCAGTCCCTGAGCTTGCCCTTCCCAGCGGAGCCACCCATGTCGTTCGTCCTCCGGCCGCCGGATGAAGTCGTCCCGCTGACGCAGCGGCTCCGCGGCATCGGCCGGACCCGCAGATTCGCCCTGGTCGCCGCCGGGATGCTCACCCTCGTCGCCGCCGTCGGCGTCGCGCTCGCGGTGATGGGCACGCTCGACGCATGGCTGCACCTCGCCAGTGGCGTCCGCGCCGTGGGCCTGCTCGCGATCCTCGGTCTCGCCGGAACGATGTACGTCCGCAACGTGCGGCGGCCGTCGCAAGAATCCGTCGAGCCGGTCGCCGTCGCGCAGTTCATCGAGGCGAAGTTCCCCGAGTTCAACGACGTGCTCGCCAGCGCCGCCTCGTTCGAGGGGAGCGACGACGGCCGCACGGCCGCGAAGTTCCGCCGGGCCGCCGTCCGCCGGGCCGAGCGGATGACCAACCGTCATGACCTCGCCGGCGTCGTCCCGACCGGCCGCGTCTGGCGCTCGCTCGCCGCCGCCCTCGGCACAATCCTGCTGCTCGGCATCTTGATTCTCCCGGACGTGGGCCGGGCCGGCGTCGCGGCCGTGCGGCTGTTCGACCCGTTCGGCGACCACCCGTGGCCGCCGAAGACGCGGATCGAACTCACCGGCCCGCCGGTGCTACTCGCGAAGGGCGACCCGTACCCGGTGCGGTTCGTCGTCCGCGGCGTCCCCCCGGCCGACGCCGTGCTGTCCGTGAAGCTCGTCGGCGGGCAGCCGAACGAGGAACGCCTCCCGCTCGTCCGCGAGAACGAGGCGGGGGCCGTGGTCACCCACACGCTGCTGCCGGACCGGGTGACCCGCGACTTCGAGTTCCGCGTCACCGCGAACGACGCCGACACCGGCTGGCACGCGGTGACGGTCGCCGCCCCGCCGCGGCTGACGCTCCTCGACGGCCGGCCGTCGCCGCAGGTCAAGCTGACGTACCAGCCGTACACGAACCAGCGACCGACGGAGCTGCCGGACGGCTCCGGCGGGATCGAGACGGTCAGCGGCACGCGCGTCACGTTGAAGGCCGCGGCCGACCGGCGGATCGTGCGGGCCGTCCTCCGCTACGAGGGCGACCTCGCCGCCGTCCGGGTCGCGAACGACCTCGCCTGCCTCGCCGGGACGAACCCGCTGCTCGCGCCGGTCGCGCCGATGGTGAGCGAACACTTCGCCACTGACATCCCGGTGTCAGTGAACGGCCCGGACGGCCGGTTCCTCTCGGCCGATTTCGACCCGCCGCTGTCCGGCCTCTATTCGCTGCGGTTCACCGACGAGGCGGGCCTCACCGGCGTGCAGAAGCTGGACGTCCGCACGTTCCCGGACCCGGCCCCCGTCGTCGCGCTTATCCGGCCGACACCGAGCCTCGACACGCTGCTCCTCGTGCCGACGGCGACCGTCACCGTGCGGGCGCGGGCCGACGACCGGACCTACGCGGTGAAGAAGCTGTCCCTCGAATACCGCGTGAACGACGGGCCGTTCGTCGAAGTCCCACTCGCGGACGCGGCGGGCGTCGGCCTCGTCGTGCCGGGCGCGCGGCCGCAGCCGCCGGACCTCGAAGCCGGGCGGCCGTTCCCGCTCGCCGCGTTCCGCCGGCCGGACGGCAAGCCGCCGGCCGACGGCGACACGATCACCCTCCGCGCCGCCGCGACCGACTGGGACGACTACACGCTCGCGAAGCCGCCCGGCCGCAGCGGCGAGGTCGAAATTCGCGTGATGTCGGAAGAATCGCTGACGGCGTTCCTTCAAAAGGAACTCGCGGCGATGCGGCCGGAGCTGAGTCGCGCCACGGCCACGCAGAAGGAGGCGGCCGACAAGACGCAGCAGGCGAAGAAGGCGACGACGCCCGACGGCAAGCTGACGCCGCAAGGCCAGGACAAGCTGACGCAGGCGGAACAAGCGCAGCGGCAGGCGCGGAACCAACTCGCCGACCCGCGGGACGGCCTGCGGGCGAAGGCCGAGAAGCTCCGCGACACGGCGAAGGCGAACAACCTCCAGAAGTCCCCGGCTACGCAGCGGGCCGAGGCCGTCGCGCGGAACCTGGCCGACCTCGAAGACAAGCACCTCCCGGAGATCGAACAGCAACTTTCCGCCGCGAGGCTGGGCGACCCGAAGGCCGCGCCCGAGGCGCTCGCGAAGGCGGAGAAGAACCAACAGGCGGTCGTCGAGAAGCTGACGGCCGCGGCCGAGGAGTTGGAGCAGTGGGCGGCCGCGGCCGAGGTCCGCGGGGACGCCCGGCAGTTGAAGGACCAGGTCGCGAAGACGGCCGCCGAGGCGAAGCAGACGGCCGACCGGCTTCCCACCGGGCTGACGCCGGATCAGCTTCCCCCGCAGGACCGGGCCGCGCTCGAGAAGCTCGGCAGCAGCCTGGAGAAGGCGGCGGAGCAGGCCGGGAAGCTGATCTCGAAGGCCGACCGCGTGGCCGAGGAGAAGCGGTCCGAGGCCGCGGCCGCGCAGAAGGCGGCGGACGCGAAGGCGGCCGAAGCACAACAAGCCGCGGCCGACGCGAAGGCGAAGCCCGACGGGTCCGCGGAGCAGAAGGCGGCCGACGCGAAGGCGAACGCGCTCGCGGCGGAGGCGGCGGCACTCAAGGACGCGGCCGCAAAGGCGACGGCCGAGGCCGACACGCTGGAGAAGGCGGCGAAGGACGCCGGCCGGCAGGCCATTGCGGACGATCTGAGAAAGGCGGCCGAGGCGCAGAAGAACAACCGGTCCGGCGAGGCCGCGGCGAACGCGAAGTCCGCGACGGACCGGCTTCAAAAGATGACCGACGAGCTGAGCGAGCGGAAGGACGACGTGGACGAGCTGGCGAAGAAGCGGAAGGACGCCGCGAACCGCGTCGATCAACTCGCCGACCGGCAGGACGAACTCGCGAAGAAGGCGAACCAGGCCAACGAGATGCCGGACGGGGACGTGAAGGCTGACGCCATGCAAAAGCTCGCGGCCGAGCAGGAACAGCTCCGCAAGGAGACGGAACAGCTTTCCCGCAAGCTCGACCGCGAGGGCGCGACCGACGCGGCGGAACAGCTCCGCCGCGCCGCGAAGGAGATGGAGCAAGCCCGCGATCAGCTCGCCGAGGGGCAGGACCCGAAGGCGAAGCCGGACGAGGCGCTGGAACGGCTCGAAGAGGCGAAGCAGGAGTTGGAGAAGCCGCATCCCGAACAGAAAGACCAACTCGACCGCGAGCAGCGCGAGGAATTCCTTCAACAGTTCAAGACGTTCCTCGAAAAGCAGACGGCGGCCGTCGCGGAGTCCGAGCGGCTGACGAAGGCGGCGGTGCAGGCCAAGAAGTGGGAACGGCCGTTGCAGGCGAGTCTGTCATCACTCGGCGACCGCGAGAAGGCGCTGGCGAAGGAGGTCCGCAAGTTCGCGGACGACAAGACGAAGGAGGCAAAGGTCTTCGACACGATGCTCCGGCAGGCGGCCGACCAGATGGACAAGGCGGCCGAGCGGGTCGCCGAGCGGAAGGCGGACGTGGTCCTCGCGGACCCGGCCGCGTTCGACGCCGAGTCCGAGACGGCGGCCGACGAGACGACCCGACGGCCGATGCGGGCGGCGCTGCGGCGGCTGGAGCAGATCGTCAACTCGCTGAAGGAAGACGAAAAGAAGAAAGGCGGCGCGCAGCCGATGCCGATGGGCGGCGGGGCCGGCCAGCCGATGCCAATGGCCGGCGGCGGGCCGATGGGGCCGCGGGGCATCCCGCCGCTGGCGCAGCTGAAGGCCCTCCGCGACTGGCAGGCCGAAACTAACGAGCGGACGGCCGCGTTCGCGAAAGACCACCCGGACCGCGAGAAGCTGACCGACGACGACAAGGACGAGCTGCAAGAGATCGAGCAGGCCCAGAAGGACATCGCCGGATTGCTCGACGAGATTCTGCCGCTGCTTCAGGAACAACTCGGAGGCGGACCGCCGTGAACGACCATAGTAGTAGGCACACTCCGTGTGCCGTCTCGCGGAATCGAGTCTTCGAGATTCCGCGGAACCTGTCCGCGGGAGGAGGCTCTCGCGGGGTCTCGAAGACTCGCCCCCGCGGACGGCACACGGAGTGTGCCTACTACTATGTGCGCGCCGCGGCATTCGCCCTGCTCGCACTGGCGGTTTCAGCCGACACCGCTTCCGCCGTCGTGCCGCCGATCCCGCCGGTGATCGTGGTCCCGGCCGCGCCGGACGAGAAGCCGGACGGCGACGAGCCGGACGACGTGGCGAAGCTGGCCGACCGCATCGGCAAGAACGCGAAGGGCGTCACCGAGAAGCTCGGCGAGCAGGACACCGGCGACGCCACCCGCCGCGACCAGCAAAAATTGAAGCAGGATTTGGACAAGCTCATCGACCTGCTCCAGAACCAACCGCCGCCGCCGATGAGCAACGACTCGTCGCAGCAACCGCCGCCGCCGAGCGGCGGGGGCGGCATGGGCAACAAGGGCGGTAACCCGCCGCCGATGGGCGGCGGGAGCGGGCAGCAGAAGCCGATGGGCGGGTCGCGGCGGTCCGGCAGCGGCCGGAAGCAGGAGGGCCAGCCGATGCCGATGGGCGGCACGGGGGACAAGCAACCGATGCCGATGGGGAACAAGGGCGAGCAGCCGATGCCGGCGGGGGCGAAGCCGGACGACAAGGGCCAGCCGATGAACGCTCAGCCGACGGGCGACAAGGGCGGCGACGCCGCGGGCACGGGCGGGAAGGCGACGCCGACGCTGCCGCTGGCGGAGACGATCGCGAAGGACTTCTGGGGCCACCTGCCGGAAGTCCCGCGGCAGCGGATGATGCAGTTCTTCAAGGAGCAGTACAACTCCCGGTACAAGGACCTGCTACCCGATTACTTCTCGACGCTCGCCGAGAAGGAAAAGAAGGGGAAGAAGTGACCCAGCGAATCGCGTCGCCGCGGCCGGGCATGACCTGCCCCCCCGTGACCTCGAAGGCGTTCTTCTCTTGTTCCCTCCCCCCTTGGGGGGGAGGGAACAAAGCCAAAACCGTTAGACGAGCACGGCCGTCCGCTCCTTCGTCTCGCCGGGAGGATTGCCGTGACCGC
>JAESGS010000290.1_pt1 | contig 56562 bp, 54 predicted proteins | sample 9269761 | NCBI WGS metagenome assembly JAESGS01 (sample SAMN15741799, study PRJNA653493) | algae metagenome | isolation source: Cyanosarcina radialis HA8281-LM2 and co-occurring heterotrophs from damp... | place: USA: Makauwahi cave, Hawaii | collected 2011-01-06 | reverse complement strand
CGCCCGCTGACCAGCATCGGGAACATCACGTTCTGCAGCACCGTCTTCCACGACAGGAGCTGGTCGAACTCCTGGAACACCATCATCCGGTCCGGGCCGGGCCGCTCGATGGTACGCCCGTTGAGCTGCATCTTGCCCTCGACCGGCGTCATGAACCCCGCCACCCCCTTCAGCAGGGTCGACTTGCCGCAGCCCGACGGACCCAGCAGCACGAACCGGTCCGCCGGGAACACATCGAAACTCACCCGGTACGTCGCCGTCACCAAATGCTGACGCGTCTTGTATTGCAGCGTCACCCCGTCCACCGTCAGGAGCGGTGCCACATTCGATGCGGCGGCGCCGCCGCGCGCCGCGCCGCTCTCGCGAACTGCAAACTGGGTGACGCTCATCTCAGCTCCCCTGCTTGCCGTGGATTTCGGGGAAGAACAGCTCGCTCCATGCGGCCGGTTTCTCCTTGATGGAGCCGACCTTGTGCATGAATTCCGCGTACTTCATGACGTTCTGCGGCGTGGTGGTGAAGACGTTCTCGGGATCGTTCAGGATCTTGTCGACGAACGCCTGCGGCAGCTTGGAGTTCTCCGCCTTGATCCACAATTCGGCGACCTCCTTCTTATTGCCGTTGATCACGGACATCGCCTCCTCGAGCGCCGCGAGGAACGCCTTGTAGGTCTTCGGGTTTTTGTCGCGGAAGGCGCTGGTGGTCCAGATCGTGTTGAACGTGGCCGGCCCGCCCAGCACCTCGTAGGAGCTGAGCACGCGCTTCACCCGCTGGTCGTCGAGCTGCTGGTACTGGAACGGCGCCGACGAGAAATGCCCGGTGATCTCGCTGCGGCCGGACATCATCGCGTTCATGCCGTCGGGATGCGACATCGACACGGTCAGGCGATCGAGCGCATCGTACTTGCCGAGCAACTGCTCCGCCGCCATCTGCAGCGTCACCGCCTGGATGGACACCTTGACCGCCGGCAGGGCGATGCGGTCCTTGTCCGTGAAGTCCTTGATGGACTTCACCGAGCCGTTGATCGTGTTGAGGTAGAGCGGCATCGAGTTGATGGCCGACACGCCCTTCACGTTCATGTTGCCCTTGGTGCGCGCCCAGATCGTCACAAGCGGCCCGACACCGCCCGAGGCGAAGTCGAGACTGCCCGAGATCAGCGCATCGTTCATCGGCGCGCCGGCGGACAGGCGGCTCCACTCCACCTTGACGTCGCCCAGTCCCGCGGCCTTGACGTGCTTCTCGATCAGCTTGCGCTCCTCGAGCACGGTCATCGGCAGGTAGCTGATGCCGAACTGCTTGGCGACGCGGAGTTCCTTCGTCTCCTGCGCCGTCGCGGCACCGGTCCAGAGCGCCGCCAGCGCGGCAACAGCCGCGCAAATACCGCCAATCTTCCCCCTGTTCATTTCCACAACATTCCTCCCTGCTTGCTTTTTTCAGCTCCCGGCGCGGTCGTGAACCTCCGGGAAATAATAGTCCTTCCACGAGACCGGCTTGTTCTTGAGCGAGCCGACCTTGTTCATGAAGGCCGCGTACTTGATCGTGTTCTGCGGCGCCACATTGTATTCGATGAATGGCGAGGCCAGCATCTTTCCGATGAAGTCGGGCGCCAGCTTCGAGTTCTCGGCAGCGATATAGATGCTGATCGCGTCGGCCCGGTTCTTCTGGATGAACTCGTGCGCCTCCACCAGCGCGTCGAACACCGCCTTGAAGGTGCGCGGATTGTCGGCGCGGAAGCGCGACGTGGCATAGGCCGAGTTGAAGGTCGTGGGTCCGCCCAGCACATCGAACGAATTGACGACGCGGTGCACGCGCTGGTCCTCGAGCTGCTGGAACATGAAGGGCGGGCTGGTGAAGTGCGAGTTCACCTCCGACTTGCCCGACAGCATCGCCGCCGTTCCGTCGGGGTGCGACATCGACACCGTAAGATGGTCGAGCTTGCCGTGATTGCCGGCGCCGAATTCGGCCTCGCAGGCCATCTGCAAGGTCACCGCCTGGATCGAAACCTTGACCGCCGGCATCGCGATCCTGTCGCTGTCGGAGAAATCCTTCAGCGTCTTGACCTTCGGGTTGATCGTGTTGAGGAACAGGGCCGTACGGTCGAACGTGCCGAGCCCCTTGACGTCGTAATTGCCTTTGGTGCGATCCCAGATGGTCAGCAGCGGGCCGACGCCGCCGGAGCTGATATGCACCGCGCCGGACAGCAGCGCCTCGTTGGCGGCCGCACCGCCCGTGGTGCGCGCCCAGTTGACCCTCGTACGCGGCAGGCCGTTCCTGGCGAGATGCTTCTCTATGAGCTTCTCGCTGCTCATGACGTGCATCGGCACGTAGGCGAGCCCGAATTGGGGCGCGACGACGACCTCGTCGACTTCCGCCTTGCTCTGGGCGATCGCCGGCGCGCCGCGCAGCGCGGCGAGGACGGAGCCGGCTGCCATGCCGGCTAATGCGGTGCGACGCGAAACTTTGCGCTTCGTCAAGTCACCCTCCCTTGGCGTTGCCGATAGTCTATCCTGCTTTTCCGGGGCCCGCACGCCGCAGCACGCGCACCTCGCCCGCCGCCGGATCGACCGTCACCTCGTCGCCGGTGGCGATCGCCGCGGTGATGTCCTCCGGAAAGCGGTCCATGAAGCTGAGATTTGCGAACGCGGCGCCCTGCGCCATGATCGGGTTCGCGGTGTTCAGGAGCAGCGCCAGCGGTGCCATGTTCCGCGATACCATCTCGCGCAGCATCCACGACGTGGCGACACCGCCCTTGGCCCCCAGCAGGACCAGCACGCGCCCGACATAACTTTCGCCATGCAGCTTGTGCGCGGGCCGCGAGAACACGCCCTTGATGCGGTCGAGGTCGTAGCGCGCGCTGAAATAGTCGCCGGCGCAGAGCGCCACGCCCGTCACCTTCGGGCCGATACCTGTATGACCGCGGATGATGCGTTCGCTCACAGCACCCTCCCCGCAACGGCGGAATCGACGCAGCGCTCCATCGTTGCCAGCACCGGCTTGTAGCCGTAGCCGCCGATGATGTTCACGAGCTTGGCCGAGTTACTCATCAGACGCCGCCAGCCATTCGCTTCGCCGATCTCGCGCGCATACATCTGATAGAAGCACACGCCCTCGAGGACGGTGGCGCCGGCGGCTTCGATACGCCGCGTCAGACCCATGCGGTCGGCGGCGGATTTGATCTCCGGCGACGTCGCGGCGAGCAGCGCCGTCTCGCGGTGGACGCGCTTTCCATCGAGCTGGTCCGCCAGCATCTGCAGTTCGACCAGTGAGAGCTGCGGCGCCGAGAACACCACGACGTCGAGCTTGTCGCCCTTGGCACCATAGGAATCGTAGAACGCGGCGATGTCGCCGGCGCCGAGCACTTCCGCCGCCGGAATCTTGCCGTCAAAGAGCGATCTGGCGTCGCGCGCCTCCGGCGTGACGCCGGGCATGTGGAACAGAGCTACCGTGCCGAAGCTCGCCAGCGCCGCGCCGAAATGCTTGAGCTCGTCCGAGGTCGGCGCACCGTCGATCCCGTCGATCACCGGCACTTCCCAATAGGATTGCAGCCTGCGGCCGACGACCCCGCCGAGCGCGCCCCAGTCGCTGAGGTTCTTCGGCCGGTCCTTGAGGGTGAAATGCCGCGTGCCGCGCCGCCGCTCCGGCAGGTGATAGCCGTAGCGCGCCGCGCGGCCGGTCAGCGCCGCGGCGAGCGCCGCGGGGCCGCCCTCGAAGTTGCTGCGGCCGCCCATCACCGAATTGGCGTAGATCGTCGAACCAGTGTCGCCGAAGGCGAGATGCTCGCCGAGCACCGGCGGCAGGATCGTCTGGTAATTGATGCAGGTATCGGTCATCAGCACGCCCATCGCGCTGAAGGCATCGATCGCGCGCCGCTCGAGCCCGGCGAAGCGCTCGTCGACCTTCAACCGCTTGTACGCGGCGAAGTCGATGCCGCGCGGGTCGGTGACGGTCGGCACGCGCACGCGGCGCTGCTCCGCCGGAGCGCTGGCCATCTGCTCGAGGAACTCGACGCCCGAGGGCCCGAGGGATTCGGTGTCGGCCATCAGGTGGACCTGGCTGACCTTCACCATGTCGCGCGCATCGAAGAATCGGCCGACCCTGATCTGCTGCTCGATCGCCCAGCGCCGCGGCTCGCCTAGCGCGCCGGCGAGCATCGCCTTCTCTTCGTCATCGAGCCGCATGTCGTCCGCCGTCGTGGTCATGTCATCTCGCCGCCGCTGCGCATCAAACACAAACAAGAAAACCTAACAGGCGCTTCAAGCATGGCCGCCTACACCGTCAGCACGATGCCGGAGGCGAGCACCAGCCACAGCACGATGGTGCGGAACTGGCGGTCGTCGACGAAGGCGTACAGCTTCAGCCCGAGCCACGTGCCGAGCAGGATGCCCGGCAGGCAGATGGCAAACAGGGTCCAGACCTGGGCGCCGAGAAGTCCCGCGAAGGCCATGCCGGTCAGCGCCAGGAGATGCATCGCGATGTTGAACGGCTGATAGACGCCGCGCGCGATCTCCTTGCCCCAGCCGCGCAGGTCGCACCACAGGACGGGGATGGCGCCGGACAGGCCGGCGATGCCGCCCATCACGCCGCCGATCCATCCGATGCCACCGTCGGCGAGGCGCCCGCCGGCCACGACCGGCTTCATCTGCGGCCGCAGCAGCGCGTAGGCCGCGTACACCATCAGGAAGATGCCGAAGCCGCGCCGCAGCGGACCGGGCTCGGCGAATTTCAGCACGAGCACGCCGAACGGAACGCCGAACGCGCCGCCGACAACGAATGGCCAGAACAGATCGGGCCTGAACGAGCGGCGCAGCACCAGCGTGGTCATGAGCTGGCCGGCGAGGCTGCACAGGACGACCATCGGACCGGCCACCGCCGGCTCCAGAAAATGCAGCCACAGCCCCAGCGCGACCAGCCCGAACGCGAACCCGGCAAGTCCCGACGTGAACGACGCCACGAACGCCGTGCCGCCAACCGCAAGCTCGGTGGCACCGAAGGTCATGGCGACATCACGTTCAGCAGGAACAGAAGGCCGACCGCGAGACTGAAGCCGGCCGTGAGCGCCACCGCACCGCGCTGCCAGTTGCGCCAGCCGGCCAGCTCGATGGTCAGCAGGCGGATGCCGCCGGCCAGATGCGCCGCAAGCAGCACGACCAGCATGGTCTCGGCGAACTTGAGCAGCGGATACTCCGTCCAGCGCAGGAACGATCCCAGCGCCGCCTCGCCGGCGATCGCCTGGCCGAGCGCCCAGAAATGCACCGGCAGGAACAGCGCCAGCAGCAGGCCTGAAATGCGATGGACGGCGAAGGCCAGATAGTTGGGATGCGAGCGCGCCCGCCACGCGAGCGACGGCGTGCTGGCGCCGCGCGCGCTCATCCGACCAGCCCACCCACGGCGCGCCAGCCCCAGATGACGAGAAGCAGGGCGGCGAAAGCGGTCGCCACGTCGAGCGACGGGCCGCGCCACGCCGTCATCTCGCGCAGGATCGTGCGCAGGCCGATCGGCGCGTGCACCGCGACCGCCAGGACGAACACGCTGTAGAACAGCATCCACGCGACCGAACCGTGCGTGCGCGCCAGGATCTCGGCAGCCGTCAGCCCACCGCGCACCGCGTAGATGATCGTCGCGAGGTGGACGGCAACGCAGATGGTGAGCACCACGGCCGAGGCGCGCTGCGCGACCCACAGCAGCGTCTCCACCCGCGCCGGATTCTCGCCCCGCATCAGATGCGCCCCTTGAGCGCGGCAGCCGCCGTCGCGCGCTTCAGACCGGAGATGGAGCCAGTGGGATCGAGGTGCTTCGGACAATACTCGCGGCAGCTCTGCTGGCTGTGGCAGGCATGGCAGCCGGCATCGCCTGCCACGGCAGCGAGGCGTTCGTCACGCGCGCCGTCGCGCACGTCGTTGACGAGCGTCCAGGCGCGGTTGAGCGCGGCGGGGCCGAGATAGTCCTCGTTCCACGAAACGATGTCGCAACCGGAATAGCAGACCGCGCAGCCGATGCATTCGACGCCCGCATCCGCCGCCTTGCGCTCCCGGCTTTGCGGCGACACGACGGCGAACTCGTTCGCTGCATCCGGCCGCGGCACGAAGCGGCCTTCCGCGCGCGCCCATTTGTCGAAGAACGCCGTCATGTCGACGGCGAGGTCCTTGATGACCGGCAGGTTGCGCAGCGGCGCGATCGTCACCTCGTCGCCCTTCGCGACCTTCGTCACATGCGTGCGGCAGGTCCAGCGCGGCACGCCGTTGACGGTCATGGCGCAGGACCCGCACATGCCGACGCGGCACGCGAAGCGGTACGACAGCGTGGGATCGATGCGCCGCTGAATCCAAGTAACCACGTCCAGCACGGTCTGGCTGGCACGCCGCGGTACGTCGTAGGTTTCGAACCGGCCCTCGGCCGCACCTCGCCAGATGCGCACCTTGAGCGTTGCTTCGCTCAATGCTCCCTCCGCGAATCCTGGCTGCTTGGCGCAGCTCTGAGCTTGTCGGTGGTAACGGTGCCGCCCCGCGTCGGGGCGCCACCGCCGATCATGCGCTCTGGTACAGCTTGGTCAGCACGAACTCGCGATGGCCGAGCGCCTCGGCCGCCGTCAGCCGCCCGTTGCAGGTGCGGATCATGATGTCGATCAGGCGGTCGCCCGCCTCGTCGAGCGTCATCTCGCGCCGCAGGATGCCCGAGCAGTCGAGGTCGATATGCTCGCTCATCGTCCGCGCCGTCTTCGGATTGGCGGTCAGCTTGATCACCGGCTCGATCGGGTTGCCGATGACGTTGCCCTGGCCGGTCGGGAAGAGGTGCACGACGAAGCCTGCGGCCGCCTGCAAGGTCACGCACTCGGCCGCCGCCGACGACGTGTCCATGAAGTAGAGACCGGCGCCCTTCTTCGGCTCCTCGGCCGGCTTCAGCACGTCGACGAACTTGGTGTTGTGGCCGATCTTCTGGAAGTTGCCGAAGGCCTTTTCCTCGATCGTGGTCAGGCCGCCGGCGATGTTGCCCTTGGTCGGCTGCGACTCCGACAGATCGTTCGTCTTGTGACGGTTGATCATGTCGTTATACGCATTCCACGTCGTCATGAACTTCTGCGACACGTCCTTGCTGACCGCGCGCGTGGCGCAGATCACCTCGGCGCCGGTCAGTTCGGACGTCTCGCCGAAGCAGGTCGTGGCGCCGAGCGGATCGATCTTGTCGATCAGGTTGCCGACGGTCGGGTTCGAGGCGAGGCCGGACGTCGTGTCGGACTCGCCGCACTTGCACGACACCCACAGCTCGTTGATGTAGCACTCCTCGCGCTGGATCTCCGAGGCCCAGTGCACGAACTCCTTGGCCTTGCGCGACGCCGCGGCGATGGTGGCGATGTCGCCGTTGCCCTCGATCGAGAAGCCCTCGACCGGCTTGCCGGTCTTGGCAATGCCGTCGACGACGCGCTTGGTCCAGCCCGGCTCGATGCCGATGACGACGCAGGCGGCGACGTTGGGGCTCGCACCCGTGCCGATCAGCGTCCGGAAATGCAGCTCGAGATCCTCGCCGAACTGCAGGCGGCCGTAGGGATGCGGCAGCGCCATCGTCCCCTTGATGTTGTTGGCGACGGCCTCGCAGGCGGCATTCGACAGGTCGTCGAGCGGCAGGATGATGACGTGATTGCGGACGCCGACGCGCCCGTTCGAGCGGCGATACCCGAGGAAATTCAGCGAGCGGCCGTTGCCGCGCTTCGCCACGGACTTCGATTTCGATGCGGCCATGGCTACCACCTCTTGGTCTTGACGTTGTGGACGTGAGCGTGACGGCCCTTGCCGATGCTGTCGACAGCCTTGCCGATGTCGTTGCCGTACTTGATGATCGTGTCGCCCTTCTTGATATCCTTGAGCGCCACCTTGTGGCCGAGCGGCACGGCGTCGAGCGCCTTGACCTGAATGGTGCCGTCGCCTTCCATCACCCAGCCGGTCAGCATCTGGCCCGGCTTCACATCCTCGACGACCACCACGCCGACGGTATCGGTCTTGTCGTGAACGATGAAATGGGTCGTCATGCTCCCGCTCGCCCTCCCGTGCGATTGAAGCGTCGAGGCTAGGCTTGGCGCGCGGGACGAGTCAACGCTATTCTTATGTCTTATATAAGATACGAGTCATGCTAGTCTTCGCGCCTCATGGACGCGATCGCACCCGGTTTCCGGCCGCTCTACGCGCAGGTCAAGGACCTGCTGGTGCGCCGCCTCGTCGACGGTGCGTGGCGGCCCGGTGAAGCGCTGCCGTCGGAGTTCAGCCTCGCCGCGGAATTCAAGGTCAGCCAGGGCACGGTGCGCAAGGCGCTCGACGAGCTCGCCGCGCAGAACGTCATCGTGCGCCAGCAGGGCAAGGGCACGTTCGTCGCGACCCACACGCCGCAGCGCGCGCTGTTCCATTTCTTCCATCTCGTCGGCGACGATGGCGCGCGCGCGATGCCGTCGCACCGCGTGCTGTCGCTGCGCAACGCCAAGGCCACGAAGGCGGAGGCCAACCGGCTGAAGATACGGCCGGGCGCGGCGGTCATCCGCCTCAACCGGCTGCGCCAGCTCGGCGGCCGCAACGCGATCGTCGAGCGCATCGTGCTTCCGGGCAGCCTCTTCCCCGGCCTCGTCGAGCGCATGGGCGAAGAGCTGCCGAACGAGGTCTATCGCTACTACGAGAAGGTCTACGGCGTCACCGTCGCGCGCGCGGTGGAGAAGCTGAAGGCCGTCGCGGCCACCGCGGAAGAGGCGCGCTGGCTAGGGCTTCGCGCCGGCGCACCGCTGCTGGAGATCGACCGCATCGGCTATGGCCTCGACGAGCGACCGGTCGAACTGCGCGTCAGCCGGTGCGACACGGCACGCCATCACTATCTCAGCGAGATCGTCTAGGCCGCCGGATCGCGCCGCGCGCGATCGCGCCGAGGAACCGCTCCCGCGCCGCAACCGTTGACCGACGGGCAGCCAGGAGCGATTGTCATGTCCAGGAAGCATACCCACGAGGCGCCGACGGCGCCGCGCCGCGAGAAGATCAAGACGCCCGTCGAGCACGACCCGAAGGACTACACGTCCGGCATCGACACGGTCGAGGGTCGCCAGAGCAGCCGGAACGCCAACATCGACTCGCCGCAGCAGAAGTATCGAGAGAAACCGGAAAGGCAGGACTCATGACGCGCCGCGAACTCATCGACCTGATCCGCGCCAAGGCCTTCTGCACCGAGGAAGGTGCGGCCAGTGCGGTCGATGCGCTGTTCGCGGAGCTGACCGAGCGGCTGAAGCGCGATGGCAACGCCACCCTGCCCGGTTTCGGCACGTTCAAGAAGACCTTCCGCGAGCCCCGCATGGGCCGCAATCCGCGCACCGGCGAGGCGCTGCAGATCGAGGCCTCGCAATCGGTGCGCTTCAAGCCCGCCAAGGGGCTGAAGGACGCGCTTCAGGCAGACGGCCAGGGCTGACGGCAGCGCGCAAACGCCGCGCCTGCGTCGTCACTTCCTCTGCAGGCCGACGGCCTTTGCGACCTCGCCGAGGGCCGCATATTCCGCGCGGATCAACTCTCCCATCTCCTTCGAGCCGCGCGCGACCGGCGTCGCACCCTGCTTCTCCATCGTTTCCTTGAACCGCGACGAGGCCACCGCCGCGCGGTAGGCCTTGTCGAGCGTCTCGACGACGTTGGCCGGCAGTCCCTTGGGGCCGATCAGGCCCCACCACAGGACGGTTTCGAGCTCCGGCGCGCCGAGCGCCGCAAGGCCCGAAGCGCCCGGCATCGCCGGATTGTCGGCGGCGGAGGTCAGGATCAGGCACTTCGCCTTGCCGGCCGCGACATGCGGCAGGATCGGCGGCAACGAGCCGCCGTAGAAATCGACATGTCGGCCGAGGAAGTTGCGCGCCGTCTCGCCCGCCCCGCCGAACGGCACCGGACGCGCCTTCACGTCGAAGTGGCGGAAGATGCGCTCGGCGGCAAGCTGCATCGTGTTGCCGACGCCGTCATTGCCGTAGGTGTACTTGCCAGGGTTCTGCTTGATGTTCGCGATCAGCTCTTTCGCGTTTGCGGCCGGAAAGTCCGGCGCCGTGCACAGGACGTAGGACCCGAACCCAACCTGGATGATCGGCGTGTAGGAGTCGGTCGTATAGGGCACCTGCAGCGTGTGCGGCACCGTCGTCATCGGCCCGTTGAAGTTCATCAGCAGCGTGTAGCCGTCGGGGCGCGCCTGCGTGAGCAGCGCGGTGCCGACCGAGCCGCCGCCACCCGGCTTGTTCTCGATCACCAGCTTCTGGCCAAGGATCGGCTCGACGATCTCCGCGAGCTGGCGCGCGATGATGTCGGTGCCGCCGCCCGGCGGCGTGGGCACCATCACCTGGATCAACCGCGACGGATATTTGTCCTGCGCGTCCGCCGCGGACGCGCCGGCGAGGAAGAGTGCGGCGCCGAAAATGACCTTGAACAACGTGTCCATCCGCATCGGCGCGTCCTCCCCCTGTTCTGGTTCGTTTATCGAATCTCGATCTTGTAGTTGAACCGGTCGCCGCGGCCGAAGCTGCGCCGCCATTCGAGGCGATCCCCGTTATGCGCGCGCGCGAGCCGGTCGATCATCGCGACCGGCGCGCCGGGCGGAATATTCAGCAGCCGCGCCTGCTGGTCGTCGGCGGTGGCGATCGTCAGGATCTCCTCCACGGTCGCGACGAGCTGGCCGCAGACATCCTCGTAGACGGGATAGAGCAGCGGCCCGATCTCCGTCAGCGGCAGATTGTAGAAGGCGCGGAAGCGGTCATAGGGCAGCCAGATCTCCTCGGTAGCGAACGGCTCGTTGTCATAAAGACGCAGCCGCGACATGCGGATCGTCTTGTCGCCGGGCGCGAGCTGAAGCGCGCCGGCGACCTCCACGGTCGGATCGACGCTCGCGCGGCTCAGGATGCGGCTTTCCGGCAGCATGTTGCCGCCATCAGCAGTCTGGAACAGGAAGAAGCGGAACATCGACGAGCTGAAATCGGGCCGCCGCAGGAATGTGCCGCTGCCCTGCCGCCGCTCGAGCATGCCCTCGTCGACCAGTTCCTCTATCGCGTGCCGCATCGTGCCAAGGGAAACGCCATAGCTTTCGGCGAGCGACGCCTCGGACGGCAGCGGCACGCCAAGGCGCCACGTGCCCGCGCTGATCTTCGAGGCCAGATCGTCGCGCAGGAGCTGATAGAGCGGCAGCCGCTGGTCGCCCGACGGTTTGCCACTGACGACATTCGAACGTGCTTTCGCGGCCGACGACTGGTCGACCGAAGACATCTCCGTCCAATGCGTCCACGGCGTGGACGATGGATTATCTTTCATGTAGTCCTCTATAAGACTGCAAGACTGACTAAGTCAAACCGGACAATTCTCGTGGAACAGGCTAAGCACTTGGCGCCGCATGGGGCGATTGATTGCCATGCCCACGTCTTTACACGCAGCCTGCCGAGAATTGCCACTGCGCGTTACACCCCCCACCGCGATGCACATTGCGACGAGTACCTGTCTCTTCTCGATCGGCACGGCATCGCGGCCGGAATTCTGATTCAACCCAGCTTCCTTGGGACCGACCAGAGTCATCTTGTGGATGCGATCGCGACGGCGCCGGATCGCCTGCGCGGTATCGCTGTCATCGCGCGTGATGCACCGGGCTCGCTGCTCGATGCGCTGCAGGCCAAGGGCATCGTAGGCATCCGCATCAATCTGGCCGGCGTGAAGCGCGGCGGCCTCGAGCCGCATGCCGCACCGGCGCTGCTGGCCGAGATCAGGTGCCGCAATTGGCTGCTCGAGGTGCAGGCGGAAGGCCCGCACTGGGTCGACCTCATGCCGGAGCTGGCGCGATCCGGCACGCGCGTCGTAATTGATCATTTCGGCCGGCCGTCGGCAGACGGCGTCCGTTGCCCCGGCTTCCGCGCCATCCTCGCCGCGGCGCGCGGCATGGACCTGCACGTCAAGCTGTCGGCGCCGTACCGCTTCGGCGCACAACATGCCGCCGCCTGCGCCGCCGCGCTGCACGACGCGCTCGGCCCCGACCGGCTGCTCTGGGCCAGCGACTGGCCATGGACCCAGCACCCCGAGGTCACCGACTACACGGCCCTTCTTGCCGCCCTCGCCACGTGGTTTCCCGACGCCGCGCTGCGGCAGCGCATCCTCGTCGACAACCCGGCTGCGCTTTACGGTTTTCGCTGAGCGGCGATGCGCAGCGCGGAGGTTGCGGCGCCGGCACATCGTTGCCTATAGTCCTGCCCTCCCTCGAACTTTTCGGATCGCCAATGGCCGCCCCCTCGCCTTCGTTTACCACTCGCCCCGAGATCGCCGGCACGTTCGGCATCGTCTCCTCGACTCACTGGCTGGCCTCGCAGGTCGGCATGATGATCCTCGAGAAGGGCGGCAATGCCTTCGACGCCGCGGCGGCGGCCGGCTTCATGCTGCAAGTGGTCGAGCCGCACATGAACGGCATCGGCGGCGACGCGGTCCTCATGGTCCAGCCCCGGGGCGCAGCGCTGCCGCAGGTGATCTGCGGACAGGGCACGGCGCCGGCGGCAGCGACGATCGCGCACTACAAGAGCGAGGGCCTCGAGCTCGTCCCCGGCACCGGCCTGCTCGCGGCGGTGATTCCCGGCGCGTTCGATTCGTGGATGCTGATGCTGCGCGACCACGGCACGGTGACGCTCGAGGAAATTCTTTCGCCGGCGATCGCCTATGCGCGCGACGGCTATCCGCTGATCGCCGGCGTCACGGGCGCCATCGCGGGCGTTGCGGATCTCTTCCGCACCGAATGGACGACGTCCGCCGCCGTGTACATGCCCGGCGGCAAGGTGCCGGAGGCGGGTTCGCTGTTCCGCAACGTGAAGCTCAGCGAGACCTACGCGCGCATCCTCAAGGAAGCCAAGGCGGCCGGCGGCGACCGCGTGAAGCAGATCGAGGCGGCGCGCGCCGCCTTCTCCAAGGGTTTCATCGCCGAGGCGATCGAAGCCTATGCCACCAAGACCGCCGTGATGGATGCCTCCGGCCAGCGCCACAAGGGCGTGCTGACGGCGGCCGACATGGCCGGCTGGCAGGCGAGCTACGAGAAGCCCGCGACCTACGACTATCGCGGCTACACCGTGTGCAAGGCCGGGCCGTGGAGCCAGGGCCCCGTCTTCCTGCAGGTGCTGGCCCTGCTCAAGGGCTACGACGTCGCGGCGATGGACACGGTCGGCCCCGACTTCATCCACACGCTGGTCGAGGCGAAGAAGCTCGCCTATGCCGACCGCGATGCGTATTACGGCGATCCGAACTTCGTCGACGTGCCGCTGAACGCGCTGCTGAGCGACGCCTACAATGCCGAGCGGCGCAAGCTGATCGGCCAGCAGGCCTCGCGTGACCTACGCCCCGGCTCGCCCGACGGCCGCACGCCCAAGATGGCCGCCTACAAGATCGGCGGCGCCGCCGGCGCCATCGCCGGCGTCGGCGAGCCGGCCCGCAACGAGCAGGACTCCTACGACCGCAGCGGCGGCGCGGTCGGCCTCGCCGCAAGCCGCGCCGCGCGCGGTCCGGCCGAGGGCGACACCTGCCATCTCGACGTCATCGACCGCCACGGCAACATGGTCGCCGCGACGCCGTCGGGCGGCTGGCTGCAGAGCTCGCCGATCATTCCCGAGCTCGGCTTCTGCCTCGGCACGCGCGCGCAGATGTACTGGCTGCAGGACGGCCTGCCGTCGAGCCTCGCGCCCGGACGCCGGCCGCGCACCACGCTCACGCCGAGCATGGCGCTCAAGGATGGCAAGCCGTACCTCGCCTTCGGCTCGCCCGGCGGCGACAACCAGGACCAGTGGATCGCGCAGTTCTTCCTGCGCCATGTCGAGCACAAGCTGAACCTGCAGGCGGCGATCGACGCGCCGATGCTGCAGACCGACCATTGGCCCAACTCCTTCTATCCGCGCCAGGCCTTCCCGGCGAAGGTCACCATGGAAGGCCGCTTCCCGAAGGCGACCATCGACGAGCTGCGTCGCCGCGGCCATGCGGTCGAGGTCACGGGCGACTGGCAGCTCGGCCGCAACTGCGCGGCCTCCACCGACGGCAAGCTGCTCAAGGGTGCTGCGACGGCGCGCCTGCAGCAGGCCTACGCGGTCGGCCGGTAGACCGGACGGCCGAATCGGCTGGCGGCGTCGCAAACGCGCCGCCGGCCGGAAGCGGTGGCCAGGGCGGGCGGTGAAGCGCTTAACGCGTTGATTCAGCATCGCCTGCCGCCGGCTGCTTCACCGCTTCATGCAACTCCGCAGAGGCATTCCCGCCTTCTGCGACATCCCGAAAATCGAGGGGCCATATCGCGCCGACGCCTCCCTGCCTTCAGGAGCTGCTTTCATGATCTGCCGAACGATCTCGATCTCCGCCGTTCTCCTCGGCCTCGCCGCCTGCTCCGGCTCGCGCGAAACCGAGCCCGGACGCACCGCGACCGAGCAGCTCCTGTTCTCCGTCGCCGCCGAGCGCGCGGCCGACCAGCTCGGCCTCGCCATTCCCGCAGAGACGAAGGTCTTCATCGACCCGGGCTACATCGAAGGGACCGACAGCAAATACCTGCTCAGCACGATCCGCGATCGCGTGCTGCGCCAGGGCGCGGCTCTCGTCGACGACAAGGGCAGCGCCGACCTCGTCGTCGAGCCCCGCATCGGCGCCATCTCGATCGACCGCGCCAAGACGACGGTGGGTACCAACAGTTTCGACGTGCCGATCCCGCTGGCCGGCGACCTGACGGTTCCGGACATCGCGCTCTACAAGCGCGACACGCAGCAGGGCGTGATCAAAGTCGCCGCCACCACCTACGATTCGAAGACCGGCAAGCTGGTCCAGTCGCTCGACCCCGTCTACGGCTTCTCGCACAAGACCGCCTTCGGCGCCCTGCTCTTCTTCTCGTGGGAGCGGAACGACCTGATGCCGGACGCCGAGAAGGAGGAATGGGTCAACAACGACTGAAGCAGGCGTGAAGCAGGTAACCGACTGATTTCGTGGACGTTCCGCGCGAGTGCTTCACTGCTTCATCTGCTTCAGCGCTTCGTTCCCCCTCTCCTCTCTGCCGCCCTCGGGCTTTACCCGAGGGCCCAGAACCGGTCGTGCCACGCGTCATTGTCGGCGTACCTGCAACGCCGCGCCTGGACCCTCGGGTCAAGCCCGAGGGAAACAGAAGAATGTTTTTGCTGAGGTTTTTCACCCGTCCTCAGGCCGCCCGAGGACGACGCGCCCTTTGACGGCGCGCTGACGGAAACGCCTGCGGGCGTTCTTCTCCGGCCGGGAGTCGAACACAAAACCCTGAGTCGGCCAATACGGTTTCTTTCCGTCTGTGTCAGTCGCCGGATAGCGTCGGGGTGGCGCGCCCGCGGCCGCGCTTGATGGGCTACAGCGAATACGGGCATGGCGTACCGGCTCCTCCGGATCAATCGTCCGTGGGCCCGCCTATACACTTGCCGATGTGCCGGAACGCCGCCCCTGCCGACCGCTGATCGACGCTTTCGCCGTGCTGGCCGCGTGTGCGTGGCTGGGCGTGCAACCGCTCGCGGCGCAGGCGCCCGCGCAGCCCGCCGTGGACACGCAGACCGCGGCGGCGCCGGACGCGGCGCCTGAAGCGGCCGCTCCGACGCTCTCGGACGACGAGGTCGATGCGCTGGTCACGCGGATCGCGCTCTTCCCCGATCCGCTCCTTGCGGTCGTGCTGCAGGCATCGACATTGCCGCTCGAGATCGTCGAGGCGGAGCGCTTCCTGGAGAAACGCGCCAAGGACCCGAAGGCGCAGCCGAAACAAGAGTGGGATTCGAGCATCACCGCGCTGCTGAACTACTCCAGCGTCGTCAAGATGATGAGCGACGACCTCGACTGGACGCAGTCGCTTGGCGATGCGGTGCTCAACCAGCTCGGCGATGTCCAGGACTCCGTTCAGCAGTTCCGCTCCGAAGTACAGGCCGCCGGCCTCCTGAAGAGCGACGACAAACAGACCGTGACCACCGAAGGCGACGTGATCAAGATCGAGCCCGCGCAGGCCGAGGTGATCTACGTCCCGATGTATGACGGCCCCGCGCTTGCTGCGGCGCTCGCGGCGCAGCCACCCCCGGCTCCTGCTCCCGCAGCGGCCGCACCCGCGCCGGCGACTGAACCCCAGACCGCGGCAGCGCCGCCGGTGGACATGCAGACGGCGCAGGCCGCGCCCGTAGCGGCCCCTGCGGCCACGACGACCGCCGCCGGCGGAACGACGGTCGTGTATCCGCCTTCCTATCCTCCCGCCTATCCGCCGCCCGCCTATTCCCAGCCTTACCCGTCGTTCTGGACGCCGGCGGCGTCGTTCATCGGCGGCGCCGTCGTCGGCGGCATGCTCGGCTACGCGATCGGCGATGACGACGACTTCGACGGCTGTTGCAGCGACGGCGGCGGGCGCAACATCTCCGGCAACACGGTGAACCGCAACAACACGATCAACGTGAACGCCGAGAATCGTCGGGTCAACAATACCCAGACCCAGGCGGCGCTGCGCCAGCGCAGCGGCGGCCAGACCGTCAACAATTCGACGCGCGCGCGCGATGCCCGCGCCCAGATCAACCAGGGCGGCGTCGCACCGGCGTCAGCGTCGACGCGGGCCGCAGCACCGCAGCGCACCGCCAACAATCGCGCCGCCACGGCGCAGCAGCGGACCGCCAACGCGCGCCCCGCGGCGGCGCAGCGCGGACAGGGCAACCAGGCCTCCGGTGCCGGGGCCGACCGCGCGCGCCAGGCCCAGCGGCCCGCCTCGACGCCGCCCGATCGCGGCAACGCCAACGCCTTCAGCGACGTGTCGTCAGGGCGCGATGCTCGCAAGCAAAGCGCGCGCGGCGCCGAGAGCCGCTCCTCGTCGCAAGTCCGGCAGACCAGCGCAGCACCGCAGCGCCAGGCATCCGGGCAAGCGCAACGCCCGCAGCGCGAGGCGGCCGCAGCGCCGCGCCAGCGGCCGCAGTCCGCCAGCGGCGGCGGCGCGTTCGCCAATCAAGGCGGCGGACAGCGTACCGCCCAGCAGGCCAGTCGCGGCGCCCAATCGCGCGCCAGCCATGGCGGCGGCGGCGGGCGCGCCGGAGGCGGTGGCGGCGGCGGTGGCCGGGGCGGCCGCCGATGACGATGCAGACCCGATCCGAGAGAGCCATCATGTCGACATTCAAGCTTTTCCGTCTGCGCACCCTCTTCGCCGCCGCCGCGATGGCGGTGCTGCTCGCGACACCCGCGAGGGCTGACCAGCGGACCTTCCCCACGGCGCAGGCCGCGATGGATGCGCTGATGCAGGCGCTCGAAGCTAGCGACCGCGCCGGCATACTGGCGATCTTCGGCGACCAGTACGAAGACTTCCTGACCGGCGGCGACCCGGCGGCGGCGCGCGTCGAATGGCGCAACGTCTACAATGCCGCCAAGGAGGCGACCGTGCTCCGCCCCGACGGAGATGGCCGCTACGTGGCGGTCGTCGGCCGCCGCGCGTGGCCGCTGCCCATTCCGATCGTGGAGGATAACGGCAAGTGGCGGTTCGACACGGCGGCTGGTGTCGAGGAAGTCACCAACCGCCGCATCGGTCGCAACGAGCTCGCCGCCATGGATCTCGCGCGCAATTACGTCGAGGCGCAGCGCCTCTACGCGTCGGTCGATCGCGACGGCGACAGGGTTCACAAATACGCGCAGCGGCTGATCAGCTCGCCCAACAAGCACGACGGATTGTACTGGCCGGCCACGGCGGGCGCGGATCCGAGCCCGTTCGGCCCCTACATCGCCGAGGTGTCGGAGTTCCTGACCGGCAGGCAGCGCACCGATCCGTACCAGGGCTATTATTTCCGCGTGCTGACGAAGCAGGGCGCCAACGCGCCCGGCGGCGCCTATGACTACATCATCAACGGCAACATGATCGCCGGCTTCGCGCTGGTCGCATGGCCCGCCGATTACGATCAGACAGGCGTGATGACCTTCCTCATCAGCCATGAGGGCCGGCTGCTCCAGAAAGACCTCGGCCCCGACACCGACGATATCGTCGCCGCGATGCAGGCCTACGATCCGGACTCGACCTGGACGGAGCCGCAGGATTAGGCATCGCCGCATGCAGGTGCGCTGCATTCGCAACAGAACCTGATCGCGGTCGTTCCGTCAGGTCTTGTCCGGCTCGCGCTCAGGCAGCAACCGGTCACGTCGCGACGGGAGATCCGGACAGAGGACGAGCTTGCCCTCGAGACCGCCGGCTTCGATGCGCCGGTGTGCCGCGACGACATCGTCGAAGGAAACCCGCTCCGCGACGTGCGGCCGGATGGCGCGGATTGCGAGCATGGCGAAAAGACGTTCCAGGTCCTCCCGGAACCAGGCGGGATGTCGCGCCCGCATCAGGTTGATGGAGTAGAAGTGGGCACGCTTGCCGCCGGGCAACCATCGCCACAAATACAAGCGCGCAATCCACATCAGCATCGTGAGCATGCGGCGCCGCGCCGCCACGCCCGCCGAGTAGCCGTAGGCGCAAAGCAGGCCGCCGCGCTTGAGCACCGAGAACGAGCGGCGATAGCCCTCCTCGCCGATGCCGTCGAAGACGACGTCGAACCCGCCCGCCAGGACGCGCGTAAAATCTTCGCGTTGGTAGTCGATCGGCGTGGCACCCAGCGCGCGGATCAGAGCCGCGTGTTCGCCACGCCCGGTGCCCCACAGCTCCAGGCCGGCCAATCCACCGAGGGCGAGCAATGCCTGCCCGACGGCGCCCGCGGCACCATGCACGAGCACACGCTGGCCGCGCTGCACCCGGGCCGCGCGATGCAGCAGCTGGCACGCCGTCGTCCAGCTCAGGATCAGCGTGGCCGCCTCCGCCGCGTCGAGCCCGGCCGGCACACGGACAACGTGGTCGGACCGGAGCGTGCGATAGGTTGCGTTCGACCCGACAACCGTCATGTCGGCTACGCGGTCGCCAACCTGAAAGTCGCGTACGCCATCGCCGAGTTGATCGATCTCGCCCACGACATCGTAGCCCAGCACGAAGGGTGGACGGCGCGCCGACGTCTGCGGATAGAGGTGACGTCGGATCAGCACGTCGGTGTATTGCAGGGCCGAAGCGAGCACGCGGACTCGCACCTCGCTCCGGCCGGCCGTCGGCAGGGGAGCGTCCACCACCTCAAGCCCCTCGGGACCGCCGAAGCGCCTGACTTGAACAACCCGGTTGGGCGGCTCGCTCATCGCAACGCAGAACAGGTTGTAACCCCTGCCATGCGCCCCCGCCATCTGGCATCCGCCCAGAGACCGGGAGTACCGTGAAATCGCCCGTACCAATACCGCTGGCCATTTCCGGGAAGCGACCACCAGACGTGCGGATGGAGCGCTCGCCGATGCGTAGGCAAAGAGCAACACCCACGCGCGACAGTCCCTGGCTTCGGATGTCCTTCGCCGCCGGCCTCCTCGCCCTGCTCGCGGGATGCGCCGGCGAGTTTCCCGGGCCACGGCAACCGACCCAGGCCGAGCAGCTCTGCAAGAGCTGGGGCTACGCGCCGGATGACCCGGTATGCCTCTACACGTTCCACTCCACCGGCGGGCAATGACCGCCAGCGGGTGCCAAGGTGGCGATCACCTGGTGTCCGCTTCCACCGCTATCCCCGCTCCCGCGCCTAAGCCCGATTTCCTAGCCATATTTGCCCGAAATCGGGCAAATATGTTGTCGTTTGACCCTCCTAGTAGGAAAACGGCGCCATGTCGGATCGAGCGGAGCTGGAGGATCTGGTGGCCTATGTCGTGCGGAGCAGCCGGCTCAGCCGCCCGGAAGCGACCCGGCTTATCGACGAGGTGCTGTCCTTCCTCGACGAGCTGCCGGAGCAGTTCATCCGTCGCCGCCACCGCGCGCTGCAGGACGAAGGCCGTCCCAACGACGAGATCTTCCAACGCATCGCTGCGGAGCTCGCGCGCTGGCGCTTCCGCGCGCCGGCGCTCACCGCGCGGCAGATCCGCCGGATCATCTACGGCTAGGGAGAACAGGCATGTGCGGCATCGTCGGCTATATCGGCAAGCAGGACGCGGCACCGATCCTGATGGAAGGGCTGCACCGGCTCGAATATCGCGGCTACGATTCTGCCGGCATCGCGCTGGCGCGCAGCGGCGAACTGAAACTCGCCAAGTGCAAGGGGCGCGTGCGCGAGCTGGAGAAGCTTCTGCCCCAGCGCTTCAAGGGCACACCCGGAATCGCGCATACGCGCTGGGCAACGCATGGCGAGCCGAGCGACCGCAATGCGCATCCGCATTGCGACACCGCGAACCGCATCGCCGTGATCCATAACGGCATCATCGAGAACGCCGCGGCCCTTCGCGCGAGGCTGGAAGCCGATGGCGTCAAGTTCCGTTCCGAGACCGACACCGAGGTGCTGGCGCATCTGATCGCGGCGATGCCGGACAACTCGCTCGATGCGGCTGTGCGCGCGGCCCTGCGGCTGGTGACCGGGACCTATGGCCTGGCCGTGATCGACGCCGCGCGGCCGGACTCGCTGGTCGTCGCGCGCAACGGCAGTCCGGTCGTTCTCGGCATCGGCGAGCGCGAGATGTTCTTTGCCTCCGATCCCTCCGCGCTGGTGCGCCACACGCGCAGCGTCGTGCATCTCGACGACGGCGAGCTGGCGGTGGTGCGCGCCGACGGCTTCGAGACCTCGACGCTGGACGGCGGCGTCACCGCCAAGAATCCGTCGACCATCAACTGGACGAATGAATCCTTCGACAAGGGCGACCACGCGCACTTCATGCTCAAGGAGATCCTCGAGCAGCCCGACGCGGTGCGCCGCACGCTGAGCGGCCGGATCGAGCCGCGCTTCAAGACAGCCCATCTCGGCGGCGTCGAGCTGGACGCGCGGGAGCTGCTCGACATCAACCGCATCAAGATCCTCGGCTGCGGCTCGGCCTATATCGCCGGCCGCATGGGCGCGCATCTGATCGAGCAGCTTGCGCGCATCCCCGCCGATGCCGAGCCTGCTTCGGAGTTCCGCTACCGCAACCCGGTGATCGAGCGCGACACGCTCTACATCGCCGTCAGCCAGTCGGGCGAGACGTTCGACACGCTGGCCGCGATCCAGGAGGTCAAGCGCAAGGGCGGGCGCGTGCTCGGCATCGTGAATGTCGTCGGCAGCACCGTGGCGCGCGAATGCGGCCGCGGCATCTACCTGCATGCGGGCCCCGAGGTGGCGGTGGTCTCGACCAAGACCTTCACCTGCACCTCCGTCGCCTTCGCGCTGCTGGCGCTGCATTCGGGCCGCATCCGCGACCTGTCCACCGCCGATGGCGGGCGGCTGCTCGAGGCATTGCAGGCGTTGCCGGGCCAGATCGAGTCGACCCTGTCGCGCGAGGCGGAGATCGCGAGGATGGCGAAGCAGATCGGCAGCGCCGACCACGCCTATTTCATCGGCCGCGCGGGCGGTTACGCCGTGGCGATGGAGGGCGCCCTGAAGCTGAAAGAAGTCAGCTACCTGCACGCGGAGGCCTATCCCGCATCGGAGCTGAAGCACGGCCCGCTGGCACTGATCGCACCCGAGACCCCCACCGTCATGGTGCTGCCGCGCGACGACCTGTTCGCGAAGAACATCTCGACGATCGAGGAGATCCGGGCGCGCCGCGGACCGATCTTCGCGATCACCCATCCCGGCACGCTGCCGGTCGCGGTCGACGGCGTCTTCGAGGTGCCGCGCTCCGAGCCGGAGCTCGACGCGATCCTGCTCAACGTGCCGCTGCAGCTCCTCGCCTACCACGTTGCGAAGCAGCGCGGCTGCGACATCGACCGCCCGCGCAACCTGGCGAAGTCGGTGACGGTGGAGTAGGCCGCGCTTCGCCCGGCCTGCAACACCCGTTCCCGGCCCCTCGCCCTGGAGCAACATCCGATCGAGTGGCGCCAGGGCCGACCGTTCCGCAGCCCGTGCGATTCCGTCAGAACGGGTACGGCCTACTCGGTGCTCCGCGCCATCGCTGGCTCCGCGCCGCCGCCCGACGACGCGGGCTGCAGCACGCCCGGGCCGGTCTCGATATGCGGCGCCTCGCCGTGCTGCTTCAGCGGCCGGTTGCCGGTCATGGCGCGCAGCAGGACGTAGAAGACCGGCGTCAGGAAGATGCCGAATGCGGTGACGCCGATCATGCCGGCGAGCACGGCGATGCCCATCGCGTTGCGCATCTCGGCACCCGCGCCGGTCGACAGCGCCAGCGGCAGCACGCCCATGACGAACGCCAGCGACGTCATCAGGATGGGGCGCAACCGCAGGCGGCTGGCCACAATGGCCGCCTCGACAGGCGACCGCCCGGCGAACTCGAGCTCGCGCGCGAACTCGACGATCAGGATGGCGTTCTTCGCCGACAGGCCGACCAGCACGATCAGGCTGATCTGCGTGAAGATGTTGTTGTCGCCATTGGTCAGCCACACGCCCGTCATCGCCGCCAGCAGGCCCATCGGCACGATCATGATGATCGACAGCGGCAGGGTCAGGCTCTCGTAGAGCGCCGCCAGCACGAGGAACACCAGCAGCACCGCGAGCGGGAAGATCCAGATCGCGGAGTTGCCGGCCAGGATCTCCTGGTAGGTCAGCTCGGTCCACTCGAACTCGAAGCCCTTGGGCAGCGTCTCGGCGGCGATGCGCTCGACTGCGGCCTGCGCCTCGCCGGACGAATAGCCCGGTGCGGCACCGCCGTTGATGTCAGCCGAGAGGAAGCCGTTGTAGCGCATGGCGCGCTCCGGCCCCGCGCTCGTCTGCACTTTGAGCAGCGCCGAGAGCGGCACCATCTCGCCCGTGTTCGAGCGCACCTTGAGCTGGCCGACATCGTCGGCGCGCGCGCGGTACTCCGCATCGGCCTGGACGCGCACCGAGTAGACGCGGCCGAACTTGTTGAAGTCGTTCACGTAGAGCGAGCCGAGATAGATCTGCATCGTCTCGAACACGTCGGTCACGGCGACGCCGAGCTGGCGCGCCTTGACGCGGTCGATGTCGGCGTAGAGCTGCGGCACGTTGACCTGGTAGCTCGAGAACAGGCCCGCCAGCTCCGGCGCCTGCATGGCCTTCGCCAGGAAGGCCTTCGTCGCCTCGTCCAGGGCCTGGTAGCCCTGACCGGTACGGTCCTCGATCTGCATCTTGAAGCCGCCGATCGTGCCGAGCCCCTGCACGGGCGGCGGCGGGAACATGGCGATGAACGCGTCCTCGATGCCGCGGTACTTCTGGTTCAGCGCCATGGCGATCGCGCCGCCGCTCAGCTCCGGGCTCTTGCGCTCGGAGAAGGGCTTGAGCGTCGCGAAGACGATGCCGGCATTGGAGCTGTTGGTGAACCCGGCGATCGACAGGCCCGGGAACGCCACGGCGCTCTCGACACCCGGCTGCTTGAGCGCGATGTCGCTCATGCGGCGGATGACTTCCTCCGTGCGATCGAGGGTGGCGCCGTCGGGAAGCTGCGCGAAGCCGACGAGATACTGCTTGTCCTGGCCGGGCACGAAGCCCGGCGGCACCGCGCGGAACAGAAACACTGTGACGCCGATGAGCACGAGGTAGAGCGCCATCATGCCGCCCTTGCGGGAGATGACGCGCCGCACGCCGCCGGCATAGGCCTGCGAGGAGCGGCCGAAGGCGCGGTTGAAGCCGCGGAACAGCCAGCCGAACATCCGGTCCATCGCTCGCGTCAGCCAGTCCTTGGGGGCATCATGCGCGCGCAGCAGCTTCGCGGCGAGCGCCGGCGACAGGGTGAGCGAGTTGATCGCGGAGATGACCGTCGAGATGGCGATGGTCAGCGCGAACTGCTTGTAGAACTGGCCGGTCAGGCCGCTGATGAAGGCGAGCGGCACGAACACGGCGACCAGCACCGCCGCGATGGCGATGATGGGGCCCGACACCTCGCGCATGGCGCGGTGCGTCGCTTCCTGCGCCGACAGCCCGGCTTCGATGTTGCGCTCGACGTTCTCGACCACGACGATCGCGTCGTCGACGACGATGCCGATCGCCAGCACCAGCCCGAACAGGCTGAGCGCGTTGATCGAGAAGCCGAACAGGTGCATCACCGCGAACGTGCCGATGATCGACACCGGCACTGCCAGCAGCGGGATGATCGACGCGCGCCACGTCTGCAGGAACAGGATCACCACGAGCACGACCAACCCGACCGCCTCGAGCAGGGTGTGCACGACGGCCTCGATCGAGGCGCGGACGAACTGCGTCGGGTCGTAGACGATCTCGTAGTCCACGCCCTCGGGCATGTTCCGCTTCAGCTCGGCCATCACCGTGCGGACGTTGTCCGAGATGGCGATGGCGTTGGAGCCCGGCGCCTGGAAGATCGGGATGGCAACCGCGGACTTGTTGTCGAGCAGCGAGCGCAGCGCGTACTCGGACGCACCCAGCTCGATGCGAGCGATGTCGCGCAGCCGCGTGACCTCGCCGTTGGCGCCGCTCTTGACGACGATCTCGCCGAACTCCTCCTCGCTCTGCAGGCGCCCCTGGGCGTTGATCGAGAGCTGCAGGTCGAGCCCCGGCAGGCCGGGCGACGCGCCGACCACGCCGGCCGCCGCTTGGACGTTCTGGGCGCGGATCTCGCGCACGATGTCGCCGGCCGAGAGGCCGCGCTCCGCCACCTTCTGCGGGTCGAGCCAGACGCGCATGGAATAGTCGCCGGAGCCGAAGAGCTGCACCTGCCCCACGCCCTCGATGCGCGCCAGCCGGTCCTTGACGTTGAGCAGCGCGTAGTTGCGCAGATACGTCATGTCGTAGCGGTCGTTGGGCGACAGCAGATGCACGACCATGGTCAGGTCGGGCGAGCTCTTCACCGTGGTGATGCCGAGGCGCCGGACTTCCTCCGGGAGACGCGGCTCGGCCTGCGACACGCGGTTCTGGACGAGCTGCTGCGCCTTGTCGGGATCGGTGCCGAGCTTGAACGTGACGGTCAGGGTCATCAGGCCGTCGGTAGTGGCCTGGCTGCTCATGTAGAGCATGTTCTCGACGCCGTTGATCGCCTCTTCGATCGGCGTCGCCACCGTTTCGGCGATCACGCGCGGGTTGGCGCCCGGATAGTTGGCGCGCACGACGACCGACGGCGGCACGACGTCCGGATACTCGGAAATCGGCATCACGCGGAGCGAGAGCAGGCCCGCGAGGAAAATGAGGATCGACAGCACGCCGGCAAAGATCGGGCGGTCGATGAAGAACTTCGACACGTTCATGGCAGTCTCTTATGCGGAAGCTCGGGCCGCGCCGTCAGCGCGGGACGGCGGCGGCCTGGTTGGAATTCGTCTGCGCGTGCTGGGCGGGCTTGTCGTCCATGCCGACCATCTGCGGCGCCACCAGCGCACCCGGGCGGATGCGCTGCAGGCCGTTGACGACGATGCGCTCGCCCGGCTGCAGGCCGTTCGTCACGACGCGCAGGCCCTCGCTTGCGGCACCGAGCGTCACCTCGCGATAGACCGCCTTGCTGTCGGCATCGACCACCATCACGAAGCGCTTGTTCTGATCCGTGCCGATCGCGCGCTCGTTCACCAGCAGGGCCGGCGCCGTCTTGGCCTGGCCCATGCGCAGGCGCGCGAACTGGCCCGGCATCAGGCTGCCATCGGCGTTCTCGAAGACGGCGCGCACGCGCACCGTGCCGCTGCGCGCATCGACCTGGTTGTCGATGAGCTGCAGGCGCCCGTCGATCGGCGTGCCGTTGGTCATCGTGGTGAACATCTGCACCGGGATGCGGTCGACCAGCGTCTGCGCGGACGCATCGGCGCGCACGGATTTGAGGGCGCGCATCACCACTTCCTCGTCGGCATTGAAGCTGGCGTAGATCGGGCTGACCGACACCAGCGTGGTCAGGACCGGCGCGTCGGGGCCGGCGGCCACGAGATTGCCGACCGTGATCTCGCGCTTGCCGACGCGGCCGGCGACCGGCGCGCGGACCTCGGTGTAACCCAGGCTCAGCCGCGTCGACTGCAGGGCCGCCTGCGCCGCGCGCAGATTGGCCTCCGCCTCGCGATGCGCGTTGGTGCGCTGATCGAGGTCGCGCTGCGACATGTTGCGCGATTCGAAAAGCTGCTGGCCGCGCTCCTGCTCGTTCCGGGTGAACAGCACGCGCGCGCGGGCGGCGATCACCTGCGCTTCGGCACGATCGACCTCCGCCGCGAACGGCGCCGGATCGATCGTGACGAGCAGGTCGCCCTGCTTCACCAGCGCGCCTTCGCGGAAATGGATCTCCTGCACGGCGCCGGCAACGCGCGAGCGCACCTCGACACGCTCCACCGCTTCGAGGCGGCCGGAGAACTCGTCCCAGATGGTGATGTCGCGCTGCTCGACGACCGCGACGGACACGGGCGTCGCCTGCGGAACCTCGGCCGCGGCGCTGCCGGCCGGCACGTCGCCATGCGGCACGTTGTAGAAAAATGTGGCGCCGGCCGCGGCAGCGACGACGACGATCCCGGCGAACCACAGGCTCTTGGTATGCTTCACAGGAGGCTCCTTGACGGACTATGCGTGCAGAGGACGAAGAGAGGCGGCGCATCCCGACAAGCCGAGAATCGCCGCGAAGAATTGGGTGATCCGGGCGCGCACGGCGGCGGTCCACGGGGCCGGGGCGGCCGCCGGGTCATGGAAGGCGCAGGGCCAGCCCGTCGGCGCGGGAAGGACGTGCTCGTCGACGGCGACGCCTGAATCGCGCAGGCGTCGCGCGTAGTTGGCGGCCTCGTCGCGTAGCAGGTCGTCCTCCGCGCTCAGGATCAGCGCCGGCGGCAGCCCGGCCAGGCGCGATGACGTCACCGGCGCGGCGTAAGGGTGAGCCGCTTTCTCGGCGGAACCCAGGTATTGATGCCAGCCATCGGCCCATTTGCATCCGACGGGCCCCGCCTCCGCCTCGCGCATCGAGCAGGTCGCCATGCGCGGATCGAGCATCGGCGACAGCAGAATCTGGCCGGCCAGCGGCGGCGCCTGCCGGTCGCGGGCCATCAGCGTCAGGCCGGCCGCGAGATTGCCGCCGGCTTCCTCGCCGGCGATGAACAGCCGCGACTTCCGGCTGGCCAATTTGGCGCGTGTCTTCTGCAGCCACTGGAGCACGTCGAAGGTCGCTTCCAGTGCCTGCGGAAACGGATGCCCTGGTGCCAGCGGGTAGTCGGCGGACACCACGACCGCGCCCGTTTCGGCCAGCAGCTCCGCCACGACCCGGCCATTGTCGAGGCCGCCGGCGACGAACGCGCCGCCATGCAGGTGCAGCACCACGGGCGCCCCTGGCAGGGTCGGCTCCCTGCGGTACAGGCGCACGGGCATGGGCAGGTCGTCGTCGCGGATCAGCGCTTCGGTGCAGTTCATCGCCATGGTGATGGCCCCTGTCGCGGCGGATGGAATTCCGCTGCAGTGCAGCAACAGGTAAGGCCGGCTGGATTTATGAATAAGGTAGGCTAGAATGACTTCACTATTTCTATTGGTGAACAATGGCTCCGAATCGGACCCAACCGACGGCCGTGCGCTATGACCAGCTCGCGGCCATGCGCGCCTTCGCCCGGGTCGTGGAAGCCGGGAATTTCACGCGGGCGGCAGCCTCGCTGGCCATGCCCAAGCCCACCGTGACCAAGCTGATCCAGACCCTTGAGGCGCATCTGCGCACCAAGCTGCTGAACCGGACGACGCGCCGGGTCATCGTCACGGCCGACGGCGCCGCTTATTACGAGCGGGCCATGCGCCTGCTGGCCGACCTCGACGAGCTCGACGGCAGCATGACCCTGTCGCAGGCGACCCCGAAAGGCCGCCTCCGCGTCGACGCGAGCGCCTCGCTCGCCATGCTCGTCATCATCCCGGCGCTGCCCGACTTCCATGCCCGCTACCCCGACATCCAGATCGACCTTGGCGTCACCGACCGCGCGGTCGACCTCGTCGGCGAGAATGTCGACTGCGTCGTGCGCGGCGGGGCGCTCGTCGACCAATCCTTAGTTGCCAGGCGGATCGGCGATATGAACTTCATCACATGCGCCGCCCCGGCCTATGTCGCGCGGCGCGGCGCGCCGAAGCACCCCTTGGAGCTGGACCGGGACCACCACGCGATCGGCTATTTCAATGCCGGCACCGGGCGGCGGCACCGCTTCACCTTCGTGCAGGGCGAGGCGCGGCACGAAGTGGCGGCGCGCACCATCGTCTCGGTCAACGAGGGCAACGCCTATGTCGCGGCCGGCCTCGCGGGCCTCGGCGTCATGCAGGCGCCGACCTACATGGTGCAGGAGCATCTGAACGCCGGCACCCTGGTGCCGGTGCTGGCGGATTGGGCCTCGGACCCGATCCCGCTGCACGTCGTCTATCCGCCCAACCGTCACCTCAGCAACAAGGTCCGGGTGTTCGTTGACTGGATCGCCGACCTGTTCGCGGACGACGAGCTCGTCCGCCGGCGCGCCGCACCCGCGGCCTGAGCCGCGCTGGTGCGCCAACCATGAAAGCGCTAGAACCTTGCGCGATGACCGACCAGTCCCTTGAGATCCGTCCGCTGTCCGGTGCCATCGGTGCCGAGATCCTCGGCATCGACCTGTCGGGCGAGCTGAGCGAGGCGACCGTCGCTGAGATCCGCCGCATCTGGCTCAAGCACCTCGTCATCTTCTTCCGCGACCAGGAACTTTCGCCCGAGCGGTTCGTGCACGTCGCGCGGCGGTTCGGCAAGCCGGTCGAGTACCCTTTCATCAAGGGCATCGACGGCTTTCCCGAAGTCACGCCGGTGGTGAAGCTGGAGCACGAGAAGAATAATTTCGGCGGCATCTGGCACACCGACACCGCGTATCTCGAGACGCCGCCGATGGGCACGATGCTGATCGCGCGCGAAGTGCCGCCCTATGGCGGCGACACGCTGTTCGCGAACCAATATCTCGCCTACGAGACGCTGTCGGACGGCATGCGCCGGTTGATCGAGCCGCTGGCCGCCGTCAATTCATCGGCACGCGCGGATGTGAGCAGGACGCGCGAGGACCGCCTGAAGGACGGTGCGCGCGACGACGCCAAGAAGGAGTACCTGGCCGAGCACCCGGTCGTGCGCGCGCATCCCGAAACAGGGCGCAAGGCGCTCTACGTCAATGTCGCGCACACCGCGCGCTTCGCCGGCATGACCGAGGCCGAGAGCGCGCCGATCCTCGGCTACCTGTTCCAGCATCAGGTGAAGCCGGAATTCACCTGCCGGTTCTCGTGGCGGCCGGGCTCGATCGCGTTCTGGGACAACCGCTGCGCCCAGCACAACCCCGTCAACGACTATCACGGCTTCCGCCGCGTCATGCACCGCGTGACGCTCGCGGGCGACAAGCCGCGGTGAGGCGCAAGCGATCGCGGTCCACCTCCAGGACGCCGGAAGATGAAGTCCCTCTGCCAGGCGGCGGGCGGACGGCGGTGGCGCGCCGCGGCGACATCGTGGTGCGCGAAACGGGCCCGTGGGCACCCGCCGTCCATGCATTGCTCAGGCACCTGCAGCGCGTCGGCTTCGACGGCGCGCCGCGTGTCATCGGCACCGGGTTTGACGCTGTCGGACGCGAGACGCTGAGCTACATCGAAGGCGAGACGGTCAATCCCGCGCCATGGAGCGACGACGCCATGGTGGCACTGGGCCGCTTGATCCGCGGCTTACACGACGCGACCACCTCGTTCCGCGCGCCGGCAGATGCGATCTGGCGTCCATGGTTCGGTCGCGCGCTTGACGGATCCGGCTGCATCATCGGCCATTGCGACGCGGCGCCGTGGAACATCATTGCGCGCCACGGCAAGCCGGTGGCGTTGATCGACTGGGAGGTGGCGGGCCCGGTCGACCGGCTGACTGAAATCGCGATGGCGTCGTGGGTCAACGCGCAGCTCTATGACGACGACGTCGCGGCGATGAACGGCCTGCCAGACGCGGCGGGGCGCATGCGGCAGGTCCGTCTTTTTGTCGACGCCTATGGGCTGCGCACGCGCGAGAGAAAGCAGCTCCCCGAGCGGATCATCGCCTTCGCGGCGCTCAGCGCCGCGAACGAGGTCGTGGAACAGAAAATCACGCCCGAGACGACGCACGCGCCGCGCGTCTGGGGCATCGCCTGGCAGACGCGCAGCGTCGCCTGGATCATCCGCAACCGGACGCTGCTCGAACGGACGCTGAGGTAACGTCGTGCTCCGGGCCTCGTCCTTCGACAAGCTCAGGACGAGGCCTTGCTTAGATCGCACTCTCCCTGGCCCTCATCCTGAGCCTGTCGAAGGATGAGGGCCCAACGGCGCTCAATCCAGCTTCGCGCCCGACGCCTTCACGACCTTGCCCCACTTCTCCACGTCGGCCTGAAGCAGAGCGAGGAACTGCTCCGGCGTGGTGACGAGCGGCTCGGCGCCCTGGCCGGTGAAGCGCTCGATCGTCTCCTTCTCCTGCAGCGCCGCCGCGACATCGGCGTTGATCTGCCGGGTGACTGCCGCCGGCATGCCGGCCGGCCCCAGCAATCCGAACCACGGATTGACGTCGAAGCCGGGCACGCCCGCCTCCGCGATCGTCGGCACGTCGGGCGCCGCCGCCGCGCGCTTGGCGCTGGTGACGGCCAGTGGCCGCACGGTGCCCTCGCGGATGTGCCCGATCACCGACGGCAGGCTGGTGAACACCGCCTGAATCTGGCCGCTCATCAGATCGGTCAGCGCCGGCGCCGCCCCGCGATACGGCACATGCATCAGGCGGATTTTGGCGTCCGTGCTCATCATGACGCCGAGCAGATGGTTGACCGAGCCGTTGCCGGCGGAACCGTAGGCGATCTGGTCCGGCTTCTCTTTCGCCAGCGCGATGAACTGCTTCAGGTCGGTCGCGGCGAGGTTCTTGTTCACGATCAGGACGAACGGCACGGTGGCGAGTGTCGCGACCGGCTGGAAGTCCTTCACGGAATCATAGGGCAGCGAGGCATAGAGGCTGGGATTGATCGCCTGCGTGCCGGCATAGCTCATCAGCAGCGTGTAGCCGTCGGCCGGCGCCTTGGCGACCAGCTCCGTACCGATATTGCCGCCCGCGCCGGGCTTGTTCTCGACGACGACGGGCTGCTTCCACTTGTCATTGAGCTTCTGCGCGATCACGCGCGCCAGCGCGTCCGAGGCACCGCCCGGCGTCTGCGGCACGACGATGCGGACCGGCTTGGTCGGAAAGCTCTGCGCTGCGGCCGGCAGGGCGGCGGCGCAGGCGAAACCAAACACGGACAACGTCGACAGGAATGCGCGGCGGTTCAACACGGTTCTCCTCCCCTCTGGAACGCTCTTGTTGCGCGCCAGACGAGAGGCTTCTCAACCGTCAGGACCGGCGGCGGCCCGCAACTCTTGCACGCTAAGCGCCCCGACCGTCAAGCCGGCGCACGACGCAACGGCTCCGGCAGGCTCGCCGGCAGCGCGCCGATGAGCTGCGCCGCCGATTGCAACGCGACCAGATAGCCGTAGGCGCCCAGCCCGCAGATCACCGCCTTAGCGACGGAGGAGATCTTGGAGTCGCGATGGTACCGGTCGCGCGCGTGGATGTTGGAGATGTGCAGCTCGATCACCGGCCCGTCGAACATCTTCAGCGCGTCGAGGATTGCGATGGAGGTGAAGGAGAATCCGGCCGGATTGATGATGACGGCGCTGGCGCTCTCGCGCGCCGCATGGATGAGGTCGACGATCGCGCCCTCGTGGTTCGACTGGTGGAACTCGAGGCCGATGCCGAACTCCCTGGCGAGGGCGTGGCACGCCGTCTCGATGCTGCCGAGCGTCGTCGTCCCGTAGATGTGCGGCTCGCGCACGCCGAGGAGGTTCAGGTTCGGCCCGTTGATGATGTGGATCGACTTTGCCATTTCCCCTCTTCCCCCTTCAGCGCAAGGCGGGCGCGGTTTCCGCCACCGACGGCTGATGCTGCGTTTGCGCGGCCATGCGGACCGGCGCGTTGGCGGCGCCGTAGTGGTCGTAGGCGTTCACGCGCTGGACGATCTCGAAGAAGAACCGGTCCTCGAACGGCGCGGTGAAAAGCTGGAAATACTCGCGCTCGCCGATCCGGTCGTACAGCACGCTGTCGCGCGCCATCCGCTCGAGGAGATCGCCGGGCAGCGCATAGCGCGCGGCCAGATCGTCGTAGTAGTTCGCGGGGATCGGCAGCAACGGCACGCCATTCGCCCGGCACTGCGCGGCGGCAGCGAATATGTCGCCGGTGCGGAAGGCGATATGGTGAATGCCGGCGCCGGCGAAGGTGGAGATCGACCGCCCGGTAACGGTGTTGCGGCTCGCGGAGATGTTCAGGGTGAACCGCACGGAACGGTTCGGGCTCGCCATCGCACGGCTGCGCACCAGCCCGTGCGGATCCGGCAACACCCAGACATCGTCGGGCTCGAGGCCGAGGACCGCGCGGTAGAACAGCACCCAGCTATCGAGCTGCCCGGCCGGCAGCGCCTGCGCGACATGGTCGACCGCCTCGAGACCGATCGATCGCTTCTGCTCCACGCCGTCGAAGATGAAATCCGTCTCGAGCGGCCCGGCCGCACCGGGGTCCTGCGCCACGAAATAGACCAGGCTGCCGTCAAGCGCGCGGACCGCCGGAATCGCCAGCTCGTTGGGGCCGACGCGGCCTTCGAAGCGCGTGCACGCCAGCGCCTCGGCGCGGCCGAGCGCCTGCAGATCGTCGCCGGTGCGCAGCGCGCACGCGCAGATCGACGGCCCGTGCATCAGGAAATAGGAGTGCGCGAAGGAGTGCGGCTCGGCGTTCAGCACGAGGTTGATGTCGCCCTGCCGGTACAGCGTCACCGCCTTGGAGCGGTGCCGAGCCGCGCGCGCGAAGCCCAACTTGCCCAACCAGCCGCCGAGCAGTTCGGAGGTCGGGCGGTCGACGGCGAATTCCAGGAAGGCCAGTCCGTTCAGCGCGGGCAAGGGCGGCGGATCGAAGAGGCCGACGCGGTGCGCGGACCGCGGGCGCGGTTCAGGCTCCGCCTTCGCGCTGTCGCTGGTTTGCAGGCGCGCGCGCACCTGCTCCTCGAGGAACAGCAGAGAGCGCATGCCGTCGACAGCGGTCGAGCGCGTCGGCGAGGCACGGAACTCGTCGTTGAACACCTCCAGCGAGATCGGGCCCGCATAACCGGCGCGCAGCGCCTCGGCAAGGAAGGCGGCGACGTCGAACTCGCCCTGCCCCGGGAAGCAGCGGAAATGCCGGCTCCACATCAGCACGTCCATCTTGAGGCGCGGCATGTCGGCGAGCTGGACGAAGAAGATGCGGTCGCCGGGAATATCGGCGATGCCGTCGATCGGATCGCCGAGCGCCAGCGTATGGAAGCTGTCGAGGACGAGGCCCAGATGCGGATGCGCCGCGCGGCTGACGAGGCTCCAGGCGCGCCGATACGTGTTGACCCGCGTTCCCCAGGCCAGCGCCTCGTAGCCGATGCGCAGGCCGCGCTTCGCGGCGCGGTCGGCCAGCGCGAAGAGCTGCGCTGCGGCGCGCTCGTCGTCGTCGATCGCCGTCGGCGAGGCGTTGGAGCAGACGAGCATCAGCGGCGCGCCGAGTTCCTCCATCACGTCGAACTTGCGCTCGGCGCGATCGAGGTTGCGGCGAAGCTGCTCGTCGCTGACCGCCTCGAAATCGCGGAAGGGCTGGTACAGCGCGATCTTGAGACCGAGATCGGCCGCGAAGGCGCGCACCTGCCGTGCGGAGCCGTCGTAGTAGATGAAATCGTTCTCGAAGACCTCGACGGCATCGAACCGCGCCGCGGCCGCGGCCTGCAGCTTTTCCTCCAGCGTGCCGCTCAACGAGACGGTTGCGATCCCGCGATACATCCCGGCCTCCCTGCCTGCACGAGCGCACCTACTCTGCCGCTCTGGTCCCTACCTGCGTCTTCTCGAGGAACACCGCGCGCATCGCCTCGACCGGCGCCGGCCGGCCGACGAACAGCGCGAAGGCGTCGACAGCCTGACCGATGGCCAGCTCCTGCCCCGTCATCACCGCGAGCCGCAGGCGCCGCGCCGCCGCGATGAACTCCGTCTCGAGCGGCGTGTAGACGGCGTCGGTCGCCCATCTCAGCCCTTCCAGAGCCGCGGCGGGCACCGGATTGCCGGGATAGGCATGCATGCCGACCGGCGTTGCATTGACGGCGCCGTCGGCACCGCGCATGGCGGCGGCGGCATCCCGCGCGATGACGACCTGCACAGCGGGGTGTGCCGCACGGAGGCCCGCCGCCAGTCCATCCGCGCGATCTGCATCGAGGTCGGTGACGCGCACTTCCTCCGCCCCCAGCGCGGCAAGGCCGTGCGCCATCGCGCGCCCGACCCCGCCGGCGCCGATCAGCGCGGCGCGTCCCGGGCGCATCGCCCCGAAGGTCTGCCGCCAGGCGGACACGAAGCCCGTATAGTCGGTATTGTCGCCGATCAGCCGGCCGTCCCGCACCACCACGGTATTGACGGAGCCGACGGCGGCAGCCGGCCCTTCGACTGCGTCGAGATGCGCGATGACCGCTTCCTTGTACGGATGCGTGATGTTGACGCCGGCGAAGCCGAGCAGCCGCACGGCTTCGATCAGCCGCGGCAGCTCGGCGGTGCCGTGGCCCAGCAGGTCGGTGTCGATCAGGTGGTAGCGCAGGTCGATGCCGAGCGCCCGGCCGGCGGCCTCGTGCATCGCCGGGCTGACGGAGCGCCCGATCTTCGCGCCGATCAGGCCGACGAGGCGGCGTTCAGCGACCATGGGCACGGGACCGGCGATCTGCTGCCTCCGCACAAAGCATAATGACAAGAAATGTACCAAGTAGTACATTTGGTCAAGGCCACCTTTTAAACCGCCATAAATGGGAGGAAGTCCATGCACACAAAGTTGACCCGTCGCTCGGTTCTGGCCGCCGGAGCGTCGATGATCGCACTCGGCGCCGCGGGCGCGGCCAAGGCCCAGACCAAGCAGAAGCTGCGCTTCACCACCGTCGCCACGGAGCAGGACATTCGCGCCGAGTCCTTCAAGGCCTTCGGCGAGGCCATCAAGGACCGCTACGATTTCGAGCCGTTCTTCAACGGCACCCTCTTCAAGCAGGGCACCGAGCTGGTCGCCATGCAGCGCGGCAATGTCGAGATGGCCAACCTCTCGCCGCAGGACATCTCCAAGCAGATTCCCGCGTGGTCGCTTCTGACCGCGGCCTACCTGTTCCGCGACGCCGACCACCTGCAGAAGACCTTCGCCGGGCCGGTCGGCGCCGAGTTCAAGAAGATGGTCAAGGACCAGCTTGGCGTGCAAATCCTGACGCCGGTCTATTTCGGCACGCGCCAGGTCAATCTCCGCTCGACCAAGAAGATCAACACCCCGGCCGACATGGCCGGCACGAAGCTGCGCATGCCGCCCGGCGAGGCCTGGCAGCTCCTGGGCGAGGCGATGGGCGCCAATCCGACGCCAGTGGCGTTTGCCGAGCTTTATACCGCACTGCAGTCCGGTGCGGTCGACGGACAGGACAACCCGCTGCCGACCAGCCGCACGATGAAGTTCTACGAGGTCACCAAACAGTTCGTGCTGACCAACCACCTCGTGGGCTACGACGTCTTCTCCGTCTCGGCCAAGATCTGGGACGCCATGTCCCCGGCGCAGCAGCAGGCCTTCCAGGCAGCGGCCGACAAGGCCATCGCCGTCAGCACGGCCAAGCACCTGGCGCAGGAAAAGGAAATGGTCGATTTCTTCAAGTCGCAGGGGCTGGAGGTCTACTCGCCCAATGTCGACGCGTTCCGCGAGGCGGCGCAGAAGAAGTATCTCGCGTCCGCTCTCGCCAAGGACTGGCCGCAAGGCATGCTTGAGAAGATCAACGCGGTCCGCTGAAGTCCGGCAAGGGGGCCGACCCGGCCGGTCCGCCAGCAAAAGGACCGGCCGGTTTCCTTGAGATTCGCGGGAAGGGGCATGCATTCGACAGCCAGGCGATGGCTCCGACGACGGGCGGAGAACGTGGCCGCCGGTCTCATGGCGCTCATGTTCATCGCCTTTCTGGTGCAGATCGTCTTTCGCTATGTCTTCAACTGGTCTGCCGGCTGGGCTTACGAGATCAGCATCGTTTGCTGGCTCTGGGGTGTCCTCTTCGGAGCGGCGTTCATCGTCACCGAGAAGGACGAGATCCGATTTGACGTAATCTACAGCGCGGTTCCGGCCGGCGTGCGACGCGCATTCACGCTCATCGCCGGGCTCGCTCTGGTGACGATCTACGGAGTGTCGCTTCCGGCGGTCTACGACTATGTCGCCTTCATGAAGGTCGAACGCGCCTCCTACCTTCACATTCCCTTCAACTGGCTCTATTCCATCTACGTCGTCTTCGCCGTCGCGATCATCGCTCGCTACGCGTGGCTGATCTGGCGGGCGGTGCGCGGTCCGTCGCCGGGATCGGATCAAGCCGGGTCCGCCCCCCGATGAGCTTCGCCAGTCCGTTCTCCATCACGCTGGGGACGCTGATCGGCCTGACCTTGCTCGGCCTGCCGATCGGCCACGCGATGATCGCCGCGTCGATCTTCTATCTCTTCCTGGTCGGCCAGGACATGGGGCTCGCAGCCGAGCAGCTGCTCAACGGCCTGTACAACAGCTATGTGCTGCTCGCCGTCCCTCTTTTCCTGTTCGCCGCCGAACTGATGAACATCGGCAGCATGTCGGATCGGCTCCTGCGCTTCTGTAACGCGCTCGTCGGCCGGTTCCGCGGCGGTCTCGGCCATGTCGCGGTGGTTCAGGGCGTGATCTTCGGCGGCATATCGGGGTCCGCGATTGCCGACGTGGCGGGAATCGGCCGCATCGTCATCGACATGATGACGCGCAACGGCAAGTATCCGCGCAGCTACGCCGCCGCGATATCGGCGGCGGCAGCCGTCATCGCGCCGATCATCCCGCCGTCCATTCCGATGGTGCTCTACGCCCTGATCTCCGATGCGTCGATCGGCTATCTCTTCATCGGCGGCATCATTCCCGGCCTGCTGCTGGGCTTGGCCCAGATGCTCGTCAACGCCGTCATGGCGCGGCGCCGGAACTATCCGGTCGAGACCGCCGTCCCGTGGCGCGAGTGGCCGTCCATCTTCGTCTCGGCGCTGCCTTGCCTGCTGATCCCGGTCATCCTGATCGGCGGCATCCGCATGGGCATCACCACGCCGACCGAGGCGGCGGCGGTCGCGGCGGCGTACGCCTACCTCATCTCCCTTCTGCTCTACCGCAGCATCTCTGCCCGGCAGACCTATGACGCCGTACTGTCCTGCGCCAGATCGACCGCCGCGATCGGCATGCTGATCGCCGGAGCCCTGGCATTCAACTACGTGGTCACGATCGAGAACATCCCGCAGACCGTGAAGGTCATGCTCAGCGCCTATGACCTGACACCGACCGGTTTCCTGCTCGCGGTCAATGTCATCCTGCTGATCCTGGGCTGTCTTCTGGAAGGCACGACGATCATCCTGGTCATCCTGCCGATCTTCATACCGACCGCCCAGGCGCTGGGCATCGACCTCGTGCATTTCGGCGTTGTTGTCGTGGTCAACATCATGATCGGCCTGATCACGCCGCCCTATGGCCTGCTGCTGTTCATCGTGTCCAACATCGCGAAGACGCCGCTCACCGCGATCGTCCGCGACGCGCTGCCGTTCGTGTTCGCGATGATCGGGGCGCTCGCGATCATCACGTTCCTGCCCGAGACCGTGCTCTGGCTGCCGAGGCTGGCGGGCTACAAGGGCTGAGTCGCCTGCTTCAGATCCGCACGGCCGACAGGACGGTCTCGATGACGCTCTCGCGCCGGCGGGTATGGGCCGCCGCCGAGATCATGTCCTTCTTGAAGATCCGCGAGAAGGTGTAGCGGTTCGAGACGTTGAAAAAGCACAGCGCGCTGATGGTCATGTGCACGTCGACCGGATCGAGACCGCGGCGGAACACGCCCGCTTCCGTCCCCCGCTTCAGGACCTCGCGGACGGAATCGATCGCGGTCACGTTCAGCTTCTGGATCGCGTCCGAGCGCGCGAGGTACTTCGCGAAATGGATGTTCTCGTTCATGACAAGCCGCACGAAATGCGGCTCGGCGCTCTGATAGTCGAAGGTGAAGCCGACCAGGGTACGCAGCGCCTCGACCGGCTCGAGATGGTCGAGCTTCAGGTCCCCCTCGATCCGGCGGATGTTGCGGTAGGCTTCCTCCAGCACGGAGATGTAGAGCTTCTCCTTGCTGCCGAAATAGTAGTAGATCCCGCGCTTGCTGGTCTTCGTCCGCGCCGCAATCCGGTCGATACGGGCACCGCTCAGGCCTTTCTCGGCGAACTCGGCGGTCGCGACGGCGATGATGTCGCGCTTCGTCTTTTCGGGGTCGTAGGTCCGCGCGGTGCCGGTTCCAGATCGGCCATTCTTCTTCTTTGCGCCCATGACCACTCGGTTGCTCAAACTGCGGCGGCGAAAGCCGCCGCCACACCTGATCTACCGCGTCCTGCAGCGGACTGCCAAGGAATCCCGGCCTCGTCGGTCACGGCGATACGCCCGAATGGTCTGCCTCCGCAAAGCGGTAGCCCACGCCCGGCTCGGTCCGGATCAGACGCGGCGCGGCGGGGTCGTCGCGCAGCTTCTGCCGGAGCTGGCCGACATAGACGCGCAGATACTGCATGTCCTGGGTGTGGGCCGGGCCCCAGATCTCCTTCAGGATCATCTGGTGGGTCAGCACGCGCCCCGCGTTGCGCACGAACAGCCGCAGCAGGTCGTACTCCTTGGGCGAAAGCTTGACCTCCTCGCCATTCACCTGAACCCGGCGCTTCACGAGATCGACCGACAGGTTGCCGCTGGCGAAGACCGGCGCGCCGGCTTCGGCGCGCGCGCCATGGCGCAGCGCCGTGCGCAGCCGGGCCGACAGCTCTGCCATGCCGAACGGCTTGGTCACATAGTCGTCAGCGCCGGCATCGAGGGCCGCCACCTTCTCCGCCTCGTCGGCGCGCACGGTGACCACGATCACCGGCACCTTCGACCATTCGCGAAGCTGCCGCAGCACCTCCATCCCCTCCTGGTCGGGCAGGCCGAGGTCGAGCAGGACGATGTCCGGCTTCTCGCGCGCCGCCGATGCCAGCGCCTGTGCGCCCGTCTCGGCCTCGATCACCTCGTAGCCCTCGGCCGTCAGGCTGGTGTGCAGCAGCCGGCGGATCGCCCGCTCGTCGTCGACGACAAGAACCCGCGTGCGGCCGCTCATGCCAGCCTCACAGGCTGAGCGCCGCGGAGGGCTGGGATTCGACCGGCAGCCGCAGCGTGATGCGCGTGCCCCGCCCCTGCGCCGCCGGGCTCGCGGCCCGGATCGCGCCGCCATGCGCCTCGACGATGCCGCGGCAGATCGCGAGGCCCAGCCCGGTCCCGGCCACCTGCCGGTCGCCGCCGGAGACGCGGTAGAACTTGTCGAAGACGCGCTCCAGGTCGGCGGGATTGATGCCGATGCCTTCGTCGCTGATCTCGATCACCGCGTCCATCTTCTCGCGGCGCGCATCGATCCTGATCACCGTGTTCTCCGGCGAATACTTCGCGGCATTGTCGAGCACGTTGTACAGGACCTGCTGCATCAGGGTGAAGTCCACGCGCACCAGCGGCATGTCGCCCGGAATCCCGATCTCGACGGCCCGCGTGCCCAGGCGCGGCCGTGCCCGCGCGACGGCCGATCCGACCAGCTCGCGCAGGTCGGCCCAGTCGCGCTTCAGGACAAGGGCGCCCGCTTCCAGGCGCGTCATGTCGAGCAGGTTGCCGACGAACTGGTTGAGCCGCTGGGCCTCGACCTCGATGTCCTCCAGCAGCCCGTCGCGTGCGCTTCCCTTCAGCTCGCCCCCCTTGCTGCGCAGGGTCGTGGCCGCGCCGAGGATCGAGGTGAGCGGCGTGCGCAGGTCATGGCTGAGGGACGAGAGCAGCGCCGTGCGCAGCTTGTCCGTCTCGGCCAACACGCGCGACTCCTCCATCTCGCGGTCGAGCATGGCGCGCTCGATGGCGACGGCGGCCTGGTCGAGCAGCGCCTCCAGCATCCGGCGCTGCTCCGGCTCCAGCAGGCCCTTGCCGCGCTCGATCTGCACGCCCAGCACGCCGACCACGCCGCGGCCGGTGCGCATCGGGAAATAGAGCCGCGCCGCGTTCGGCATGGTGTTGGAGCCGTATCCGGCGGGCTCGCCCTTCTCCCAGGCCCAGTTCGCCGCCGCCCAATCGGCGTCGTCGAGCCGGTCGTCGGGCGGATAGCCGGCGCGGATCGCGATGCGGCCTTCGGTCGGCATCAGCACCACGACCTTCGCGCCCAGCGCCGAGGCGACCTGATGCGACACCGCCCAGAGCAGATCGTCTAGCGCATGAGTCGCCGCGAGCTTGCGGCTGAAATCATAGAGCGCCGCAGCGGTCTTGAGGCGGCGGCGCGTGGCGCGGGCCTGCTCGCGCGTGCGGCCGGCGAGATTGGACGTGAAGATCGCCACGATCAGGAAGGCGATCAGCGCCAGCACGTTCTGCGGGTCGCGGATCGTGAAGTCGTAGAGCGGCGGCAGGAAGAAGAAATTGTAGGCGAGCACGCTGAGCAGCGAGGCGAAGATCGAGGCGAGCAGGCCGAAGGTCAGCGCGCTGTACAGCACCGCCGCGAGGAAGACGATCGACAGCGCGGGCGGATCGAGCGACGTCAGCACGTCGAGGCCGTAGGCGACGAACCCCGCGACCGCGACGGCGGCAACGCTGGCCGCGTAGGCGATCCACCCCGGTGCCGGCCGACGCAGGCTCGCAAGGCGCGCCGCCCTCGCCTCGTCCTCGGTGGCCGCGGCCGAGACGACGTGAATGTTGATGCCGTCGTCCTGCCGCAGCAGTTCGTGCACCAGCGAGCGCGACATCAGCTCGCGCCAGCGCGAGCGGCGCGACTTGCCGAGCACGAGTTGCGTGACGTTGTTGTTGCGCGCGAAGCGCCGCAGCTCGTCAATCAGGTCCGTGCCCGGCACCGTCCGGGCGTCGCCGCCGAGATACTCGGCCAGCCGCAGCGCGGCGGCGATGCGGTCGCGCTCCTCGTCGCTCAGCCGCGCATGCGCGGGCGTTTCCACGTAGAGGGCGGTCCATTTCGCGTCGAGCTGTGCTGCGAGCCGCCGGCCCGCGCGCACCAGGCGCATCGGGTCGGGATGCGCAGAGATGCACACGACGATGCGCTCGCCCGCCGGCCACGGCCCGGCGATGGCGTGCTGGCGCATGTAGTTGACCATCTGGGAGTCGACGCGCTCGGCCGTGCGCCGCAGCGCCAGCTCGCGCAGTGCCGTCAGGTTGCCGGGCTGGAAGAAGCTGCCCATCGCCTGCTCGGCCTGGGCGGGGATGTAGACCTTGCCTTCCTTGAGGCGCTTGATCAGCTCGTCCGGCGTGACGTCGATCAGAACCAGTTCGTCCGCCCGCTCGATCACGCTGTCGGGCAAGGTCTCACGCACCCGCACCCTGGTGATCTGGGCGACGATGTCGTTGAAGCTCTCCAGATGCTGGATGTTGAGCGTGGTCCAGACGGCAATACCCGCCGCGAGCAGCTCCTCCACATCCTGGTAGCGCTTGGGGTGGCGGCTGCCGGGCACGTTCGAATGCGCCAGCTCGTCGACCAGCAGCAGCCCGGGCTTGCGTGCAAGGGCGGCGTCGAGGTCGAACTCCGTCATCGACCGGCCGCGATACGGGATGTCGCGCCGGGGCAGCACCTCGAGCCCCTGCAGAAGCGCTTCCGTCTCCGCGCGGCCGTGCGTTTCGACGACCCCAACCAGGACCGCGACGCCGTCGGCCCTGGCGCGCTGGGCCGCCTGCAACATCGCGTAGGTCTTGCCGACGCCGGGGGCCGCACCGAGGAAGATCTTGAGCCGGCCGCGCGACTCGTCCCGCGCCGCCTGCAACAGCGCGTCCGGATTCGGCCGCTCGGCCTCGGAAGTCATCCGGGAAACATACTAGCCCGCGCGGGCACGGGCGAGATCGTCGAGCGCCAGGTTCAGCCGCAGGACGTTGACGGTCGGCTCGCCGAGGAGGCCAAGCGTCCGCCCTTCCGTGTACCGCGCCACCACCGCGCGCACCCACGCCTCGTTGACGCCGCGCGCCCTGGCGACGCGTGCCACCTGCAGATCGGCATAGTCAGGCGAGATGTGCGGATCGAGGCCGCTGCCCGACGCGGTGACCGCATCGACGGGCACAGGACGATCACCGTCGGCCTGTTTGATCCTGGCGACGTCGCCGCTGACGCGCTCCATCAGGTCCTTCGCGGTCGGACCCTTGTTCGAGCCCGACGACGCCGCGGCGTTATAGGGCGACGCCACGGTCTTGGTCGGATCGTTCGGATCAGCCGCCGACGTCACCGACGGCCGCGGCCAGAAGTACTTTGGGTCAGTGAAGGTCTGTCCGATCAAGGACGAGCCGACGACCTTGCCGTCGCGCTCAATCAGGCTGCCACTGGCCTGAGCCGAGAAGACGGCCTGGGCAACGCCGGTGACCGCCAGCGGATAGGCGATGCCCGTGAGCAAGGTGAACAGGACGAACAGAACGAGTGCAGGGCGGATGTGAGCAGTCATGGCACCACCTTTCAGGCAAGACCGAGCGCGGAGACGACCAGGTCGACCGCCTTGATGCCGATGAACGGCACGATCAGGCCGCCGAGGCCGTAGATCAGCAGATTGCGGCGCAGCACCGCCGCGGCGCCGGCGGGCCGATAGGCGATCCCCTTCAGCGCCAGCGGGATCAGCGCGATGATGATCAGGGCGTTGAAGATCACCGCCGACAGGATGGCGCTCTGCGGCGTCGCCAGGTTCATGATGTTGAGCGCGCCGAGCTCGGGATAGGTGACGACAAACAGCGCCGGGATGATGGCGAAGTACTTCGCCACGTCGTTGGCGATCGAGAACGTCGTTAGCGCGCCGCGAGTCATCAGGAGCTGCTTGCCGATCGTCACGATCTCGATGAGCTTGGTCGGATCGGAGTCGAGGTCGACCATGTTCCCGGCCTCGCGCGCGGCCTGCGTGCCCGTCTGCATGGCGACGCCGACATCGGCCTGGGCCAGCGCCGGCGCATCGTTGGTGCCGTCGCCGCACATCGCGACCAGCCGACCCTTGGCCTGCTCGGCGCGGATGTATTTGAGCTTCTCCTCCGGTGTCGCCTGGGCGATGAAGTCGTCGACGCCGGCTTCCGCGGCGATCGCCGCCGCGGTCAGCTTGTTGTCGCCCGTGACCATCACCGTGCGCACGCCCATCCGGCGCAGCTCGGCGAAGCGTTCGCGGATGCCGCCCTTGATGACGTCCTTCAGGTGGATGACGCCCAGCAGCCTGCCGTCGTCCACCACCGCGAGCGGCGTGCCGCCCGAGCGGGCGATGCTCTCCACCGCCAGGTTGAACTCGCGCGGGATGGCGGCGGCACCGGTCTTGCGCTGCAGGTAGTCGCGTACCGAGTCGACGGCACCCTTGCGGATCTCGCGCGCGTCGATGTCGATGCCGCTCATGCGGTACTGGGCCGTGAACGGCACGACGCGGACGCGCGCCTGCGGCATCGCCGGGACGGTCAGGCCGAACTTGTCGCGCACCAGAGCCAGGATTGAGCGGCCCTCCGCCGTCTCGTCCGACAGCGACGCCAGCATCGCCGCCTGCGCCAGGTCGCGCTCGGCGACGCCCGGGATGGGGATCAGCTCGGTCGCCTGGCGGTCGCCTAAGGTGATCGTGCCGGTCTTGTCCAGCAGGAGCACGTCGATGTCGCCCGCCGCCTCCACCGCACGGCCGGAGGTCGCCAACACGTTGAACTTCACCAGCCGGTCCATGCCGGCGATGCCGATCGCCGACAGTAGCCCCCCGATCGTCGTCGGGATCAGGGTGACGAGCAGCGCCACCAGCACCGCGACCGACAGCGCGACACCGGCATAGCTGCCGAAGCCGGTGAGCGTCACCACGGCGATGAAGAAGATGATGGTCATGCCGGCGAGCAGGATGTTCAGCGCGATCTCGTTCGGCGTCTTCTGGCGCTCCGCGCCCTCGACCAGCGCGATCATGCGGTCGAGGAACGAGGAGCCGGGTGCAGCCGTGATGCGCACCTTGATCCAGTCCGAGATCACCGTCGTACCGCCCGTGACCGCCGAGCGGTCGCCACCGGATTCGCGGATCACCGGCGCGGACTCACCCGTGATCGCCGCCTCGTTGACCGAGGCGATGCCTTCGATCACCTCACCGTCGCCGGGAATGACGTCGCCGGCCTCGACCAGGACCACGTCGTTGATGCGCAGGGCGTGTGCCGCGACGGTGGTGAAGACCCGCGTGGAGGCGTCCTCCAGGCGCTTCGCCTTCGTTTCCGTGCGCGTGCGGCGCAGGGTGTCGGCCTGCGCCTTGCCCCGGCCCTCGGCGATCGCCTCGGCGAAGTTGGCGAACAGGACCGTGAACCACAGCCACGCCGCGATCTGGCCGGAGAACGCCGCACCGCTGCCGGCGAACAGGTCGCGGACGAACAGGACCGTCACGACCCCCGCCACCACCTCGGTCACGAAGATCACCGGGTTGCGGACCAGCACGCGGGGGTCGAGCTTGCGTAAAGCGTCGAGACAGGCGCGCCCGAGCAGGGCCGGATCGGCCAGCGACTGACGCTGCGCCTTCGGCGCGAACTGGGAAAGATGCTGCGTGGTGGTGCTCATGGGTGTTCCTGCGTCAGAAGGTCCTGCCGGCGTGCATCAGGAAGTGCTCGACGACCGGCCCCAGCGACAGCGCCGGGAAATAGGTCAGGCCGCCGACGATCAGGACGACGCCGATCAGCAGCCCGACGAAAAGCGGCGTGTGGGTGGGGAAAGTGCCGGACGAGACCTCGTGCCGCTTCTTGCCGACCAGCGAGCCGGCCACCGCCATCATCGGCACGATCATCCCGAACCGGCCGAGCAGCATCGCGAAGCCGAGTGTCACGTCGTAGAACGGCGTGTTGGCGTTGAGGCCCGCGAAAGCGCTGCCGTTGTTGCCGGTCGCGGAGGTGTAGGCGTAGAGGATCTCGGTGAAGCCGTGCGGACCCTGGTTGTTCAGGCTCTGCAGCGCCGACGGCAGCACGCTGGCGAGCATCGAGAAGCCCAGCGTCGATGCCGGCAGGATCAGCACGGCGAGCATGGTCATCTTGACCTCCTTCGCCTCGATCTTCTTGCCGAGATATTCGGGCGTGCGGCCGACCATCAGGCCGGCGATGAACACCGCCAGCACAGCGAACAGCAGCATGCCGTAGAGGCCCGAACCGACGCCGCCGACGATCACCTCGCCAAGCTGGATGTTGAACAGCGGGACGAGGCCGCCGAGCGCCGTAAAGCTGTCATGCATGGCGTTGACGGCGCCGCAGGAGGCGGCCGTGGTGACGACCGCCCACAGCGCCGAGTTGACGATGCCAAAGCGGACCTCCTTGCCTTCCATGTTCGCGGCCGAGTCGGCACCGGCGGCCGTCAGCAGCGGGTTGCCGGCGGACTCGGCCCAGTACGTCGCGAGCACGCCCACCAGGAACAGCGCGCCCATGGCGCCGAGGATCGCCCAGCCCTGGCGCTGGTCACCGACCATACGCCCGAACGTATAGGTCAGCGCGGCGCCGATCACGAAGATCGCCCACATCTCGATCAGGTTGGAAACGGCGCTCGGGTTCTCGTAGGGGTGCGCGGAGTTGGCGTTGAAGAAGCCGCCGCCATTGGTGCCGAGCTGCTTGATGGCGATCTGCGAGGCGACCGGCCCCTGCGCAATGACCTGGCGCGCGCCCTCGACCGTGGTCGCGTCGACATAGGCATGGAGATTCTGCGGCACGCCGGTCGCGACCAGCGCCAGCGCGATCACGATGCACATCGGCAGGAGCAGGTAGAGCGTCGCCCGCGTCATGTCGGCCCAGAAATTGCCGACGGTCTTGAGCTCCGCGCGCGCGAAGGCGCGCGTCAGGGCGATGGCGAGCGCGATGCCGGTCGCGGCCGACAGGTAGTTCTGCACCGTCAGGCCGAGCATCTGCACCAGGTAGCTCATCGTCGACTCGCCGCCATAGGACTGCCAGTTCGTGTTGGTCACGAAGCTGATCGCGGTGTTGAAGGCGAGATGATCCGAAACAGGATCGAAGCCCTGAGGATTGAGCGGCAGCAGATGCTGAAAGCGCTGCAGGGTGTAGAGAAAGAAGAATCCGAGCGCGTTGAAGACCAGCATCGCGACCGTATAGGTCGTCCAGTGCTGCTCACGCGCGGGATCGACGCCGGCGAGGCGGAAGAAGCCGCGCTCGACCGGCCCTATGACCGGGTGGAGAAAGGTACGCTCGCCGGCGAAGAGCCGCGCCATGAAGGCGCCGACGGGCTTCACGCACACGAGGACGAGCGCACAGAAAACTGCAATCTGCAGCCAGCCATTCAGGGTCATGGCACCCTCAGAATTTCTCGGGGCGCAGCAGTGCCGCGACGAGGTAGACCAGAAGGCCTGCGGCGACGAGGCCGCCAAGGATCAGGTCGAACATGGGGCCCTCACTGCCGTTCGCAGAAGAAGGTGTAGAGGATGAAACAGGCGAAGCTGGTGGCGGCCAGCGCCAGGTAGATCAGATCGGACATGGCGGACCTTTTGCGGCTCAGGTTCCCTGATAGATGCGCGTGCACCCGGTAAAGCCGCCATCGGGAAAGGCGCCGCCGCGCATAAAGGGCGCATAAAGACGCAGGGGTGCCGCGCGTTTTCGGCGGCTTGGCGCCGTCCTGTTTCCCTCGCTACGATGCGTCCCCTTCCCAGCACAGGAGCTGCCGATGCCGCCCCATTCCACAGCCGTGCCGACGACGAAGCTGCCCTCCGGCGAGACGGTGCCCGCGTTCGGCCTCGGCACGTGGCGCATGGGCGAGAGCAAATCCAAGCGGAAGGACGAGGTGGCGGCCCTGCGCGCCGGGATCGATCTCGGCATGACCCTGATCGACACGGCGGAGATGTACGGCGACGGCGGCGCGGAACAGATCGTCGCCGAGGCGGTCGCCGGGCAACGCGACGCGATGTTCATCGTCAGCAAGGTGCTGCCGAGCAATGCGACGCGACGCGGCACGATCGCCGCGTGCGAGCGCAGCCTGAAGAACCTGCACACCGACCGCATCGATCTGTACCTGCTGCACTGGCGCGGCGGCGCGCCGCTGCACGAGACGGTCGAGGCATTCGCCGAACTGAAGCGGGCCGGGAAGATCCGCCACTGGGGCGTGAGCAATCTGGACATCTCCGACATGGCGGAGCTCGCGGCCCTGCCCGGCGGCAATGGCGTGGCGACCAACCAGGTGCTCTACAACCTCGCGCGCCGCGGCATCGAGTACGACCTCGTGCCATGGTGCCGGCGGCACAACATCCCGATCATGGCGTACTCGCCGATCGACCAGGGGGGCCGGCTGCTCCGGCAAGCGGCGCTCAAGGAGATCGCGGACCAGCACGATGCGACGCCGGCGCAGGTCGCGCTGGCCTGGCTGCTGCGCCAGGACGGGATGATCGTCATCCCCAAGGCCGGCACCGTCGCGCATGCGCGCGAGAACCGCGGTGCCCTCGACCTGCGCCTGACCAAGGACGACCTCGCCCTGCTCGACCGCACCTTCCCGGCGCCGAAGGCGGCCCGGCCGCTGGAGATGCTGTAGCGACGTCGCACCAAGGGCCGATCGGAGATCGGATTCTTCTCGTGTAGGGGCGGATCTCAGATCCGCCCTTGCACAGGTTTCTACGCCAACATCTTGTCCGCGCGCAGGCGCGCGGCGGCGAAATCGACGAAGGCGCGCAGCTTCGCCGGTGCGCGGCGGCCTTCGACATGCACGATATGGATCGGCAGGGCCGGCGGCTCGAACGCCGTCAACACGCGCCTGAGGCGCTTCATCCGCAACGCCTGCGCGGCCTGGTAGGACAGCACCCGCGTCACGCCGAAGCCGGCGACCGCGGCCGCGATCGCCACATCGGCACTGTTGACCTGCAGCCGCGTCAGCGGCGCCACGACGTGCTCTCTGTCGCCCGATCCGAACGACCATTCGCGCAGCGGCGTCGATCCGAAGGCGATGGCATCGTGCGTGGCGAGATCGGCTGGCGTCAGAAGCGTGCCGCGCGTCTTGAGATAGGCGGGCGAGGCACAGACCACGCGGCGGACCGATCCGACGCGGACCGCGCTGAGCGAGGAGTCCGGCAGCATGCCGATGCGAATGGCGACATCGATCCCCTCGTCCATCAGATCGGCGACGCGATCGAGGAAAATGGCGCGCACCGACACGGCCGGATGTCGCTTCAGGAAGTCGAGAATGACCGGCGCCACGTGCAGCCGCCCGAACATGATCGGCGCCGTGACGACCAGCTGACCCCGCGGCTCGCTGTGGCTGCCGGCCGCGGCGGCCTCGGCCTCGTCGACCTCGCCCAGGATGCGTTTGCAGTCGGCAAGGAAGCGCGTACCGGCTTCGGTGAGGCGCACCACCCGCGTCGTGCGCGTGAACAGGCGCGCGCCGATCCGCTCCTCCAGTGCCGCGACCGCGCGCGTCACCGAAGCAGGCGTCAGCCCCAGCCGGCGGGCGGCGGGCGCGAAGCCGGATTGATCGGCGACAGCCGCGAAGATGCGCATGGCTTCCAGACGGTCCATCAGATTATTTCATCCAATGCAACAATCCATTGTCAAGGAGCCTTATTCTGCCGGCGGCCTGAAGCGCCCATTTTTATGGGACATAGCCCGCCACGGAAGGACTCATCATGAGCGCCCCTGCCCTGTCCCGCAGCACAAGCTGGTCCGCCTTCCATGCAGGCGAGCGTGCCCTGCAGGCGCGCGTCGGCCTGCGCGAGCGCTTCGAGCGCGCCGGACCGCAGATCATGCGCGACTTCATGCCCGACCAGCACCGCGAGCTGTTCGAAAAGCTGCCGCTGCTGTTCGTCGGCAGCCTCGATGCGCGCGGACGGCCGTGGGCGTCCGTCCTGACCGGACGGCCCGGCTTCATCCACACGCCCGATGCACGCACGATGAGCATCCGTGCGCAGCCCGCCTATGGCGATCCGTTGAAGGAAAATCTGGCGGTCGGCGCTCCTGTCGGCCTGCTCGGCATCCAGCTCGAGACGCGCCGGCGCAACCGGATGAACGGCACCGTGACCGCCATCGGCGCGGATGGCTTCACCGTCTCCGTCGACCAGAGCTTCGGCAACTGCCCGCAATACATCCAGGCGCGGGCGCCGCGCTTCGTCGCCGATCCGACGACGGTCGCTGCGCCGCGTCCCGTGCGCGAGGAAGGTCCGCTGCTGTCGCCGGGGGCCGTGCGGCTCGTCACCACCGCGGACACGTTCTTCATCGCCAGCGCCGCAGCCGACCCGCGCGGCAATGCCAGCGCCGAAGGCGTCGACCTCTCGCATCGCGGCGGCAAGCCGGGCTTCGTGCGGCTGACCGAGGAGGGCGGCCACACCGTGCTGACGGTGCCGGATTTCCGCGGCAATTTCTTCTTCAACACGCTCGGCAATCTCGCGGTCAATCCGAAAGCCGGCCTGCTGTTCGTCGACTTCGACACCGGGGCGGTCCTCTCCCTCGCCGGTCGGGCGGAGGTGATCTGGGACGGGCCAGAGCGCGCCGCCTTCGCCGGCGCCGAGCGGCTGCTGCGGATCCGCGTCGACGAGGGGCGCGTCATCGCCGACGCGGTGCCGCTGCGATGGACCGTGCCCGAATTCGCACCCCAGCTCGCCAGAACCGGATCGTGGGCAGAGGCCGGCGGCGTGCCTGCCGCAACGCGCAGAACCGATTTGCCGTGAGGGCGGGTTTAAACCCGCCCCTACAGGAACCATTTTCGTGTAGATTTGAACGGCAATTCCGCCGCCACGGTGTGGGACCATGGACCTATTGACCGCGGGTGCGCTCGGCCTCGGCGCCGCCTGGGCAAGCGGGATCAACCTTTACGCCGTCGTGCTGACGCTGGGCCTGCTCGATGCCGCGGGCGTGATCGCCCTGCCGGCCGACCTGCAGCCACTGTCCTCGCCACTCGTCCTGTCGATCGCCGGCGCGCTGTACCTGATCGAGTTCGTCGCCGACAAGATTCCCGGCTTCGACCATGTCTGGGACGCCGTCCACAGCTTCATCCGCGTGCCGGCCGGCGCCGTGCTCGCGGCCGCCGCATTCGGCCAGGTCGATCCCGAATGGGCGATCGCCGCGGGGCTGATCGGCGGCACGCTCGCGCTCGGCAGCCATCTGGGCAAGGCGAGCACGCGCGCGGCCGTGAACCTGTCGCCCGAGCCGTTCTCGACCTGGACGGTGTCGCTGCTCGAAGACATCGCCGCGATCGGCGCGGTGCTGGCGGCCCTGTTCTTCCCGGTGCTGTTCCTGATCGCGCTTGCGATCATCGTCGTCCTGACCATCTGGCTGCTGCCGAAGCTGCTGCGCATCGCCGCGCGCGTGTTCAGCGCGGCAATCCGCTGGCTGCGCGGCGCGCCCGAGCCACGCGATCCGGCGCGGCGCACCTAGGGGAGAGAGCCGGCCGCGCACAACTCGCCGACGAGAGTGGACACGCTACCCTGTGGCGGCCGCCTTACGACGTGACGCACGCGCATCTCTGCGCGGCGCTGGTGTCGTACATCTCGAAGAACTCCACCGCCTTGCCGTCCCTGAAGCGCCAGAAATCCGCTTTGGCGGTTTCGAAGGTCGCGTTCGTGCGGCGGTTGCGCCACGCCATGCGGCCCATCATGACGATACGGTCGCCCTCTTCGACGAAGTAGTCGGGCGTGTAATGGATCATCTCCCAATCGGCCGCGACCGCCGCGAAGTAGCTCCCAAGTTCCTGCTTGGTCCGGCGGCGTGCCGTGAACGGCAGGTTGTCGCGCCCGTCGGCGAGCGATCGGAAGTCGATCTGGTCGGCGAACAAGCTCAGCCACTGGTCGACGCTCTTGCCCTTGGACTCCTGCCAAGCTCTGCAAACGGCCTTGAGCCGCGTCAGCGTCTTCGACATCCGGCCCTCCCTATTTATCGTTGAAAAACCTCCGTTCCTGTGACCGGAGGTTAGGAGGCGGCGGGGGGCGGCGCAAATCCGAAAAAGGGCTAGCCGCCCTTGGCGAGGTGGAGCGGCGGCGTGACCGAGAGGTTGAGCCGCTTGCGGTCGGGCTCCGGCTTGGCCAGCGGCGCCGTCTCGCGCAGGCTCGCGAGCGAGCGCCGGGTCAGGTCCTGGTATTCGCGGGTTCCCTGGATCTTCCAGTCGATTTCCTGCTGCGTCAGGTCGCGCAGAATCTTGCCGGGAATGCCGGCCAGCAGCTTGCGCGGCGGCAGCTTGAATCCGGCCTTCACGAAGGCGAGTGCCGCGACGAACGAGTCCTCGCCGATCTCCGCACCGTCCATGATCACCGCGCCCATGCCCACCAGCGCGTTGCGATGGATGACGCAGCCGTGAAGGATCGCGCCATGACCGATATGCGCATCCTCCTCCAGCACCGTGTCGAAATCCGGGAAGCCGTGGACGACGCAGTTGTCCTGCAGGTTGCCGCCGGCGTGCATGACCAGCCGCCCGAAATCGCCGCGCATCGCAGCGCCCGGCGCGATGTAGCAGTTGGGCCCGATGATCACGTCGCCGATCAGGGTCGCGGTCGGATGGACGTAGCTGCTGGGATCGACAACGGGGATCAGACCATCGATTTCATAGAAAGGCATGTCAGGCACCTACCGGTATGCGCGATTGGACGACGTGGAAGCGCGGCGCCACGAAAGCGGCGTCGGTGAGCGAGGCGTTCGCGGCCGGATTGCAGCCCGAGGCATGGTAGTCGCTGAATGCCGCCGACTGGTTCACATAGATGCCGCCGGTCAGGTTGCACGACAGCGACACGCCGGCCTCGGCCGCCGCATCGCGCGCCGCCTCCAGAACCTGCGCGTCGGTCGAATAGATGGCGGCGGTGATCGCGCCCTTCGCTTTCGCCGCCTTGGTCGCCCGCGCGATCGCGTCATCCGTGTCGGCGGTCGGGATCAGATAGGTGACCGGCCCGAACATCTCTTTCGTGTACACATCCTCGCGCGAGGCTTCGACGCGGACGAGGATCGGCGTCTGCACGGTAGCACCGGCGAAGTGCGGATGCTCCAGCGTCCTCGATCCGAGCACGACCATTCCTTGCCGCGCTGCCTCGTCGATGCGGCCCAACGTCGCCTTGTTCTGGATGGCGCCGAGCACCTCGACCGCGCGCGCCGGATCGCCGAGCAGGCCGTCGATGGCGCCGGCGATGCCGCGCGCGACCGCATCGAAGGACAGATGGCCTGATTCGGTTTCGATGCCGCCCTTCGGGATGAAGATGTTCTGCGGCGTCGTGCACATCTGGCCCGAATAGAGCGACAGCGAGAAGGCGAGGTTCTGCATCATGCCCTTCGCGTCGTCGGTCGAATCGATGACGACCGAATTGACGCCGGCCTTTTCGGCGAAGAGCACGGCCTGCCGCGCGTTCTTCTCCAGCCAGTCGCCGAAGGCGGGCCCGCCCGTATAGTCGATCAGGACGATCTCCGGCCGCGTCGCCAGCGCCTGGGTAACAGGCGCCTGCGCATCATCGGCTGCAAGCTGGATCAGGTTCGGATCGAAACCGTTCTCTTTCAGCACCGCGCGCGCGACGCGCACGGTGAGCGCCAGCGGCAATACGGCCGCGGGATGCGGCTTCACCACCACCGCATTGCCGGTGACGAGGTCCGCGAAGATCGCGGGATAGGAATTCCACGTCGGGAAGGTCGAGCAGCCGATGACGAGGCCGATGCCGCGCGGCACGACCGTGTAGGTCTTGTCGAGCCGGATCGGGTCCCCCTTGCCGCGCGGCTTCTCCCAGCGGACGGAACCGGGCGTGCGCGTCATCTCGGCATAGGCGTAGGCGAGCGCCTCGAGCCCGCGGTCCTGGGCATGCGGCCCGGCAGCCTGGAACGCCATGGCGAAGCCCTGCCCCGTCGTGTGCATCGCCGCGTAGGCGATGTCGAAGGACATCCGGTTCAGCCGCTGCAGGATCTCCAGGCATACGCCGGCGCGCGCCTCGACGCCGGCTTTCCGCCATGCGGAAATGGCCGCCTGCGCCGCTTCCAGCATCCGGTCGATGTCCTGTTTGGGATAGGTGATGCCGAGGTCGAAGCCATAGGGCGAACGCTCGGCGCCGACGCGGCCGCTGCCCGGCTGGTCGAGCTCGAACGGCGTGTTGAGCTGCGCCTCGAACCGCGCCCGGGCCTCCGCATTGGCCGTTTCGCCGTAGACCTTGCCGCTCATCGTCTCCGGGTATGGCGACCAGTAGCCGCGCGCCGCCAGGGCGGCGAGCGCGCCATCGAGCGTAGCGCGATGCTGCTCGAACAACGGGTGGGTCATGGGCGGCTCCGCATATCCGCCCCTCATGTAGCGCAAGCGGGAGCCCTTGGTAACCCCCGGTTCTCGCACTATGATCCCCGCGACATGACATATCAGACCATCCTCCTAGACATCGCCGACGGGGTCGGGCGCATCACCCTCAACCGGCCGGACCGCCTCAATTCCTTCACCGCCGAAATGCATGCCGAGCTGCGCGATGCGATCGAGAAGGTCGCCAAGGACAGCCGCGCCCTGGTGCTGACGGGAGCTGGCCGCGGCTTCTGCGCCGGCCAGGACCTGTCGCAGCGGCGGCAGATGGGCAAAGAAGGCGAGCCGCCGCCCGATCTCGGCCACACGATCGAGACGTTCTACAACCCGCTGGTCAAGCGGATGCGCTCGCTCGAACTGCCGATCATCGGCGCCGTCAACGGCGTCGCGGCGGGCGCCGGCATGAGCCTCGCGATGGCCTGCGACATCACGCTCGCGGCGCGCTCCGCCACCTTCCTGCAGGCCTTCTCCAAGATCGGCCTCGTGCCCGACTCCGGCAGCACCTTTTTCCTGCCGCGTCTGGTCGGCGAGGCGCGCGCCCGCGCGCTTGCCCTGCTCGCGGAAAAGATCACCGCCGAGCAGGCGATGGCGTGGGGCCTGATCTGGAAGGTCGTCGAGGACGACAAGCTGATGCACGAGGCCATCGCGCTGGCGCAGCATCTGGCCACGCAGCCGACCAAGGCGCTGGCGCGCATCAAGCAGGCGCTCGACGCTTCGCTCACCAACACACTCGGCATCCAGCTCGACCTCGAGCGCGACCTGCAGCGCGAACTCGGCCGCACGCAGGACTACCGCGAAGGCGTCACGGCGTTCTTCGAGAAGCGCCCGCCGAAATTCGTGGGGCGCTGAGCGCGTGGGCGACGCCGCGCAATCCATCGCCGATGCCGTCGGCAAGGGGATGTACGCCAAGGACAGGGCAGCCCAGGCGCTCGGCATCACGCTGCTCGACATCCGCCAGGGCTATGCGCGCATGTCGATGACGGTGCGCGGCGACATGCTGAACGGGCATGCGACCTGCCATGGCGGCTTCATCTTCACGCTGGCCGACACGGCGTTCGCCTATGCGTGCAACTCCAGCAACCAGGCCACGGTTGCGCAGCACTGCGCGATCTCCTTCCTCGCCTCGCCGCGGGAAGGCGACGTGCTGACCGCGACCGCGCAGGAGCGCCAGCGCGGCCGCCGCACCGGACTGACCGACATCGACATCGCCGATCAGACCGGCAAACTGGTCGCCGTCTTCCGCGGCCATTCCTATCAGGTCAACGGGGCCATCGTGCCCAACATCGGGACTTACGAGAAATGACTGAAGCCTTCATCTGCGACGCCATCCGCACCCCTGTCGGCCGCTACGCCGGCGTGCTTGCGCCCGTGCGCACCGACGACCTCGGCGCCGTGCCGATCAAGGCGCTGATGCAGCGCAATCCGAAGGTCGACTGGAGCAAGGTCGACGACGTCATCTACGGCTGCGCCAACCAGGCCGGCGAGGACAATCGCAATGTCGCGCGCATGGCGGCGCTGCTGGCCGGACTGCCGACCGACGTGTCGGGCGCGACGATCAATCGGCTGTGCGGCTCCGGCCTCGACGCCGTCGCCACCGCCGCGCGCGCGATCAAGACAGGCGAGGCGGAACTGATGATCGCCGGCGGCGTCGAGAGCATGTCGCGCGCTCCCTTCGTCATGGGCAAGGCGGAGACGGCGTTCTCGCGCGACGCGCAGATCTACGACACGACGATCGGCTGGCGCTTCGTCAACCCGGTGATGAAGCAGCTCTACGGCATCGATTCCATGCCGGAGACGGCCGAGAACGTCGCCGCCGAGCACAAGATCAACCGCGCCGACCAGGACGCGTTCGCGCTGCGCAGCCAGCAGCGCGCCTCGGCCGCGCAGAAGAACGGCCGCTTCGCCGACGAGATCGTGTCCGTGACCGTACCCAAGGGCCGCGGCGAGACGGTCGAGATCAAGCAGGACGAGCACCCGCGCGAGACGTCGATGGAAGCGCTGGGCAAGCTCAAGGCGCCCTTCCGCGCCGGCGGCACGGTGACGGCGGGCAACGCCTCTGGCGTCAATGACGGCGCATGCGCGCTGATCCTCGCCTCCGAGCGTGCCGCCAAGGCGCATGGCCTGACGCCGAGGGCGCGCGTCGTCGCCGCGGCGACGGCCGGCGTGCCGCCGCGCATCATGGGCATGGGCCCCGCCCCCGCCTCGCGCAAGCTGCTGGAGAAGGCCGGCCTAAAGCTCTCGCAGATGGACGTGATCGAGCTCAACGAGGCCTTCGCGGCGCAGGCGCTGGCGGTGATGCGCGACCTCGGCATCCCGGACGACGCCGCGCACGTGAACCCCAACGGCGGCGCCATCGCCCTCGGCCATCCGCTGGGCATGAGCGGTGCCAGGCTCGCGACCACCGCGACCTACGAGCTGCAGAAGACCGGCAAGCGTTACGCGCTGTGCACCATGTGCATCGGCGTCGGCCAGGGCATCGCGATGGTGATCGAGCGGGTGTGACAGGCGTAAAGGCGGGCAGAGATGGCGGAGTTTCGCGACCGCATCCAGCATCCGGAGCTTCGGACGCTGTATGACTACTGGAACGAGCGTCGGCGCGGGCGGCGTTGGCCGGCACGCGCCGACATCAATCCGCTCGAGCTGAAATTCGCCCTCGGCAACCTGACCCTGATCGACGTCCATTACGATCCGCTGGACTTCACCTTCCGCCTCGCGGGCACCCAGTTCGCGCAGCGCATGGGTGCCGATTTCACCGGCAAATCCGTGAACGACATTCCCGACCCGGCCTATCGGGCCCAGGTCTTCGAGATCTATCGCAAGGTCATCGACAGTGGCGAGCCCAGCGTCGCGCTGAACGAGCGTGACTTCGACGGCCAGCCGCGCAAGTTCGAAGTCCTGCGCCTGCCGCTCTCGGACGACGGCAAGGTCATCAACATGTTCCTGATCTGCCCGCTCTATTTCGAAAAGCCGCCGATCGATCCGCTGCTGGGCAGCCAGGAGAAGCGCACGTTCACCGCGCCAAGGACCCTCAAGAACGAATGATCCGTATCGGGGAGGAGAGATGCCGGCGAAGAAGACCAGGAAGAAGGGTCCTGCGCGGCGCGCCACGCGCACGCCAATCCGGTTCAAGCTGACGAAACGGGCGCCGAAAAGCCTGTTCGGGAAGACGCTGCGGCTCGGCGCCGGGCGCGCGCAGCTCGATCCGATCGAGATCGCCAGCCGCGACGAGATCGCGGCGCTGCAGACGAAGCGCCTGAAATGGACCCTGCGGCACGCTTACAAGAACGTGCCGCACTATCGCCGGAAGTTCGATGCGGCCGGCGTTCATCCCGGCGATTTCCGCCGGCTCGAAGACCTCGCCAAGTTTCCGTTCACGACCAAGGACGACCTGCGCGCCACCTACCCGTTCGGCATGTTCGCGGTGCCGAAGGAGAGAGTCCTGCGCATCCACGCCT
>JAESGS010000287.1_pt1 | contig 57024 bp, 43 predicted proteins | sample 9269761 | NCBI WGS metagenome assembly JAESGS01 (sample SAMN15741799, study PRJNA653493) | algae metagenome | isolation source: Cyanosarcina radialis HA8281-LM2 and co-occurring heterotrophs from damp... | place: USA: Makauwahi cave, Hawaii | collected 2011-01-06 | reverse complement strand
GACTGGCGAGCCGAGCGGCGTAAGCCGCCGGGTTACTCGCCCTCACCCGGCGGCTTACGCCGCTCGGCTCGCCGGGTTTTCGCTACTCCGGCCGCTTGCCGCGGACGACCCAACACGACGGGTGCGGCTCCAGCCCGACGTGCGGGTAGTAGGTCGCCGCCTTCGGCGCGGCGAGCAGCACGAGCGTCGTCTGCCGCCCGGCCGCCTCGTGGGTGCGGCGGATCAACTCGCGGCCGATGCCCCGCCGCTGGAACGCCTCGTCCACGGCCAGGTCGGACAGGTAGACGCAGTACGCGAAGTCCGTCACCGCCCGCGACACGCCGACGAGCCGCCCGCCGGCGCGGGCCGTCGCGATCACGTCCGCGTTCCGTAGCATCGCGTCCATCGTCGCCCGGTCGTGGACCGGCCGCCGCTCCGCGAGCGTCGAGCGGACCAGCACGTCGATGAACTCGTCCGCGGGGAGGTCGGGTTCGAGTTGGTATGAGATGTCCATGGCCGTAGACCCCACAATGATCGGACCAATTCGAAATGTTGAAATGAAAAATGCAAAATGATGTCACGTCGCGATGCGGCGGAACGCCGCCCACATCGCCGCGCCCATGCGGTCCAGGGTGAACTGCCCGACCCGCTTCTCGCCGCTGCGGACGAGGTCCGCCCGCAGCTCCGGCCACGTCAGCAGGTCGTGCATCGCCTTCGCGAACTCGTCGCGGCTGTCGGGGTTCACGAGATACCCGGCGTCCCCGGCCACCTCCGGGATGCTCGTCGCGCGGCTGGCGATGATCGGAACCCGCAGGGCCATTGCCTCAATCGTCGGCAGGCCGAAGCCTTCGTACCGCGACGGGTAGACGACGGTCCGGCAATGCGCCATCGCCCGCAGGAACGGCCCGCGGTCCAGGTTCGGCAGCACCCGCACGCGGTCGTCGGCGCTCCGCCACGCGCCATCCACGATGGACCCGCCGGCGTACTCGGCCTCGGGCAGCAGTTCCTTCAGCATCTTCTCGTGCAGGACGCCGGTGCTGGCGATAACGAACCGCACGTTCGCCAGGCCGCCGCGGACGAGTTGCCGGAACGCCTCGACGGCGACGGGCAGGTTCTTCCGCACGCGGTTGAACCCGGTCGCCGCCCCGACCGGCGAGAACAGGTACTCGCCCCAATCTGCGATCCGGTCGCCGCCGGGCCACAGTGTTTCTTCCAGGTGCTCGTCGCCGCGGGCGTGGGCCAACTCCTCCGGCGTGTCGTAGAGGCCGTGCCACACCACGTCGGTCCGGGCTTCGTCGAACGGCAGCAGCTTGCAGATGCGGGACCGGGCGTCGGCCGAGATGCACACCAGCGAGTCGATCCGCGGGCCGACGACGACGAGCGTCTCGCGGCGTTGCCGCGCCGAGTCGCCGAAGACGTGCGGGAAGTCGAGGAACCCGGCGTCGTGGAACGTCACCGCCTGCGGGCACGGCGGGTCCGCCATGCCGGTGTAATACGACGCATAAAACACGTCCGGCGAAGACGCGCGAACGGGTTCTGCCAGCGGCCGGTCGAGCGGCAGCGCCAACGGGTGGTCCGTCGGCCACGCGAGCGGCACGAACGTCACGCGCGAATCCTTCACCAGCGGTTCCCAGCCGTCGTCGAGGCCGGAGTACGGGAAGAGCTGATTCGGGTCGGTCGGGGCGAGCACCGTGAGCCCGTCGGAATCGCCCGCGGTCCGCAGCAGGGCCGCGAGCAGGCTCCGGCAATGGACGCCCAGCCCGCCGGTCACGGCGAGATGGGGCAGGAATAGCGTCACCCGCACTCGTGTCCCTCCTGGGTTCCCCACGGTCAGGCTACGGTCCCCGGAGCGGCCGGACAACCCGTCCGGCGCGTTGCACCCCGCGAACCCGGATGGTATTCTGATACAATCGCTCATCCCCACCGCTTTCAGGATACGTATGACCCGCCTTCTCGCCGCCGCGGCCGCGTTCGCCGCGACCCTGTCCGTCGCCCACGCGCAATCGAAAGGCCCGAAGCTGCCGGACGGCACGACCGTCGAGAAGGACCTCGCGTACGGCAAGCACGAGCGGAACAAGCTCGACATCGCAGTACCCAAGGGGGACGGCCCGTTCCCGCTGCTCGTCTGGATTCACGGCGGCGGGTGGGAGGCCGGGGACAAGGCGAACTTCGGCGCGTTCGCGAACCAGATCGCCCGCGGGTACGCCGTCGCCACCATCAACTACCGGTACAGCAAGCAGGCCGTCTTCCCGGCCCAGATTCTCGACGCGAAGGCCGCCGTCCGCTTCCTTCGCGCGAACGCGAAGAAGTATAAGTTCGACACGAGCCACGTCGGCGTCGGCGGGGCGTCGGCCGGCGGGCACATCTCGGCGTTGCTCGGCACGACCGCGAACGTGAAGGAACTGGAGGGCGAGGACGCGAAGCCGGACGACACCCGCGTGCAGGCCGTGTTCGACCTGTTCGGCCCGACCGACCTGGCGAAGCTGTCCCCGGCGGTCGCGAAGGACAACCCGGTGACGCGACTGCTCGGCGGCACGACCGGCGCGCTGAAGGACCTGGCCGCGAGCGGCACGCCGCAAACGCACGTCACGAAGGACGACGCCCCGTTCCTGATCCTCCACGGGGACAAGGACACGCTCGTCCCGCTCGGCCAGAGCGAGTCGCTGCACGCCGCCCTCAAGAAGGAGGGCGTGGAGAGCGAACTCGTCGTCGTGAAGGGGGCCGGGCACGGCGGGGCCGGGTTCGCGTCCAAAGAAAACGCGGACAAGATTAATGCGTTTCTCGATAAACACCTGAAGACGAAGTAACCGCCGAGGCCGACCATGAGTGTCTTGCAACCGCACGTCCCCGCGTTCCAGTCCCGCCGCGACTTCCTCCGGCTCGCCGGCGGCGGGTTCGGCGCGCTCGCGTTCGCCGCCATGAACGCCGAGGCCGGCGTCGATCCGCTCGCCCCGAAGAAGTCGCACTTCCCGGCGAAGGCGAAGGCCGTCATCTTCCTGTTCATGGAGGGCGGGCCGAGCCACGTCGATCTGTTCGACCCGAAGCCGGAGCTGACGAAGCGGCACGGCGAGAAATTGCCGGACAGCTTCGGCAAGGTCATCACCCCGATGGGCACGGGCGGGAACACGCTCCTCGCGAGCAAACGCAAGTTCGCGAAGCACGGGCAGAGCGGGCACTGGTTCTCCGACTGGCTGCCGGAGATGGCGACGACGGCCGACGAGTGGGCCGTCATGCGGGCCGTGTGGGCGGACGGCCTCAACCACGTCGGCAGCGTCTGCCAGATGAACACCGGCAGCATCCTCGCCGGCAAGCCGAGCCTCGGGTCGTGGGCGCTCTACGGCCTCGGGAGCGAGAATAAGAACCTCCCCGGTTTTGTGGTGTTCACCGAGGGCACGGGCGAAGTCTTCGGCGGCGCGCGGAACTGGGGCACGGGGTTCATGCCGCCGACGTACCAGGGCACGCACTTCCGTGGCGGGTCCAGCCCGATCCTGAATCTGAAGACGCCCGAAGAAGTCGGCGAAAAGAGACAGCGAGCGAAGCTCGACCTGATCGGCGAGTTGAATGACCTGCACAAGAAGGCCCGCCCCGGCGACGCGGACCTCGACGCCCGGCAGGCGGCCTACGAGCTGGCGTTCCGGATGCAGACGGCCGCCCCGGAGGCGGTGGACCTGTCGAAGGAGACGGCGAAGACGAAGGAGATGTACGGGCTGAACCGCAAGGAGACGGCCGAGTTCGGCCACCGCTGCCTGCTCGCCCGGCGGTTGGTGGAACGCGGCGTGCGGTTCGTGCAGGTCTACTGCGGTCCCGGCAGCCAGTGGGACGCGCACAGCGACATCGAGGGGAACCACACGAAGATGTGCCTCCGGTCGGACGGCCCGTCGGCGGCGCTGATAAAGGACTTGAAGCAGCGCGGCCTGTTGGACAGCACGCTCGTCATCTGGGGCGGCGAGTTCGGCCGCACGCCGATGAGCGAGGGGCTGACCGGCCGCGACCACAACCCCTACGCATTCTCGATGCTGATGGCCGGCGGCGGGGTGAAGGCCGGCACCGTCCACGGCACGTCCGACGAGTTCGGCCTCCGCGGGGTGGACGGCCGGGCCCACGTCAGCGACTTCCACGCGACCATCCTGCACCTCCTGGGCTTCGACCACGAGCACCTGACGTACCGGTTCAACGGCCTCGACCAGCGGATCACCGGGACCGGCGGGCACGTCGTCAAGGAAGTGTTGGCATAGTAGTAGGCACACTCCGTGTGCCGTCTGCTGTCGGCCGCAGCGACCCGGACGAATTCCCCGACGCGACTAGGAAACGGCACACGGAGTGTGCCTACTACTATGTTCGACCACTCCACTTACGGCCCGGCCGTCGCCGCGATCCTCGGCGACGGCTCCCGCCTCGCGGCCCTCGGCCCCGGCACGCCGAACGAACCGGTGCGGGCGATGCTGGCCGCGTTCGACCCGTTCCGCGACCTCGGCCGCGTCACGGACGCGGACATGGCGAAGGCGTGCCACGCCGGGCTGTGGCTGTACCACGACTTCCTCGACGAGTCGCATTCCATCAGCCAGGACATTCACACGCCGACCGGCAGCTTCTGGCACGCGGTCATGCACCGCCGCGAGCCGGACGCCTGGAACAGCAAGTACTGGTGGGACAAGGTCGGGCCGCACCCGGTCCTCGACCGGCTCCGCCGGGAGTCGCCGGCGGTCGGCTACGCCTACGCGAGTCCGCAGGAGTTCGTGGATTTTTGCGAGCGGGTCCGCGACACGAACGCCGCCGACAAGGAACTGGCCCGGCGGGTGCAGTTGCTCGAATGGCAACTCCTGTTCGACCACTGCCGCCGGAAGGCGGTCGGGTAGGTTGCACCACACACGGGAATCATGCGCGGCTCTTCGGCGGTCGCCGAGATCGCCATTCGCGACAACTTGACCCAATCCCATTTCCGGCGGCTCAGTACCACACGGCCGGCTCGTCCCAGCCCGGCTGGGAGTACGGCTGCGGCTGGTACTCGGCCGGCTCCGGGTCCGGCGGCGGTGGGGGCGGCGGGGACTCGGCCGGCGGGGGCGGGGGGCTGGTCGGTTCCGGGCTGCCGGTCGAGTCGATCGGCGTCGCCCCGATCGGGTCGGTCCGGACCACGACGCCGAGGCGGAAGCTAACCGGCCCGGCCGACCCCCGCGCGACGAAGGCGAGGGCGTAGTCCCCGGCCGGCAGGAAGACGGCCACTGACCGGGTGCGGTCGGCCGCCGCGGCGAGCGTCGCCACGACCGTGCCGTCCGCGGCCGTGACCCGCAACTCGACGCCCTGTCCCGCGTCGGCGGCGTCGGCCGTGAGGACGAAGTGGACCTGGCCGGACTGCCGGACGGTCAGCCCGCCCGCCGCGCCGGCCGTCGGCGTGAGCGTCCGCGTCGCCCCGGTCGGCATGACTACCGTGCCCGTCCGAAGGTCGGCGGCGAGCGTGTACCCGCCCCGGTGACCGGAATCCGACGACAGCTTCAGGAAGTACGAGTGCCCCGGCGTCACGCCACGGAGTTGCACCGTCGTCGCGTTCCCGTTCGCCGTCAGGACCTCGGCCGGGAGCCGGCGGCCGAGGGCGTCCGTCGCCTCGACCCACGGGTCGAGCGCCGCCCCGGCGTGGCCCCAGACGGTCGCGAGCAGGTTGACCGGCTCGGCGTCCGTCGCCGGCGGCACGGTAACCCGGTACACGTCCACGTCCTGACCCGACCCGAACCCGCCGCGGGCGACGTACTCCGTCCGCGGGGCGACCGTCGCCGTCGAGCTGAGCAGCGTCGTCGCCGTCGCGAGCGTGTCGTTCAGTCCGGTCTCTTCCAACACGTCGGACACGAGGCCGGTCAGGTCCGACACCAGCGAGTGCTGGGTCACGGACAGGCCGTAGGCCCCGACCGCGAAGGGGTCCGGGGCGGCCGCGGACACGCGGACGTAGTACGTCGCCAGCCGGCGGACGGACCCGAGCGAGACGGTGATGTCGTTGCTCGCCGGGTCGGTCGCGACCAGCGCGGCGACCGGGGTTCCGCCCGCGTCCAGGACTTCGACCTTCGCCGTCAGCAGGCTCAGGCCGGCGGCCGTAAGGTTGACCGTGACGCCGCGGGTGAGGAGGCCGGTCGTGACCCGGTACACGTCCGCGTCGCCGGCCGTGGTGAGGTCGGCCTGAAGGGGGCCGGTGTAAGGGGTGGCCGTTCCCGGCGTGTCGTTCTCGGTACGGCCCTCGAACCGGTCCGCCGCCCGCGGGCCGTAGAGCGCCTGGACGGCGGCCACGTCCGCGGCGGACAGCCCGGCCCGCGGCCCGCGGTAGAACTCGAACATGGCCGACGCCGGGTCCGGGCTGTTGCCGACGCCGAGGGCGTGCCCGGCCTCTTGCAAGAGCGCCGTGTACAGGTCCGGCCCGCCGGGGAAGGCGGCGGTGTTGATGACCACGTCCCCGGAGTACGGGTCGAGCGGGGCGTAGGGGGCGGTGACGGCGAGCACGTCCGACGGGAGCGGGACGCCTCCGACGCGAACGTCCCCGAACCGCGGGTCGCCCTGGGTCGCGCCGCCGACGCCGAACGCCGACCCGTCGTCCGCCGTGAGGCCGACGTTCACGTTCGCGGCAACGGCCCACGCCTGGAACGCGCGGAGCGCGTCCCGCCGGGCGTCGGGACCGAGCGCGGACAGCGAGCTACTTCCGCCGCCGACGGCCGTGCCGTCCGGGGCGAAGCTGAGGGTGAGCCGTTCGGCGTCCGGCCACGGGATGCCGAACGTCGCCGGGAGGTCGCGGGGTTCGAGGGACTCGACGCGGAGGCGGACGAACGGCCGCATGGAGGGAAACCCCACGGGTGTGAAGGATGACGAGAAGGTTGTGGGGTAACGAATTAATGGGCCAGGATTCCGGCTAGGCAAGCGAAATGTCTCGGTTGTCGTCCGTCGGGATTAAGATGCGGCGCTTGTTTTGTGCCATCGGTCGGAGCGAGCAAACAACGGCCCCTGTGGCGATCCGAGCGATCGACCGATGCCGGCCGTCATTGCCCCAGCCGGTCGATCGCCCGCGCGGCCGCGGTCACCTGATCGAACCGCGGGTCGCGGCGGACCGGGTCGAGGTCCGGGTCCGATTCCAGCAACGCCCGGTCCGCGAACCCGGCCTTGACGGCCAGCGCGAGGTGGACGAACGCCTTGTCCTTCGCCGGCCCCGCCGGATCGGCCTTCGCCAACTGCGCGAACACCCCGGCGACCTGGAAGTGGCGGTACGCCGACCCGTCGAGCATGAGGGCGGCCGCGGCGTCCCGCCCGGCCTCGGCCGCGCGGCCGAGACGGGCGTGGTACACGCCGCGGGACCCGAGCGCGTCCGCGTGGCTCGGGTGGCGGGTCAATAACTCGTCCAGCACCGGGATCGCGTCCGCCTCTCGCCGGAGGTGGTCGGCGAGGACGACCGCCTTGTTCACCAGCGCGTCCCGCAACGTCGGGTTGAGCGCCAGCGCGGCGTCGAAGTCCGCGAGCGCCTCGTGCGGTTGCTTCGCGGCCAGCCGCCACGCCCCGCGGGCGGTCCAGCTCAGGGCGTCGGTCGGCGTGCGGGCCAGTCCCTCCGCGCGGTCGGCGTCCGCCCCGGCCGCGTCCCCGGCGGCCCGGCGGGCCCGCGACCGCAGGAAGTACAGCCGGGTCGGTGCGGCGGGGTCGGCGAGCGCGGCCGTGTAGTCGGCGGCCGCGTCGGCCGGCCGCCGCAGGCCGTCGCGGGCCGTCCCGCGGTTCAACAGGGCCGGCCCCCAGCCCGGCTTGAGGTCGAGGGCGCGGGTGAGGTCGGCCTCGGCCTCGGCGAACCGCCGGAGGCGGACGAGCGCCACCCCGCGGTTCGCGTGCGGGAACGGCGACTCCGGCCGCAGGGCGGCGGCGACGGCGAACGCGGTGACGGCCTCCGCCGGCTGGTTCAGGGCGTCGTGGCACATGCCGCGGGCGAACCACGCGAGGAACCGGGTCGGGTCGCGGTCGCAGGCGCGGGCGAGCAGCGGCAGCGCCTCGGCCGGCCGGCCGGCGGCCGCGAGGTCGAGGCCGTCGAAGTAAAGGTCGGCCGGCCGCGCCGTCGCCGGGTCCGGTGCGGCGAACCGGGGCACCGGCCGGCCGCCGAGCCGCGCCTCAAATTCGGCCCGGTGGCGGGCGACGACGGCCGGCCGGTCGGCGTCGGCGAACAGCCGCCCGGCCAGCCGGTTCCAGGCGAGGGCGGTCGGGAGGCCGTCCGGCGTGCCCGCCGTGGCCCGCGCCATGAGGATCGATGCGTTCGCGAAGCGGGCCTTCAACTCCGCCCGGCGGTCCGGGGCGAGCAGGGCGACCGCCGGCCGCGATTCCCACCCCGCGTCCTGGGCGACCCCGTACCCGGCCAGGACGCCCTGCGCCAGGTCCAGCCCGTGCCCGCGGAGGGCCGCGTCCGTGTGCGAGCCGAGCATCGCCTCGGCCGCCTTCAGGTCGGCCACGGCCGCGGCCCACCGGCCGTCGGCCTCGGCCCGCTGGAGTTGCCCGGTGCGGGCGACGAGGTCGGCCTGCCGGGCGGCGACGACGACGGCCGGCACGACGACGGCGGCCAGCGCCAGGGCGGCGGCCGCCAGGCCGGGGTTCCGCCGCCGCCACTTCGCCACCCGCTCGACGGCCGACGCGTTCCGGGCGAACTTTAACGGCCGGGCCGCGAGCTGCCGGGTCGCGTCCTCCCGGATGTCGGCGGCACAGGCGTACCGGTCGGCCGGGTCGGGGGCGAGCAGCTTGAGCGCGATCGCGTCCACGGCCGGCGGGACGCTCGGGTTGAACCGGCTCGGCGGCGGCGGCGGTTCGGCGTGTTGGGCGATCCGCGCGGGGAGCGCGTCCGCGGCCCCGACCGCCTCCGGCAGCGGGTACGGCTGCCGGCCGGTCAGGAGTTCGTACAGGATGACGCCGAGCGAGTAGAGGTCGCCCCGCTCGTCCACCGCGACGGCCGGGTCCAGGAACGCCCGGAGGTGCTCCGGGGCCATGTACGCCAGCGTCCCGCCGAGCATCCCGTCCGCCCCGCGGGCCGACTCGCACGACACGTTGAAGTCGAGCAGCATCGGCACGCCGTCCGACGTGACCAGGACGTTGCCGGGCTTCAGGTCGCGGTGCAGGATGTGCCGGGCGTGGGCGTGCCCCAGCCCGGCGGCGAGCTGGCCGACGAACCACACGCACCCCTCGACGAACGACAGCTTCGCGAGCGCCGCGACCGCGTCCGCCAGCGCCGGGGCGTCGGCCGGGGCGGCGGCCGCCACCGGGGCGAGCAACACCCCGCCGTTGGCCCGCTGGTCCTTCGGCGTGCCGTCGAGGGTCGCGAGGATTTGCGCCAGCGTCACCTCGCCCAGGTACGGCATGCACAGCGCCTGGAGCGGCCCGGCGTTGTGGACGGAATAGACCGGAACGACGTTCGTGTGCTGGAGCCGCGCGAGGTTCTGCGGCTCGTCCGTCTGGGCGGTCGTCACCTTGAGGACGACCAGCCGGTGGGCGAGCGACTCCTGGCGGGCGAGGAAAACGTGGGCGAACGACCCGCGGCCGATCTCTTTGACTAGCTCGAAGTGGAGGAACCAGTCGCCCGGCTCGGGGAACGGCACGCCGGGCAGCCCGGCCGACGCCTGCGGGGTGACGGCCACCGGCAGCGGCTCGCCCCGCGGCGTGGGGTGGGGGTCCGGCCGCCGCGGGCGGACGAGGTGGGTGGCGTCCAACTTGGACGGCGGAATCGGCGGGTCACCGCCCGGCATGCTACGGCTCGCGTGAAGGTGTGGCCGGGCGAGGGGGCGGCTCAGCACCTGCTGATTCCGACATCCTAGAACACCCCCGGCCGGATGCAACCGACCGGCCGAACCGCCGCTAAAATCAGCCGCATGAGCCGCGACCCGCTGCCCGTCGATGCCGTTTTGCCCGAACTACTCGCCCGGCTGGGGGATCGCGGCGCGGCCGTCCTCCGCGCGCCGACCGGGGCCGGGAAGACGACCCGCGTGCCGCCCGCGCTGATGGCGACCGTGCCCGGCACCGTGCTGGTCCTCGAACCGCGGCGGGTCGCCGCCCGCGCCGCGGCCCGGCGGATGGCGGTCGAACACGGCTCGCCGCTCGGCGAGGTGTTCGGCTACCACGTCCGGTTCGACCGCGCCGCCGGGCCGCGGACGCGGGTGCTGGCCGTCACCCCCGGCGTCCTGCTACGGATGCTCCACGACGACCCGTTCCTGGAGGCGGCGTCGGCCGTCGTGTTCGACGAGTTCCACGAGCGGGGGCTGGAGGCCGACCTCGCCCTCGGCATGGTCCGGCTGGTCCGGCAGGCGCGGCCGGAGCTGCGGGCCGTCGTCATGTCCGCGACGCTCGACGCCGGGCCGGTGAGCGAGTACCTCGGCGGCTGCCCGGTCGTTACGAGCGAGGGGCGGACGTTCCCGGTCGAGGTCCGCTACCGGCCGAAGCGGGCCGAGACGCCGTGGCCGGACGCGGCCGCGAGCGCCGTGCGGGACGCCCTGCGGGCGGCGGACGGCGACGTGCTCGTGTTCCTCCCCGGCCTCGGCGAGATCCGCCGCACGGCCGACGCGCTGGCGGACCTCGAACCGGCGGTCGCGGTGCTCCCGCTGCACGGCGAGCTGCCGCCGGACCAGCAGGACCGCGCGCTGCAGCGGCTCGACCGGCGGAAGGTGGTCCTCGCCACGAACGTCGCGGAAACGTCCGTCACCGTCGATGGCGTGGCCGTCGTCATCGACACCGGGCAGGCCCGGCAACTGGAGTTCGACACGGCCGTCGGCATGGACCGGCTGCGGCTCGTGCCGATCTCGAAGGCGTCCGCGGACCAGCGGGGCGGCCGCGCGGGCCGGACCCGGCCCGGCGTCTGCGTCCGCCTGTGGGACGAGATCGGGCAGAAGGCGCGGCCGGAACAGACGGAGCCGGAAATCCGCCGCGTGGACCTGGCGTCGGCGGTGCTGCACCTGTTCGCGCACGGCGAAGACCCGGCCGCATTCCCGTGGCTCGAACCGCCGCGAGCGGAAGCGGTGCGGCAGGCCGTCGGGTTGCTCGAACGGCTGGATGCGGTGAGCGGGAACAAGCTGACGGCCCTCGGTGAGGAACTGGCGGGGCTTCCGGTCCACCCGCGGCTGGGGCGGCTGCTCGTGGAAGGGAAGCGGCTCGGCGTGCCGGGCCGGGCGGCGCTGGCGGCGGCCGTGCTCGGCGACCGCGACCCGTTCCAGCGGCCGTTCGACGGACCGCCGCACTTGGCCCCGCCGGCGGCCGCGACCGAGTCGGACCTCCTGGACCGGGTGGAGGCGCTCGAGCAGTTCGCCGCGACCGGCCGGCTCGACTTCCCGGTCGGCCGGCTGTCCCGCGGGTCGGCCCGATTTGTTCTCGAAGCGCGGGACCAACTGTTTCGGCTGGTGAACCGGGGGACGAAGGGGCGGAGCGACCTTCCGGCGGACGCCGACGAGGCGCTGTTGCGGGCCGTGTTCGCAGCGTTCCCGGACCGGCTGGCGCGGCGGCGGGAGCGGACCGACCGCCGGGCGCGGATGGTCGGCGGCCGCGGCGTGCGGCTGGCCCACCAGAGCGGCGTGAACGAGCCGGACCTGTTCGCCTGCGTGGACGTGGACGCCGGCGGGACCGATTCGCTCGTCCGGCTGGCGTCCGGCGTCCGCCGCGAGTGGCTGCCGGCCGACCGGCTGACCGTCCGGCACGAGGTCGAGTTCGACGAAAGTTCGGAGCGGGTCGTCGCGCGGAAGCGGACGCGATTCGAGGACCTGGTCATCGACGACACGGCCGGTCACGTCGCCGACGAGGGCGAGGCCGCCCGCGTGCTGGCGGCCGCGGCGGCGGCCCGGTTCGACCGCGTCGCCCCGGCCGCGGACTCGGAGGCGGGGCGGTTCCTTCTTCGCTTGCGATGCTTGAACGCATGGATGCCGGCGCTCGACCTGCCGCGGTTCGACGACGACGAGTTGAAGGCGATGTTGCCGGACCTGTGCCGCGGGCGGCGGTCGCTCCCCGACCTCCGGGCCGGGCCGTGGCTCGACCTCGTCCGCGGCCGGCTGACGTACCAGCAGCAACAACTGATCGACCGCGAGGCCCCGGACCGCCTCCGCGTGCCGAGCGGCCGGGACGTACCACTCGAATACGCGGAGGGCCGCCCACCGGTGCTGGCGGTGCGGATTCAGGAGTTGTTCGGCCTCGCGGAGACGCCCCGCATAGCCGGCGGGCGGGTGAAGGTGCTGCTGCACCTGCTCGCGCCGAACGACCGGCCGCAACAGGTGACGGACGACCTGGCGAGCTTCTGGGCGACCGGCTACCGCGTCGCCCGCAAGGACCTCCGCGGCCGCTACCCGAAGCACGACTGGCCGGACGACCCGACGACGGCGACGGCGAGCCGCGGCCCGAAGCGGCGGGTGTGAGCCTACCCGTCCGGGCGGAGGTGCTTCTGGATGACGAGGCCGAGGGCCAGCAACTTCGCCCGCAGCGTGGTCCGCGAGATGCCGAGGAGCTGGCTGGCCATCACTTGGTTCCCGCCCGTGTGTTGCAGGACCGTTTCCAGCACCGCCCGGTCCGTGACCTGCGTGACCTGGGCGTAGATGTCCTCCTCGCCGCGGGCGAGCAAGTCCTTGACCAACTCCTCCACCGTCCCCGCCCCGGACGGCGGCGCGGGCGGCTGGTTCCCCTGGATTGTGTGGGGCAGGCAGTCGGGCGTCACGACCTCGCCGACCGCCTGCACGACCGCGAACCGCACGGCGCTTTGCAGCTCGCGGACGTTCCCCGGCCATCCGTGCGCCTCCAGGAGCCGCGTCGCCTCCGGGGAGAATGCGCGGACGGCCTTGCCGAACTTCTGGTTGGCCCGCCGCAGGAAGTGGTCGGTCAGCGGGGCGAGGTCGTCCTTGCGGTCCCGCAGCGGCGGCAGGTGGATGGTGAACCCGTTCAACCGGTACAGCAGGTCGCTGCGGAACGTGCCGGCCGCGGCCATCGCGTCCAGGTCGCGGTTCGTGGCGGCGATCGTCCGCACGTCCACCGCGATCGTCTGCGACGACCCGACCCGCTCGAACTTCTGCTCCTGCAAGAGGCGGAGCATCTTCGCCTGCGTCGCCGGGGCCATGTCGCCGACCTCGTCCAGGAAGATCGTCCCGCCGTCGGCCTGCTCGAACTTCCCGACCCGCTGCCGGTCCGCGCCGGTGAACGCCCCCTTCTCGTGGCCGAACAGCTCGCTCTCTAGCAGCGTGTCCGGGATGGCGGCGCAGTTGATCGCCACGAACGGCCGGTCCGCCCGCCGGCTGTGCTGGAAGATGGCGCGGGCGACGAGTTCCTTCCCGGTCCCGCTCTCGCCGGTGATGAGCACGTTCACGTCGGCGGCCGTCACCCGGCCGATGGCCTTGAAAACCTCTTGCATCGCGGCCGACCGGCCGACGATCCGGTCGCCGGCCGCGTCCGGCTCGGCGTCGTCCAGGACGGCCGGCACGGCCTGCATCCGCCGGAGGTCGAGCGCCCGCGCGACGACGGCCTGCAGCTGGTGCAGGTCCACCGGCTTCAGCAGGTAGTCGAACGCCCCGCGCTTCATCGCCTCGATGGCCGTTTCCGTCGTCCCGTGGGCGGTGATGATGACGACCGGCAGCCGTGGGTCGATGGTCCGGACCGTGTCGAACACGTCCAGCCCGGACTGGTCCGGCAGTTTCACGTCCAGGATCATCACGTCCGGGGCGGCGTCCCGGACGCGGCGGAGGGCGTCCTTGCCGGTCCGGGCCGTGACGACCTCCCGGTCCTCGGCCGCGAGGCCGAGGTCGAGTGTGTAGAGCACGTTCGGCTCGTCATCGACCAGCAGCAACTTCGGCATCGTGGCCTCGCGGGACGGCTCGCGGCGGGCGGGGGATGACGGCCGACCGGCCGGTGCGGGCGAGCGGCAGCCGGACGACGAACGCCGCCCCGCCGGCCGCCCGGTTGGCCGCCTCGATCTCGCCGCCGTGGGCGTCCGCGATGCGGCGGCAGATCGACAGGCCGAGGCCCAGGCCGGTGTCCTTCGTGCTGACGAACGGCTCGAAAACCCGGTCGCGGACCTCGGCGGCGAGGCCGGGGCCGTCGTCCGCCACGGTGATTTCCAGGGCGTCCCCGGCCCGGACCTCGACCCGCACCGCGCCGCCGTCCGGTTGGGCCTCCAGGGCGTTGAACAGCAGGTTGTACAGGATTTGTTGCAGTTGGTTCGGGTCCACGTCCGCGACGACCGGGCTGAACACGTCCACGACGACGGCCACGCCCTGGAGCGTCGCCCGGCTGCGGACGCGGTCGGCCACCTGCTCGACGAGCGGGCCGACGGCGACCGGCTTCTTGTCCGGCCGCGGCGGGCGGGCGAAGTCGAGGAACGAGCCGACGGTCTGTTCCAGCCGGATGATCTCCTCTTCCAGCACCTGCACGTCCTTCGCGCGGATGCGGTCGCCGGTGCGGCCGTCGGCCAGGGCTTGAATCAACAGCTTGATCGCCATGAGCGGGTTGCGGACCTCGTGGGCGATGCCGGCGGCCATCTGCCCGGCCCACGCGAGTTGCTCGGCCCGGAGGGCGTCGCTCTCCGTTTGCTTCAGCCGGGCGAGCACGGCCGTCGCGCTCGTCGCCACGGCGTCCAGCGCGTCCGCGGACCGGCCGGCCCGGTTCGCCGTGTCCTCTGCCGTGCGGGCCGCCTCGTCCAGTTGCCGGGCCGTCGTCCGGAGCCGGACTTCGGTGTTGAGCATCGTCCGCCGGATGGTCGAAGAGAGAACCCAGCCGCCGAGTAGCCCACCGAACCCGCCGAACAGCCCGAGCGCGATCAGCCCGGTCGTGACCAGCGACGCGACCCGCTGGTTCTCCTCGTTCGCCTTGGTCAGCATCCCCTCGTTCAGCCGGAGGTACTCCCGCGTCGGCTCGATGACTTCCTCGGTGAGCAACGAGTCGATCAGGGCGAGCGTCTTGGTGTAGTCGGCCCGCGCCGCCTGCCCCTGGGTCATCCGCTGGTACTCGGTGAAGAACTCCTGGAGGCCGGCCCGCGTCTTCTGCATCAGAGATCGCTCCGCCGGCGTGGTCGCCAGCCGCTCGGCGTTCTCCAGGGCGGCCATCGTCCGCTCTTGCAGCCGCGGGATCGGTTCGAGCATCTTCGAGTCGCCGGTAATCAAGTACCGGACGCCCTGGCTGCGGAGGTCGCGGACGGACAGCTCCAGGTTCTGCGCCGCCCTCATGCTCGTGACGTTCTCGGTCAACATGCCGGCGACGGACGCCTGCATGGTGCGGACGTACCAGGCCGTGCCGCCGGCCATGAGCAGCAACAGGATGCTGACGGCCGCCACGGGCAGGGCCACGCCGGTCCAGATGCGAGGGGCCATGAGTTTACCCGTCTCCTGTGCAGATTCTGGACAGTTCGGCCAGATTCCGATCCCACGGGCCGCGGTATCTCGTTCGTCTAGCTCGGCCATGAGGTCCCGTTTTCTGGTTCAACGAGTGGGGGCGGGCGAAGTTCCGTTCGTTCGATGGGAACATCCTAACTCTACACGTATTCCAGCGGTTAACTTGCAGGACGTTTTCCGATCCGCCCCGGCCGCGGCCGCCGTTCGCCCGGCCGATCCCGACCCCACGTTGCCCTCTGGTACACGGCTTGCGTTGGAGGGGGCAACTGTCGTGCCCGTGCCGTCCGACGACGACGCGGAAGACACATTACTCCCTCGATTGACCCAATTTCCCCCGGAGGCCCCGTGGGCTGGACCAAAGAACGACTGGAAGACGTGGCCCGGACCCGGTTCGGCGGCGCGAAGCTCATCGTGGTCGCCAACCGGGAGCCGTACATCCACCAGTACCGGGACGGGGCGATCGAGGTCATGCGGCCGGCGGGCGGGCTGACGACGGCCCTGGACCCGGTGATGCAAGCCTGCGGGGGCGTGTGGGTGGGGCACGGGTCGGGTAACGCCGACCAGTTGACGGCCGACGACCGGGGACGCCTCTCCGTCCCCCCGGACGACCCCACCTACACCCTCCGCCGCGTCTGGCTGACGGCCGAGCAGGAGGCCGGGTACTACTACGGGTTCGCGAACAGCACGCTCTGGCCGCTCTGCCACCAGGTGTACCAGCGGCCGACGTTCGACCCGACCCACTGGGCGGTTTACCGCGAGGTGAACCAGCTCTTCGCCGAGGCCGTCCTTGAGGAAGCGCAAGGCGGCCCGGCGGTGGTCTTCGTGCAGGACTACCACTTCGCCCTGCTCCCGCGGCTGTTGAAGGCGGCCCGGCCGGACCTGGCGGTCGCGCAGTTCTGGCACATCCCGTGGCCGAACTCCGAGACGTTCCGCCTCTGCCCGTGGGCCGGCGAGTTGCTCGACGGGATGCTCGGTAACGACCTGCTCGGGTTCCACACCCAGTACGACTGCAACAACTTCCTGGAGACGGTGGACCGGACGCTCGAGTCCCGCATCTGCCGGGAGCGGTTCAGCGTCGGCCGCGGCGGCCGCGACACGCGGGTCCGGCCGTTCCCGATCAGCGTCGATCCGGACCTCGCCGCCGAATACGCCGGGGACGACTGGGACGACCGGGTCGCGGCCGTGCGGCGCAAGTACGGCCTCGGCGGCCGGCCGCTGATCGTCGGCGTGGACCGCGTCGATTACACGAAGGGCATCCCCGAACGCCTCCGGGCCGTGGACCGGTTGCTCCAGCGGCAGCCGGAGCTGGTCGGGCGGTTCCACATGGTCCAACTCGGCGCGCCGAGCCGGACGACGCTCCCGGCCTACCGCGACTTGACCCGCGAGATCTTTTCCCTCGCGGACGGGATCAACGCCCGGCACGGCACGCCGGACTGGCGGCCGGTCGTGTTCCTCAACGAGCACACCGGGCCGGAGATGATCTACGCCCTGTACCGGGCCGCCGCCGGGTGCGTGGTGAGTTCGCTACACGACGGCATGAACCTGGTGGCGAAGGAGTTCGTCGCCGCACGGGACGACGACCAGGGCGTGCTCGTGCTCTCGCAGTTCACCGGGGCCGCCCGCGACCTGACGGACGCCGTGCTCGTCAACCCGTTCGACGTGGACGGGCTGGCGGCCGGGCTGCACGCCGTCCTGACGATGCCGCCCGAAGAGCAGCAGCGGCGGATGCGGCGGATGCGGGCGCAGGTCCGGGACAACAACATCTACCGGTGGGCCGGGACGCTCCTGAGCGAGGCGTGCAAGCTCGTGGACGAAACCGCGGCCGTCGGGTCGGGGTCCTGGCCGGACCTCGACGACCCGGTCCGGCCGGCGTACCCGGCCTACGGCGCGGCCGCGGCCCCCGTCCTGATGAGCATGACCTGAAGGCCGTCCTTTTGAGGTGGAACGATGTCCGTTTCGTGTTGGGTCAAGCGGGCGGCCGCGGAGCACCGCGCCGGCCGCCCGGTGGCCCTGTTCTTCGACTACGACGGGACGCTGACGCCGATCGTGTCGCACCCGTCGCTCGCCCTCCTGGCCCCCGAGACGCGGGGGCTGCTCGCGGACCTCGCGGCGACGGACCGGGTGTCCGTTGCGGTCGTGAGCAGCCGCGCCCTGGGGTCGTTGAAGGAGCTTGTCGCCGTGCCCGACCTCTGGTACGCCGGGTCCGGCGGGATGCACATGGACTTCGGCGACGAGGAATTGATCGACCCGTCCATCGCCGCGTTCCACGAGGTCGCGGACGCGATCATCGTCGCCACGACGCAGCTGTTCCAGTGGTACCCCGGCGCGTGGTTCGACCGGAAGCCCGGCTGCCTGGCCGTCCACTACCGGGCGCTCACGCCGCTGATGGCCGCGTGCCTGGTGGACGAATTCCGCGACGCCCTGGACGAGTTGCAGATCGACTGCCCGCCGCTACGGGTCCGGGAGGTCACCCGGTCGCTCGAGATCGCGCTGGCCGGGTCGTGGACGAAGGGCACGGCCGTCGAGCGGACGCTCGCCCGCCTGCCCGCCGACGCGTTCGCGGTGTACGCCGGCGACGGGGCGAACGACGCCGAGGCGGTCGCGGCGGCGAACGCCCGCGACGGGCTGTCCGTCGGCATCGGCCCGGAGGCCCCGCCGGCCGCCGGCGTCCGGATCGACACCCAGGCCGAGTTCGTCAAGGACCTCGCGGACCTGGCGGCCGAGATCGCCCCCGGCCGGTCCGCCGGGCCGCCCGCGTGGACGCCGGCGTGTTTGCACGGCGCGTTGGACCCGGACCTCATTCCGACGAGGTGGCCATGAGTCCGTCGAGTCCGTGCGGCATCCTGCTCGTCGATCCGGTCGCCGGCGACCGCCGCCAGTTGAAGCAGGCGCTCGAAACCCGCGGGTGGTCCGTCTGGGACGTGGCCGACGGCGCGGCGGCCCTCCGGGTGTACGCCGACCGCGGGGCCGAGATCGGCGCGGTGGTGGTGGACTTCCAGTTGCCGGGGTTCCAGGGGGCGCGGGTGCTCGCCGAGCTGGGCGACCTCGCCCCGTCGCTGGTCCGGCTGGCGATGACGGCCGAGGTTCCGGGGTACACGACCGCCGCGTTCCGCCAGATCTCCCCCACCCCGCTCCTGACGAAGCCGGTCCGCGTCGGCGAGCTGGACCGCCTGCTCCGCGAGTCGATCGCCCCGTCCGAAGACCGCTTCAACCCCAACCTCGCGTAGCGGCGTTCGCGCGAAATACCCTGGCCGTCGCCGCGGCATCGTCACGTCAATCGGGAACGACGAGTACGATTCTGAGTCGTGGGAAAGAGAGAAGAGAAGTGTCCGCCTCGATGCCCGTCGTCGGAGAGTACACCCGAGAGGATTTGAACCTCTAACCTTCGGCTCCGGAGGCCGACGCTCTATCCAGTTGAGCTACGGGTGCAGCGTCTCATCAATGTATTACTTCGCACCGGCCCCCGACAAGGGCCGCGACGAATCCCGCCGCGCAGAGAGGGCCGGCGGCGAGGGCCGGCGGGTTCGCGCCGCCCCGGCGTCACTGGCTGACGAACGGCAGCCCGGTGTACGTGTCGTCGAAGTTGATGGTGAACACCGCCTGCCGTTGCAGGAACCCGGCCCCGAACACGAACTGCGACACCACCGCCCGGCCGAGCTGCGCCTGGCCGCCGGCCGCCGTGCCGGTAATGAGGAACGCGTTGTTCACCCCGTTCGGGATGACCGCCGCCCCGACCGTCACCCCGCGGGTGTAGTTGTTGAACGTCAACTGGTCGAGGATGTCCCCGGCCCGCGTCCCGACGAAGTTCCCCTGCTGGATGGCCGCCCCGCTGTAGACCGTGAAGTTCCCGGTCACCCCCGGCCCGGTCCCGACGCCCACGTCCGCGAACCCGTCCCGGTTGAAGTCACCGGCCGTCACGAACAGCCCGCTCCGGGTGTTCGGGTCGCGGGCGAAGAAGTCCGCCCGCACCTCGTTCAGGTTGAAGCTCGTGTACAGCAGCTGCCGGTCGGCGATGGCCGCCCCGTTCAGCACCCGCACCCGCGGCCCGCCGCCCAGCCCCGGCGCGACGACGAGGTCCGAGAACTGCAGCCCGCCGAGCGGCGTCGGGGCGGCCGCCACCGTCACCCCGTTGCGGAACGTGGACTCGAACGCGAAGAAGTTCGCGACCGTGTCGAAGTTCCCGTTGCTCGTGAAGGCCCGGCCCTGGGCCGAGACCTGTGCCCCGTCCAGGATGCGGACCCGCGGCCCGCCGCCCGGCCCCGCGCCGATGACGAGTTCGGCGTTCGTCGAGCCGATGAAGTTCCCGGTCGCCACGAACGTGCCGCCCCGCTGCGTGTCCTCGAACGCGAAGAAGTCGGCGATCACGAGGGCGTCCGAGATTTGCGCCGAGCCGTTGAGCGGCGCGCGGGGGAAGTTGACCGTCGGCGTCAGCGACCGGCCGTCGATGACCCGCACCCGCGGGCCGCCGCCGACCCCGGCCCCGACGATCAGGTCCGCCACGTTGTCCCCGTTCACGTCCCCGACGGCCGTGTTCACCCCGCCGGTGAACGTGTTCTCGAACGCCAGGAAGTCGGCCAGCCGCGCCCCGGTCGAGACGTTGAACACCTGCACCCGCGGCGGCAGCCCGGCCCCGGCGTTGACGGTGAAGATCGGCGCGGCGGACGGCACGTCCCGCCCCTCGAGTTGTTCCGCCGTGAGGCGCACCTTCGACACATCGCTCATGCTCTGCTCCTGGTCCGGGCGCGGGAAGGCAGTTTGGGGAACGGGTATACCGACGGGCGAAAATCGGGCAAGGCGAATCGCGACCGGCCCCGCCCCTTACCATACTGTGAGGGACCGCCCGCGGGATGGAAAATGAGAACGCATTCATTTCCTGAAACTCGGCCCTCGGGCCGGGTGTATGTCTGGTACGTCCGCCACCCGCGCCGAACCATGTCACCCGGCGGACCGGCTCGCAACAACCCGGTGCGATGATGCCCAGCCGTCGCGGCGTTCTCCTGATCCTGTCGTTTTGGCTCGTCACCCTCGGGTACGTCGGCTACCGCGACGTGTGGCCGCGGCTGTTCGCGGACAAGGCCCCGGCCGTGTGGATCGACCTGTCGGACGAGGCGACGCAAACCGTCCCCGTGCGGTGGGCGTTCTACCTGAACGACGACCGGGTCGGGACCGTCACCACGCAGATGAGCTACGAGGCCGGGACGGACGCGTTCACGTTCGCGACGAAGTACCGCGGCGACCTGAAGCGGGACGTGTTCGGGTACTCGGTCAAGGTCCCCGAGTTCGACATGACCACGACCGTCAACCGCGCCGGCGAGCTGCGGGCGCAGAAGATGGTCGCGGCCTTCCAAGTGAAGGCGCTCGGCCTGTCGCTCGGCGGCAAGGGTGCTACGGACGCCGTCGTCCGGGACGGCCAACTCGTGGGCAACTGCCGCCTGGATTCGGACACGTTCGGCACGTTCGAGGCCCCGTTTGAACCCGCCCCCGTCCCGGAGGGGCAGGTCCTCAACCCGCTCCAGCCGGTGAACCGGCTCCGCGGCGTGCGGCCGGGCATGCGGTGGGTGATCTACGAGGTGAACCCGTTGGCCGAGGCCGTGAACGGCATCCGCGAGACGGTCGGGAAGAAGTTCGGCACGGCGCTCCTGAACGGCAAGCCGCCGGCCCGCACCTCGCTGGTCGCGACGGTGGCCGACGCCCCGGAGGTGTTGAAGCTGAGCCGCGGCGAGCACGAGTGTTGGGTGATCGACATCCGCGGCGACACGGGTTCCACGACGGTCTGGGTCCGCGTCCGCGACGGACACGTGATGCAGCAGCGGGCGAAGCTCGAAGACGACACGATGCGGCTGGAACGCGAAGACTAACGGTTAGCGGGCGACCCAACGGGTCGCCCGCGAGGAGTGACCATGATCGAAATGCGCAACGTCTCGAAGCGCTACGGGCAGAAGGTAGCGGTCGAGGACTTGAATTTGAACGTGCCCGACGGCGAGTTGTTCGCGTTCCTCGGCCCGAACGGGGCGGGGAAGACGACGACGATCAAGATGCTCTGCGGCTTGTTGTTCCCGACGACCGGCACGGTGAAGGTCGGCGGGTTCGACGTGACCACGCAGGGCGACGAGGCCCGCAAGCTGGTGAGCTACGTCCCGGACCAGCCGTTCCTGTACGAGAAGCTGACCGGCCGCGAGTTCCTGCAGTTCACGGCCGACCTGTACGCGATGGACCCGGACCACGCGAAGGCCCGGATGCAGTACGTGCAGGACCAGTTCCGGTTGTACGAGTTCATCGACACGCTGACGGAGCGATACTCCCACGGGATGCGGCAGCGGACCGTCTTCGCCGCGGCCCTGTTGCACGAACCGAAGCTGCTGATCGCGGACGAGCCGACGGTCGGGCTGGACCCGAAGAGCATCCGCGAGCTGAAGGTGCTGCTGCGGCAGTTGGCGAAGGGCGGGACGACGGTGTTCCTCTCGACGCACACGCTGGACATCGCGCAGGAGCTGGCCGACCGCGTGGGGGTGATTCACAACGGCCGGCTGATCGCGTGCGACACGGTGGACGGCCTCCGGAAGAAGGCGAACTCCGACGGCACGCTGGAGGACGTGTTCATGAAGATCACGGACGAGGCGGCGGAGCAGCAAGAAGAAGTGGCGGCCGAGGCGGGTGTGTGAATCCGACTTCCGAAGTCAGGCTTCGACTTCGGAAGTCCGAACGGCAAAGACCTCGTGCCGAGGACGTGGTTGCGACATCGACTTCCGAAGTCGAAGCCGGACTTCGGAAGTCGGGGTGTAACGAGCGCTGAGAACAAACCATGCCCGCGACCCTCGACCAAGCCGCCGTCTTCCGCCGCCTGCGGGGCACGCTGTTCCGCAACGGCCTCCGCGTCCTGCTGGACACCGGCCGCGTCCGGCTCGTTACGATGGTCGCCACCAGCGTCGTCGTCGCGCTCTTCGTCTTCGGCCTCAGCGCGTTCGGGTTCCTCGAACTGTTCAACTCGAAAATCCCGATGAAGGGCCTGATCGTCGGCGGGCTGTTCGACCTGATGTTCTTCACCCTCGGCGTCATGCTCCTGTTCTCGACCGGGATCATCCTGTACGCCAGCCTGTTCACGTCGCCGGAGACGCGGTTCCTGCTCACGACGCCGGCGCGGGCCGACCGCATCTTCGCGGCGAAATTCCAGGACGCGGTCGCGTTCTCGTCGTGGGGGTTCGTCGTCCTCGGCCTGCCGATCCTCGTCGCCTACGGCCTGACGGCCGGCGTGCCGGTCTGGTTCTACCCGCTGTTGCCGCTGTTCCTGCTCGGCTACGTCCTGCTACCCGGCGCGGTGTCGGCGCTCGTCTGTCTCGTATTCATGCGATACCTGCCGCGGAACCGGAAGCAGGTGCTGATGGTCGTCGGAACCTTCCTGGTGTTCGCGTTCGGCGTCTGGCTGTACCGAACGAGTGCCGCGTCGCGGGCGGCGTTGACGGCCAATAACCGGGACGCGCTGGAAACGTTCGTCGGGCAGTTCAGCCTCGCCCGCAACCCGGTCACGCCGAGCCACTGGATGACGAGCGGCCTCCTCGCCGCCGCCCGCGGCGAGAACGCCCGCGAGGTTCTCGTCCCGCTCGCGCTCATCTGGAGCAACGGCCTTGTCGCGTTCCTGCTGGCCGCGTTCGCGGCGAAGCGGGTCTACCGTACCGCCTACGACCGCGCCGCCGGGGGCGGGGACCGCAAGAAGGTTTACCGCGGCAACGCGCTCGACCGCGTGATGGAATTGCTCGTCGGCTACCTCGACCGGCCGACGCGCATCCTCGTCGTGAAGGACTTCCGCACGTTCCGCCGCGACCCGTCGCAGTGGGGCATCCTCGTGCTGTTCGCCGGCCTCATGCTGCTCGGCGTCCGCAACTTCCGCCAGTTCAACCAGGCCGACCTCGAAGGGATCGACAAGTACATCATCGGCCTCGTCAACCTCGCCGGCGTGTCGGTGCTGCTGTGCGCCGGCCTCAGCCGGTTCATCTTCCCACTGATCTCCCTCGAAGGCCGGAAGTTCTGGATCCTCGGCCTCATGCCGATCAGCCGCCGGCAGATTCTCGTCGGCAAGTTCGCGTTCGCCGCGACCGGGGCGACGCTCATCGGCCTGACGCTCGTGGTCGGCAGCGAGGTGCTGCTCGGCCTGCCGCCGGCGGTCGTGGCGATCCACGCCGTCACGGTGCTGGCCGTCGCGGTCGGCCTCAGCGGCTTGAACGTCGGCCTCGGGGCGTACATGCCGAACTTCCGCGAGACCGACCCGTCGAAGATCGTCGTCGGGTTCAGCGGCACGGTGAACATGGTGACCGGCCTCTTGTTCGTCGTCGTCACGATCACGCTCATGGCCGTGCCGCTGCACGCGGCCGCGGTGCTGCGGCACTTGAACAAGTTACACGTCGGTGACTTCCCGTGGTGGGCCTACGCCGGCCTTCCATTCGGGGTGATTCTGGGCGTCGTCGCCACCTTGCTGCCCCTCCGCGCCGGCACGCGGGCGATTGAACGGGTGGAGTTCTGACCAACGGCGCGGTATCCTGGGCGTTGGAAAATCGAACCCGCGCCTCGGAGGGCTTCCGCCATGTCGGCCCGTCGTCTGGTGTCTTGGGGGTTGTTCGCCGTCCTGCTGTGTGCCGTGGCCGTCGCGCCGTTCCGCGGCGTCGCCGCCCCGCTCCCGCCGGGGGAGAAATCGGCCGCGACCGGCCCGGAGATCGAGGTCCAGTTCATTGACGGCAGCCGGATGAAGGTGAAGCTGCTCGACGAGAAGCTGGAACTCGTCACGAAGCACGGCACGCTCCAGATCGCAACCGCCGACGTGCGGCAGGTCGAGTTCGCGACCCGCATCCCGCAGGCGGACGCGGACAAGATTCGCGTCGCCGTGCTGGCCCTCGGCAGCCCGGAGCACAAGGTCCGCGTCCAGGCGGCGAACGACCTGAAGGCCATCGGCCCCCGCTCCTTCGCGGCGCTGTTGAAGGCGACGAAGAACGACGACCCCGAAATCGCGCAGCGGGCGGACGACCTGGTCGAGTTCCTGAAGGCGAAGTATTCGGACGTGCAGCTCGAAGTCCGCGAGCAGGACGTGGTCCACACGGACGACTCGAAGATCGCCGGGCAGTTGAGCGCCGCGCAGCTGCGGATCGGCACGTTCCAGTTCGGCGAGTTGCGGATGAAGGTGGCCGACGCGCGGTCGCTCGGCGACGGCCCGAACGAGGACGACCTGGTCGCGGCGAACGCGCAGCCGGCCCCGACGAACATGTCCGCGTTCGCCGGGCAGTTCGGCAAGACGCACCTGTTCACGGTCGTGGGGGCGCAGCCGAACACCGGCACGGTCTACGGCACGGACCAGTACACGCTCGACTCGTACCTGGGGCTGGCGGCCGTCCACGCGGGCGTGGTGAAGCCCGGCCAGACGGCGGTGGTGAAGGTAAAGGTGATCCAGTCGCCGCAGGGGTTCACGAGTTCGACCCGCAACGGCGTGTTCTCGAACCAGTACGGGTTCTACCAGCCCGGCGCATACGAGTTCGTGAAGAAGAAGCCGAAGTAGCGGCGGTTAGCGGGCGACCCGATGGGTCGCCCGCTAACCGAGTTTCCGGTTACACATGACGACCAGACACGTTACCGCCACCTGCACGAGGCACATCGCGGCGACTCCGGCCTCCGTGCCGTAGTGCATCTGGTTGAACAGGTCGAGCATGTACACCGTCAGGTGCGGCGGGACCACCAGCTTACTCGCGCTCACCTCGCCGAGGCTCACCACGCCGACGGCCACGGCCGCGAACGCGATGGCGTTGCGGAGCAGCGGCCAGCCGACGTGCCGCCACGGGCCGACGCCGTCGAGGGCGGCGGCCTCGTGCAGTTCCTTCGGGATGACACGCACGGCGGGGAAAAGGATCGCGACCGCGACCGGGAAGAAGCGGACCGTGCAGGCCCAGATTCCCGGCAGCGGCGACGGCTGGTCGTACAGGAGCGACCGTAGCGGCGGGAAGTCGGGGGCGAGGCCGAAAGTTCGCAGGACGAATTCTTCCAGCGTGAGCAGCAGCGAAATCAGTTCCTTCAGCCCGAGGCCGACGAGCGGCCCCGGCGTCAGCGCGAGCGGCACGGCGATGGCGACGACGCGGCCGGGGCGGTCGCGGTTGGTCCAGCAGAACCATGCGGCGAACGCGGCGGTGACGACGCCCGCGACGGCGGCGGCCAGCACGCCGGACGCGATCGTGACGCCGGACAGCCGCACGGTGCGGTCGAGCTGCGTGCCGAGGTTCGCGAAACTCCAGCCGGCGGACGTGACGCCCGCCTTCCAGACGAGGGCCGCGAACGGGACGCCGGCGACGAGTAGCACGACCGGCCACGCGAGCAAGCCGAGGCGCGATCGCAGGCGAACTCCGGGGCCGGCGACGGACTCTGGCGGGAAGAAACGGGTCGCCGGCAGCCGTGACAGCCGGACGGCGAGGAAGCTCGCGAGGAGCCAGACCGGTACGGTGACGGCCACGGCCGCGGCGACGCCGGCCGGGAAGCCGACGAGTTGCGTGTACACTTCCTCCGCGAACGTGCGGACCATCATCGCGTCGGTGACGGCGATTTCCGTCGCCGTTTGCGAGGCCACGAACCCCCCGGCCGCCACCGCCGCCACCGCCACGCGGGGCAGCAGCACATACCGCCAGAGGGATTTCGGCCCCCCGGTCATTAGGGCCTCGTCTTCGAGGCCGCGGTCGGTGTGCTTCAGGCCGGCGGCGACGATCCACGCGACCCACGGGATCGCGGCCGTGCCGTGGACCCACGCGGCGGGCAGCAGGCCCTGGTTCCACGGCCGCCACGCGACCGCGCCGGGGTCCAGTGCCAGCGGCGGCAGCCACGAGCCGAGGACGACCTGCCAAGCCACGGCGTACACCGGCAGCGGCACGAACAGTGCGAGCAGGAGCAGGCCGTGAAGCACGCGGCGGCCGGGGACGGCGGCGCGTTCGACCGCCACGCCGAGGAGCGTACCGGCGGGGACGGCGACGAGCATCGACAGCATCGCGAGGGCGACGGTATTGCCGAGCAGCGGCAGGATGCGGTCGAGTTCCCGCCACGCGAGCCACGCCGACGGGCGGCGGATCAGCTCCGCGAACACGCAGGCGAGCGGCGCGAGGTAGACCAGGGCAAAAAGAAAAGCCCAGGGAAGTCCTTCCCTGGGCTTTCGGCTTCCTCGGATGAGGTTACGCATTCTTGTCTTCGAGCATGTCCCAGCCCTTGCGGTACTCGTACTTGATGTACTGGGCCGCGTCCGGGTTGCCCTTGCACTCCAGCGTCGCCGGGTCGAACTCGAACGCCTTGCCGGTCCGGATCGCCACGTTCCCGAGGACGAACGCCCCGGCCAGGTAGCTCGCGTAGTCGAAGTTCGACACCGCGTGCTCCGGCTTGCCGGCCTTGATCGCCTCGACCCACTCGATCTTGTTGTTCTTGTCGAAGTCGCCGCCCTTCCACAGCTTCAGCTTCTCCGGCTCCTTCGTGTTGATGTCCTTGAACGCCCCCTCCGGCCCGAAGAACACCTCCGCCCCGTAGTCGCTCGGCGAGTAGATGTACCCCTTCTCGCCGATGATGATGCTGCCGCTGTTCACGAGCGCCTTCTTGCGGTCCTTGTTCGTGTCGATGGCCAGCGCCTTGTCGATCCACTCCTGCGGCGGCACGAGCTTCTTGCCGTCCTTCCCCTTGCCCTCGTACCAGTGGACGGTGACCGGCGGCAGGTCGCCGCGGGCCGGGAACTCGAAGACGACGTGCGCCGAACTCGGGCAGGTCTCGTCGTTCACGTCCGTGGCCGTGGCGGACACCTTCGTCGGCATCTGGAGCTTGCACGCCATGAACGCCATGTTCGCGGTGTGGCAGGCCATATCGCCGATCGCCCCGGTCCCGAACGTCCACCACCCCCGCCAGTTGAAGTCGTGGTAGCAGCCCCGCTTCGGGTTCTTCGGGTTCACCGGGCCGTGGGCGTAGGGCCGCTCCGGGGCCGGCCCGAGGTACGACTGCCAGTCCAGGTAGTCCGGCACGGCCGTCGGCTCGTACCGCTTCAGCACGGCCGGGGCCTGAGGCCACACCGGGCGGTTCGTCCAGACGTGGACCTCCTTCACCGCGCCGAGCGTGCCGTTCTGCACCAGCTCGACCGCCCGGCGGAGGCCCGGCAGCGTCGTCCCCTGGTTGCCCATCTGGGTGCAGACGCCGTTCGCCTTCGCGACCTTCCGGAGCAGGTCGTTCTCGAACACGGTGCGGGCCAGCGGCTTCTGGACGTAGACGTGCTTCTTCGCCCGCATGGCCATCGCGGCCGGCAGGGCGTGCATGTGGTCCGGCGTGCTGATCGTGAATGCGTCCACCGTCTTCATGAGTTCCGCGTCGTCGAACAGCTTGCGGAAGTCTTGCACGCCCTTCGCCTTTGGCCACTTCTTGAGCTTCGCGCCGAGGTAGTCCTTGTCCACGTCGCACAGGCCGACGACTTCCATCAGGTCGCCGGCGTGGTCGATGTCGCTGGACCCCTTGCCGCCGACGCCGATGCCGGCCACGTGCAGCTTCTCGTTCGCGCCGTAGGCTTTGCTAACGGAGAACGCGGGGCCGGTGAAGAGATACCCGAGGCTGCCGCCGGCGGTCAGTTGCACGAACCGGCGACGGGTGAATCGCGTGGCCATGGAGAGCATTCCTCAGTCGGAAAATGGGGTGCGAGATCGGAGGGCGTCGGCGGGCCGGCCGACGTGGGGACAGTGTAGGCGGACGGCGGAGCGGCCGCAACGGGCAAATAGTAGTAGGCACACTCCGTGTGCCGTCTGCTGTCGGCCGCAGCGACTCGGACGAACTCCCCGCGGCGTGCAGGAAACGGCACACGGAGTGTGCCTACTACTATGGTCGGCCGCGGCGACTCGGGCGAACTCGCCGCGGCCGACAGCAAACGGCACACGGAGTGTGCCTACTACTTTGGCATCTCCAGCGCGATCAGGTCCTTCTCGTCCCGGAGGTACACGACGCCGCCGACGAGGGCCGGGTGCGCCCACGTCACGCCGCACACCTTCGACTTCGCCAGCTCCTTGTACTCCTTCTCCGTCGCCTCCAGCAGCGACAGGGAGCCGTTGTCGTCGAGCATCAAGAGCTTGTCGTCGCCGGTGCGGATCAGGGCGGCGTGGTAGCGGCCGACGTTCGGCCTCTCCCACTTCACCTCGCCGGTCGCGGCCTCCACGCACCGCAGCGTGACCGTCGGGTTCTGTAGCGTGGCCGCCCCGTTCACCATGTACAGGTACTTCCCGACGACGACCGGGGTGGAGAAGTAGCACGTCAGCTTGTCCCTCTTCCACGCCCGCTCCGGCGCGGGCTTGCCGTCCTTCTCGACGAACTTGAGCGCGACCGTGCCCGCCGTCACGGAGCTGCCGATGAGCAGGTCGCCCGCCTTCACCGGGGCCGTCGAACTCTCGTTGAGCAAGTCCTTGAACGGGTAAACCCACTCCTTCTCGCCCTTCGCGGTCAGGCCGACGAGGTTCGCCCCGGTCAGGAACACGAGCTTCCCGTCGCCGTGGACCAGCGGCGTGGAGTAACTCGCCGCGTCGTCGGTCGCCTGCCACTTCACCTTCCCGTCGGCCGCGTCGAACCCGACGATGCCGTGCCCCTTGCCGCCGACCATCACGACGACCGCGTCGCCGACGACCGTGGGCGACGTGGACACGCCGAAGAACAGGTTCTTGACCTTGAACTCCTTCAGCGTGTCCACCTTCCACAGGACCGTGCCGGTCTTCGCGTCCCAGGCGGCGAGGACGCCGGTGCTGCCGAGGGTGAACACCTTCCCGCCGGCGACGGCCGGCGTGCCCCGCGGCCCCTTCCCGAACGGCGGCGTGTACGCCTCCCGATCGTAGCTCTTCTCCCACTTTTGCTCGCCGGTCTTCGCGTCGTAGGCCGCCAGCGCGTCGGCGTTCTTCCCCTTCGGCTGGTAGAAGGCGTACACGACGCCGTCCACAATCACCGGCGAGGCGTGGGCGTCGCCGACCGGTTTCTTCCACAACACCTTCGGCTCGCCGGTCCACGGGGCGACCGTCTCGGCGGTGGCACTGTCCCGGTTCGGCCCGAGGAACTGCGGCCAGTCGGCGGCGGTCGCGGTCGGCAGAATCAGCAACAGGAGGGCGAGGGGAAGCGAACGCATGGTGATCCTCACGCGATGAGGGGCAGCGACACCCGCGACGGCGGCGGGGCGGCGGGCGGGTCCGCTTCATTCAGGAATACGTGCAGCGGGGCGTACCGCCAGCCGGTCCCGAACTCGTCCGCGAGCGATTTCATTTTCGCGAGCGCCGCTTCCGTGAGCGGCTGCTGCTGGTCCTGGAACGCGGGGTCGCAGAAGTAGATGCGGCAGCCGAGCGGCCGGTGGTCGCGGGCGGTGCAGCGGTTGTCGATCTGGAACGGGCAGCCGTCCCGCGTGACCGGCTGGGTGAACGGGAGGTTCGCTTCGAGCAGGATTTCGGCCTCGAAGTGGCTGAGGAACAGGGTGTGGCCGTACTCGGTGAACCGGCAGCACCGGCCGGACGCATCGCACCGCGGGGCCGCGGCCGCGACCGCGGCATCGACCTCGGCGTAGATGCGGTCCAAGTGGTGACGCAGCTCGGGGTGCATGGGCATAGTAGTAGGCACACTCCGTGTGCCGTCTGCTGTCGGTCGCAGCGGCTTCCACGAACTCGCTGATACGCCGAGGAAACGGCACACGGAGTGTGCCTACTACTTTACATCTTCACGACCTTCATCCGCTTCACGATCTCTTCGACGGGGATCAACTCGCCGACGCCGCTGCCGGGGCAGACCGCTTCCGTCCGCTCCCACTGCTCCGGCGATTCGAGGTTGCTCTCCCAGAACGGCCACGTCCGGCACTGCCGCGGACGGACGCGGTAAACCGTGCAGCCGCGCTGCTGATCGTAGAACACGCAATCGCCGTTCGCCTTCTCGCGGAGGGTGACCTTGCCGCGGGCCTTGCGGGTGTGCAGCGCGACGAACTCGTGCAGCGGCTCGCCGCGGAACGCGGCCAGCTTCCGGACCTCGTCCTCCGTCACCCACACGTAGCCGGGGTCGCCGGTGCAGCACTTCCCGCACTGCGTACACGTGAAGCGAAGCCCGTCCCGATACCACGGCTGCTCGGCCGGCTCTGGCATGATGCACCTCTTCCCTCGTTCTACGTTTCTGCACTGCCGGGGACGCGATTATATAGCCGCCGGCTTGCCGGCGGGGTTATGCGACACCCAAAACCCCGCCGGCAAGCCGGCGGCTATATAGTCCCGGCCTACAATCCCCCCATGCTCGACCTCGCGTTCACCGACCCGCGACACCCGGTCCACGTCCTGCACATGGAGATGGCGCTCGAAGAGGCCCGGCTCGCGGAGGCCGAGGACGAGGTCCCCATCGGCGCGGTCATCGTCCACCCGGAGCGGGGCGTCATCGCCCGCGCCCACAACCAGCGGGAGCAGCTGCACGACCCGACCGCCCACGCGGAGATGATCGCCCTCACGCAGGCGGCCGCCGCCCTCGAATCGTGGCGGCTGGAGCGGTGCTTCCTGTACGTCACGCTCGAGCCGTGCCCGATGTGCGCCGGCGGCATCGTCCAGGCCCGGCTGCCGGTCGTCGTGTACGGGACGACCGACCCGAAGGCCGGGGCGTGCCACACCCTCTACCAGATCACCACCGACCCGCGGCTGAACCACCGCTGCACCGTCCTCGGCGGCGTCCTGGCCGAGGCGTGCGCGGCGGTCCTGACCGAGTTCTTCGCCAAGAAGCGGGCGATGGGGAAGAAATGACTCCGCGGCGCGACCGGCACAACCGGCGCAGCCCCCGCCGGTTTCGCCGGCCGGATCGCGGGTTCGTCAAACGCTTCTCACGCCGGCGCGTTAAAATACCGTAATGCCGACGCTGCCCCGGCACGCACCCGGAGTCCGACCCATGCGGTTCCCCCCGACCCTGCTCGCCGCCCTCCTCGTCCTGGCCGCCCGCGGGCCGGCGACCGCCCAAGTCGCGGCCGTCCCGCCGCCGTCCGAGGCGGCGCTCGACGTGTTGAACCTCAAGACCGAGTGGACCACGGCCGTCCCGCTCGCCGGCCGGTTCGACGCGGTGGAGCTGATCCAGGTCGCGGACGGGAACCAGATTTTCGTCCAGACGAAGGGCGGGCTGCTGCTGGCGCTCGACGCGAAGACCGGCAGCCAGCAGTGGCAACTGAAGTTCGACGCGGCCAACGCCCCGGTCTTCCCGGTCGCCGTGAACGACCGGCTGCTCGTCGCCGTCAACCTCGTCAGCATGTACTGCGTCCACCGGTACACCGGGCTGGTCGAGTTCAAGTTCCGGCTGCCGCTCGTGCCGTCGGCCGGGCCGACGATCGACAAGGACACGGCGTACCTGACGCTGAACGGCCAGCGGATGACGGCCTACGCCCTGCCGGACCCGGTGACGATGCCGGAGCGGCGGGCGAACGCGAACGCCGGCGTCGGCAGCCTCGCCGGGGCCGTCGATTTCCGGATCAAGAACCCGGCCGACGTGGTCGCCACCCGGTACCCCGGCACGGTCCGCAAGTCCGCGAACGTCGTCGACCGGTTCGAGGAGAGTAAGGTGACGGTCAGCGCCGACACGCAACTGACCGGCGGCGCGCTGGCGACGCAGCGGGCCCCGTCGCTGTCCGTGCTGCCGTCCGTCCGGCCGCCGTACAACGTGTTCGACGACCGCGGCAAGTACGTCGTCCGGTCCGAGTCGCTCTCGACCGTCCACAGCATGCGGCAGCCGTACTCGCTGACCGACCCGACGGGGGCGGCCATCCAGCGGACGCCGTCGATCGCGTCGATCCCGCCGTCCCTCGCCGCCCTGTACGAGCAGACGAACCTGCTCGCCCGGCCGCTGGAGCCGAAGGCCCGGTGGGTCGTCGGCTCGACCGTCCGGCTGACGCACCCGCCGCTGACGACGAACTTCCGCGTCTGGTTGCTCAGCGACTCCCAGATCGTGCAGGTCTACCTGAAGGAAGACAAGTCGCTCCAGCTGACGGCCCGGATGCCGAACCACCCGGCCGCGGAACCGGGACAGGCGGACGACATCGGTTACATCCCGCTGATCGACGGCAACCTGATGGCGTTCGACCTGACCGGCGGCGGCGGCGGCGTGGCGAAGGTCGTGTGGCGGGCGAACGTCGGCGGGGCGATGAACCGCAAGCCGCTCTTGACGAAGGACGCCGTCTACCAGGGCGGGGACACGTCCGGCGTGGCCCGGATCGACCGCAAGACCGGCGAGGTGCTGTGGCGGACGGACGACACGGCCGACACGGTGCTGGCGGTGAACGACGAGATCGTGTACGTCCGCGACAAGCAGGGGTTGCTCCGGGCCTACGACCGCAACCGCGTGACGGACCCGGCCACCCGCCGGGCGGTGCAGCTCGGCGTGCTGAGCCTCGGCGGGTTCCCGGTGACGACGGAGAACGAGTTCACCGACCGGCTGTACATGGCCTCCGCGACGGGGCTGCTGATCTGCCTGCGGGACAAGTCGCCGAAGTACGCGGCCCCGCTGGTCGTCGGCCCGCCGCTGCACGCCCCGGCCCCGGCGCTGGGGAAGAAGCCGGACCCGAACGCCCCGCCGATGCCGAACACGCCGGCGGAGCCGAAGAACTAACGGCGCGGGATTGAGCAAATTCGGGTGGCCGGGGCGGAGGCTTTGCGAAGCCCCGGTGGGGCGCATCCGGGGCTTCGCAAAGCCTCCGCCCCGGCCACCCCAAATATCATTATTGCCACCCTTCGGCCTTAAATCGTCACGGCGGAGAACCCGCCGTCCACGACGATGTTTTGCCCGGTGACGAACGACGCCGCCTTCGGCGACGCCAGCCACACCGCGACGCCCGCCAGCTCCTCCGCCACGCCGAACCGGCCCATCGGCGTGTGGCCGATGATCGACTGGCCCCGCTCCGTGTACGTGCCGTCTTCCTTCATCAGCATCCGTCGGTTCTGCTCGGCCGGGAAGAAGCCGGGGCTGATCGCGTTCACCCGTACGCCCTTCGTCGCCCACTCGCGGGCCAGCCACTGGGTCAGGTTCAGCACGGCCGCCTTCGACGCCGAGTACGCCACCACGCGGGACAGCGGCAGGATCGAAGCCATCGACGCGACGTTGATGACGCTCCCCTTGCCGGCCGCGAGCATCGCCTCGCCGAACACCTGGCACGGCAGCAGCGTCCCGCCGACGAGGTTGAGGTCGAACACCGCCGCCCACCCGTCGAGCGGCAGCTTGCAGAAGTCGCCGCCCGGCGGGACGGTCGCCTCCGGCTTGTTCCCGCCGGCCCCGTTGACGAGAACGGTGACGGCCCCCCACTTCTTGAGGACCGCATCGCGGGCCGCGGCGATGGAGTCCTTGCTCATGGCGTCCGCGGCCACGAAAGTGGCGGTCCCGCCGGCCGTCTCGATCCGCCGCACGGCCTCCCGGCCGCGCTCCTCGGAGCGGCCGAGGATGGCGACCTTCGCCCCGGCGGCGGCGAGGGCGTCGGCCATCGCCCCGCCGAGGACGCCGGTCCCGCCGAACACGGCCGCGACTTCGCCGGCGAGGTTGAACAGGTCGAATGCCATGACGAGCGGTCTCCGAATGGGGTGAGGTTGGAAGTGTCTTATGGCGCGTCCGCGGTCGCCGAGAAGTGGTCATCGCGACGGCAAGCGTCGGGGCGTAAGCCCGACGTGGCTGCACCCCTCGCCCCGGCGTTCCTCGGAAACGAAAAAGCTCGTTGCCCGTGTCCGAGCCACGTCGGGCTTACGCCCCGACGCTCGCCTTTTCAATCACGCAATCGCCGGGTAGATGACCTCGCCGCCGTTGTCGGTCAGCCGCTCGTTGCGGCCGTTGTGCCGGTACGTCAGCCGCAGGTGGCGGAAGCCGAGCAGGTGCAGGACCGTCGCGTGGATGTCGTTGACGTGGGCCTTCCCCTCCGCCGCCCGCAGGCCGATCTCGTCGGTCGCGCCGATCACCTGCCCGCCCTTCACCCCGCCGCCGGCCAGCCACATGCAGAACCCGTGCGGGTTGTGGTCGCGGCCGGTCGTCCCCTCCGTCATCGGCGTGCGGCCGAACTCGCCGCCCCAGATCACGAGGGTGTCCTTCAGCAACCCCCGCCGCTTCAGGTCCGTCAGCAGCCCGGCGATCGGCTTGTCGCTCTCCAGGCAGAGCTTGCCGTGGTTGCCTTCCAGGTCCGAGTGCGCGTCCCAGCCGTTCGTGTCGCCGGAGTAGAGCTGCACGAACCGCACGCCCCGCTCGACCATCCGCCGGGCCAACAGGCAGCGCGTGCCGAACTCGGCCGTCTCCTTGCGGTCCAGGCCGTAGAGCGCCTTCGTCTCGGCCGTCTCCTGCGCCAGGTCCACCACGTCCGGGGCGTGCGTTTGCATCCGGAACGCCAGCTCGTAGGCCGCGATCCGCGCTTCCAGTTCCGAATCACCGCCGCGGGCCGCGAGATGCTCCTGGTTCGCCTCGCGGATGAAGTCGAGCGTCTTCTTCTGCTGCTCGACGGTCACGCCCTTCGGCCGATTCAAATTCACCACCGGCGTGGTGCCGCCGCGGATGAGCGTGCCCTGGTACGCGGTCGGCAGGAACCCGTTACCCCAGGCCGGCGCGCCGCCCTTCGGCCACCCGCCGGGGTCCGGCAGCACGACGAACGCCGGCATGTTCCGGTTCTCCGTGCCGAGGCCGTAGGCCACCCACGCCCCCATGCTCGGCCGGCCCATCAGGATCGACCCGGTGTTCATCAGGTAGACCGACTCCGGGTGCGTCACGCTGTCCCCGTGGCAGCCGCGGAGGACGCACAGGTCGTCCACGCACGTCGCCAGGTGCGGGAACCAGTCGGACACCTCGATCCCGCTCCGGCCGTGTTTCTGGAAGGTGCGCTTCGACGCGAGCAGCTTGTTCTTGTCCACGCCGCGGCGGGTCTTCACCGGGCCGAACGACGCCGGCAACTTCTCGCCGTGCAGCCTCGTGAGGCCGGGCTTCGGGTCGAACGTGTCCATGTGGCTCGGCCCGCCGGACATGAACAGGAAGATGACCCGCTTGGCCGTCGGCTCGAAGTGCGGCGGCTTCGGCGCGAGCGGGTCGGCGGCCGCGAGCCGGCCGTCGTCCGCGAGGAGGCCCGCGAGCGCGATCGCGCCGAACCCGCCCCCGGCGTTGCGGAGGAACGAGCGGCGGGAGAAGGGGAGGTGGTGCGGCATGACCACAGGGTAACAGAAACGGCCGGTCGAATCCAAGTTTTTGCGGCGGCCCTCGCCCACGTTCCGCCGCGCCTGCCGTCGGCCGTCAAGAACTGGCGGAAGCTCATTCAATCCACGACATGGCGGGTGCTCGGCGTACCTCCCTGGCTCACGCTCACCTTGCCCCCAACCCCGGTCCGTTCAGCAGCCCGGTGTTCATCGTGCCGTCGCGGATCGTGAACACGCCGGGGAACCGCGATTCCCACGCGGCGTTCGCGGCCGGGCAGTACTGGCGGCCGTTCGACTCGATGGCCGCCACGCCGGGGACGTGAGCCGCGATGCCCGCGGAGTGGATGAGCGACGCCCCCACGCACGTCAGGTCCTGCACGCAGCGGAACAGGTTGAAGTGCTGCGCCGCGGCCGCGAGCAGGAGCGTTTGCGACTGCCCCTTGCACGCCTTGAACGCGACGCCGGTGTACCCCATGTCGCGGGCGAGCAGGAGCGTTTCGAGGTCGAGCAGCGACTCGTCGATCACGACCGGCTTGAACTTCGCGGCCTCGTGCATCTTATTGGCCGGGTTCGCCTTCAGGTCGCGGGCCGTCGGCTGTTCGACGTACTGAATCCGGTCGAACGCACGCGGCGACTCGGCCCGCGTCCGCCGCAGCACGTCCAGCAGGTACTCCACGTTCTGGCAGCGCTCGTTGAAGTCGAGCGAGTAGTGGAACGCGCGGTCGGCCGCGGTCTCCTCGGCCGCGCGGTTCACGCCGGCGACGCGGGCCACGTCCCAGGCCGCGTCGTCGCCGTTGAGCTTGATTTTCAGGTGCGTCAACCGGTCGCGGGCGATCCATTCGCCGAGCGTCTCCGGCAGCCCGTCGCCGACCGGCTCCTTCACGTCGGCCGGCGTCAGCGGGTCGAGCGCCCCGACGAGGTGGTACAGCGGCATCCGCGGCTGCGGCTCCGTCGCCAGGAACCGCGACAGGTGCAGCCCGGCGAACTGCTTGCCGAGGAAGTGGCCCAGGTCGTGCCGCAGGAAGTCCGGGCCGTAGGTCTTGTAGCAGTTCCGCCCGTGGGCCTTCCCGTAGGCGTCGTGCAGGGCCGCGTCGAACGGCGACGCCACCACGAGCGTCGCCAGCTTCGGCATCGGCTCGGCGGCCGGGGCCAGCTCCGCGGCGCGGAAGAACTCCGGCTCGAGCGCGTGCGTGATCTCGATCGGGTGATCGACGATGGTACAAGAGCGGTAGATTTGACAAACGGACTCGGCGACCCACTTCATCGTCGCCAGCGTCTCGTCGTACTTCATCGCCCGCGACGGCCACGCCCACACGTTGCCGAGCGGCATCGAGCCGAACCCGGTCGCGACCTTCCCGGCTTCCGTCTCGACGACCATCTCGACGTTGAGCAGCGTCACCTTGTCGAGGGCGACGCCGCCGAACTTGATCGGCGTGCGGTAGCGGTAGTCCTCGTAGGAGAAGTCCACCTGCTTGATGCGGGCGTCGGTCGCGGGCATGTCGTTCTCCGGGCGCGGGGCCGTACAACACGGACATGATACCGGATTGGCAACTCCCGCCCGGCGTGGACCGCGGGCTGTGGGACTACCTGCACAGCAACGAGATGGTCGCCGGGTACGAGCGGCAGATGGCCGCGTCCCCGCTCGCGGCCGCGGACGTGCGGTTCTGCGAGGAGGAGTTTCCGACGCCCGGCCGGCTCATCGACCTCGGCTGCGGCACGGGCCGGCTGTGCCGACACTTCGCGGCCGGCGGGTTCGAGTGCGTCGGCGTCGATCTCTCCGACGAAATGCTCGCGACGGCCCGCGGGCTGTCGCCAGGCCTCGCGTTCCAGAAGGCCAACCTCGTCGATCTCGCGGAGCTGCCGGACGCGACCTTCGACTACGCCGCGTGCCTGTTCAGCACCCTCGGCATGGTCCGCGGGGAAGAAAATCGTGCGGCGATGTTGACGGCCACCCACCGAATCTTGAAGCCCGGCGGCCGGTTCGTGCTGCACGCCCACAACCGCGGGTTCCACGGCCTGGGGTGGCGGCGGTTCCGCACCGGCGACCTGACGATGCCGCAAGCCTACGGCGGCGCGCCGCTCACACTGCACCACTTCACGTATCGGGAGATCGCGTCCCGGCTGGAATCGACCGGCTTCACGATCACCCGCGTCGTCGCGCTCGGTTTGACCGGCGCGTTACCGCGGAGTTGGTGGCTGCCGCATGTGCGGGCGTACGGATACCTCGTCTCCGCGACGAAGCCGGTGTAAGATCGCGTTTCGCCCTTCGGTATCCCTCCGCGTTCACCTCTCCGGGTCATGTCAAAAATCGAGGGCCGAGTCATGTTCGACTTCAACGGCAAGGTCGCGCTCGTCACCGGCGGCACGAGCGGCATCGGGGCGGTCACCGCGAAGGCGTTCGCGAAGGCCGGGGCGAAAGTCGTCGTCTCCGGGCGGCGGGATGCCGAGGGGCAGGCGGTCGTCACCGAGATCACGAAGGCCGGCGGCACGGCCGCGTTCGTGAAGGCCGACGTGAGCAACGAGGCCGACGTGAAGAAGCTGGTCGAGGCGACGGTCGCGAAGTTCGGCCGGCTCGACATCGCGTTCAACAACGCCGGCGTCGAGTGGATGGGTTCGACCACGGAAGTCACGGAAGCCGACTACCGGAAGCTGTTCGACATCAACGTGTGGGGCGTCCTCGCCGCGATGAAGCACGAAATCCCCGCGATGCTCAAGACCGGCGGCGGGTCGATCGTCAACACGTCCAGCATCGCCGGGCACGTCGGCATGGCCGGGGCGAGCGTGTACATCGCCACGAAGCACGCCGTCGAGGGGCTGACGAAGAACGTCGCGCTCGAGTACGCGAAGCAGAACGTCCGCGTGAACGCCGTGGCCCCGGCCGCGATCGTCACGGAGATGATGGACCGGTTCGTCGGCGGCGAGGACACCGAGCAGGCCAAGTACCTCGCCGGGCTGCACCCGGTCGGCCGCATGGGGCGGAGCGAAGAGGTCGCGGCGGCCGTGCTGTACCTGGCCAGCGACGTCGCGTCGTTCACCACCGGGATTTCGCTCCCGGTCGATGGCGGGTTCCTCGCGCAGTAAATTCCGCCTAAGAAGTTCCTCGCCCACGTCATTCCCGGAGACTCGTCATGCCGTCCGTCGCGATCGTCTACTTTTCCGCCCAGGGCCACACGCACCAACTCGCCGAGGCCGTCGCCGAGGGGGCGAAGGGCGTGGCCGGCACGACCGTCGAGTTGATCCGGCTCGCGAACACCGACATCAAGGACGGCCGGTGGTCGAACGACGCGGCCGTCGCGAAGCTGAACGCGGCCGACGCCATCGTGTTCGGCACGCCGACGTACATGGGCGGGTACTCGGCGCAGATGAAGGCGTTCATCGACGCGTGCAGCGGCATCTGGTACCAGCAACTCTGGAAGGACAAGGTCGCGGCCGCGTTCACGCACTCCGGCGGGCTGTCCGGCGACAAGCTGAACACGCTCAACGGCCTCTACGTGAACGCGATGCAGCACAGCATGATCTGGGTCGGCCTGGGGCTATTGGTGGAGGGCACGGGCAAGGAGAACGTGAACCGCCTGAGCAGTTACGGCGGCGCGATGGCCCAGACCGACCAGGGGCAGGCCGACGTGAACCCCGGCGACCGGAAGACGGCCGCGGCCCTCGGCAAGCGGGTCGCGGAGACGGCCGCCCGGTGGGCGAAGGGGAAGTGACCGCCAGTCGCTGTTTATATAGCCGCCGGCTCGCCGGCGGGGTTTTGGAGTGTCAAAACCCCGCCGGCAAGCCGGCGGCTATATAGTGCGGTCGGCCGTTGCCCGTCGTTGGTCACTCCTTCCCATCCAGCCGGTCCAGGTGGACGTGCGTGCCGTTGCCGCTGCCGCGGAACTCGATCACGCGGTCGGCCCGGCTCTGCGTCAGGAACGCGGTCAGGTCCACGCCCATCGCCTTCAGCGAATCCAAATGCTCCCGCTGCCGGGCGTCGGCCTGACGGCGGACCTCCTGCTGCAACTCGGCCGCGCGGCGGGCTTGCTCCAATTCCGCGTCCTGCCGCCGCCGTTGGAGTTCCAGTTCCGCGGCCGCTTCCGTCGCCTGCTCGGTCCGTCGCTTCGCCGCCCGCTGCATCTGCGCGTTCAGCTTGAAGTCTTCCAGCCCCTGCGCCTGTTCCTCGGTCGCGCGGTCCAGTTCCAACTTCGTCCGCGCCTCAATCGCCTGGTCGTGCATCGCCTGGAGCCGGTCCGGGGCGGCGTACCCGCGGTAGACGACTTTGTTGATCCGGTAACCCGTCTGCCCGGCCCGCGCGACGAGTTGCCGGTAGGCGTCCATCTCGTTCAACTTGCTCGTCTCCTTCTTGAACTCCTCGAACGTCCGGCGGCCGGTGAAGTCCACCACGTCCGACGTGGCGGCGTTCACGAAGTCGCCGATCGGGTCGTGCGTCGCGTCCAGCATCCGGTCGATGTCGAGCAGCTCGAAGAAGATCATCAACTTGATCGTCAGCACCGCGTCGTCGGCCGTGCGGACCTCCCGAACGTCGTGGTACATCTGGTCCGGCATCAGCCATAGCTTCTGGAAGACCAACCCCTTCGCGATCTTCTCCGTGCCGGTCGAACCGCCGTCCGAGCCGTGCCAGGTGAACGTGTGCAGCCACTCGCCCGGCGCGGGGACGAACAGCGTCGGCCCGTGGACGACCCGCCGGGTCGCGCCGGCCTCGCCGCGGGTGTACACGACGACCGCCTCCTTCGCCGCGACCTGCAGCGCGTCCTGCTTCGTCACGCCGAGGTGGGTGCGGGCGTCGAACCAGACCTCGCTCGGCCCCGGCAGGTGCTCCTGGCGGCCGTCCCGGTAGCGGACGACGAGGAACTCGCCGGGGTGCGCGACGTAGTGGCCCATCGGCTGGACCGTCTTCCCCCAGGCGAGGAACCGGGCCGGCCCGACGACGACGGTGGTGCGGCCGCGGCGGTCGGTCACGATGACGCGGTGGCCGTCCGGGACGGTGTAGCGGAACATGCCGGACCTCGGGCTAAAGGAAGTCGGGTCGGAACCGGGGCCGCGCGGCGACGGGGGTTGTGCGGCGGCGTCCGGGTCGAGGTCGAAGTCGGTGTAGTCCTGATACCGGACGCTTCTCGTGAGATCGGCGATGCTGCCGCCGCGCGACTTGGCCCTCATCGCCGGGTGGACGGGACGGGGGGCGTGGACGGCCGGGGCCGCGCACTCCATCAGCATCGAATCGACCGACCACGTTTCCGCGCGGCCGTAGTGGTGGTCGAGGGCGGCCCGGATGTACTTCTCCGGGTAGCGGATGAGCCGCACCTTGCGGGTGAGGATGAACGAGAGCTTGTCCGCCAGCAGGATGTCGGTCGCGTCCCGCGCGGCCACGGCGACCGTCTCCCCCGAGGCGCTGATGGGGAAGACCATGTTCTCGCGGGCGACGGATTCGGGAACCAGCTCGACGACCGCCTTCGGCACGTCGAGCAGCGGGTTTCGGACCGGCCGTTGAGTGCCGGACGAGACCGTCCCCGCGGCCGGGTTGAATTGGTAGTTGAGGCCCATGAGCGGACCCCTTTCGACGGACGTGATGGTCAACCTGACTGGCCAATACTACGCACGACGGGCCGCGGCCGTTGGAGAAAATCGCGAGAATCTTCAGCCCGTCGCCCGGAGCGGCTGCGGCTGGTCCGGGGCGTTGTCGGCGGCGAAGCGGACGAGCTTCTCCCACGCATCGGCCGGGCACGGGTGCGATTCCATCAGCCGGGCGAGGTCGCGGAGCAGGTCGCCGGTGTCGGCGTAGGGGCGGTCGATCGCGACCACGTCGCCCATCGGCGGCTCGGCCCCGATCTCCAAGCGGCGGATCACGGTCGTCAGTTCCGCGGGGAACGGCTTCGTCCGCGTCCCCCGGCGGCGGGACCCGAGTTGCGACCAGAGGAACCCGAGCTGCCCGAGCGCCCGCAGGTCGGCGGCCGGCGGCGGCTCGACCGTCTGCGTACCGCCGGCGAGCCAGAGCGGTTCGCCGAAGCCGAGGACCTTCAGCGTACCGTCGGCGGTGAGGACGAACGAGTCGCTCGCCAGCCGGCCGTGGACGAGGCCGGCCCGGTGCGCGTGGTGGACGGCCTTCGCCGCGTCGTTCATCAGCCGCAGCCACACGCCCGGCAGCGCCGCCACCGGCGGCCAGTCGGCCGACCCCAACCCGCCGACCCATTCTTGTAGTGCGGCCGGGCGCTTGTTGACCTCCAGCACTTCGAGCGTGTTCGCGAGGTTCGGGTGGGCGGCCGCGGCCATCGCCGCGAACCGCTGGCGGAACTCGTCCGGATGCACCGCGTCCTGCATCTCCGTTTCGGAGAGGTGGCGGAGGACGTAGACGCCGCGGGTCGGGCCGCCGGGGCGGGTCGGGTCGAAGACGCGGTACGCGGTTTCCTTCGACGTGGCTCGCAGCCGGTCCACCACGCGGAGGCGGCCGAGCATCAGGCCGTCGAGGTTCCCCGCTTCGATGATGGCGAGTTGGTAGAGCGTGAGCGCCCCGCTGGCGAGGAGCGTCTGCCGGAGCGTCTTCCGCTGCCGCCGGGCCTCGGCCCAGAGCGCCTGAAGCGTGTTCTCGTCCACGAGGCCGCGTGACTTCAGCAGGTCGCCGAGTTGCTGGTCGCCGGGTTCCGGTTCGGCCGGCGGCTCCGCGATGGGCGTGGATAGCGGCAAAACGTCCGGCCGCCGCTCGTCGCCGAACTTCGGCATGTCGGACTCATCGACCTGCCGGCCGGCCGCGAGTTCGCGGAGCTTCCGGCGGTACCACTCCCGCATGTCGCCGAGGTGGCGCTCCATCTCGGCCCGCTTCTCGCCGGCCTTGCGGCGTTCGGCCGCGATCTCCTGCGTCTGCTTCGCCAGGTCGTCCCGCGCGTCCAACAACTGCTTCTCGACGGTCTCGACCTCGGCCTGCCGCTGGTCGATCCGCGCCTCGGCGGCCGTGAACTGGTTCCGCAACTCGCCGACCTTCGACTGCCAGTCGAGCAGTTGCTGACGGAACCCGGTGACGGCGAGCCGGTGTTCCGACCGCGCCGACTCGATGTCGTACTCCCGCTGCCGGAGTTGCTCCGCGTCCGCGCGGAGTTGGCTCCGCACGGCGTCGAGTTCCTCGCGGGTCTGGCGGGCGTAGTCGTGCAGCTCGCCGAGGTTGCCCCGCAGCACGTCCCGCGCGGCGGCGAGCCGGTCGAGCGACGCCTTCGCGAGTTCGTCCAGGTTCGGGGCTTGTGCCCGCAGTTCCGCGAAGTGGGCGGCGACGCGGGCGCGGACGGCCTCCGTCTCATGCTGGCTGGTCAGTTGCGTCTGCGCCGCGGCGGTGGTGTCGGCGTCGAACTGCGCGCGGGCCTCGGCGAGCGCCTTCCGCTCCTGGGCGACGGTTTCGCCGACTTCCTTCAACCGCGCCACCTGCCGGGCGAGCGTCGCCTCCCGCTCGGCGAGCGCCGCCGCACGGTCCTCGACTTCTTTCGCCCGTGCCGCCAACTCCTCGCGGGACGCGCCGAGCCGCTGTTCCTCGCGGGCCTTCTCGCCGTCGAGCGTCTGCCGGAGGCGGTCCATGACCGCCTGCTCCTCGGCCAGCTTCACGCGGAGTTCGTCCACCTCGCGGGCGCGGAGGGACAGCTCCTCGGACCGCTTGCGGAGTTGCTCCTGGAACGCCAGCCGTGCGGCGTCCGTTTCGCTCAGGGCCGCCTCGCGGGCCTTCACCGCCGCGCGGTCGAGTTCCAGCCGCTCTTGCAACTCGACCGCCTGTTGGAGCCGTGCCTTCAAGAGCGCCGCCTGCTCCGCGAACTGGCTCGACCGCTCGTCGAGTTCGAGTTCCTTCTGCCGAAGGCGCTCTTCGGCCGCACGGTGCTCCTCAATAGTCGCGGCCAGTAGCGTGTTCCGCTCGGCGGTGACGCGGTGCTCGTGAACCTGGTCGTCGCGGATCGTGCCCAACTCGGCACGGACCGATTCCGCCTCGCGGACGGTGTTCTCCAGTTCGCGGCGGTGCTCCTCGAACCGCAGCCGCTCGGCGGTCAGCGCCGCCGACTCCTGTTGAATCGTTTCCTGCTGCCGGGCGAGGTTCGCACGCAGCATCGCGAGCGCGGCCTGCTGCGACTCCAACATCGCGCCGCGGTCAGCGAGGGCGGCGGCCTGCTGGTCCAACTCCGTGCGGAGTTTCTCCAACCGGTCCGCCTCGGCGCGGATGCGGGTCTGCTCCGCGTCGGCGAGGCGAACGGTGTCCTCCCACTCGCCGGCGTGGCGGTGCATCAGGTCGAACCGCTCGTTCACCTCGGCGGCGCGGCCGGCGAGTTCCGTCTGCTTCGACTCGAGCGCAGCCTGCCACCGGTCGAGCCGGACGAGGTCGTCCTTGTGCCGGTCGCGCTCGCTCGTCAGGCCGTCGCGGTCGCGCCGCAGCTGCTCCTCGCGACGAGACAGTTCCTCGTGCCGGCGGAGCAAGGCGTCGTCCAGTTCCTTCAGCCGGGCCGTCTGCCACTGCCGCTCGTCGTCGAGCGCCGTCCGTTCGCGGCGGAGTTCGTCGCGGGCCGTCTTCAGCCCGAGTTGCTGCTTGTCGATGTCCTCCTGCGCCAGCGTCAGCCGTTCGCGGACGAGTTGCAGCTCGACCAGCCGCGGCTCGTACTCGCGAAGGTCGGCCTCGAACTGGGCGCGGCGGCGGCCGATCTCTTCCTCGATCGTCCGCATCCGGTCGGCGGATTCGGCCTCGGCCCGCTCCCGCCGCGCGGCCAGTTCTGCATCGACCTCCGCCCGGCGGCGCTCGACCTCCTGGGTCAGCGCGGCGAACCGGCGGTCGTACTCGTGCTGGAGTTCCCGCTCCTTCGCCGCGACCGCCGCCTCCCGCCGCAACAACCCGTCGGCGTCCGGCACGCCCTGGAGTTCCGCCTGCATTTCCATCTTGCGGCGGTACCAGATCGCCCGCTCTTCTTCCAACTCGCGGGCCTGCTCGGCCAGTTCCGCGCGCTCGCGTGCGAGGTCGTCGTCGGCCGCGGGCAGCGGCTTCGCGGTCGGGATGTCGTCCTCGAAGATCGTCAGCTTCGGCGTGAGGAACGCGCCGTCCGAGACATGCACGCGGATCTCGGCCGGGCCGGCTTGCACGTGGTCGCCGTCGTGGACCGCGACCGGCGCGGAGCCGGACAGCGGGCGGTCGTTCACGACCACCGGGACGGTCGGCGAGAGCTTGCGGACGCGGACGCCGTCGGCCGACCGGGTGAACTGGCAGACGACCGGCGGCGTCTGCGGCCCCGGCAGCCGGAGGTCGCACGCGGCCGCCCCGCCGAGGAGGAACTCGCCGTCGCCGAGGGTGAAGCTGACCGCGCGGCCGGTCCCGACGCGAACGTCCAGGCGGACGCCGCCGGCGTGCGGGGGCGGGTCAACGGGCAGGAAGGCCAGCATGGCGGCGTCCGCGTCCGTGCGGGGGAGTGACACGCGGCGATTGGAACGAATGCGGCGCGATCTGACAAGGTCAAATAGTAGTAGGCACACTCCGTGTGCCGTCTCCTTCATGCGCCCGGAGAGTTCGCCCGAGCCTCCGCGGCCGACAGCAATCGGCACACGGAGTGTGCCTACTACTATGAAACGCAACGCCCCCGGCGTTCACCGGGGGCGTTCGTGGTGAGAGGTAATGACTTACAGCCGCGGCGGCAGGTTGCTGGCCGGGGCGTCGTCGAACTTCGGGGCGTTGCTCGTGATCCGCTGCGGCGGCTTCACGGCCTCCGGCTCGATGGCCGGGCGGCTCGGCGAGTCGGACGACACTTCTTCCTCGATCCCCTTCATCCCCTTCTTGAACTCGACGATCGACTTGCCGACGGACCGGCCGATGTCCGGCAGTTTCCGGCCGAACAGCAGGACGCCGAGGAGCAGGATGAGGAGCAGTTCTTGCGGGCCGAGCGGGCCGATCAATCCGGTGAGCATAACAACCTCCACGTCAGGTGGGGTGAGCAGAAAAGTGGTGGAGGTTGAAGGTAACCCCGCCAAACAGGGTGCGGGTCGGCCGGAGGGTTCGGGCCGTCCGCACGGTGGCAGCTTGTAAGCTACAGGGAGTATATCCCGGAATCGCCCCAGGGGGCAAGGCGGCGGGGCGGGAATTTCACTTCGTCGCGACGCTCGGCGTCGGCACGTTGGCGGCCTTCTTCGCGAAGTCGTCCTTCAGCACCGCGAACGCCCCGGACTCGGCCTTCGCCCAGCAGCGGTGGGCCACCTTCAGGTAGCGGTCCGCCTCCTCCGTCCGGCCGAGCCGGTCGCACAACGCCCACAGGCCGAGCGCCCCGCGGACGCTGCCGGCGTCGTGGGCCAGTGCCTCCTGGAACGCTTCCTCGGCTTCCGACGCGATCCCGGCCTCCAACGCGGCCGTGCCCCAGACCTCCATGTAGTACGCGCCGCCGCCCCAGGCGTGGTGGGCGTAGTCGTCCTTCGTCTTGTCGATCGTGCGACGAAGCAACTTCACGCCGGCCTCGCCGTTGCCCGTCTGGCACTCGTACCGGCCCTGCACCTCCCACAGCCGCAGGTCGCGGAGGCGGTCGTTCCGTTTCGACTGGTTCCCCTGCTTCAGCACGTCGATCTCGGCCCTCGCCCGCTCCGGCATGCCACGTTCCAAGAAGAGGACGGCCGTGAAGTACGCCCGCGTCGGCTTGTCCGTCTTCGACAGGTCGGACACGACCTTCTCCGCGTCGGCCCAGTTCTTCTCCGCGACCGCGTGCCGGAACCACTCGGGGCGGAAGTGGTACTTGTACCCCTCGGCCTCCTTGCGAAGGCTCGCCGCCTCGACGAACCGGCCGTCGTGGACGAGACTGCGGGTCAGCGTCTCCATGTGGTGGCGGAACTGGTGGTCGTCCTCCGGCTTCACCTTGAGCAGGGCGTGGTACGCCTTCTGCAACTCGACGGCCCGCCACGACCAGTCGGTCGTCTTCTGCCACTTGCCGACGCGCATCGCCAGGTGCGCCTGCATGTGGAAGGCGTGCGGCACGCCCGGCGACGACGCGATGTAGCCTTCGGCATACGGCCACCCGAGCGCCGGCCGGCGGATGTTCTCGAAGACGTGAACGAGTTCGTGATTCGCTCCGGGATGCAACGGGTTCAGTTTCAACAGCGCCTTGTAGAACGGGATCGGCCCGTGCTGCCCCTCGGCGATCTGCGCCCGCCAGAACCAACCCTCCTCGTCGTCCTCGTAGATGCTGAGTAATTCGTCGAGCGTTTGCGTCGCCTTCTTCCGCCGCTCCTCCGGCTTCACGTCCGGCCACATGCCGCGCTCTTGCAGCTTCGCCGTGATCAGCAGGCTCTCGCGGTGGCTCGCCTTCGCCATCAGCCGCTTCGCCTGTTCGAGGGCGTAGTCGTGCGGGGCCTTCGTGAACCGGTCCGGCAGTTTCGGTTGAAGTGAACCGCCGGTGATCGCGAGAGCCGCGTCCGGCTTCGGCGTCTTCGTCTTGCCCCACTTTTCGAGCGACCGGTGCAGCCCCAGCCACGCGAGGGCGCAGTCCGGGTCGTGTTGCAGCGCCGTCTCGAAGCTGCGGGCCGCTTCCATCCAGACGTAGGAGTAGTAGTACCCGAACGCCTCGTCGCAGAACTTCTGGCACTCGGCGGACGGCGTGCTGACGCGGTAATGGTACTTGCACAGGTCGGGGACGTGGACGGCCGCGCCGAGGCCGGTGAGCGGGAGCTTGGGCGCGGCCGGAGCGGCGAGCAACGCCACGGCGACGACGGTGAAGCTGGTCAGCATTCGCGACTGCCTTCGGGAAGCGGGGGCGGGTGGGATTCCAAAAGTTTACTGCACGGGTCAACATGCAGGAAGGGTAGAAAGGTAGAGAAGTTCGCCGCGCGGGTCGTTCCACGACCGTTCGCCCAGGGGGGTCGTCATGGTCATCGTGCTAATGGGGGTGTCCGGTTCCGGTAAGACGACGATCGGGGAGCAACTCGCCGCCGACCTGGGGTGGCCGTTTGTCGAGGGGGACGACTACCACCCGCCGGAGAACGTGGCGAAGATGAAGGGCGGCACCCCGCTGACGGACGCCGACCGGAAGCCGTGGCTGCGGGCGCTGCGGCGGCGGATCGACGCCGCGTGCGAGTCGGGCGAAAACATCGTCGTCGCCTGTTCGGCCCTGACGGACGAGTACCGGGACTACCTGGAGAAGGACGACCCGGCGTGCGTGCGGTACGTGTACCTGCACGGGTCGGAGGACCTACTGCGGAAGCGGCTGGAAGCCCGGAAGGGGCACTTCATGAAGCCGGGGATGCTTCGCAGTCAGCTCGCGACGCTGGAGCCGCCGGCGGGGGAGGTGACGGTGGACGTGGCCCCGCCGCCGGCCGAGGTGGTCGCCGACATCCGCCGCGAGCTGAGAATGTAGGTGACCACGGGAGCCTGCACTGGCTGTGGGTATTACTTGCTCCGCGGCGGCGGGGCGAGTTCGGCGGCGACGCGGCCGTCCTCGGCCGACCGGAGGCGGCGGGCCAACTCCGCGTCGGTGGGGTCGGCCTTGAGAAGGATGCGGAGGTGGAACGCGGCGGCGAACGCGTCCTTGACCTTCTCGGCCTCCGCGAGCCGGTCGCGGTGCCACACCGCGACCTGGGCCGGCGTCGGCCCGGCGAACTCGGCCGGGTACTTGGCCTTCATCTCGGCGAAGAGGCTGCGGTGTTCGTCCGGCGGAAGGGGTTGAAGGCGGCCGGCCTCGTCGATCCGCAGCCCGCACCGGACCTGGGCGAGCATGATGCGGTCCTCGTCGGGCCGGGTGTTCACTTCCAGGTTCCAGACTTTGGCCATCTTGTCCCTAAACAATTGAACAATATTTGCCGGAGAAACAAGGTCGGTTGCCCTACCGGCGACGGAAGGGAAGCCGGCCCGCGGCCGGAACATTCGGTTAGCGGGTCGAGTAATGTGTACCACGCTGGGGAACCGATACTATGTAGAAAACGAGTCACGGAACCGAACCATGCCACGGCCGACGCGGACGGTTGCGGAAAAGCGGAATTACCACGTCCTCGACGTGAAGACGGCGAAAGACATCTGCCGCAGTTGGCTCGAAGGAGCCGACCTGACTCAAGCCGTGACGTTAGGTTTGCCCGAGGTCGATGACCGCTATCACGTCTGGCGCGTGCCACTGGTCCAACCCTCGCGGAAAATCCGAGTCGGCGAGATCGTCATCGACGCCTGGACCTCGTTGGTTCTTGAAGACAAGACTACGACCCCGGAAACCATCGAGGCGCGGTTACTCGGGCGGGACGAGGCGGCGGGCAAACGCGCCACGAAGAAAATCGAACCCTACCCGCTTTCGGCCCTGCGGAACACGATCGCACAAGGGGACAGCGAGAAGTTGCTGTCCGACCTCCCCGCGTCCAGCGTGAACCTCGTCTTCACGTCGCCGCCGTACTACAACGCCCGGCCGGAGTACACGGACTACGTCACCTACGAGGACTACCTCCAGAAGATTCGGCGGATCATCCGTCAGTGTCACCGGCTTCTGTCCGAGGGCCGGTTCTTCGTGATGAACGTGTCCCCGGTGCTGATCCGCCGGGCCAACCGGAACGAAGCCTCCCGGCGGATCGCCGTACCGTTCGACATGCACCGACTGTTCGTCGAGGAAGGGTTCACGTTCATCGACGACATCATCTGGGTGAAGCCGGAAGGGGCGGGGTGGGCCACCGGCCGCGGCCGGCGGTTCGCCGCCGACCGGAACCCCCTGCAATACAAGGCCGTGCCCGTTACCGAAAACATCCTGGTCTACCGCAAGGCGTCGGACAAGCTCATCGACTGGAACATCCGCGCTCACCCCAAGCAAGACCTCGTGCGGGCCTCGCGGATCGAGGACGACTACGAGCGCACCAACGTCTGGCGGATCAAACCCGCCCACGACAAGCGACACCCGGCCATCTTCCCGGACGAACTCGCGGAGAAGGTGATCCGGTATTACTCGTTCCAAGAAGACGTAGTCCTCGACCCGTTCGCGGGCATTGGTACGGTCGGCCGGGTCGCGACGCGGCTCGGCCGCCGGTTCGTCTTGGTCGAGCAAAACCCGGAATACGTGGAAGTCATCCGCGAGGAAGCGGCCCGCTGGACCGGGCCGGACGCCGAGGCCGTGCTGACCCTCAACTGCCCGCCGGTGCGGGTTCAGCGGAACCTGTTCTCATGACGCCCCCGTCCGACCTCGTGAGCCTTTTCCCGCCGGAGGCCGTCGGCCTTCTCACGGCGAACGGCGTGCAATTGGTTCAACGGCTGGGAATGGACGTCATCCGGAGCGTCGTTCTCGACGTACTCGTCGGGCGGAACCTCCGAACCTCCACCGAGAAACTGACGCGAAAGCGGATCGCCGCACTGAACCTGAGCGTGGTCGAGTTCTTCCTTCAACAGGAGGCCAAGACGCCGGGATTCGTCCGCCAACTCCCGACGCTGGCTACGCAACTCTTGCAGCAGCCACGCTTGGGCAAGGCCAACCGCTGGCTGTCGCTGTGGATACTCGGCCTGACGGAAAAGGCGTTCCAGAACGTGCTGAAGGATGATGTTGCGGAGTTGACCTCCTACCGCGACGGCTATCTCGAAGTCTGCCAAAGTGTCGTCGAGAGTCGGCGGGACGGCGGCCGGCCGTTGTCGGGCCGCCTCGGGGTCGGTGACCGTGCTTTGATCGACGTGGACGAGTTATTCCTGACGTACCTACTCAACACGATCGGTGCGGCGACGTTGGCCATTCGCGGGTCTGAGAAGTCCGCCTACGGGAAACTGTTCGAGAAACTGATTCTGGGGTCAACCCTCACGATTCTCGGCTTCAAGCACACCCCCTTCCCGCCGCAAGAATACACCCGCGTGTTCTGGTTCACGTCGTCGGAAGAGAAGCGGGAGAGCGACGCGACGCTTCTCTTCACGGCCGGAAAGGGCGTGCGGTTTGACATCGGCTTCATCGGCCGGGGCAACTCGGAAATCTCGTTAGACAAGGTCAGCCGGTTCGAGCGCGAGGTCGATTTCGGCCGGAAGAAGACCCACCTCAGTACCGTCGTCATCGTCGATCGCATCGGCTCGCGCAGCCGCCTGTCCGAGTTGGCGGCGCGGATCAACGCTACCGTGATCCAGATGACCGCGAGTTGGTGGGTACAACAACTGGCCCAGCACCTCAAGGCCATTCACCCGGAATACCGTCACCCGTTGGTCAAGATGAAGCCGACCGAAGTGCATCACTACTTGCAAGAACAAATCCAAACCATCCCGCTCGAACCCTTCCTGCGCGAGGCCAAGCGCGACGAATCCGTTTGACCCGCGCCTCACCTCGTTCCCAGGGTCAGCACCACGAGCATCGGCCAACCGACGTACTTCCCCGCCCGCGGGCCGTCGCTGCCCAACAGCTTCGCCAGGCCCGAGTTCATCACCCGCACCTCGGCGAACGCGCCGACCATGACGTTCGACGGCTTCAGGTCGCGGTGGATGACGTGGCGGGCGTGGGCGTAGGCGACCGTCTGGCAGACTTGCTCGAACGCTTGCAGCAGCCGCGGTAGCTCCGGACGGTCGGCGGCTTCGAGCTGGTCCGCGAGCGTGCGGCCCTTGATGAGCTTCATCACCATGACCGGCCGGCCGTCCGGCAGCGCGGCCAGCTCGTGGACCGGCGGGATGCCGGGGTGCTGGAGGCGGCCGGTGATGCGGGCCTCCTCGACGAACCGCCGGGCCGTCGGGCCGGTTGCCTCGAACCGGTCCTGGAGGACCTTGATCGCCACGTCGCGGTTCAGCCCGGCGTCGCGGGCGGCGTAGACGACGCCCATGCCGCCGCGGCCGAGTTCGCCGAGGACGTCGTAGCCGGGGACGTGGAGCGGACCGCCGGCCGGCGGCGCGGGCGGGCCGTGGGGTTCGGTGGCGTCCGGGTCGTGCGTGCGGGTCGGGTCGGCGGGCGGCGGCATGGCGACTCCGGGGGAAAAAAGCACCCTGAGTATACCGGCCCACCGATCAACGGCAAATGCTGTTCAAGACCCCACGCGGATCAGCGGTCACGTGCCGGTGAACGCCCGGACGGTCACGGAGATCCGCCGCCCGGCGTACCGGGCCGACTTCGGCACGGCGTGCTTCCACACGGCGTTCGTCGCCTGCGGGATGACGATGACGCACCCGTCCGCCGCCAGGAAGTCCCGCTTCTGCCGGCCGAGCGACATGCGGAACGTCCGGGCCTCGCCGAACGAGATCGTGACGATCGGCGCGGCCGGAACCATGTTCGCCGTGCTGTCGTGGTGCGGGCCGATGTAGTGGCCGGGGCCGTCGTACCAGTTCAACAGCAGGCCGTTGAGCGCCGGGTGGACCGCGGCCCGCGCCCAGTCGAGGAGCGGCCGGAGCGGCGGCGGCACGGGAAGGGAGCGGCTCACCTGCCCGCTGAAGTGGTAGTCCGCGCCGTAGGCTTGCTGCCACCGCGGGACCGTGACCTCCCGCCCGTGTAGGAAGATCGTCGGCCTCGCCTCCGGGTGAAGGGTCCACGCTTCGCGGAACGCCGCCGGGGACCAGGCCAGTTCGGCCGGCAACCGGCCGACGACGACGGACAGCCCGTCGCCGAGGTCGTGGGCCGTGGAATCGGTATGGAACATCGGTACACCTGAAGGAATGGTATCAGGTGACACTGCCGTCGGGCAACGGGTTCGGGGTTACGCCCGGCTCGCCTCGCGGAGTTCCTCGGCCGCGTCGGTCCACGCCGGTAGGCGGTCCAACAGCCCGAGCTTCTCCAGGTACTCCGTGTCCGGGCCGCCGCCCTCGTCCGTGTCCAGCACCGCCTCCGCGACGTGAACGGCCGTCGTCATGTCGAACCGCTCCACCGGGCTGCGGGCCGTCATCGGGTGGTGGTGGCCGACGACCGCCTCCACGAACGACGCCGGCATTCCCCAGAGGGCGAGGAGGTACGCGCCGACCTCGGCGTGCGTCGCGCCGAACGCCTTTTGTTCCGCCTCGACGACCGGCACGCACCGCCGGTGAACGTCCGTCAGCACGCCGACGTACCGGGCCGGGTCGGAACCCGCCAGGACGAGGCGGCCGATGTCGTGCAGCAGGCCGCACGCCCGGACGCCGCCCAGCCACGCCGCGGCCGGGGCCTCGGTCCGGGCGATCTGGAGGGCCAGCGCCCCGACGAGTTGGCTGTGGTCCCAGATGTCGTCGAGGGCGTAGGGCAGCAGCGGGCGGGGGTCGAACCGGGTGAGCACGCCGTCGGCCAGGACGAGCGCCTTCGTCATGTCCGTGCCGAGCCGCTGCACCGCCTCCTGGGCGGTGGCGACCGGGTAGCGGGACCCGAACAGGGACGAGTTCGCGACCTGCATGAGCTTGGCCGTGACGCCGATGTCCTCGGCGAGCAGCCGGCCCACCTCGGCGACCGACCCGTCGATCTCGTCGAGCAGCGGCAGCAGCCGGTCGAACAGGGCCGGGCGGCTGGGGACAGACTGGAGCCGGCCGACGGCCGCGACGAGGCGGTCGTCGGCGAGCAGCCCCTGGACGGCGGCCGTCTGGCGGATCGCCGCCCGCAGTTCGGCCGCGTCGAGCGGCTTCGGCAGAATCCGGTGGGCCAGCCCCGCCACCCGCACGACCGCGTCCGGCGGCCCGCCCCCGGCGAGCACGATCCGGACGGCCCGCGGGTACCGGCGGCAGACCTCGGCCAGCAGGTGGCCGCCGTCGGCCCCCGGCATCCGCAGGTCGGTGACGACCACGTCCGCCGGCTCCTCGGCCAGGGCCGCGAGCGCCGCCGCCCCGTCGGGCGCGAACCGCGTCACCCACTCGCTCCGAAACGAGCGCAGCGCCCGCCGCAACCCGTCGAAGGTCTTCGGTTCGTCGTCTACGAACAGCACGCGGAGGATCATGGCGGCACGCGGGGCGCGGCCCGGTTCGTCCGGGCCGACGCTCGATCATCGAACCGATTGAGATCGGATTTGCGTCCGGGGCTGAAGTGCGGGTCGGAACGGCAACTCGAGGACGACATGCTCGATGTTCATAAACATGGAGCTAGAATGCCCGGACCGCGCCCGCGCCGTCCCCTTTCCCTACGACGAACCGCCGGCCGAGGGTCGCGGCCGTCCCGACTCGGAGGCCGCGTGGGCGGCCGGCCGTTCCCCACCCGACCCGCGAACCCCCATGCCCCCTCCCCCCCGTCCCCCGCGGACCGTCCCGATCCGGGTCGCCGGCATCTACGCGGCCGTCAGCCTGTTGTGGATCTGGTTCTCCGACACCGCCCTCGCCCGGCTCGGCGGCGGCGACCTCGGATACTGGGTTTCCACGGTCAAGGGGTCGCTGTTCGTCCTCGCGTCCGCCGGCCTGGTCTACGCCCTCGTCCGCCGGGACCTCCGCGACCTGTCCCGCGCCACGACGTTGCTCCGGGCCGTGGCCGACGGGTCCACGGACGTGATGTTCGTCAAGGACCGGGACGGGAAGTACCTGTTCGTGAACGCGGCCGCGGCCGGGTTCGTCGGCCGGACGGTGGCCCAGGTCCTCGGCCAGGACGACACCGCGTTCTTCCCGCCGGACGAGGCGAAGCGGATCCGGGACCGGGACCGCGAGGTGATGGCGTCCGGCCGGGCCGAAACCCGCGAGGAGCAGCTCACCCCCGGCGGCGTCCGCCGCACGTACCTGGTCATGAAGGCCCCGTACCGGGACGCGGCCGGGGCCGTCGTCGGCGTCGTCGGCGTGTCCCGCGAGATCACCGGGCGAAAGGCGGCCGAGGAGGACCTCGAGCGGGAGCGGACGCTCCTGCGGACGCTACTCGACACCATCCCGGACAAGATTTTCACGAAGGACGCGGCCGGCCGGTTCGTCCTCAGCAACCGCGGGCACGCCGAGACTGTCGGCGCGGCGTCCGACACCGCCCTCGTCGGCAAGACAGTGTTCGACCTCCACCCCCGCCACCTCGCGGAGCAGTACCACGCCGACGACCAGCGGGTCCTCCGGGACGGCGAGTCGATCTTCGACCGCGAGGAGCTGATCCGCAACGCGAACGGCCGCGACGAGTGGCACCACATGATCAAGACGCCGCTGCGGGACCGGGACGGCCGCGTCGTCGGGCTGGTCGGCATCGGCCGGAACATCCAGGAACTGAAGGCCCGCCAGCGGGCGCTCGAGGGGAGCGAGGCGAGCCTGGCCCGCGCCCAGCGGATCGCCCACGTCGGCGACTGGGAGCAGGACTTGACCGCCGACCGCCTCCGGTGGTCGGCCGAGGTGTACCGCATCTTCGGCCGGGAGCCGGAGGGGCGGGACCTGCGGCAAGAGGACTTCTTCCGCCGCGTCCACCCGGACGACGCGGCGGCGGTGAAGGCGGCCGTCGCGGCCGCGGTGGCGGACAAGCGGACGTACAGCCTGGACCACCGGATCGTCCGGGCGGACGGCGAGGTCCGGTTCGTCCACGAGTCGGCGGAGCCGGTGTACGACGCGGCCGGCCGCCCGGTCGCGCTCGTCGGCACGGTCCAGGACATCACCGACCGCAAGAAGGCCGAGCGGGCGCTCCGGGAGAGCGAGGACCGCTACCGGCGGCTCCTGGACGTGCTGCCCACGGCCGTGTTCGTGAACACCGGCGGCCGGATCGTCTTTTGCAACCCGGCCGTCTGCCGGCTGTTCGGCGCGGCCGACCCGGCCGAGGTTCTCGGCAAGACGCCGTTCGACCTGTTCCACCCGGACTGCCACGACCTGATCCGCGAGCGGATCGACCGCATGAAGCGGACCGGCGAGCCGGTCCCCGGCGTCGATAAGAAAATCGTCCGGCGGGACGGCCGGACCGTCCCCGTCCACGTCGTCGCCACGCCGGTCCGGGACCGGGGCGAGATTTCCCTCATCGTCGCGCTGTACGACCTGACCGAGCGGGAGCGGTCCACCGGCCTGTTGCGGTCCGTGATGGAGAGCGTGACCGACCCGATCATCACGGCGACCGAGGCCGGTGTCGTCGTCTCGGCGAACCAGGCCACCCGGCGGGTGTTCGGGTACGGCCCGACGGAGATCGTCGGGCGGAACGTCCGCGTCCTCCTCCCGGACCCGCGGCTGACGGCCCTGACCGACTGCCTGGGCGGGGCCGACCGCGAGTTCGTCGCCGCGCGGAAGGACGGGGCGACGTTCCCGGTCGAGCTGACGGTGACCGAGTTCCAAACGGACGGCGACCGGCACGTCACGGCCGTCGTCCGCGACATCACGGCCCGCAAGCGGCTGGAGGAGCAGTTCCGGCAGGCGCAGAAGATGGAGGCCGTCGGCCGGCTCGCCGGCGGCGTCGCCCACGACTTCAACAACATGCTCACCGTCATCAACGGGTACTCGGACCTGCTGCTCATCGCGATGCCGTCGAAGGACACGAACCGGGCGTCCATCGCCGCCATCCGCGACGCCGGGGAGCGGGCCGCCGGGCTGACGGCGCAGCTGCTGGCGTTCAGCCGGAAGACGGTCGTGCAGCCGAAGGTGCTCGACCTGAACGAGGTCATCACCGCGTCCGAGCGGCTGCTCCGGCGGCTGATCGGCGAGGACGTGGTCCTCACGACCGCCCTCGCCCCGGCCCTCGGCCGGATCAAGGCCGACCCGACGCAGGTGGAGCAGGTGGTGATGAACCTGGCCGTCAACGCCCGCGACGCGATGCCGACCGGCGGCCGGCTCACGATCGAGACGCGGAACGCGGCCGTCGGCGGGCCGGCCGCCGACGACCCGCTGGAGCCGGGGGCCTACGTGCTCCTGTCCGTGTCCGACACCGGCAGCGGCATGACGGAGGACGTGAAGGCGAACATCTTCGAGCCGTTCTTCACCACCAAGGGGCCGGGGAAGGGGACCGGGCTGGGGCTGTCCGTCGTGTACGGGATCGTCACGCAGTGCGGCGGGCAGATCAAGATCGAGAGCGCCGTCGGGGCCGGGACGACGTTCCACGTCTGGCTGCCGGCGGTCGGGGGGAGCGAGGGGCTGCCGGCGGCGGCGACGCACCACGCCGTCGCCCGCGGGTCGGAGACGGTCCTGCTCGTGGAGGACGAGGACGCCGTCCGCACGATCGCGCGGATCGCGCTGGAAAGCCAGGGCTACGCGGTGATCGCGGCGGACTCCGGCAGCGCCGCGGTGCGGCTCGCGGAGGAACACCGGGGCCGGATCGACCTGCTCGTCTCGGACGTGATCATGCCGGAGCTGAGCGGCCGGGAACTGGCGGAGCAGTTGCGGGCGACGCAGCCGGGGCTGCGCATCCTGTTCATGAGCGGGTACACGGACGACGCCGTCGTCCGGCACGGCGTCATCGACGGGCGGGATGCGTTCATCCAGAAGCCGTTCTCGCCGCTCGGGCTGGCGAAGAAGGTCCGGGCCGTGCTGGACGGCGGCCGGTGACGGCCGGATTCGGCGAGCGGGGGGCGTCCTGGTTTTCAGGCTGAAAGCCTGGGAGCGCTTAGCCCAGGGCAAGGGCCGTCAGGCCCGCCGCCCTGGGTGGCGGCCGCAACCACCCCGCAGGCTGAAAGCCTGCGACAAGGCGGTCGCGGACACGCCCGCGCCCCCGCGACCCCGCGCCCAGGGCGTTGCCCTGGGCTGAGCGCTCCCACCCCTTCGGGGTGAAGACCGTGGAACCCGGAGCGGTGGGGGCGGGGGGGGGGGGGCGCGGCCCCCCCCCGCGCCCCCGCCGCGGGGCACCCCGCGC
>JAESGS010000282.1_pt1 | contig 57952 bp, 58 predicted proteins | sample 9269761 | NCBI WGS metagenome assembly JAESGS01 (sample SAMN15741799, study PRJNA653493) | algae metagenome | isolation source: Cyanosarcina radialis HA8281-LM2 and co-occurring heterotrophs from damp... | place: USA: Makauwahi cave, Hawaii | collected 2011-01-06 | reverse complement strand
GAACGCCTGTCTCCGAAACCGTCGACACGAGCGCGATCGGCCGCGGAACGACCAGGCTTGCCAGCAGCCGGTAGATTTGCGCGTCGTCCAGATCGGCCGTCGCGCGGGTCAGCCAGCTCATGCCTGGAATTCCCGGCGCCACCGGAACCAGCGCCTCTCGATCAGCCCGAGCATCTCGTCGAGGAGCGAGAGGAGGCCGACGAGGATGAATGTCCAGACGATGATCCCGGCCGTGTCGAAGACCTGGTTCATCGTGTACATGGCCGCACCGATGCCGGTGCTGGCGCTCAGCGCCTCGGAGAAGACGGCGATGCGGCCGCCGAAGCTGAGGCTCACTTTCAGGCCGGAGAAGATGAACGGCATGGCCGCGGGCACGACCACGATCCGCAGCAGGCCGGCGGTGCTGGGCCGCAGCGAACGGACCATGTGGTAGAGCTCGTGCGGCACCGAGCGGACGCCGTCATAGGTATTCATGCTGACGATCGGGAACACCAGCACGAACATGATGAACCAGACCCGGAGCTCGGCGGACCGGAACCAGATGATCGACAGCAGGACCCAGGTCAGCGCCGGCACCCCCATGATGAATTTCAGGAGCGGCATGAAGGCGTTGTTGATGCGCGGCCACATCGCCATGGCGACGCCGAGGATCACGCCGACGACCGCCGACAGGAAGAACCCGCCGAGCACGCGCTGCAGCGTGTGCAGGATCGCGTCATAGGTCGCGCGCTCGCCAAGGAGGACGACCGCCTTGTCGAAAACCTTCGGGATGCTGGGGAAGATGTATTCCGGCACGTAGGCGGCGCTGATCTGCCAGGCCGCGAGGATCAGCAGGAACACCAGGAAGGCGTGCCTGTTGGTCGCGAGCCAGCGCAGGCCCGGGATGCCCGAGCGCGGCCAGGACGGCGTATTGGAGACTGCGGCCGAACCGGCGGGAGGGGTGTTGTCCATCGCTAGCTGCCTGACTTGGCGTCGATGAGGCGGAAAATTTCGTCGCGCAGCTCGTTCTTCCGCGCGTCCCAGCCCGGTTCACGCTTCAAGGCGGCGACGTTGTAGTGGTGCAGCACCTTCGCCGGGCGGCCGAGGACGACGATCTGGCTGCCGATATCGAGCGCCTCGCTGATGTTGTGCGTGACGACGACCGCCGCCTTGTTGGTCTCGGAGATCAGGCCCAGGCAATCCTGGCGGAGCTGCTGCGCGGTGACCTCGTCGAGATGGCCGAACGCCTCGTCGAGGACGATCACGGCCGGCTCGAGGACGAAGGCGCGCGAGATGGCGACCCGCTGGCGCATGCCGCCGGAAAGCTGGTGCGGATAGTTGTCCTCCCAGCCCTTGAGGCCGACCCGCTCGAGCCAGGGCCGTGCCGCGGCGCGCCGCTGCTGCCGCGGCACGCCGGCGGCCTCGAGGCCGAGGGCGGCATTGTCGACGATCGTGCGCCACGGCAGCAGGCGGTCGGTCTGGAACACCGCGGCGACGCGGCGGCGCAGGCCCATGAAGTCATCGCTTGGCGACAGCCCGTCGATGCGGATCGACCCGTTCGTCGGCCGCTCCAGGCCAAGGAGCAGGTTCACGAGCGTCGACTTGCCGCACCCCGTCTTCCCGACGATGCACAGCACCTCGCCGGGATGGACGGAGAAGGACACGTCGGCAATTGCCGCACGCATTCCGGGGCCATCGACCCGCGGAAATTCCTTGGCGACCGAAGCGACTTCGACGACGGGACGCACGGTCAGGCTCCGGCGTGGATGAACCCGTCGCCCGGACTCTTCTCGATCAGGCCGACGCGCTGATACGCCTCGAGCTCGCGCGCGATCTGCTCGCGTATGCTGGTCGCGGGCTGCGACACCCAGACGGTCTTGAGGCCTTCGGCCGTGCCCGTTGCGTACTCGGTCATGCCGATCGTCTCCGCGAGGGCGGCACCGCCCTGCTCGCGCGGCAGGGCGAGCAGCTTGGCGGCCTCGGCCGGCTTCTTCTCGAAGAACTCGGCGGCATCGCGGTAGGTCGCGAGGATGCGCTCGACGCCGCCCTTGTTCTGCTCGATCCAGTCGGTCCGGACCGCCTGGAACTGGTAGGCGTGCTGGGCGCCGATCGCCTTGGCGAACTCCGCACCCGCATCGACCAGGATGCGGTACTCGCCCGGCGCTTCGCTCATCAACTGGATGGCGTGTTCGAACAGCAGATTGACGGCGTCGAACTCGCCGCGCTTGAAGCGCGGCACGGCCTGGAAGAACCCCAGATTGGTGAACTGGGTTTCCTTCTCCAGATCGAACCCGGCGCGCCGCGCGATGGTCGCGGTATAGGCATAGACGAACGAGCTGCGGTCGATGCCGACCTGCTTGCCTTTCAGATCGGCCACGGTGTTCAGGCCGCCCTTGGTGCGGACGACGATCGGGCAGGGCCAGCGAACGGTCGCCTGGACCAGCTTCAGCGGCACGCCCTTGTTGAAGAGGTTGGCGAAGACGTTGAGGCCGCCGAAATCGATCGACGCGTAGGAGCCGTTCACGAAGTCGTTGTAGTAGGCGTCCGACGTGGGGCGGATCGCCCAGTCCAGTTCCCACCCGTGCTTCGTGTCGAAGCCGTTCTTCTTGATGATGACCTTCGAATGGCTGCTGATCGAAGGACCCGGGAAACTGACGATGCCGAGTTTCGGCTGTGCCGCGCGGGCGCCGTATGGCAGCAGGGCCGCCGCGGCGGCGCCGCCGGCAAGGCCGAGAAGGACGTTACGGCGCGATGCGCTGACTGGCTTGGAAGGGTATCGGTTCACTGGTTTCTCCACTGTTCTGCGGCGCGCTGGCCTTTTGTGTTTCCGATGTCGCCTTCAGGAGGATCCCGCGCGCACACCAAATTAGACGTATATTGTTATTCGTCTAAAAATTGGACGTCAACACGAAAAACGTCTAATTAATGTCACTCGCCTCGGGATTGCAGTCGAGGTGGATATGGGCGATGAGCATCGAGCCCAGCACGGAGGAGTCGGTGGCTGTCTCACTGGATGGCGAAAACGAGAAGACGAGGCGGCGCGAGCGCCGCATTCACCGCCGCCGCGCGGAGATATTGGCGGAGGCGAAACAGGCTTTTCTCAGCAGGCCGTACAGCGAAGTGACGGTCGAAGAGATCGCCGCCGCCGCCGATATCTCCAAGGCCACGATCTACCTCTATTTCCGCAACAAGGCGCAGATCTATGGCGGCGTCCTCGAGCAGGACATGCAGATTCTCATCGATGCCCTCACCAAGGCCTACGACCGCAAGAAGGACATCCGCGAGAATCTGCATCGCTTCAGCCGTGAATACATCCGCTACTTCCGCGGCCATCCGGAGTATTTCACGACGCTGTCGTTCTTCTTCCTGCCCGGCCGCGAGCTGCCGCTGCCGGCCGACATCGCGGCCGGGATCGAGCAGCGTTTCCAGGCCGCCAGGGACGTCGTGGAGGGCTGCATCAGGGATGCCATCGATCGTAAGCAGATCCTGCCGTGCGACACGTGGAAGACGACGGTCGCCCTGTGGAGCATGTGGCTGGGCGCCACCTATCTGGCTCTCTCGGACCGTGCCGGGCCGCAGTTCAGCGACGCGCTCGAAGAGATCGTCGAAGTCGGCGTCACGACTTTCCTGCAAGGGCTGACGCCTCCGGTTCCGCCGTCAGCCGGGCGCAGCGAGGTTCGTGCGCAGCGCCACAGGGCCTAGCGCGGTGCGCCGATGGGCCGGCGACGGCATGTTGATGTGCTCTCTGCAAGCGGTGTACGAGAATCGTCAGGCAACCGATTAACGATTGGAGACAGGCGGCGATGCGGCTGGTGACATTCAATTCCAATGCGGGCCTGCGGGTCGGCGTGCTGGACGCGGGCGCGCAGGCCGTCGTCGACCTGTCCACGGCAGCGCCGGACCTGCCGCGCGACATGCTCGGCGTGATCGCGCTCGGCGATGCGGGTCTCGCGAAGATCAGGGCGGCGCTGGCCAGGAAGCCGGCAACGATCCCGCTCGCGCAGGTCAAGCTGGTCGCGCCGATCCCGCGCCCGGCGCGCAACATCTTCTGCGTCGGCAAGAACTACCACGAGCATGCGCGCGAGTTTCACACCAGCGGGTTCGACGCCTCCGCCGGCAAGGATGCGATCCCTGACGTGCCGATCATCTTCACCAAGCCACCATCCACCGTGATCGGACCCGGTGTCGCGATCCCCGCGCATCTCGACCCCACCAGCTCGGTCGATTACGAGAACGAGCTGACTGTCGTCATCGGCAAGGGCGGGCGCGGGATTGCGAAGGCGCGCGCCTTCGAGCATGTCTATGGCTACACGATCATCAATGACGTCACGGCGCGCACGCTCCAGCACCGTCACAAGCAGTGGTTCATCGGCAAGAGCATCGACGGCTTCTGCCCGATGGGGCCGGTGCTGCTGACGGCCGACGAGGCGGGCGACGTCGCGTCGATGCACCTGGTGACGCGCGTCAACGGCGAGGTGCGTCAGGACGCGAAGGTCAAGGACCTGATCTTCGACATCCCGACCCTGATCGAGACGATCTCGGCGGGCATCACGCTCGAGCCGGGCGACCTGATCGCGACCGGCACGCCGTCGGGCGTCGGCATCGGCTTCAAGCCACCGAAATACCTGAACAAGGGCGACGTGGTCTCTGTCGGCATCGCGCCGATCGGCGAGCTGACCAACCCGGTCGACTGATCGCGATCAGTCCCGACCACCAGGTACGGGCAGCTCACTTTGAAGCTGCTCCTTGATCTCCGGAGCGGGTAACCCGGCCTTTCGTCCCGCGTAGCGGGTCGCGCGCGGCCTGTGCCAGACTAGGCACGCACCGGCCGTGAAGGTACGGTGTGATGCCGGTCGGCGTTGCCGTATGACCGCCGGTCCGGGACCTGATCGTACAACGACGGACAAAACGATCCGTCGACACGAGCAACGCAAAAGGGAGGAGCACGGTGACCATACTAAAGGCATTCCTGCTCGGCTTTCTCATCGCCACGGTGTCGCTGACGCCGTCGTCGAGCGCCCTGGCGCAGGACTATCCGTCGCGGCCGATCACGATGATCGTGCCGTTCCCGCCGGGCGGCGTCGCCGACCAGAGCGGGCGCCCCGTTGCCGCGGCGATGGAGAAGATCCTGAAGCAGCCCGTCGTCGTGCAGAACCGGGCCGGCGCCGGCGGCGCGGTGGGCATGGCGGCCGCCGCGAACGCGCGGCCCGACGGCTACACGATCCTGATGGCGCTCTCGAGCATCTCGATCATCCCGGAGGCCGACAAGCTGTTCGGCCGCCCGCCCGCCTATCAGATGAAGCAACTTGCACCCGTGGCGCTGGTGACGGCCGATCCCACCGTCCTGGTCGTGCCGGCCGACAGCCCGTGGAAGAGCGTGCAGGACTTCGTCGAGGACGCGAAGAAGCGCCCGGGGGAGATCGGCTTCTCGTCGTCGGGTGTGTACGGCACGCTGCACATGGCGATGGAGATCTTCGCCAACGCCGCCGGCATCAAGCTCAAGCATGTGCCGTTCAACGGCGGCGGACCGGCGCTGACGGCACTGCTGGGCAACCACGTGCAGTCGCTCGCCTCCGGGCCCGGCCCGGTGATTCCGCAGATCCAGGCCGGGAAGCTGCGGGCGCTGGCGACGTGGGGCGAGAAGCGGCTCGACGCGCTGCCGGACGTGCCGACGTTCCAGGAACTCGGCTACAAGGATGTGGTGTTCTACATCTGGTCGGGCGTTTACGCGCCGGCGGGCACGCCCGAGCCGGTGATGAAGGTGCTGCGCGACGCGATGCGCAAGGTCGTCGATGACGCGGAGTTCAAACAGGCGATGGACAAGCTCCAGACGCCCGTCACCTATCTCGACGCGCCCGAGTTCCAGAAATTCTGGGACAAGGACGCCGCCATGCTCGCCACGGCGGTGCAGAAGGTCGGGAAGGTGGAGCAGTAGGCGCGACGCCAGTCCTTGTCGGTGGCCGCGCCCTATCAATCAATGGAACTCCTCTCCACTCACGAAGTGGGGGGAGAGGGTAGGGTGAGGGGGGTGGCCGGGCCAGAGCGGCTGTCGTTCTTTGCTCGTCACCGGACATCCTTCTTCTTGTCGCATCGTCGCGTGCATCACCACCCCCTCACCCTACCCTCTCCCCCACATCCGTGGGGGAGAGGGGGATTTCAGTTAGGCAGATTCGTGCATGCGTGAAGCGTTCACCCGCGATCGCGTCGCCGGCATCGCGCTGATCCTCGTCGCGATCGCGATCGCGTGGGAATCGCGCGTGCTGCCGCTCGGCACGTGGCGCAATCCCGGTGCCGCCTACATGCCGCTGCTCACGGCAGCGCTGCTTGGCCTGATGGGACTTCTGATCGCGATCCGTGGCGGCGGGCCGGCGCTCGCGGCGCTTGCATGGCCGGAGGCGCGGCATGCGGTGCTGCTGCTCGGCGGCTGCGTGTTCGCCGCCTGGGCGCTGGAGCGGCTCGGCTACCGCCTGACGACCGCGCTCCTCGTCGTCTTCTTCCTCGGCGTGATGGAGCGCCGGCATCCGCTCGTTGCGGTGGCGGTGGCGCTCGGCCTGTCGCTCGGGTCCTTCTACCTGTTCTCCGATCTCTTGCGCGTTCCGCTGCCGCGCGGGCCCTGGGGCCTCTGAGCCATGACCGAGACGCTGCAGAATCTGGCGCTCGGCTTCTCGGTGGCGCTGACGCCGGAAGTCTTCCTGTTCGCGATCGTCGGCTGCGTGATCGGCACCTTGGTCGGCATGCTGCCCGGCGTCGGTCCGCTCGCCGGCATCAGCCTGCTGCTGCCGGCGACGTTCGGGTTGCAGCCGACCACCGCGATCGTGCTGCTCGCCGGCATCTATTACGGCGCGATGTACGGCGGTTCGACGACGTCGATTCTGATGCGCATCCCGGGCGAGGCGGCGTCGGTGATGACCTGCATCGACGGCTATGCGATGACGCAGCAGGGCCGCGCCGGGCCGGCGCTGGCGATCGCGGCGATCGGGTCGTTCATCGCCGGCACGCTCAGCGTGATCGCGTTGATGCTGCTGGCGCCGCCGCTGGCCTCGCTCGCGCTGCGCTTCGGCCCGCCGGAATATTTCGCGCTGCTGACGCTGGGCCTGCTGGTGCTCGCCTTCCTGTCGGGCGGCTCGATGCCGAAGGCGCTGGCGATGGCGGCGCTCGGCCTGTTCCTCGGCACGATCGGCATCGACCTGATGACTGGATACTTCCGGTTTCAGTACGGGCTGGTCGAGCTCGGCGACGGCATCGGCATCGTGCCCGTGGCGGTCGGCCTGTTCGGCATCTCGGAGATCCTGCTGACGGCCGGGCAGAAGACGCCGCCGGCGGTGCAGAAGCCGAAACTCAAGGACCTGCTGCCGTCGCGCGCGGAGTGGCGCCATGCCTTCGGTCCGATCGGGCGCGGCACCGTGCTCGGCTTCATCATCGGCATCGTGCCCGGTTCCGCGCACATCATCTCGTCCTTCGTGTCCTATGCGATCGAGCGGCGCATCTCGAAACATCCCGAGCGTTTCGGCAAAGGCGCGGTCGAAGGCGTGGCCGGGCCGGAGTCTGCCAACAACGCCGCGGCGTGCGGTGCGTTCGTGCCGATGCTGGCCCTCGGGGTGCCGTCCGGCCCGATCCCGGCGGTGATCTGGCGGCGCTGATGGTCCACGGCATAGCGCCCGGCCCGCTGCTGATGGAGCAGCAGGCGCCCCTGTTCTGGGGCTTCATCGCCAGCATGTATGTCGGCAATCTGGTGCTGCTGATCCTCAACCTGCCGCTGGTCGGGCTGTTCGTGAACCTGCTGCGCGTTCCGTACAGCTATCTCTATCCGGCGATCCTCGTCTTCTGCGTGCTCGGCGTCTATTCGGTGAACGGCAGCGTCGTCGACGTGTGGATCATGGCGGCGATGGGAGCGCTGGGCTACGTGCTGCGCAAGTTCGATTTCGAGGTGGCGCCGGTCGTGCTCGGCCTCGTGCTGTCGCCGCTGCTGGAGACCGCGCTGCGCCAGTCGCTGGCGATGTCGTCGGGCAGCTACGCGATCTTCGTCGGCCGGCCGATCGCGGCGACCATGCTCGCGGTCGCCGGCCTTCTGTTGCTGCTCAGCTTGCTGCCCGGGCTGATGCGCCGCTCGGGCTGGCGCCGGACAGCCGGCCTCGAATCGTGACAAACATGAGCATTGGCGAAGGCGCCGGCGTGCGGTGCTGGACTGTGGGGCCCGGCGCCGTGTAAATGGTGCCAGGCTGCGTCAGTCGCCCGGCGGCCTCACGGACGAGCAACACGATGTTCGGTTTTCGCAAGCAGTCCTCGGAGACATTGATCGGCCAGCTTTTTCAGCCGATCTCGCCGACCTACACGACCGGCCGGGACATGCCGGTCTGGCGCGTCCACAGCATCACCGGGGTCAGCGGGGTCGAGCACGCCAGGCTGGTCGGCCGCGACCACCCCAACGAGACGCGCATCGTCGCGATCAAGGTCCTGACCGACACCAAGCGTTACCGCAGGGTCGGCTAGGCCTTGTCAGGGTCGAGGGTGTAGAGCTCCTGCGGCCGGCTGACGCCGCGCAGGGCATAGCGCCCCACCGAAACCAGCTTCTCGCGGCAAGACGGCGCCGCCTCCGCGAAGGCTGAGGACAGCAGCACGAGCTGATCCAGCGAGCGGCACATCGCGGCGATCCGGCTGGTCTCGTTGACCGCCGGGCCGACGACGGTGAAGTCGAGCCGGTCGACGCTGCCGATATTGCCGTAGAACACCTCGCCGACGTGCAAGCCCAGATAGAAGCGTGTCACCGGCAGGCCGTCGGTGCTGCGCCGCGCGTTGAGCTCCGCCACGCGCTTGCGGGCATCCGCGGTCGCGTCCAGCGATTGCCGGCACGTCTCCTCGAAGCTGCCCTTGCTGAACACGGCCAGCACGCCGTCGCCGATGAACTTGAGGACTTCGCCGTTCTGCGCATGGATCGCCGAGACGATGGCGTCTGCATATTCGTTGAGCAGGGGGATGACATGCTCGGGTGGCGAGGTGTCGGAGATGCGCGTGTAGCCCTCGAGGTCGCTGAACCACAGCACCGCATTGAGCTTCTCGGGCACGCCGCGCGTGATGTGGCCCTGCAGCACGCGCCGGCCCGCATCGCGGCCCAGATAAGTGTCGACCAGCGTCTCCGCGATGCGCGCGAAGGAGGCGCTCTTCACGGCCAGCGCAAGCTGCGGCACCAAAAAGTCGAGCGCGGCGATGTCGCGGTCGCTGAAGCCCTCGGCGCCGTCGCTCGCCCATGACGAGAACACCGAATCGACCTCGCCGATCCGCGCATCGGCGCCGAAGCGGTTGATGATGGCGACGTAGTCGGTGGCACCCTGGTCGCGCAGGTCGTCCAGGATCGGAAACTCGCCGCCGTTGTAATGCGCATCGAGCCGCCGGCGGATCTTGCCTTCGCCGGTGGTGACGAGGTGGTAGAACGGGCTGCGCAGCCATTTCTCGCCCTCGTCGCTGGCGCGCATGTATTCGCTCTGCTTCGCGTCCACCTCGACGCGTCGCCAGGCGAAGATGCGGCCCTCGAGGACGGGGTGCAGCGTGTCGATGCCCACCAGCCCGCGGCAGAGCGGCAGGCCCGCGTCGATCGCGCGCGTGCAGAACTCCTGCACAAGGGCGAGTTCGCCCTTTCCGGCCAGGCCCGCCTCGACGATCCACTCAGAGAGCTTGAGAAGCGCCGCGTCCTTCATCGCGCGACGATAGCACGACTCCGCTACAGGCAGCCGACGAAGGCGTAGTCGAGCAGGATCGCCGCGCCGCGCACGCCCCACAGCCATGTGACGCCGCCCAGGACCACAGCGACGCCGCCGAACAACGATATGGCGGCGGCGCGGCTCATCGACCGGCCGCCGCCGGGCTCAGCCGGGCCACCGGGCGCTCGGAGATCGGGAAGTGCAGGGCGCTGGCGGCGAAGCCCAGCGCCACGCAAATCCACCACATGGCGTCGTAGGAGCCGAACACGTCGTAGAAATATCCGCCCATCCATGCCCCGAGGAAGCTGCCGACCTGGTGGCTGAAGAAGACTATGCCATAGAGCATGGACATGTAAGCCGGGCCGAAGATGTACGCGACCAGGCCGCTCGTGAGCGGGACGGTTCCGAGCCAGAGCAGGCCGAGCAGGGCGCCGAACATCAGCACGCTGAACTCCGACAGCGGCATCACCATGAATATCAGGAAAACGAACGAGCGCAGCGAATAGACCAGCGCCAGCAGGTTTTTCTTGCTGTAGCGCCCGCCGAGCCAGCCGCAGCCATACGAGCCGATGATGTTGAACAGGCCCACCAGCGCCAGGGTCCAGGCGCCCACCCAGGTCGGCAGGCCGCGGTCGGCGAGGAAGGCGGGCAGGTGGGTGGCAACGAACACGACCTGGAAGCCGCAGACGAAGAAGCCCGCGGTCAGGAGCCAGAACCCCTTGTGGCGGAAGGCTTCGTCCAAGGCCTGACGCAGGGTCTGCGGCACCCCGACGGGCGTGGCATCCTTGACCCTGGTGGCGCCCGGCGTCAGCGGCAGGATGAGCAGCGACGTGAGCGCGAGGGCGTACAGCGCCACGCGCCAGTCGAAGAGCTCGATCAGGATGTGGGCATAGGGGACGACGGCGAACTGCCCGAACGAGCCGCCGGCTGTGACGATTCCCAGGGCGATGCTGCGCTTCTCCGGCGGTGCCGCGCGGCCGATGGCGCCGAGCACGACCGAGAAGCCCGCGCCGCTCAGGGCGACGCCGACCAGGATGTTGCCGAGGATGACCTCCGCGCCGCTGGTTGCATAACCCAGCACGACGAGGCCGACCGCATAGCAGATGCCGCCGGCGGCGACCACCTTTGGCGTGCCGAACTTGTCGGCGATGGCGCCGGCGAAGGGCGAGGCCGCGCCCCACAGCAGGTTCTGGAGCGCGATGCCGAATCCGAACAGCTCGCGGCTGAGCGTCAGGTCCAGGCTGATCGGCTTGAGGAAGAGGCCGAAGGTGGCGCGCAGGCCCGTGGCGAGCGTCAGAATGAGCGCCGCGCACCAGACCGCCATCCAGAAGCCCCGTTGAACCGACATGCATTCCCTCGAATTGGTTGGGCGGACTATGCGCTGTGACCGCGGCTGCCAGCAAGACGGGTACTGCGGGTGTCCTATGCCACGACCGCATGCCCGTGAGGGAGGATTGTATCGATACGCTTTTGATCGATCCTCCGGCGCGATTGATAATTCGCGCCAAAGCTATAAAAGGGACCCCCTGCCAACCGGGACAACAGGGATCACATGAGCCAGCAGACCGCGCCGGGTACGCCGCCGATACTGGGGATCATCGGCGGCAGCGGAGTCTACGATATCGACGGGTTGACCGACGTCCGCTGGGAGCGCGTCCTGACCCCCTGGGGGGAGCCGTCGGACGACCTGATGTTCGGCAACCTCGGCGGGCAGAAGCTGGTTTTCCTGCCGCGCCACGGCCGCGGCCACCGCGTGCCTCCCTCGCAGCTCAATTTCCGCGCCAACATCGATGCCCTGAAGCGCGTCGGCGTGACGGATATCCTGTCGCTGAGCGCCGTCGGCGGGCTGAAGGAGGAACTGCCGCCCGGCACGTTCGTGATCGTTGACCAGTTCATCGACCGCACCTTCGCGCGCGTGAAGACCTTCTTCGAGACCGGCTGCGTCGCGCATGTGTCGATGGCGGAGCCGGTCTGCCGCCGGCTGGGCGACGCCGTCGAGGGGGCGGTGAAGGAGCTGGGACTGAAGTCGCAGCGCGGCGGCACGTATCTGGTGATGGAAGGACCGCAATTCTCGACCAAGGCCGAATCCAAGCTCTACCGCGCCTGGGGCTGCGACGTGATCGGCATGACCAACATGCCCGAGGCCAAGCTCGCCCGCGAGGCGGAGATGTGTTACGCGACCGTGGCCATGGTCACGGACTATGATTGCTGGCATCCGGACCACGACCACGTCACGGTCGATGCCGTGATCAAGGTCCTGCTCGGCAATGCCGAGAAAGGGCGCGCGCTGGTGAAGAAGATCGCGCCGAAGCTGCACGGCCGCACGCATTCGTGCAGCGCCGGCTGCCACACGGCGCTGGACAACGCGATCATCACCGCGCCGGCCGCGCGCGACCCCGGCATGGTCAAACGCCTCGACGCCGTGGCGGGCCGGGTGTTGAACAAAGCCTAGTATGAATGCAGGTAACCGCAGAGGACGCGGAGGTAAACGCAGAGTTCGCGGAGAGTGAGAATCGCGGCGCGGAGCGCCGCAATGTTCTTCCCAGCGTCCTCTGCGCTTCTCCGCGTCCTCCGCGGTAAATTTCCGGATTGAGTGAGAGCAGGTCGATGAAGAATCTCTGGTCGGACAAGGATGCGCAGGCGGCGATCGAGAAATACGGTGCGCAGGGCATCGGCCGCGATCTGGCGCTGCGCGTCTACACGACGCGTCTCCTGGGCGGCGTGCCCGAGCTGGTGCTGCATGGCGGCGGCAACACCTCGGTCAAGACGACGATGAAGGACACGCTCGGCGAGGACGTCGAGGTGCTGTGCATCAAGGGCAGCGGCTGGGACATGGGCGTGATCGAGCCGCCGGGCCTGCCGGCGGTGCGCCTCGATCCGCTGCGCAAGCTGCTGAAGCTCGACAAGCTGTCGGACGAGGACATGGTCAATTTCCAGCGCCTCAACCTGCTGGACTCCGCCGCGCCGAACCCGTCGGTCGAGACGCTGTTCCACGCGTTCCTGCCGCACAAATTCATCGACCACACACATGCCAACGCGATCCTGGCGCTGAGCGACCAGCCGAACGGCGAGGAGCTGTGCCGCGAGGTGTTCGACGGGCAGATGGTGCTGGTGCCCTACATCATGCCGGGTTTCACGCTCGCCAAGCTCGCGGGCGAGCTGCAGGCGAAGAGCCCGAAGGCCGAGGGCATGATCCTGCTCAAGCACGGCATCTTCACCTGGGGCGACGACGCGAAGCAGGCCTATGACCGCATGATCGACCATGTGACGCGCGCCGAGGAGCGGCTCGCGCGGGGCCGCCGCAATGTTTTCGCGCCGGGTGCGCTGCCCGACAAGCTGGCGACGCCGGCCGAGATCGCGCCGATCCTGCGCGGCATGGCGGCGCTGGTGGAGGACGCCAATGACGGCGCCTGGAAGCGCTGGATCCTCGAATTCCGCACCAGCCCGGACATCCTGAACTACGTCAACGGCGCCGACCTCGCGCGCTATTCGCAGGCCGGCGTCACGACGCCGGAGCAGGTGATCCGTACCAAGGCGAAGGCGCTGATCCTGCCGGCCCCGAAGGCCGGCGCGCTCGAAGAGTTCGCCAAGGGCGCCCGCGCGGCGCTCGACGCCTATTTCTCCGCGTACAAGGCGTATTTCGAGCGCAACAACGCCGCGGCGCGCGTGCAGCCCAAGAAGAAGATGCTCGACCAGATCCCGCGCGTGATGCTGGTGCCGGGGCTGGGCTTCTTCGCCTTCGGCAAATCGGCCAAGGACGCGCGCGTCAATGCCGACGTCTACGCCAACGCCATCAAGGTCATCACCGCGGCGGAGGGCATCGGCGCCTTCACCAGCATCTCCGAGGCCGACATGTTCGACGTCGAGCACTGGTCGCTGGAGCAGGTGAAGCTCGGCAAGGAATCGGAGAAGCCGCTGGCGCGACAGATCGCCCTCGTCACCGGCGGCGGCAGCGGCATCGGTGCCGCTGCCGTGGCGGCCTTCGCGGCTCAGGGCTGCGAGGTCGTCGTCGTCGATCGCGACGAGGCGGCGGCGCAGGCCGTGGCGAAGAAGTTCGGCGGCATCGGCATCGGCGCCGACGTGACGAAGCCCGACCAGGTGCGCGCCGCGTTCGACCGCGCCGCGGCACATTTCGGCGGCGTCGACGTCGTCGTCTCCAACGCGGGCGCCGCGTGGCAGGGCCGCATCGGCGAGGTCGACGATAAAGTCCTGCGCGAGAGCTTCGAGCTCAATTTCTTCGCGCATCAGGCGGTGGCGCAGAACGGGGCCCGCATCATGCGCACGCAGAAGACCGGCGGTGCGCTGCTGTTCAACGTGTCGAAGCAGGCGGTGAACCCGGGTCCGGATTTCGGCCCCTACGGCCTGCCCAAGGCCTCGACCATGTTCCTGATGCGGCAATACGCGGTCGATTACGGCAAGGACGGCATCCGCTCCAACGCCGTCAACGCCGACCGCATCCGCACCGGCCTGCTGACCGACGAGATGGTCGCCTCGCGCTCCAAGGCGCGCGGCGTCAGCGAGAGGGAATACATGGGCGGCAACCTGCTCGGCCGCGAGGTGAAGGCATCGGACGTGGCGCAGGCCTTCGTCGCGCTGGCGCTCGCCAGCAAGACGACCGGCGCCGTGCTCACCGTCGACGGCGGCAACATCGCGGCGGCGCTGCGGTAAGGGCGCGCCTGCCCTCATGTTCCGACAGGCATGAAGGCTGTGGGTTCAGGCCCTGGGATGAGGCCGGCATGGAGCGTGATGAAGAGTAACCGCGGCATCGATCACCTCGTCCTTTGCGTGCGCAACCTCGAAACGGCGCGCGCCGCCTATGCGCGCATGGGGTTCACGCTGACGCCGCCGGCCCTGCACCCATGGGGGACGGCCAACAGCCTGGTCCAGCTCCAGGGCAATTTCCTCGAGCTGCTGACGGTGGCCGATCCGGCGAAGATGGCGCCGCCGGCACAGGGTGAATTCGCCTTCGGTGCCTTCAACAAGACGTTCCTGGAGAAGCGCGAAGGCTTCTCGATGCTGGTGTTCGCGAGCGACGATGCGCGCCGTGACCAGGCGGAGTTCGCGAAGTCGGGGCTGCAAACCTATGCGCCCTTCGACTTCTCGCGCAAGGCGAAGCTGCCGGGCGGGGAGGAGGTCACGGTCGGCTTCTCGCTCGCCTTCGTCACCGACGCGCGCATGCCCGAGGCCGCTTTCTTCGTCTGCCAGCAGCACGCGCCGCAGCACTTCTGGAAGCCCGAATACCAGTCACACGCCAACGGCGCGGTCGCGGTCGCGGAGGCGGTCATGGTCGCCGACGATCCTGCGTCGCTCCGCGCGCTGTTCGCGCGGTTGCAGGGCGATGACGCCGTCTCGTCGTCGGACGGCCAGCTTGCCGTGCAGACCGCGCGCGGGCGCATCGTGGTCCTGGACCCACAGCGCGCCGCCGATCGTTTCGGCAACATCCTGCCGCGCGGGCCCTCGACGCCGCACTTCGTCGCCTATCGCATCGCCGTCACGGATGCCGCGGCGGCGCGGAGCCTGCTGGATGCCGCGGGCGTGCACTTCCGCGCCATCCAGGACACGCTGCAGATCGCGGCCGCCGACGCATTTGGTGCCGTCATCGAGTTCGCGCCGGCGTAGCCCTCAGCCCACGTGCTTCTTGAAGAAATCCAGCGTCCGGTCGCGCGCGAGCTTGGCGCTCTCGACGTGGAAGCTGCCGCGCTGGTCGCAGTTGAAGCCGTGGCCGGCGGCGTAGATGTAGATCTCGACCGGGCGGCCCTTCTGCGCGGCGCGGACCTTGTCGACCTCGGTCAGCGGGATGGCGTGGTCCTTTTCGCCGAAATGCATGATCACCGGGCAGCGCGGCTTCTCCTCCGCGACCGAGCCGATGCCGCCGCCGTAGTACGATGATGCGGCGGCGAAGCCGTCCAGCCTCGTCGCCGAGACCCAGGCGAGGAAGCCGCCCCAGCAATAGCCCACCGCGCCCAGCTTGCCGGCGCCCTTGATCGCGTCGCGCGCCGCGGCGATGTCGCGCAGAGCCGCGTCGGTGTCGGCCTTGCCCTTCATCTCGCGGCCGACCGCGATATCCGCGTCGCTGTAGCCGACCTCGAAATTCGGCTTGATGCGATCAAACAGCGCGGGTGCAATCGCCAGGTAGCCTTCGGCCGCGTAGCCGTCGGTCACCTTACGGATGTGGTCGTTGACGCCGAAGATCTCCTGGATGACGACGATGCCGCCGCGCGGCTTGCCCTTCGGCTCGGCACGGTAGGCGGAAAATTTGTGGCCGTCGGACGCGGTCAAGGTCACGGTCTGTCCCAAGGCGATCTCCTTCGATGGTTCATCTGGGGATTAGCACTGAGGACGGCCGGCCGACAAGGCGTCCTGGCGCCGTCGGGTCGCGATCAAGCGCCTCGAATCAACGTCGATGCATCCTTAAATAGTTAAAGATATTGAGTTAACCTGATAGGTGGTGCTAGGCTCCGCTGCTGCAACGTAAGGCAAGAGGGGCGGGGGTATGCGGGGGATGCCTGTGCGTGGGGCGGCGCTTTGCGTCGCCGTCATTGTTCTGAGCGGCTGCCAGACGGACGGTTCAAGCCGATTGCTTCTGACTGGCACGCCGGCGAGCGCGACGGCGCCGCGCGCCTACGACATGTTCTTCGATCAAGGAGACCATTTGGAGGAACTCGTCGCCGCGGGTCGGTTTACGGAGGCAGCGACCCTGTTCGATGCCCACACCGGCTGGTTCGACGAGAAGCGCACCGTGCGCTACTGGAAGTCGCTGACCGTCACAGCGGATGCACTCAATGCCGAGGCCCAGCCCAAGCTCGCCGGGGCGCAGTCCCAGCTCGAAGTGGTTTCCTCAGCGGATTGGGCAGCGAGCAAAGCGGCGCGGGCGGGCGCGCAATCGGCGTTGGCGGATTACGAGCGCTTCGCGCTCCTCAAGCGCGCCGAACTTGTCTCGCCGACGGCCAAAGCCCTGCGCCAGCAAGTCGCTGAGAGCGATGCGCGGCTGTCGGCGGCGGCACCGGCCGCGTTCGCTGGCTTCGATCACTTCCGCGACGTGTCATTCTTCGCCGCCTATCCCGCCGAGCTCGATCAGGCGAAGTTCCTCGCCGACCACCTGGGGGCGCTCGAACCGAAGCTTCAGGCGGCAACGGCCGGTCAGCTCGCGCAGTTCGCGCGCTCGTACGAGACTGCCTTAGGCGCGGACCATCGGACAAGGCTGGGCGCCCACTATGTCCGCGCCCATCTCCGGGAGCACGCAAGGGGTCAGGACGGCGAACTGCGCACGACGCTCGCCGCGGTGCGGGCGGCGGAGGCGGCGGGACTGCGCGCGTCCGCGTCCGACCTGCGGATCGGCTTCGTCGAGGTGACGAGCAAGACGCTGCTGAAGCAGGGACAGATCGCCTTTCCGGCGCAGGTCGAGATCGACATGCCGTTCGAGTCGGGCAAGTTCGAGCTCGACCGGGCCCTGTCCAACCCGATCGCCGAAACCGCGCGGTACCTGATCGTCTTCGACGTGGCGCTGGCCAAGGCCAGCCGCCGCGTCACAGGCACGGACAAAACAAAGTCTCGCATCCTGTCGGGTCACCGCAGCGAGCTGAATCCCGCCTACGACATGGCTCAGCTCAATGTGATGCAGGCCAACACCGAGCTGGCGAACTCCCGCCTGATGGGCGGGCTCATCGGTCTCGTGGCGCAGATCACGGCCAGCAACCGCGCCGACGAGGCCCGCAGGCAGTTCGCCGCCACGCCGCGTCACGTCAATATCCCCGTTTACCAGGACTATGAATTCGACCGTGCGCGGGTGCACGCGTCACGTGTCATGACCGTTCACTACTACGTCATCGACAGAAAAGGTGGCAGCTACTTCAAATCGACCTTCGACGTGACGGAGGATCAGCATTTCTCCATCAGCTACAACGTGCACGAGAAGGACCCCAGCCGATCGACCCACCTCGCGGGCGGCCAGAGCGAGGAAGATCTCGCGCGCTGGGAGGATGCTCCGATGGTCACCAAGCTGTCGCGGCTGGTGGCGCACTACCTCGACAATGCGACGCAGAGCCGGAGCCTGCCGGCGCTCGCGGCACTGCGGGAGGAGATGCTGCGCGACAAGAACGCGGCACTGGCGCGGGTCGAAGCGAACACGTTCAAGGGAACGACGCAGGGCGATCCGCGCTTCGACAGCGTCGTTGCGATCTACACGACGAAGGGGTCGGGGTCCGGCTTTTTCGTAGCGCCTGACGTGGTGATGACAAACCATCACGTGATTGAAGGCGCGCAGTTCGTCGAGATGAAGATGCATGGAGGGCAGGAGACATTCGGCCGCGTGATGGCGACCGACCCGCATCGCGACCTCGCCCTGGTCCGCGTTCAGGCGCGCGGCAAGCCTGTACGGTTCTATGCGAGAAACAATCTCGAGCTGGGGAGCACGATCGACGTCATCGGCCATCCGAGGAGGCTGGAGTTCTCCATTACGCGCGGCATCGTCAGCGCCGTGCGCCCGCACAAGAGCGTCAATATCCCCGGCGCCCGCAGCGTTCTCGCGGTGCAGACGGACGCGGCCGCGAGCCCTGGAAACTCAGGCGGGCCGTGGTTCCTCAGGGACGAGGTCATTGCTGTCACGTCCTGGGGGCGCGTCGATCGCGGCTCGCAGAACCTGAACTTCGGCGTCCACTACTCCGAGGCGCTGGAGTTCATGCGCGAGAACAATCTTCAAGCCCTCGTCCAATAGGAGGCGACATGTCCTCTCGCCGTATCACCGGGCTCGCCATTGCGCTCTGCGTCGCCGTCGCCGGCTGCTCCTCGCCTTCGCGCCTCGGCATGGTGAAGGATCCCGAAACCGGCCTGCAGTTCGGCTCCGTTGTCGAGAACAACCTGTTCGTCGACGCGGCGCAGTTCAAGAACCGCAAGATCAAGGTCAGCACGCGCAACACATCCGGCGACGTCGCCCTGAGCATGGGCGAGTTCACGGAGACGCTGCGCTCGTCCTATTCGGGCAAGGGCTACCAGCCCACGGACGCCGATGATTTCGGCATCCGCGTGGATCTCAACGTCCTGCGCAGCAGCCAGGTTCAGGAAAACCATGCTCTCGAATATGCCTTCCTTGGCGGCACCGCGGGCGGCATTGCCGGCTACCGGTCCAACGCACGCTCGGGGACGGCCATCGGGATCGCGTCCGGTGCAACGCTTGGCGCGATCCTGGGCAGCTACGACACGCGCGACACCTATATCGTCATCGCGGAGGTCGCCATCGGCGTGATGGATCAGCGGTCCGGGGTAACCGAGCGGACGGTGACGTTCCGCCGCAGCCCGCGCGTTGAGGAACGCGAAACGGAGGTGAGGCCGTTTCGGGAAGTCGCGCGCACCCGCATCGCCGTGTTCGCGGGCGGACGGAGTGTGACCCAGGCGGACATTTCCAATGCGGTCCGGCAGCGCCTCGCCCGGATCGTGGGCGACATCATCTAGGCGCAGCTTCGTTCCCGCCCGGGCGCCGAAGAGCCCCTTCGCTAAATGCGGCGGTTGCGCAGAAGATAGTCGGCGATTTGGGTGGCGACCTGGTCGATCGCCTCGGTCGTGGTTCCGGCAAAGACGTGGCCGCCCGAAGACTTTCCGTGTGCCAGCATTTCGCCGAGCACGGCATTGGACTTCGCGTCGAGGATCTTGACGTTGGCTTGGAGCTCCGCCTGCCCGGCAAGGGCGCCCAGCAGGACGCGCGTTGCCTGATCTACTTCGCTTGCAGAGGTCACGGTGGCATCGACAATGATGTCGGTGCCGGTTGGTGTGGTCTGGACGTTGTTGAAGACCCGCTTCGACGTGAGCTGGTACATGATCGCCTGCTGCAGGCCGAGCGCGACCTGTTCCCGTCCCGTCACCGCGGTTCGGACGACGACGGAGGCGGAGTGGCGGCTGTCGATCTGTGGCGCGTCTTTAGAAACCTGCTGGATGGTGCCCGATGCGGCACAGGCTCCGAGCGTCAGCGCAAGCGCGATGACGCGACATAGTTTTGAGATCATGGCCCCCCGACCAATGTAACCCGGTCAAGGATATAATGATCGACCTGCGGTTGTCGAGGCGGCCTTTACGGCGGTCAGACGTTGAAGCGGAACAGCAGCACGTCGCCGTCCTTGACGACGTAGTCGCGGCCTTCCTGGCGCATCTTGCCGGCGTCCTTGGCCGCCTGCTCGGTGCCGCAGGCGACATAGTCGTCGAAGGCGATCGTCTCGGCGCAGATGAATCCGCGCTCGAAGTCGGTGTGGATGACACCGGCGGCCTCGGGCGCCTTGGCGCCCTTGCGCACGGTCCAGGCGCGCGATTCCTTCGGCCCGGCGGTGAAGAAGGTGATGAGGCCGAGCAGGCCGTAGCCGGCGCGGATCACGCGCGCCAGGCCGGTCTCGGTCAGCCCGAGCGAATCGAGGAACTCCTTGCGGTCCGCCTCGCTCGGCAGGACCGACACTTCGGCCTCGATGGCGGCGGAGATGACGACCGACGAGGCGCCTTCGCGTGCGGCCTTCTCCGCGACCTTCTTCGACAGGGCGTTGCCGTCGGCGGCCGAAGCCTCCTCGACATTGCACACGTACAGCACCGGCTTGGTCGTCAGGAGCTGGAGCTGGCGGACGATCTCCGCCTGCTCGGGCGTCGGCTTGAACACCCGGCCGGGCTTGCCGTCGCGCAGCAGGGCGAGGATCGGTTCCATCACGTCGAGCTGCGCCTTCGCCTCCTTGTCCTGGCCGCGCGCCTTCTTCTGCGCCGCGGCGACCCGCTTCTCCAGGCTGTCCATGTCGGCGAGCATCAGCTCGGTCTCGACCGTGTCGGCGTCGCGCAGCGGGTCGATCGAGCCCTCGACATGAGTGATGTCGCCGCTCTCGAAGCAGCGCAGGACATGGGCGATCGCGTCGACCTCGCGGATGTTGGCGAGGAACTGGTTGCCGAGGCCTTCGCCCTTCGACGCGCCGCGCACCAGCCCGGCGATGTCGACGAATTCGAGCTGGGTCGGAATCGTCTTCGCCGATTTCGCCAGCGTCGCCAGCTTGTCGAGGCGCGCATCCGGCACGGGGACGCGGCCGACATTCGGCTCGATCGTGCAGAACGGATAGTTGGCCGCGGCCGCCGCGGCGGTGGCGGTCAGCGCGTTGAACAAGGTCGACTTGCCGACATTCGGCAGGCCGACAATCCCGCAGCGGAAACCCATGATGTTAATGCCTGCTTGAGAGAACTACTGAGCCACGAACAAGATAGCGTCACCCGCGGGCTCGACCCGCGGGTCCATGGTGCAGGTTGCGCGATGGATGCGCGGATCAAGTCCGCGCATGACGCATACTGGAAACATCGGTCAACTACTCCGTCGCCTTCTTCACCCCGACCGCCTTCGCCGGCGGCGGATTGGTCGCCAGCGCGACCTTGGTCATGAACCCGGTCTCGTCGCCGGCGACGAGGCGGGGCGTCTCGGCCGCGATCGCATCGAGCAGCGGTGTGAGCCACACGCCGTCCGCCTTCGCGAAGTCGTGCAGCACATAGCCGCTCACCAGGTCCTTGTGGCCGGGATGACCGATGCCGATGCGCACGCGCCAGTACTCCGGCCCGATATGCGCATCGAGGGAGCGGATGCCGTTATGGCCGCCCGATCCGCCGCCGCGCTTGACCCGCACCTTGCCGGGCAGCAGGTCCAGCTCGTCGTAGAAGGCGATCACCCGCTCCGGCTCGATCTTGTAGAAGCGCATCGCCGCCTGCACCGAACGCCCGGAGTCGTTCATGTAGGTATGGGGCTTCAGCGCGACGACCTTGCTCGCGCCGATCTGCCCGTCGCACGCCACGCCGTCGAAGCGCGTGCGCCACGGGCCGAAGCCATGGCGGCGGACGATCTCGTCCACCGCCATGAATCCGACATTGTGCCGGTGCTTCGCATAGGACGGCCCGGGATTGCCCAGGCCGACCAGCAGCGCCATCCCGGCCAAAGCCGCTTACTTCTTCGCCGGAGCCTTCCCGCCTGCGGCGGCAGGGGCCGCGGCCGGAGCCGCACCCTTCGCCCCGGCAGCCGCGGGCGCCGCAGCGCCGGCGGCCGGAGCCGCTGCGCCAGCCTCGCCCGGCGCCGCCGTGGCAGCCGCAGCCGCCTTGGCAGCCGCCTCGGCCGCTTCTTCCTCGGCCGACTTCAGCACGCTCGGCGCCGCGACCGCGGCGACCGTGAAGTCACGCGTCGTGATGGTCGGCTTGACGCCCTCGGGCAGCTTCACCGCGCTGATGTGCACGCTGTCGCCGATGTCGAGGCCGTCGAGATCGACCGTGATGATCTGCGGGATGTTGTCGACCGTGCAGTAGACCTCGATCGCATGGCGGACGACGTTCAGCACGCCGCCGCGCTTGATGCCGGGCGACTTGTCCTTGTTGACGAACTCCACCGGGATCGACACGCGGATGCGCGTGTGCTCGCCAACCCGCATGAAGTCGACATGCTCCGGGTTGTCGCTGACCGGGTGGAGCTGCACGTCGCGCGGCAGCGCCCGGATCGTCTTGCCGCTCACCTGCACGTCGAAGACGCGGGTGAAGAAGCTCTGGCCGGCCTTCTGGATCTGGATGCCCAGCTCCTTGGGGTCGAGGTCGATGAGCTGCGGGGGCTGCTTTTCGCCATAGATCACGGCGGGCACGCGCCCGGCGCGACGGGTGGCGCGGGCGGCCCCCTTTCCGGCCCGCTCTCGCGGCTGCGCCGCGATCGTCAGTCTCTCTGCCATGTCACTCTCTCCTTCTCTTTCACATGCGCCGGCCTCCAGGGGTGCCGGTCGCCCAACCAGCCCGTTCAGTCGAACAGGCTGGAAACGGAACGCTCTTCGCTGATGCGGCGGATGGCCTCGGCCATCAGCGGTGCGATCGAAATCTGGCGGATGTTGTGCGAGACGCGCATCGCCTCGGTCGCCTGGATGCTGTCGGTGATCACCAGCGACTTGATCGGCGACGACGACACGCGCGCGACGGCGCCGCCCGACAGCACGCCGTGCACGACATAGGCGTGCACCTCGGTGGCGCCGGCTTCCTTGAGTGCGACCGCGGCGTTGCACAGCGTCCCGGCGGAATCGACGATGTCGTCGGCAAGGATGCAGCAGCGGCCTTGCACGTCACCGATGATGTTCATCACCTCGGACACGCCGGCGCGCTCGCGCCGCTTGTCGATGATCGCGAGGTCGGCGTCGATGCGCTTGGCGATCGCGCGGGCGCGGACGACGCCGCCGACGTCCGGCGACACGACGACCATGTCCTTGCCCTTGAAGCGCTCCTGGATGTCCTTCACGAACACCGGCGCGGAGAACAGGTTGTCGGTCGGGATGTCGAAGAAGCCCTGGATCTGGCCGGCATGCAGGTCGAGCGTGACGACGCGGTTGGCGCCGGCGGTCGTGATCAGGTTGGCGACCAGCTTGGCGGAGATCGGCGTGCGCGGGCCCGATTTGCGGTCCTGGCGTGCATAGCCGTAGTAGGGAACGACCGCCGTGATGCGCCGGGCCGAGCCGCGCCGCAGCGCGTCGCACGTGACCAGCAGCTCCATCAGGTTGTCGTTGGCGGGGTAGGACGTCGACTGGATGATGAAGACATCCTCGCCGCGCACGTTCTCGAGGATCTCGACGAACACTTCGAGGTCGGAGAAGCGCCGCACGCTTGCCTTGGTCAGCGGCAGGTTCAGCGCCGCGCTGATCGCCTCGGAAAGCGGCCGATTGCTGTTGCAGGTGAGGATTTTCATCCGGGCGAAACCCCGTCCCGATGCGCCTAAGTGCCTGTAGAATAAACAGGAAACCCGCTTAGGGATGTCCCCCTCGCGGGCGGCGCGGAATGTATCAGGGTGTCATCCGCCTGTAAACCGGCTTGACGGGCGAATTGCCGCGCTTTTTCCGGCCTCAGAACGATATCGACAGGTCGAAGGACACGAAATTGTCGTTGCCCTTCTGCCCGTCGAATTCCTCGGTCCGGTATGTGTAGCTGGCCCCCAGCCGGGCCCAGCCCATCAGGAAGGCGGCCCCCGCGGTCAGGTCGGCTACGACCGGCTTGCGATCGACGCTGGGGCTGTCGGTGAAGGTGTTGCCGTCCAGGAAGATGTTGTGGGCCACCAGCCGGACTTCGCTGCCCGCGAAGACGTACCAGGCTGGTCCGTCGGCCAGGGCTTTCTGGTTGACGAAGTCGGAGCCTGAAACGGCCGGCTGGATGCGCGGCTGGCCCCAGTCGGCATTCAGGCGCTGGCCGAAGCGGACAACCGCGCCCGCGCCGGCATAGGTAAAGATGTTGCCGAGCGCGACGTTGACCTCCGGCAGGATGTCGGCCTCGAACGGCCCCAGCGCGCTACCGAAGCGCCACTTGCGCTCCTGGCTCAGGACGATGCCGGGCTCGTTGTCGAGCTGCGCGTTCCAGCCTTGGGCCTGCGGCGCGCCGATGAACGGGTTGGTGATCCTGTGCCAGCCGTTCTGCACCTGCTCGCCACGGGCATCCGGGCCGACCAGGCCGAGGGTCACGGTTGCGCGGTCGAGCGTGCGCTCCGTCTCGCGATAGAGCGACACGCCGCCATAGAGCCAGCCGGCATAGGGCCGGTCGGTCGGGTCCGGCTGGATCAGCGTCTTGTCTTCCGGCGTGAAGATGCTCTGGCCGATGAAGCCGCCGAAATAGATCCGGCCGCCTTCGGCCGGCAGCATGATCGTGTCGGCGACGGAGCGTAGCCGGTCGAAGAAGCGGTCCTCCCCGTCGCGCTGTGCCGCGAACAGCGAGAAGTACAGGCCTTGCGTGTAGTGCTTGTCGCCGTGAACGAAGGAGTCGTTCTCCTCGATCACGTTGAAGGTCCAATCGCGGCCGTCGTCCTGTGCGAGGGCGGGGCTGACGATCAGGAATGCGAGGGTGAAGGCGGTGGGGAGTGTGCGGGTCGTCATTGCTTGATCGGCGCGCGCTCGACGAGATCGGCGAGTCCCTCGGCGGCACCGTCGGCCACCGCGCTCGCCATCTCGGGCCATGCGCGCTCGATGAATTCGGAAGTCACGTCGTTCTCCTGGTGGACCTGCCCGATCTCGGCGCCCTCGGGCGTATAGACGGTCCATGTCACGGCGACATTGCGGAGCTTTGGGCCGAGCGGGACGATGGTCACCGCGCCGCGCACCTCGAGCGAATCCTTGTCATTGTCCTGCGCGAGCTGCACGCCGGTGCGGCGCAGCGCGTAGCCGAGCGCGCGCGTCAGCGCCTTGTCGCCGTCGCGTGGCGCGCCGGTGACCCGGCCGATCTTGAGCGCCGGGCGCGGCGGCGGCGGATTGACCGCGTCGGGCTGCAGGGCCGCGGCCAGTGGCGATGCGACGGCGCGCGCCACGGCGGCGAAGTCGACGCCGCTGGCGCCCTGGACGCCGTGATCGAGCGCCACCTTGTGCATCTTCACCAGTTCCCCCTTCGGGTCGCGCAGCTCGAACTGCGCGACCGGAACGCCGCCGGATCCGGCGACGGTCTCGCTCTCGATCAGGTAGCTCTGGCGGTTGCCGTCGCCGGTGGTCGCCGGCACGTTCTCGCGGCGCAGCGCATCGGCCAGCTTTTCGGCGAGCTCCACCGACATCGGCTCGGGCAGGCCTGCGACGGGCAGCACGATCACGCCGGCGCGATCCGGCAGCATCAGCAGGCGGTTGCCTTCCGCCTTCGCGTCGGGCCGGAACGGACGTGGCAGCTCGCCGCAGCCGGCTGTTCCCAGCACGAGCATCACGAGAAGGAGTCTTGCGGGGCTAGAGAACACAGGTCACCAGCAGGCCAAGGACGCAGAAGACGAAGAACATGAACAGATAGGGCATCGCCTGCAAGCCGCCTTAGCGCTCCAGTGCAATGACCGACAGGCCGCGACCGTAGTCCTTTTCGCCGCGAAGGCATGAGCGGCGATAGCTGAAGAATCTGTCTTCTTCGCGGCAGGTATCGTTCGGCATCTGGTGCACGTGCCTGATGCCGAGCTTGGTCAGCCGCTTGGCGACATAGCCGCGCAGGTCGAACATGAAATGGCCGGCGCGGGTGGACGGCACGAAGAAGGCCGCATCGGCAGGGTCCGCGGCGATGAACGGGGCGGGGAATTCCGGCCCGACCTCGTAGGAGCGTTGCGCGATGCAGGGGCCGATGGCCGCGACCATCGTCTCCGGCCGCGCGCCGTGCTTCGCCATCGCCGCCACCGTGGCGTCGAGCACGCCGGTGACCGCGCCGCGCCAGCCGGCATGGGCGGCGCCGATGACGCGCGCCTTGCGGTCCGCGAACAGGACGGGCGCGCAATCCGCGGTGAGGATGCCCAGCGCCACGCCGGGCTTCGCCGTCACCATGCCGTCGACCCGCGGCGCGTTCTCGCGCGTCCATGGCACGTCCACCTCCACCACGTCGGGGCTGTGCACCTGATAGGCGGTGACCAGTGCCTGCGGCGGCAGATCGATGCCGGCCATCGTGCGGCCGCGGTTGGTCGCGACCTTGTCGATGTCGTCGCCGGAGCCGAGGCCGCAATTGAGCGAGGCATAGAGGCCTTCGCTCACCCCGCCGGCGCGCGTGAAGAAGCCGTGACGCACCCCGTCGATGTCGTTGAACGTGCCGTGAGTCAGCATGGGCGATCGCACTCAGGTGGGATTTGGCAGCGGGTCGAAGCCGGGCGGCACCGGTGCGTCGCGCGTAACCAGCGCCAGCGCCTTGAACAAGGTGCCCATTTGCGCCTCGTCGATCAAGCGTGCGCTTGCCGCCACGATGGCACGCGCCTGCTCGGGCGTGGCCGTGCGCAGCAGGATGGCGGCGCGCGCCGCGATGCCGATGCGGTTGAGAAACAGGCCTTGCGGGACAGGTCCGTACGCCGTGGCGCCGGCAGCCCACGCGGCACGGGCAAGCGCGGCGAAATCGACATGCGTCGTCAGGTCGCTTTCGCCGGGCGCCTCCAGCGCGCCGATGCGCTGATGGCGGCGCAGCGCCTGCAGCGTATCGCCGGTGCCGCTGGCCGGCGCGCCGTAATCGACGATCAGCGCGCCGCCGCCCTGTGCCGCGATCCGCGCGGCGAGCGACGCGACGACGGCGCGGCTGGCCGGCGACACTTCGACGATCGCGCCTGACGCGGCATCGCGGTGCGCGGGCTCCAGCGGCGGATCGGCGACGATCGCGCCGTGGCGGAATTCGAGATGACCGGTTTCCGCGTTCAGGCCGACACAGCGCTCGCGCCAGCCTTCGTGCGTGCGTTCGTATTGATGGACCGGCAGTGCATCGAAGAACTCGTTGGCGATGAAGATCGCCGGACCGTGCGGCACGCTCGCGACGGTTTCGTGCCATGCGGGCTGTGCCGCGGCGAGTGCCGCCTGCTGCCGCGCGCGCAGGCGCGGGTTGATCTCCACGAGATGCAGGTCGATGGCTTCGCGGAAAGCGGGCAGCGCGCGCGCGATCGCGCGCAGTGCGTCGGCCATCAGCGTGCCGCGGCCGGGGCCGAGTTCGACCAGCCGCAGCGGCGCCGGCCGGCCGATCGAGTTCCATATTTCCGCCGCCCACAGGCCGATCAGCTCGCCGAACATCTGGCTGATCTCGGGCGCGGTGATGAAGTCGCCGTCGCGGCCGACCGCGTCGGCGCGCCGGTAATAGCCGTGCACGGGATCGTCGAGGCAGAGTGCCATGTATTCCGCGACCGTCAGCGGGCCGTCGCGCCGGATCCGCTCCGCCAGCGCGCGGCCAAGAGCGGTCACGCCGCCGGCTTGGTGAGCGGCAGCTTTTCGCGCTTGCCGCTGGTGGCGATCAGCCAGATGCCCGCAATCAGCATCGGCAGCGACAGGAGCTGCCCCATCGTCACCGGGCCGACGAGGAAGCCGAGATAGGCGTCCGGCTCGCGGAACAGCTCGCCGATGCTCCGCGCGATCGCGTAGCCGCACAGGAAGGCGCCACTGATGAACCCGGGACGCTGGCGCAGATCCGTGCGATGGGCGAGCACGGCCAATATCGCGAACAGCACAAGGCCTTCCAGAGCGGCCTGGTAGAGCTGGCTCGGATGGCGCGGCTCCGGGCCGCCATGCGGAAACACCATCGCCCACGGCACGTCAGACACGCGCCCGAACAGCTCGCCGTTGATGAAGTTCGCGATGCGTCCGAAGAACAGCCCGATCGGCACGACCGCGCAGACAATGTCGCCCAGCGCGAACATCGGAATCCTGCGCTGCCGCGCGAAGACGATGATCGCGACGATGACGCCCAGCGCGCCGCCGTGGAACGACATGCCGCCGCGCCACAGATAGACGATCTCCAGCGGATTCTCGATGTAGTAGTCGGGCCGGTAGAACAGCACGTAGCCGAGTCGGCCGCCGACGATGATGCCGACGGTGACCCACACGATGAAATCGTCGACCGCCGCGCGGTCCATCACATAGGGCGGCCGCTTCACCAGGTGGACGGCGTACTGCCAGCCCAGCAGGATGCCGGCGATGTAAGCCAGCGCGTACCACCGGATCGCGAGCGGGCCGATCTGTACTGCGATCGGGTCGATGGCCGGAAAAGTGAGAGCGAGTGTGATCAAGGCGCAGCGGTTATAGGTGGCTGCACCGTATGGTGCAATGCCGGGCCATCATGGATAATCAACCCAGGACTTGCGGAAAGGAAGACGTCATGCAGACCGACAACAGATTGCTCGACGACATCGCGCGCGCGGCAAGCGGTGCGCTGGGGGCATTGTCGGGCGTGCGCAACGAGATCGAGGCGCAGCTCCGCGGCATGATGGAACGCTGGCTCAAGGCGCAGGACCTGGTCACGCGCGAGGAGTTCGAGGTGGTCAAGGAAATGGCATCGCGCGCGCGCACCGAGAACGAAACCTTGACGGCACGGGTGGCGGCGCTCGAGGCGGCCCTGGCGCGGCGCGGCGGCGAGGACAGCGCGTAGCGGCGGGCTTGGGTGCACGCGCGGCGAAGCCGCGAATAACCCACAGAAAAAACTGACTCCTTCGTCTTTTGCGCTTGCGTCGCCGAATCGCGTCTGGCAACCTACATTCTGTTGTGTATCGCGGTCGGCTTTCACACAACCTGTCGAAGAACGACCGCGATTCCGGTGCCACAGCTTGGTTGCGCACTGGGAGGCGCCCAAATGCCCGACGTTTCTGCTTCCAGCTACGATCGTCATCCTCACCCTCTTGATCTCGTTGAAGAAATAGCCAGCGCAAACGAATGGGCCTTTGACCGCACCAACGACGACGAACTGGTCGCCCAGTTCGCCGGCAAATGGGGCGATTACAGGCTCTATTTCGGCTGGAGCCCGGACATGAGCGCGCTGCAGTTCTCGTGCGGCCTCGACCTGCGCGTGCCCAAATACCGGCGCATCGCGGTCAACGAGTTGCTGGCGCTTGCCAACGAGCGGCTCTGGCTCGGCCATTTCGATCTCGGCCTCGACGAGGAAATGCCGATGTTCCGCCACACCGTGCCGCTGCGCGGCGCGCGCGGCGGCGCCTCGGTGGAGCAGCTCGAGGATCTGGTCGATGTCGCGCTCAACGAATGCGAGCGCTACTACCCGGCCTTCCAGTACGTCATCTGGGGTGGCAAGGAACCAGGCGAGGCGGTGACCGCCGCCTGTCTTGACCCGCAGGGCGAAGCCTAGCCAGAGTTCTTCCATCATGCCTGATGATCGTTTGGGGCTGCTGCTCGTCGGCTGCGGCAAGATGGGCGGCGCCATGCTGGAAGGCTGGTTGCAGCGTCGCATCGTCGACCGCGTCGCCATCGTCGAGCCGCACGCCGCATCCACCGCCGCCTTCCGCGATCGCCCCGGCGTCGCGGTCCATGCCGATCTCGGCGAGATCGGCGCATTCAAGCCGGGTGTCGTCGTCTTCGCCACCAAGCCGCAGGTGATGGACAAGGTCGTGCCGGCCTATCGCTCTCTGGCGACGCCGCGCACCGTGTTCCTGTCCATCGCCGCCGGCAAGACGATCGGCTTCTTCGAGAACGCGCTCGGCGCGGTCCCCGTGATCCGCGCCATGCCCAACACGCCGGCGCAGATCGGGCGCGGCATCACCGTCGCGTGCCCCAACCGGCATGTCGACGCGGCACAGCGCGCGCAGGCCGCGGCCCTGCTGGCAGCGGTCGGCGAGGTGGGCTGGGTCGACGACGAGGCGCTGATCGACGCGGTCACCGCGGTGTCGGGCAGCGGGCCTGCCTATGTCTTCCTGCTGGCCGAATGTCTCGCCGAAGCAGGTGCGGCCGCCGGGTTGCCGCCCGACCTGGCGATGCAGCTTGCCCGCGCCACCGTGTCGGGCGCCGGCGAGCTGCTCCATCAGTCGAGCGAGCCGGCAGCGACGTTGCGCCAGAACGTGACATCGCCGGCCGGCACGACGGCAGCCGCGCTGAGCGTCCTGATGGCGGATGACGGCCTGCGCCCGCTGATGATCAAGGCGGTTGCCGCCGCGGCGAAGCGCTCACGCGAACTCGCGGGCTGATGACGGCACCCCTGACCGGTGCGGCGCGGCGCATCCAGGATGCGCTCGACGCGCGCGGGCTGGGCCACCAGGTCGTCGAGTTCGCCCAGACCACGCGTACATCCGCCGAAGCGGCCGCGGCGGTCGGCTGTACGGTCGCGCAGATCGCCAAGTCGATCGTGTTCAAGGGCGCAGGCGGCGCGCCGGTCCTCGTCATCGCCAGCGGCCCCAACCGGGTCGACGAGCGCAAGGTCGCGGCGCTCCTCGGCGAGGCGATCGGAAAGGCCGATCCGGACTTCGTCCGCGCGACAACAGGTTTCGTCATCGGCGGCGTGCCGCCGCTGGGACACGCCGCGCCGATCCGCACCCTGATCGACCAGGACCTGCTGCAGCACCAGACGATCTGGGCGGCGGCGGGCACGCCCAACGCCGTGTTCCGCCTGACGCCGGACGAGCTGGTGGCGATGACCGGCGGCACGCCGGCCGACGTGGCGGTGCGCAAGACCTGACGCGCCGCGCGGCCTTGGCTGGCCATCCACACGCCAACGATTTTCTGACCGACAAGCAGGTCGCGTGAGCATCGCGGCCGCCCGCGCGGATGGAACGGGTTTGACTTTATGGCCGTTGCATCTAAGTCTTTTTGGGGAGGTGCCAGATGGCCAAACGGGCGCGCAGACGGCAGAAGGCGGAGAGGGTTGCCGCATCGACCGGCGGGACCGGTGCCGGCACGCCCGACGCGATCATCGACGCGACCATGACGCTGATTGCCGGGCGCGGCTGGCGCAACGTGGCGCTGGCGGATATCGCTGCGGCCAGTGGCCTCTCGCTCGCCAGCCTTTACGCGGTCTTTCCGTCCAGGATGGCCGTGCTCGATGCCTTCGAGCGCCGCATCAACGAGCAGACGCTCTCCGGCGGCGCGGAGGGCGATACGATCCGCGACCGGCTGTTCGAGCTGATCATGCGCCGCCTCGATGCTCTCGCACCGCACAAAGACGCGGTGCGTTCGCTGGTGCGGGACCTGCCGCGCGATCCCGCTGCGGCGCTCTGCTCCGGCCCGCGCTTCCTGAATGCAATGCGCTGGATGGCTGAATCGGCCGGGGTCGAAACCGGCGGGATCGGCGGCCTGCTGCGGGTGAAGGGTCTTGCGGCGGTCTATCTGGCCACCTTGCGGGCCTGGCTCGGCGACGATTCCGAGGACAATACCAAGACGTTAGCGGCCCTCGACCGGGCGTTGAAGCAGGCCGAGTTCTTCGCCCGCAGCATGCCCGGCTTCATGCGCCGGCCGCCCACGGAACCTGCCGCGGCGGTCGATTAACTGTCTAAGCACCGGCACTGACAGGCTTTTCCCGGCCAGCTTTGCTGCGCTGCAACAAAAATCTTGACCCCTGCCGTTTTAGCGGGCAATACTCCGCGGCTTTTTTGCTGCAGCGCAGCGACAATGCCAAAGAAGGAACTCTCCGCGATGGCCAATCCGCAGCTTCCGTTCGCCGATTTCGACATGACGAAGTTCTTCAATCCGACGAAGCTTTTCTCGGACATCAAGTTCAGCGGTTTCAATGGCTTCAACGGCTTCGATGTGGAGGCCGTCATGGCCGGCCAGCGCCGTAACATCGAGGCGCTCACCGCCGCCAACCAGGCCGCCCTCGAGGGCTTCCAGACTCTCGCCAAGCGCCAGGCCGAGATGGTCCGCCAGTCGGTCGACGAGGCCAGCAAGGCGATGAAGGACCTTCTCGCGTCCGGCAGCCCGGAAGAGAAGGCCGCCCGCCAGGCCGAGCTGACGAAGGCTGCCTTCGAGCGCGTCGTCTCCAACACCCGCGAGCTGACCGAACTCGTCGCCCGTTCGCAGAACGAGGCGATCGACGTGCTCAACAAGCGCGTCGCCGCGAGCCTCGACGAGGTGAAGGGCCTGATCACGAAGGCGAACGGCAAGGCGCGCGCCGCCTGAGCTAGTCCGCAACCGGAAAAGAAAGGGCCGCCGGTACGTCCGGCGGCCCTTTTTATTTGGCCGCGCCGCCGCTATAGATCGCGCCGCCATGACCACGATCACCTACGACGACTTCACGAAAGTCGACATTCGCGTCGGCACCATCGTCGGCGCCGAGCCGTTTCCGGAGGCGCGCAAGCCGGCCATCAAGCTGCGCGTGGATTTCGGGCCGGAGATCGGCGTGCGCAAGAGCTCGGCGCAGATCGCGGTGCACTACAAGCCGGATGCGCTGATCGGCAAGCAGGTCGCGGCGGTCGTCAACTTTCCGCCGCGCCAGATCGGGCCGTTCATGTCCGAGGTGCTGGTGCTCGGCTTTCCCGATGCGAACGGCGCCGTCGTCCTGTTCTCGCCCGACCTGAAGGTCCCCGACGGCGGAAAGCTGTTCTGACTCCAGAGTCCGATACCAGAAAAAATCCATCTGGCCTGATCGCGCCGGGATAGCTGCGCCCGCGCGGGGCGTTTCCTTTTGTGCGGTTGGCACCAGCACGCGTAACGAATGCCTCCGGTGCAGTCTTGTCACCCGTCGGTAGAAGCGAGAGGGTGGCGACCTTGCCGTCAGGACATGATCCCGCCATTATGTGGTGGTAAACTAAAAAGAATAACTATCTTAGATAGAACGTGCTGTCGACTGCCAATCGCTTCCGACAAGGACGTGCCGTCCTGTGCTCGCTCATGCTCGCGCTGACGGCGTGCGAGGGACGCCGGGTCTCGGATCGCACGGAGGGCCACGTTCCGTCTTCCATGACATTGCCGGCGCCGCGCGCCACCGCGGCGGAAGCCCGACTTGTGGCGGATCGTTTCGACGACCTCGTATGGAAGCTGGAGGATATGGCGCTGCCGCCGCAACCGGTGGACGGTCCGGAGCGCCACCGGTTGCGGCATCGGATCGAATACGTCGTCCAGTATCTCGAAGCGCCGCGCTGGCAGGAGGAAAGAATCCTCCAGCTCCAACGCCAACGCGACGAGTTCGCGCGCGATCACACGGGGGTCTATGACGGCGACAGGGAGACTTTCACACGCGTGCAGATCGAATTCGAAGACTCCTTGGACCGCATCGACGCGGAGATTCGTCGGTTGCGATCCATGCCGACTTCCGAAGAGCCTTTCGCCGAGGCGCCGTCGGTCGGCAAGGACCGCGTGCGGTCCGCCACTCCAAAGTCCCGCGCCTATGGGCCGACGATCGAAGAGCTCGAGGCGTTGTTGGGGGCGCCTGGATATCTCCATCCGAGGACGAAGCGGGCGTTGCGCCAGAGGCTGGATGCCCTGATCGCCTTTCTCGATGCGCCCCTTTCACGCGACGAGCAGATCGACGCACTGAAGCGCCAGATTGCTGTGCTGGAAAGGTTCGACAAGATCCAGCCGGTCGGCGGCTCGCACGCCCTCTACGAAGCCTATCGGCGGGTGATCGAGGGGGAAACCATGCGACTGCGCGACCTTGTGCGGCGTCTGGAAGAGGAGGGCCAAGGTGGCCTGTGAGCGTCCGACCGCCTGGCGCCGAAGGCCCGGACTCAATCGGGCACCGCTGCGCCGGCCGTCTCGCGCAAGGCCACCAGCTCGTAGGTCGGGGTCTTGCGCGCGAAGCCCTTCAGCGGCAGCTCGCCGATCATCGTGGTCGTGGCGATCGGCTCGATCACGGTCGCGACGCGCTGGCTGACCAGGATCTGCCCGGCCTTGGCTTCGTCGCTCAGCCGCGAGGCGAGGTTGGACACTGTGCCGATGGCAGCGTAGTCGGAACGGCCCTCGAAGCCGATCCGCCCCATCGTCGCGAAGCCGCGTGCGATGCCGATGCCGAAGCCGAGCCCGTGGCCCTGCGTGCGCCATTTCTCCGCGAGCGTGCCGACCGCATCGCGCATCTCGACCGACATGCGCACGGCGCGCTCCGTATGGTCGGCGCATTCGATCGGATCGTTGAACAGGATCAGGATGCCGTCGCCGGCGTAGCGCTCCAGCGTGCCCTCGTGGCGCATGACGCAGTGTCCGAGTGCGGCGTGGTACTCGCGCAGCACGGTCATCACCTCTTCCGGCTCGGACGTCTCGGCGAAGGCGGTGAAGCCGCGCAGGTCGCAGAAGACGACGGTGATCTCCCGGCGGTGGCTTTCCAGCAGGGCCTCGTTGCCGGCGGAGACGATCACGTCGGCCACCTGCGGCGGCAGGAACCGCTTGAGCCGAGAGACGCGCGCGATCTCGTCGACCTGTGCCGCGACGCGCGCCTCGAGCTGCCCGTTCCATTCGGCCAGCTCCTTCGCCTGCGCGGTGACCTGGTCGTGCAGCGCCTTCGTGCGCAGGATCGAGCGCACGCGCGCGAGCAGGGCTGCCGTGTCGACCGGCTTGGTCAGGTATTCGTCGCCGCCGCTCTCGAGCCCGGCGATGATGTCCTTGGTGTCGCCTTTCGCCGTCACCAGGATGATCGGGATGAAGGGGAGGCTCGCATCCGCCTTCAGCTCGCGGCAGACCTGGAACCCGTCCTTCTTCGGCATCATCACGTCGAGCAGGATGAGGTCAGGCAGATGCTCGCGCGTGCGCGCGATCGCCTCCTCGCCGTCCGCGGCGGTGACGATGCGGTAGCCCTGGCTCGCCAGGCGCGTCTCGATGATGTCGACATTCGCCGGATTGTCGTCGACCACGAGGATGCAGGCCGGATCGCGCAATTCAGGTCCCCCGCTGCGCCCGTCAGGGCAGATACTCGCGCACTTTCAGCAGAAGCTGGCGCGGGCTGAAGGGTTTCGCGACATAGCCGTCGCAGCCGGCGGCCTGGGTCTTCGCCTCGTCGCCGGACAGGGCATAGGAGGTGACGGCGATGATCGGGATGTGCTTCAGCGCGGGATCGGCCTTGATCCGCCGCGTCGCCTCGTAGCCGTCCAGCACGGGGAGCTGGATGTCCATCAGGATCAGGTCGGGGCGGTGGCTCTGCGCCATGGCGACGCCGGCGGCCCCGTCCTGTGCCTCGATCATGTCGTAGCCGGCGTTGCTCAGCAGGTCGCGCATGATCTGCCGGTTGTCCTCGGTGTCCTCGACGACCAGTATCCGCTTCATCACGCCACCTCCCGTGCGCCCTCGACCTGGACCGGCAGCTCGATCCGGAAGGTGGCGCCCGCACCCAATTGTGACTCGACCGCGATGGTTCCGCCATGCAGCTCGACGATCCGCCGCGAGATGGCCAGGCCCAGGCCCGAGCCGCCCTTCTTGCGCGTGCTGGAATTATCGACCTGCTGGAACTCCTCGAAGATCCTGCCCTGGTCGGCTTCGGCGATGCCCGGGCCGGTGTCGCGCACGTCGAGGCGGAACATGCCCTCGCGCAGGCGGGCGGTCACCGTCACCGATCCCGTTTCGGTGAACTTGATGGCGTTGCCGACGAGGTTGAGCAGCACCTGCGTCAGCCGCCGTTCGTCGCCGCGGCCCAGCGGCATGGCGGGCGCGATCTCGGCGCGCAGCTCCAGCCCCTTCGCCTTCGCGAGCGATTCGGTCGCCGCGACGACCGACTGCACGATCGCGCCGACCGAGTAGTCGGCGATCATCAGTGTGAGCTGGCCTGCCTCGATCTTGGCGAGGTCGAGCACGTCGTTGATCAGGCCGAGCAGGTGCTTGCCGTTGCTCTGCACGCGCTCCAGCACGCCCTGCGCCTTGTCGCCCAACTTGCCGTAGAGGCCGTCGAGCAGCAGCTCGGTATAGCCGAGGATGGCGTTGAGCGGCGTGCGCAGCTCGTGGCTCATATTGGCGAGGAACTGCGACTTGTGCTGGCTGGCGATGGCGAGCTGCTGGCCTTTCTCCTCGATTTCCTGGAACAGGCGCGCGTTCTGGATTGCCAGGATGGACTGGCTGGCGAAGGTGCGCAGCAGGTTGACTGTGCTCGCCGAGAATTCGCCCGGCCGGCGCCGGTTCAGCACCAGAGCGCCGAACACGCGGTCGGCGCGGACCAGCGGCACGATCAGCACGGAGCGGTAGCCCGCCGCGAGGCTGGCGTCGCGCAGCGGCATGTTAGGCAGCGCGGACAGATCGGGGATTTCGATCGGTTCGTGCGAGCGGACCGCGCGGCCCATCACCGTCTCGTCCTCGTTCACGTCGATGGCCCGCACCGTCATTGCGAACTCGGGCTCGAGGCCCGCCGCGTGCCACAGCTTGAACTGCCGGTTCTTCGGCCGGTAGCGGAAGATCGAGCACGCCTCGGCCTCGCCCAGCTCCGCGCCGCGCGCGACGATCGTCTCCAGAACGGTCTTCAGGTCCAGCGTCGAGCTGACGGCGCGCCCGACCTCGCCCAGCGCTTTCAGCTCGTCGACGGACTGCGCCAGCTCGTCCGTGCGCGCCTGGAGCTCATGGAGAAGCCGCGCGTTCTCGATGGCGATGACGGCCTGGTCGGCGAAGCTGGTGACCAGCTCGATCTGCTTTTCCGTGAAGGGCCGCGCTTCGCTGCGCAGGGCGACAATGCTGCCGATGGCGATACCCTCGCGCAGCAGCGGCACCGCCAGGACGGTGCGGACGCTGCCAAGAAGATGCCGGCCGGGATCGAGAGCGGGAGACTCGGGATACTCCAACCGGTCGGCGAGAATGTCGGGGACGTGGATCGTTTGCCGATCGATGACCGCGCGCCCGGAAACCCACTCGCGCGTCAGCGGAAGCCTGACGCGGTCCTCGACCAGCCACCGCATGAGCGGTCCGTGATGGGCCGCGAACTGCAGCTCGTTGCGCTCGATACGGTGTATGGCGACGTCGTCGGCCTCGCACAGCCGCGCCGCGTTCTCGGCGACGCTCTGCAGGACCGGCTCCAGTTTGCCGGGCGAGCTGGCGATGACGCGCAGCACCTCCGACGTCGTCGTCAGCTCCTCGACCGAGCGGCCGAGCTCGTCGGTGCGGGCCTGCAGGGCATCGAGCAGCCGCGCGTTCTCGATGGCGATCACTGCCTGGTCGGCGAATGTCGTCAGCAGCTCGATCTCGCGCTCCGTGAAGGCCTGCACCTTCGCCCGGTTCACGGTGATGACGCCGATCGGCACACCCTCGCGCATCAGCGGCACGCTGATGATCGTCCGCAGGTTCTCTTCTTTGGCGTACTCGGACCACTCGTATCCCGGCTCCGCCAGGGCGTCCATGATGTGTATCGTCCGTCGCTCCAGAAGCGTCCGGCCGGCGGCCGTGCCCAGTGTCGGCACGAACGCCGTCGTCGAAAGGAAATGAAGGAACGCCTGCTGCCGCCAGCCGCTCGAATACGCGGCCATGCGGAAGACGGATCCGTCCATCCTGAACAGGAACGCGCGGTCGCCGGCGCAGACGCGCTTGGCGGTCTCGACCAGCGTGTTGAGGACCGGCTGCAGGTCTCCGGGCGAGCCCGCGATGATGCGCAGCACATCCGACGTCGCCGTCAACTCCTCGACCGAGCGCCCGAGCTCGTCCGTGCGCGCCTGCAGCGCGTCGAGCAGGCGGGCGTTCTCGATGGCGATGACCGCCTGGTCGGCGAAGGTCGTCAGAAGCTCGATCTCCCGTTGCGTGAAGGCTTTCACCTGATTCCGGTTGACCGTGATGACGCCGATCGGAACACCCTCGCGCAGCAGCGGGACGCCCAGGAGCGTGTGGAGGTTCTCCTTTGTCGCAAAATCGGTCAGTTGGTATTCGGGGTCGGAGCAGACATCGAGTATCTGCACGGGCCGGCACTCGACAATGGTTCGCCCGGCACCCGTTCCCCGCCCCGGCGTGATGGGGTTCGTGTCGAAGAACTGCCGGAATTCCTGCGAGCGCCAGCCCGTGGATGACGCCGACAGTCGATAGACGGCGCCGTCCGCCCTGAACAGCATGGCCCGATCGGCTCCGCAAACTCGCTTCGCGGTCTCCACCAGGGTATCGAGGACCGGCTGCAGATCGCCGGGAGACCCCGCGATGATGCGCAGCACGTCGGAGGTCGCGGTCAGCTCCTCGAGCGAGCGGCCGAGCTCGTCCGTGCGTGCCTGCAGGGCGTCGAGCAGGCGGGCGTTCTCGATGGCGATGACGGCCTGGTCGGCGAAGGTCGTGATCAGCTCGATCTGCTTGGGACTGAAGGGGGAGACGACCTCACGCCAGGCCGCGATCACGCCGATCGGCTCGCCGTCGCGCAGCAGCGGGACGCCGAGGACGGTGCGCATGCGACCGATCTGCAGCGACTTCTTCCACGTATAGCGGGGATCATTCACGATATCTTCGTAGTGGACCGGGCGACGCTCGATCGCGGTGCGGCCGATGATGGTCCCCTCGGCGTTTGGCGGGATCGGGTTCTTCTCGATGAAGTCGATGAACTCGGGCGACGCGCCGTGCGACGCCTGGAGGATGTAGCGATCGCCCGAGAGCCGGAAGAGGAACGTCTTGTCCGCGCGGCACAGGCGCGCGGCGGTCTCGACCAGCGTATCCAGCACCGGCTGCAGGTCGGTGCGCGAGCGGCTGATGACCTTCAGGACCTCCGCCGTCGCGGTCTGCTGTTCCAGCGATTCGGTCAGCTCGGCGGTGCGTTCCTCGACCTTGCGCTCGAGGCCCGCGTAGGACTCGGCGAGCTGCGCGGTCATGCTGTTGAACTGGTCGGCGAGCGCCTCGACTTCGTCGCCCGTCTTGACCTGGATGCGGTGGTCGAGGTCGCCGGCGCCGATCCGCGCCGCACCCGACTGGAGCGCCTGGATCGGCACGACCATGCGCCGCGCGAGCATTATGCCGGCGCCGACGGCGAGGGCGAGGCCGAGCAGCATCAGCGCCGCCGTGCGCTGCAGCGAGGCATAGAGCGGCGCGAACGCCTCGGCGAGCGGCAGGTCGACGAACACGGTCCAGTCGAGGGGCGCGATCTGCGCGTGCGCGGTCAGCACCTGGCGCCCGCCGCTGTCGGCGCCGACCAGCGCCTGCCCGTCGGCCGAGCCGCCGTCGGGCTCGGCAAGCGCCTCGGCGACCTGCGGCAGCGCGGACAGGTCCGTCTTGCGCAGCACGAGGCCGATGTCCGGATGCGCGATCAGCAGGCCGCGCGTGTCGACGACATAGGCGTAGCCGGCCTGGCCGACCTTGATGCGCGAGATCACGTCCCAGATGAATTTGAGGTTCACCTCCGCGACCGTGACGCCGGTGTCGCGCCCGGTGCCGGCGATGGCGACGGTGATGTACGGTTCCGATTCCTTGCGGAAATACACCGGGCTGAACCAGGTCCTGCGCGCTTTCGCCTCGACGAACTTGGGGTCGGCGGAGAAGTCGGTGCCGCTGCCGATCACGTCCATCGCCAGGCGCGAGACGCGCAACTCCTCGCGGCCCTGCGCGTCGAGATGGCTGACCTCGGTGACGGCCGGCGCTTGGCGCAGGAGCTGCAGATACTCGAACCGGCGCTGCTCGAGGACGCTGCGCGACCACTGGGCGCGCGTCGTCCAGCCGATCTGCCGGGTGATCTCGTCGATGAACTGCTCGATCCGCGCCGCGGCCGCCAGCGCCTTCTCGTGCTGGATGCGCGCCAGCGCGGCCTTGTTCTCCTGGTAGGAGAACCACAGCTCGAGCGCGCCGTTGGCAAGCAGCGTCCCGCCGACGAGCGCCACGAACAGCAGCACGTATTTGCGGAACAGCTTCCCGCCCGAACGCCGCGCGGCCGTCGCCTCGGTCATTCGATCACCTCGTCGGCGCGGGCGAGGATGGTCGGCGGCACGTCGATGCCGAGGGCTTGCGCCGTCTTCAGGTTGATCACCAGTTCGACGACGGACGGCCGCTCGATGGGCAGATCGGTGGTCTTGGCGCCGCGCAGCACGCGATCGACGTAGTAGGCGAGGCGCCGGTAGGACTCCGTAAGCTTCGGGCCGTACGTGAAGAGCCCGCCGCTCTGGGCGAAGGCCGACCAGCCGGAGATCGCCGGGATACGGCGGTCCAGCCCGAAGCCGATGATGCGGGCACGCAGCTCCATGATGACCGCGTCCGGGAACGCCACGATCGCCTCGGGCGGATCGGCGGCCATGCCCGCGAACGCGGCGTCGAGCTCCGCGGCGCTGCGCACCGGCCAGTACTGCAGCCGGATGCCGAGCCGCTGCGCCGCGGCCTGCGAATCCGCGAATTCGAGATGATCGCCGGCATGCGTAGGGTTGGCGATGATCGCCACATGCCCGAGGCGCGGCATGATCTCGCGCAGCATGTCGAGGCGCTTGCCGTTCAGCTCGATCGCCATGAAAGAGACGCCGGTGAGGTTGCCGCGCGGGCGCGCGAGGCTTTCGGCATAGCCGGCGACGACCGGATCGCCGCTGAAGCCGTAGATCACCGGAACGTTCTTCACGACCGTCTGGACGCTGTGGATCGCCGGTCCCTGGGTCACGATGACGTCGGGATTCTCTTTCAGCAACTCGCTCGCAAGGGCCGGGATGCGATCGAGGGTGCCGTCGGCATTGCGCTCCAGCAGGATGTAGTTCCGGCCTTCGATCCACCCATGCTGCGCGAGGCCGGCGCGGAGCGCGTCGAGGCGCTGGTCCTTCTCGAGACGCACCGTCGAGATCCAGCCGATCCGCGCGGTGCGCGACGCGTCCTGCGCCGCGGCGGCGGACAGGCCGCCGAGCCACGCCAACCCGACCGCAAGCAGGAGAGCTCGCCTCATTCGATCACCTCGTCGGCGCGCAGCAGCACGGCCTGCGGGATCGCGATGCCAAGCGCACGCGCGGTGCGCAGGTTGACCACCATCTCGAATTTCGTCGGCTGCTGGATCGGCAACTCGCCTGGGTGGGCGCCCTTGAGTATGCGATCGACATAGTCGGCGGTGAGCCGGTGCAGATCGGGCTGATCGCCGAAATAGGACAGCAGCGCGCCGGCTCTCGCGGCGGGGGCCTGCAGGCCCATGAACGGAATCCGGTACTGCATCGCGAGCGCGACGGTTTCGTCCGCAAGCGTGTTCGCCTGGCCGGACAGGCGGAACACGCCGTCCGCCTTCCATTCGGCGGCCGTCCGCATAACCTGTTCGAGGTCCGCGGTCGTGCGCATCGGGAAGAACTTCAGGGCGAGCCCGAGCTGGCGCGCCGGCGCCTCGATCTGCTGCGTCTCGATGACGGCGATCGGTTCATCGGGGTGCAGTAGTACGGCAACCCGGCGCAGCGTCGGCACGGCTTCGCTGAACAGGGCAAGCCGCTTGGCCACGAGGTCGCTGGCCTGGTTGGACACCCCGGTCACGTTGCCGCCCGGCCGCGCGAGGTTGGAGACGAAGCCCAGCGACACCGGGTCCCCGACCAGGGACATGACGATCGGAATGGTCGGCGTCGCGGCGATCGCGGCGGCCGTCCCCGGCGTGTTGAGGGCGACGATGACGTCCGGCCCGCTGCCGATAAGGGACTGCGCCATCGCCGGCATGCGCTCGAGCCGGCCGTCGCCGTCGCGCACGTCCAGCGCGAGATTGGTCCCCTCCACGTACCCCAGTTCGCGCAGCCGCGAGACGAACACGGCGCGCTCCCACTGCGCCTCGGACGGGATGAGCACGCCGACGCGATGGATGCGGCCGGCCTGCTGCGCCTCGGCGGCGGGCGGCGATGCGGCAATGAGCGCCGCGAGCAGCATGACGGCAGCGCCGAGGCTTTTCATTCGATCACCTCGTCGGCGCGGGCGATGATGGTCGGCGGCAGCACGAGGCCGAGGTCGCGCGCGGTCGTCGCGTTGACCACGGTTTCGAACTGCGTCGGCTGCAGCACCGGCAGATCGCCGGGCTTCGCACCGGCGAGGATCCGGCCCGTGTAGATCCCGAACTGCCTGTAGGCCGCGGTCAGGCTGGTGCCATAGCTGATGAGGCCGCCCCGGACGACGAACTCCCGCCATTCATAGATCGCCGGCACGCGATGCTGCATGGCCAGCGCGACGATCCGGTCGCGCCGGCTGTTGAAGAACGGATCGCTGGCGACGACCAAAGCATCGCCGCGGGCGCTTATGAGGGCCTGGAACGCGCTGTCGAGGCCGTCCTCGGTCGTCGCCCTCAGGACAAAGGATTGCTGCTTGCGGGCTTCGGCCGCCTGCTGCAGGGCGTCGGCCTGACGCGCCGCGTAGCCGAGATTCGGATTGACGAGGACAGCCACGTTCCTGGCATGAGGCACCAGCTCGCCGAGGAGCTCGAGCCGTTTGGCTTCGAGCTCCGCGGTGAGGAGGCTGATGCCTGTCGCATTGCCGCCCGGGCGGCTCAGGCTTTCGACCAGGCCGGACTGGACGACGTCGTCGCCGGCACCGAACACGATCGGGATGGTCGACGTCGCGGCCTTGGCGGCGCGCGCCGAGGGATCGCCGCCGGTGGCGACGATGACAGCCACGCGCTGGGCGACGAGTTCGGCCGCCAACGCCGGCAGGCGCTCGTAATCTCCGCGCGCCCAGCGGTATTCGATCGCCACGTTGCGGCCCTCGATGAAACCCATCTCCCTCAGCCCGACCTTCAGTTCCGCCACATAGGCGGCGAAGGCTTCGGGGGACCCGCTGTTGAGGAAGCCGATCACCGGCACGGCCTGCTGCTGCGCGCGTGCCGCCGACGGCCACGCCGCCGCGACACTGCCGAGGCCCGCAAGGAAGTCCCGCCGTCTCATTCGATCACCTCGTCGGCGCGCGCGAGGAGGGAAGGCGGCAGTGCCAGTTCGAGCGCCGCCGCCGTTCTCAGGTTGATCGCCATTTCGAACTGCGTCGGCGACTGCACCGGAAGGTCGCCGGGCCGCTCGCCGTTGAGGATGCGGCCCACATAGGTGCCGGCCTTGCGGAAGAGGTCGTCGGGCTCCGGCCCGTAGGAGATCAGGCCGCCGTCCTGCACGTCGTCGCGGTACGTGTAGGCTGCCGGCAGGCGATGCCGCGCCGCCAGGGCGATGATCAGTTTGCTGTGCGCGGTGGTGGTTGCGTCGGTCGGCAGCAGCAGCCCGCCGTCAGGCTCCCGCGCGAACTCGGCGAGCGCCGCCTCGATGGTCGCCGCGTCCCGAATCGGTAGCTGCACCGAACGCATCGAGAGCGAGGCTGCCACGGCGCCGATCTCGCGCCAATAGCCGGCGGCGCTGACGTTCTCCGGATCGAACAGGAGCCCGGCGCGCGTGATCCGCGGCGCCGCCTCTTTCAGGAGCTCGACGAGCTTTCCGGCGACGGACGCCTCGTAGATCACGAAGCCGGTGATGTTGCCGCCCGGCTGCGCCAGGCTGCGCACGAAGCCGTGGCTCACCGGGTCGGATGCCGTGATGAACACGATCGGGATGTCGCGCGCGGCGTGGTGGAGCTGGTTCAGGACCCGCGCGCTCCGCGCGACGATCACGGCGGGGCGCGATGCGAGGACGTCGTCGATCGCGGCCTTGATCCGGGCGGGATCGGCGCTGCCCCATCGCGTGTCCAGGTCGAGGTTGCGGCCGTCCTGCCGCCCGGCCTCGCGCAGGCCCTTCTGCAGCGCCTGTATCCAGGACTGGCGGTCCGGAGTCTCCGCCGTGCCGAGAAGGATGCTGACGCGAGGCCTGACGTACGGCCCTTGCGGCAGCGCGACCGACGGCCATGCCGCCGTTCCGGCCGCCAGCGTAACGAAATGTCGCCGCCTCATCGGGACGCCCGTGGCAGCCGGTCGGCTGCGGCCAGCCTTGCGCCGTGCCGGCTTAGGCCGCCCCCCGGCGGCGTGATGGCCAATACGACGATCCCGGCGCGACTCATGCGGCGGCTCCCGCGATCGCGGCCCCTCCGGGGTTTCCCGGACCCCCCAAGGCGCGACGATGGATGCTATGCTGGTGGGTCGCAAGCCGCTGTGCGAAAAGGCACACTAAGTGAATGGCCTGACCCGGATCGGGGCTGCCGGCAGTGGGCGCGGCCGTGGCGAGCGGCTATCATGCGCCTGGGGGTCAACGAGGCGCGAGGCGCAACTTGGCCGGTGATTCGGGCATCGATGCGAGCAAACTGCAGGATGCGCTCGACATCGCGCGGATCGGATACTGGGAGCGCGACCTCCGCACCGACCGCGTCCTGCGCTCCGCCGTCGTCGACGAGATCTTCGGCTTCCGGCCGGGCGAGGCCGGGGGCGATGCCGAGACCTTCCTGGGCCGCATTCACCCCGAAGACCGGGTCGACATGCGTCGTCTCATCGCCACCGCGGTGGAGACGGGCAAGCCGTTCAACCAGATGTTCCGCATCACGCGCGTCGACGGCGCGATGCGCTGGATCGAAGCGCGCGCCGACGTCGTAACCGATCGCCAGGGGCAGCCGCTGCGTCTGATCAGCGTGCTGCGCGACGTGACAGAGCAGCTTCAGGCGCAGGAGGCCCTGCGCGCGAGCGAGGCGCGCGCCGCGGCCGTGCGCGACGAGCTGGAGGCGACCTATGCGACGGCGCCGATCGGCATGTGCATGCTGGACACCGACCTGCGCTACGTACGCATCAACGCATCCCTGGCGGCCATCAACGGCGCGCCGGCGGAAGCGCATATCGGCCGTCATATCAGCGAGATGACGCCGAGTTTCGCGCAGCAGCACGAGGCGGCGCTGCGGCGCGTGGTGCGCACGGGCGAACCGGTCATGAACGTGGAAGTGGTGACGGAGGTCGCCGGACAGCCGGGGGTCACGCGCTCGACGGAGGAAAGCTGGTATCCCCTACGTGACCGCGAGGGGCGCATCACGGGCGTGAACGCCGTCGTCGTCGAGACGACGGAGAAGCGTCACACCGAGCAGGCGCTGCGCGAGGCGCTCCAGCACCGGACGGACACGCTCGAGAGCATCAGCGATGCTTTCTTCGCGCTGAGCGCCGACTGGCGCTTCACCTATGCCAACGGCCGCGCGCTGGAGATGTGGAGCCTTGACGATGCGGAGGTGCTCGGGCGTGGCATGCTCGAAGTGTTCCCGCAGTTGCGGGGCAGCGAGATTCATAACGCGTACCTCCATGCGATGAAGGCGCGCGAAACCGTCCACCTGGAGACGATCTCGCCGGTCGTTGGCCGCTGGCTGTCGGTGACAATATACCCGTCCGCCGGCGGCGGCCTGTCCGTCTACTTCCGCGACATCAACGATCGGCGGCAGGCCGACGAGCGCCAGAAGCTGCTGGCGGCGGAGCTCGACCACCGTGCGAAAAACATGCTCGCGCTCGTCCAGGTCATGCTGCGCCAGACGCGCGCCCCGACGGTGAAGGAGTTCTCGGCGGCGGCGCAGGGGCGTGTCGCGGCGCTTGCCCGTGCGCACGCGCTGCTCTCGGAAAGCCGGTGGAAGGGCGCCGACCTGAAGCGGCTGATCGAGGACGAGCTGGCGCCCTACCGCCGCAGCGACGCCAGCCGCGTCCGCTTCAGCGGCCCGAGTATCCAGCTCGAGCCGCCCGTTGCCCAGTCGCTGGCCATGGTCCTGCACGAACTCGTGACGAACGCGGCCAAGTACGGCGCGCTCTCGGCGCCGGAAGGCCGCGTTGCGATCGCCTGGGAACGGCGGCCGAGCGGCCGCCTCGTCCTGTACTGGAACGAGACGGACGGGCCGCTCATCACCACGCCGCCGAAGCGGCGCGGCTTCGGCACCGGTCTGATCGAGCGCACCGTGCGCAACCAGCTCGACGGCGAGGTGCATCTCGACTGGAGCCGGAACGGATTGTTCTGCGAGATCGTGATCTAGGACGCGCGCGCTTGACGCCCAAACCGGCCTATGATGACGTCCGGTCGCATTCTGTTACGGGACAGGACTGTCCATCAACCAGGCGGTCTAAATGACACAGGCATCAGCGGCGGGCGACGAGCTTCTGTACGAGGTCCGCGGCGACATCGCGTATGTGACGTTCAACCGTCCGCAGGCGCGCAACGCGCTGACCTTCGCGATGTACGAGCGGCTGGCGGCGATCTGCAACGCGCTCGACGACGACAAGTCGGTGCGCGTCCTGGTGCTGACGGGCGCGGGCGGCAAGGCCTTCGCTGCCGGCACCGACATTTCGCAGTTCCAGGCGTTCAAGACGCCGCAGGACGCGATCACGTATGAATCGCGCATCGACCGCGTGCTGACCGCGCTGGAGCAGTGCCGCGTGCCGACCATCGCCGCGATCTCCGGCGCCTGCACCGGCGGCGGCGCCGGGATCGCCGGCTGCTGCGACCTGCGCATCGCCGCGAGCAATGCCAAGTTCGGCTTCCCGATCGCGCGCACGCTCGGCAACTGCCTGTCCATGGCGAGCCACGTACGCTTCGCGGCGCTGATCGGCCCGGCGCGGCTGAAGGAGATGATCTTCACCGCCCGCCTGATCGAGGCGCAGGAGGCGCTGTCGATCGGCCTGGTCGGCGAGCTGGTCGAGAATCCGGACGAGCTGATGGCCCGCGCCGGGGCGCTGGCCAAGACCGTCGCGGGCCATGCGCCCTTGACCATGCGCGCCACCAAGCAGGCGCTGCTGCGCCTGCGCGCGACGATGCCGGCGGAGGAGGGCGAGGACCTGATCCTGCAGTGCTACATGAGCCGCGACTTCCGCGAAGGCATGGACGCCTTCCTCAACAAGCGCAAGCCGGAGTTCCGGGGAGAGTAAGGCGCGGGGCCGCGGTTTCTCTTTGCGACCTCATCCTGAGGAGCCGTTCGGCGCGTGAGCGGCGAACGGCGTCTCGAAGGATGGCCGCTTGCGCGTTACAGCCGGTAGAACGCCTCGGCGTTCTTCCAGAAGAAGCGTTCCTGATCGGCGGGCGGGAAATCGGCGATCATGCGCTGGACGGAGCGGACGAGCGTGTCGTAGTCGACGCGCAGGCCGGCGACCGGGAAGTTGGTCGCGAACATGCACCGGCCGATGCCGAAGATGGAGATGGCGTCGCGCACAATGCGCCGGTTGGATTCGTAGTTCCAGGGCTTGTCCTTGAGCCCGAACTCCGAGACCTTGAGGTGCACGTTGGGTTGCCGGGCGATCGCCTCCATCGCCTTGCGCCAGGCGGCGAGACCTTCCTCGCTGCGGTCCCACGGAAAGCCGGTGTGGTTCAGCACGATCGGCGTCCTGGGGAAGTCGCGCGCCACCTCCGCTGCCTCGTAAAGATGCCAGGCGGGCACGCGCAGGTCCCAGCTCAGCCCGTGCTTTTCAAGCAGCGAAAAGCCGCGCAGCCAATCAGGGTCCTGCATGGTGCCGGGCGCGCCCGGCACCATCGTCTCGGGCGACAGCGACGTCACCGGCTTGGAGCGGATGCCGCGCATCAGCTTGAAGTCCGCCTGCCGGGTGAGGACCTCTTCCGAATTGGGCGTGTGGAACCAGGCATGGCCGACGATCGCGTTCGGCATGCTGTATTTCGCGTTCATCTCGGTCAGCCATGCCGACTCGCCGACTTGGTCGTCGCGGTCCCACTCCGCCTCGCAATGGACGGTCTTGAGGACGTTGTGCGCCTTCGCGTCGCGGCAGTAGTCGTCGGGGAAGTAGTCGCGCTTCAGCGCGTCGTAGTTGCCGAGGAAGAAATGCGTCTCCGGCTTGTCGCGGAGCCAGGGATAGTAGTTGCGCCGCAGGTCCCAGAGATGATGGTGCGCGTCGATCAGCGTGACCGCCGACGGGTCGTCCCGCCAGGCGCCGTGGATGGTCTGCATGGTGTCCCGAAGCTCGAGTCCGCAGGCAGGAAGCTTGTTAGCACGCGGGCGCCGCTTGCGTCAGCCGCCGCGGACCTCGTCGACCATCGCGGCCAGCTGCTGCACGTCCAGCACTTCGAGCGCGTTGCGCCGCCGCTCGACCAGGCCCTTGCGGGCGAGCTCGGCGAGCTCGCGCGCCACCGCCTCGCGGTTGGTGCTGACGCGGCTGGCGATGTCGACATGGCGCGGGATCGGCGACAGCACGGCCTTGTTCCCGTCCACGCCCGCCTCGCGCGCCATGCGCACCAGCTCCGCCTGGATGCGGTTGCGGACGCCGAGCGTGCTGTAGTCGACGACACGGTCGGTCAGGTTGCGGACCAGCGCCGCGAGCTGGCGCAGGAGTTGCTCGGTCACGGACGGATGATCGCGTAGCACGGACCAGAACCGGTCGCGGGTCAGGCTGGCGATCCAGGTCGGCTCCAGCGCCACCACGCTGGCGGAGCGCGCGAGCCCGTCGATCGCCGACAGCTCGCCGAAGCTCTTGCCCTCGCCGAGGTCGCGGAAGGCCACCTCCTGGCCGCTCGCCGCGAAGATCGTCACCCGCACGCGCCCCTGCGCCACGAAATGCACGTCGCGGCCGGCGCCCTCCTGGTCGATGACCTGCTGCTCGCGCGCATAGCTGCGCCACGCGCACAGATCGGCCAGCGCGTCCAGCTCGCCCTGCGAGACCAGCCCCTGAAACAGCTCCACGCGCGCCAGGGCCGCGCGCTTCTCCAACAGGTCCATGCCTGCCTCCCCGCGGCCGCAAGTCTAGCCAAGCCGCCGCCGGACGGCCACGCCTTGACTCCGCGGTCGGCCCGGACTCTGTTCAGGACGGAACACAGCCAGGAGGACGTAATGAAGCGGGGCGATGCCGGCCGGCTCCTCAAACGCCTGCGGATCGAGGATGGCGAAGGCTTCCGCCTGGCGAAGTTCGATCCCGACGACACGCTCGGCCTCGAGCTAGACAAGGGCGAGGCCAAGGACATGCTCGACAACGGCGTCGAGATGCTTGCCGAGCTGCAGGAGAAGCTTTACGCGCAGGATTGCTGGGGCGTGCTCGCCATCTTCCAGGCGATGGACGCGGCCGGCAAGGACGGCGCCATCAAGCACGTCATGTCCGGCATCAATCCGCAGGGCTGCCAAGTCTATTCCTTCAAGGCGCCGTCGGCCGAGGAGCTCGACCACGATTTCATGTGGCGCTGCCTGAAGAACCTGCCCGAGCGCGGCCGCATCGGCATCTTCAACCGGTCGTACTACGAGGAGGTGCTCGTCGTGCGGGTCCATCCCGAGTTCCTGAAGCGGCAGCACCTGCCGCCGGCGCTCGTCTCGGAACGCATCTGGCAGAACCGTTTCGAGGACATCCGCGCGATGGAGCGCTACCTCGCCCGCAACGGGATCGCCGTCGTGAAGTTCTTCCTGCACGTCTCGAAGGACGAGCAGCGCAAGCGCTTCCTGGAGCGACTCGACGAGCCGGACAAGAACTGGAAGTTCTCCACCGGCGACCTCGCCGAGCGCCAGCATTGGGACGAGTACATGGACGCCTACGAGGACATGATCCGCAACACCGCGACGAAGTACGCGCCGTGGTACGTCGTGCCGGCCGACAAGAAATGGTTCGCGCGCCTCGTCGTCGCCGGCGCGCTGATCGATACGCTCGAGCGGCTCGACCTGAAATTCCCCGAGCCGCCGGCGGCGAAGGAGCTGAAGGCGGCGCGCGCGCAGCTCATGAACGAGAAGCCGAAGGGCGGCGGTCGATAACCCGAAGCGGCCGCGCTTCTACATCCTTTTCCGGCCCGTCCTCGGGGTTCACCCGAGTGCCTCGCTCCCGGCCGCGTCCGTAGCATCAAGTCGCTGGCGGGCCGCTGAAAATCAGAAGGGCCGGTCGTGGCGCCACAGCCGGCTTGACGCGTCAGCAGCACCGCCCCCGTGGCGAAGACCGGATGCTGGTGAACGCGATGAATGCACAGCTTGATGACCGTGCCTCCAGGCGACGCGAGGCATTCACGTTCTTCTTCCTCACCGTCGTGCTGGCGCCTGTCCTCGCGGTGGGAATCGTGGGCGGCTACGGCTTTCTGGTGTGGATGTACCAGATCGTCACAGGGCCGCCGAAGCTCTAGGTGCGCCATGCATGCAGAGCTTCACATCTCCAGCCTCGTCGTCCACGCGAAGCCGGCGGTGCTCGACGCTGTCTGCCGCGCCATCGGTGCGCTCGGCGGCGCCGAGGTCCACGCATCGAATGCCCAAGGCAAGATCGTCGTCACGCTGGAAACCGCCAATGAAGGCGACGTCCTCGCGCGGCTCGAGCAGATCGGCCGCCTGGACGGCGTGATCTCGGCCGCGCTCGTCTACCACCATGTCGAGAGCGCTTCTCTCGCGCAGACCGCAGGGAGCGTCACATGAAGCTGACCCGTCGCGAAATCATCAAGGCGCAGGCCGCCGCCGCGGCCGCCGCCGTCGTCGGCATAAGCCTGCCGGCCGGAGCCGCCAACGTCATCATCCCCGGCGATCAGGCCCGGCTCAAATGGTCGAAGGCACCATGCCGGTTCTGCGGCACCGGCTGCGGCGTCATGGTCGCGGTGAAGGACAACCAGGTCGTCGCGACGCACGGCGATGTGAAGGCGGAGGTGAATCGCGGGCTGAACTGCGTCAAAGGCTATTTCCTGTCGAAGATCATGTACGGCCAGGACCGCCTGACGACGCCGCTCCTGCGCACCCGCAGCGGCAAGTACGACAAGAACGGCGAGTTCACGCCGGTGAGCTGGACGCAGGCCTTCGACGTGATGGAAAGCGAATTCAAGAAAGTCCTGCGCGAGCATGGGCCCACGGCGGTCGGCATGTTCGGGTCGGGCCAATGGACGATCTGGGAAGGCTACGCCGCCAACAAGCTGATGAAGGCCGGCTTCCGGTCCAACAACATCGACCCCAACGCCCGTCACTGCATGGCGTCCGCCGCCTACGCGTTCATGCGCACGTTCGGCATGGACGAGCCGATGGGCTGCTACGACGACATCGAGGCCGCGGATGCGTTCGTGCTCTGGGGCTCCAACATGGCGGAGATGCACCCGATCCTGTGGACCCGGGTGACGGACCGGCGGCTCAGCGCGCCGCATGTGAAGGTCGCGGTGCTGTCGACGTTCGAGCATCGCAGCTTCGACCTCGGCGACATCCCGATCGTCTTCAAGCCGCAGAGCGATCTCGCCATCTTGAATTACATCGCCCATCACATCATCGAAACGGGGCGGGTGGACCGGGACTTCGTGACGAAGCACACGAGCTTCCGGCTCGGCAACGACGATATCGGCTACGGGCTGCGGCCGGAGCATCCGCTGGAGCAGCGCGCGAAGAACGCGGCCGATCCCGGCGGCTCCAAGCCGATGACGTTCGACGAGTATGCGAAATTCGTCAGCCGCTACACGAAGAAATACGCCTCCGAGCTGTCGGGCGTGCCGGAGAACCGGCTCGAAGCGCTGGCTGAGCTCTACGCGGACCCGAAGATCAAGGTCATGTCGTTCTGGACCATGGGGTTCAACCAGCACACGCGCGGCGTCTGGTGCAACCACCTCGTCTACAACCTGCACCTCCTCACCGGGAAAATCTCCTCGCCGGGGAACAGCCCGTTCTCGCTGACCGGCCAGCCGTCGGCCTGCGGCACCGCGCGCGAAGTCGGCACGTTCTCGCATCGCCTGCCGGCCGACATGGCCGTCACCAACGAAAAGCACCGCGCCACGGCCGAGAAGATCTGGAAGCTTCCGGACGGCACGATCGTTGCGAAGCCCGGCTACCACGCGGTCGAGCAGAACCGCATGCTGAAGGACGGCAAGCTGCGCGCCTACTGGGTGCAGGTGAACAACAACATGCAGGCGGCCGCCAACATGAACGAGGAGGGTTATCCCGGCTATCGCAACCCGGACACCTTCGTCGTCGTTTCGGACGCCTATCCGACGGTCACGGCGCGCGCGGCCGACCTGATCCTGCCGGCGGCGATGTGGGTCGAGAAAGAGGGCGCCTACGGCAACGCCGAGCGCCGCACCCATTTCTGGCATCAGCTCGTAAGGCCGCCGGGCGAGGCGCGCTCCGACCTGTGGCAGCTCGTCGAGTTCTCGAAGCGCTTCAGGACGGAGGAAGTCTGGCCGCAGGAGCTTCTCGACAAGAGCCCCGAGCACAAGGGCAAGACGCTCTATGACGTGCTGTTCGCGAACGGCGTCGCCAACCGCTATCCGCTATCGGAGATCGACCCGGAATACGACAATGACGAGGCGAAGGCCTTCGGCTTCTACGTGCAGAAGGGCCTGTTCGAGGAGTACGCCGAGTTCGGCCGCCATCACGGCCACGACCTCGCCCCGTTCGACACCTATCACGAGGTGAGGGGATTGCGGTGGCCGGTGGTGGAAGGCAAGGAGACGCGCTGGCGCTACCGCGAGGGGCTCGACCCGTATGTCGAAGCAGGCTCGGGCGTGCAGTTCTACGGCTTTCCGGACAAGAAGGCGCTGATCTTCGCGCTGCCCTACGAGCCGCCCCCCGAGATACCCGACGCGGAGTACGATCTCTGGCTGGTGACGGGCCGCGTGCTGGAGCACTGGCATTCCGGCTCGATGACGCAGCGCGTGCCGGAGCTCTACAAGGCCTTCCCCAACGCCGTCTGCTTCATGCATCCGGACGACGCGCGCGAGAAGGGGCTCCGGCGTGGCGACGAGGTGCGCGTCGTCTCGCGTCGCGGCGCCATCAACACGCGCATCGAGACGCGCGGGCGCGACAAGCCGCCGCGCGGCCTCGTCTTCGTGCCGTGGTTCGACGAGCGCCAGCTCATCAACAAGGTGACGCTCGATGCCACGGATCCGATCTCCAAGCAGACGGATTTCAAGAAGGTCGCGGTCAAGGTCGTCAAGGTCGAGCCGGGCTGAGCCGCCATGAAGCGCCTGATGCTTATTGCCGTCCTGACGCTGCTTGCGAGCGGCTCGCTGGGCCTTGCCGCCGACGTGGTCGGCATCCGCGGTGCCACGCCGCTCGATCGCGAGCCGCGCGCACCGGCCCTGCCGCGCGAGGTCACCGACGACAGGCGACAGATGCGCAACTATCCGGAGCAGCCGCCGGTCATCCCGCATTCGATCCGCGACTACCAGATCGATCTGAACTCCAACAAGTGCCTGTCCTGCCATGCGCGCGGCCGCACCGGCGAATCGCAGGCGCCGATGATCAGCATCACGCATTTCATGGACCGCGACGACCAGGTGCTCGCCTCGGTGACGCCGCGCCGCTATTTCTGCACCCAGTGCCATGTGCAGCAGACCGTGGTGCAGCCGCCGGTCCCGAACACGTTCAAGGACATCGACGAGGTCATGGCCGAGTCGCGCGCGAAGCCGCCTTCCCAGCAGCGTCGCCCATGAAGCTGCGCGGCCTGTTCGCGCGCCTGATGGAGTACTGGCGCGTCCTCGCCAGCCCCAGCCGCCATTTCAGTCTCGGCTTCCTGACCCTGGGCGGGTTCGTCGCCGGCATCGTGTTCTGGGGCGCCTTCAACACCGCCCTGGAAGCGACGAACACAGAGACGTTCTGTGTCAGTTGCCACGAGATGCGCGACAACGTGTTTCAGGAGTTGAAGCAGACGATCCATTTCACGAACCGCTCCGGCGTGCGCGCGACCTGCCCGGACTGCCATGTCCCGCATGAATGGACCAACAAGATCGCGCGCAAGATGCAGGCGTCCAAGGAGGTGTGGGGGCATCTCTTCGGCCGGATCAACACCCGTGAGAAATTCCTGGAGCACCGGCGCGAGCTGGCGCAGCACGAATGGGCCCGCCTCAAGGCGAACAATTCGCTCGAATGCCGCAACTGTCACAGCTTCGAGTCGATGGACTTCACCAGGCAGGGCGATCGCGGCGCCGCCGCGCATTCCACTTTCCTCGCGCGCGGCGAGAGGACCTGCATCGACTGCCACAAGGGCATCGCGCACCGCCTCCCGGATATGACCGGCGTTCCCGGATGGGAATGAGTCCGCGGCTGGCCGGTCTCGCTGCCGCACGATAACCTTGGGCATGGCGAACGCAACCAGGTCCGCTGGCGATCTCTCCAGGGCTTTCGCGCCGGTGCGCAAGGCGGCAAAGGCGCTGGCCTTGCCGGAAACAGAGGAAGGCACCTGGTTCGGCACGCCCTCGCTCAAGGTGCGCGGCAAATCCTTCGTCCGCCTCAAGGACCGCGACACGCTCGTCGTCATGTGCCCGCTCGAGGAGAAGGAGATGCTGCTCGCGGCCGCGCCCGATATCTACTTCGAGACGGACCACTACAAGGGCTGGCCAGCGGTCCTCATCCGCCTTGCGGCGATCGATGCCGCGGAGCTCGGGCATCGCCTGGTAAAAGCCTGGCGCGTCTACGCACCCAAGCGCCTGATCAAGGCGTACGAGCAGTCGCGCGCCGCGACGGCAAGGTAATCCGCAACGACCAAAGCGTGGCGCATCGGCAGCTCCACGCGGATCGCCGGCAATGGAACCGGATCGAGGTCGTCTTGTTAAACAAGGCGGGCGGAGCGGGACTGCCTCGACCTCACCTCCGTCCCTCCAGCTTGAAAGGCGAGAGCGATGCCACAGGACCGCGTCGAACCTCGGCAGGGTGACCGGACCGACGCCACGGCACAGGTGCCTGTTACGCTGCGCATCAACGGGCACGACCACGCGCTCCAGCTCGACACGCGCACGACACTCCTCGATGCGCTGCGCGAGGTACTCCATCTGACCGGCACCAAGAAAGGCTGCGATCATGGTCAGTGCGGCGCCTGCACGGTGCTGGTCGGCGGCCGTCGTATCAATGCGTGCCTGACGCTCGCGGTGATGCACGAAGGCGACGACGTCACGACCATCGAAGGGCTGGCCCGGGGCGGGACGCTGCACCCGGTGCAGGCGGCTTTCGTCGCCCATGACGGCTACCAGTGCGGCTACTGCACGCCGGGGCAGATCGTGTCGGCCGTCGGCATGCTGGCCGAGGCCAGGCAGGGGGCACCCAGCCACGTCACGCCCGATGTCGCGACGATGGCGCCCGGACTCACCGATGAAGAGATCCGCGAGCGCATGAGCGGAAACATCTGCCGCTGCGGCGCCTATCCGAACATCGTCGCGGCGATCAAGGCGGTTGGCACGGAGAAGGCGTCGTGATCCCGTTTACCTACGAGCGCGCGTTGAACGTGAATGCCGCCATGGCGGCGATCGGCCGGAACCCGGATGCGCGGTTCATCGCGGGCGGCACGAACCTGCTGGACCTGATGAAGCTCCAGGTCGAGCGCCCGACCCATCTGGTCGATATCTCCCGCCTTCCCCTTGCCGCGATCGAGGATCTGCCGGACGGCGGGCTGCGCATCGGCGCGGAGGTCAGGAACAGCGATCTCGCCGCGGACTCGCGGGTGCGCCAGCGCTATCCCGCGCTGGCCCAGGCCCTTCTGGCCGGCGCGTCGCCGCAGCTTCGCAACAAGGCGTCCACCGGCGGCAACTTCCTGCAGCGCACGCGCTGCTATTACTTCTACGACACGTCGAAACCCTGCAACAAACGCGAGCCTGGCTCGGGCTGCAGCGCGATCGGCGGCTTCAACCGCATGCATGCCGTGCTCGGCGCGAGCGAGCAGTGCATCGCCACGCATCCGTCGGACATGGCCGTCGCGATGGTGGCGCTGGACGCCCACCTGTCCGTCATCGGCCGGGCAGGGGAGCGGACGCTGCCGGCCGATGAGCTCTACCGGCTGCCCGGCGACAATCCGGAACTCGACACGAACCTTGCCCCCGGCGAGCTGATCACGTCGGTCGATCTGCCGCCGCCGCCCGGCGGGCGCATGACCTATCGGAAAGTGCGCGATCGCGCGTCCTATGCCTTCGCGCTGGTGTCGGTCGCCGCGGTCCTCGACGTCAGCGGCGGCACGATCCGCGGCGCGCGTGTCGTCTTCGGCGGTCTGGCGCACAAGCCATGGCGGAGCCAGGATGCGGAGCAGGTTCTGATTGGCGGTGCGGGGACACCGGACGTGTTCAATCGCGCGGCGGAGGCGGCCCTCGCCGGCGCGCGCGGCTACGGCCACAACGACTTCAAGATCCCGCTGGCGCGGCGGCTCCTCGTCCGCGTGCTGCGCGATCTTGCGAACGGCTGAGGGAGCAGGGCATGGCCGAAGTGAAGCTCGCCGAGCGTCCATCTTCCCTCATCGGCCGGCCGATCGACCGGACCGACGGTCCGCTCAAGGTGACCGGGGCCGCCAGGTATGCCGCCGAGTACGATGTTGCGAACACGGTGTACGGCTTTCCGGTCGGCAGCACGATCGCATGCGGCCGCATCGACACGATCGACACCGGTGCTGCCGAGCGCGCGCCCGGCGTGCTGGCGGTGATCACGCATCGCAACGCGGGGGCGCAGGCGCGCTTCGCGGCGAATGACGGCGAGAACGCTTACGAGCGCGCCCGGCCGGTGCTGAACACGGATCGCATCACCTACCACGGCCAGTACGTGGCACTGGTGCTGGCCGACACGTACGAGAACGCGCGCGCGGCAGCGGCATCGGTCCAGGTGCGGTACGCCGAGGAGCGGCCCGCCCTCGATTTCGAGGCAGGCCGCCGTGACGCGTACAAGCCGAAGGTGATCAATGCGGGCGCCGAACCTGATACGGGTGAGGGCGATTTCGATAAGGCCTTCGCGCGGGCCGCCGTCAAGGTCGACGCGACGTACGAGACGCCGTGCGAGCACAACAATCCGATGGAGCCGCACGCGACCATCGCCGCCTGGGACGGCGACGTGCTGACCCTGTATGACGCCTCGCAATCCGTCACGTCCTGCCGGTCCAATGTCGCGCAGACCTTCGAGATTCCCGAGGAGAAGGTCCGCGTCATCAGCCGCTTCACCGGCGGTGGGTTCGGCAGCAAGTACGTTCCCTACGGGCACGTGATCCTCGCGGCGCTCGGCGCGCGCGAGATCGGCCGCCCGGTCAAGCTCGTACTGACGCGCCAGCAGATGTTCCCGGGCACGAGCCATCGCACGCGCACGGCGCAGCGGATGCGGCTGGGCGCCGCGCGGGACGGCGGGATCGAGGCGATCGCCCATGAAAGCTGGGTCCACACCTCGACCCATGACGAGTTCGTCGAGCAGGTCGGCGTGATGACGCGTTCGATGTATGCGGGCGCCAACCGGCTCACCCGGCACCGGGTCGTTCGGCTCAACGTGCCCACCCCGGACATCATGCGCGCGCCGGGCGAATGCCCGGGGAGCTTCGCGCTCGAAAGCGCGATGGACGAGCTGGCGATGGCGTTGGACATGGACCCCGTCGCGCTCCGGATCGGCAACGAGCCGTCCGAGGATCCGGAGATGCATGTCCCGTTCTCCAGCCGCTCGCTCGTCCGGTGCCTGCGCGAAGGCGCCGACCGCTTCGGCTGGGCGCGCCGTGGGCGTACGCCGCGGACGGTGCGCGACGGGCGCTGGCTCGTCGGCTGCGGCGTTGCCAGCGCCACCTATCCGACCCGCCTGCAGCCCGCGGGTGCCCGGATCGTCCTGACCGCCGACGGGCGCGTCACCGCGCGGCTCGCCGCGACCGAGATCGGCGTCGGCACCTATGTGGCGCTCGGTCAGATCGCCGGCGACGCGCTCGGCCTGCCGCTCGATGCCGTGACGGTCGAGATCGGCGACACGGCCTTCCCGCCGACGCCGGGTTCCGGTGGCTCGTTCGGACTGGCGAGCGCCGGCTCGGCGCTGCACAAGGCGTGCGTGAACCTGCGCTCGGCGCTGGTGGAGCTGGCGCTTGCGGATCCGCAGTCGCCGCTGCGGGGCCTGAACTCCGACGCCATCGATTTCGTCGATGGCCGCATCGTGGCGCGGGGCGACCCGGCGCGCGGCGAGCCGCTATCCGCCCTCGTGGCGCGCGCGGCCCGCAGCGAGATCATGGCCGACGGTGAGATCGCGCCGGATGCCGAGGTGAACAAGAAATACGCCATGCATGCCTATGGCGCACACTTCGTCGAGGTCGGCGTGGACGAGGACACCGGCGAGGTGCGGCTGCGCCGGATGCTCGGCGTCTTTGCCGCCGGCCGGATCATCAATCCCAAGACGGCGCGCTCGCAGCTCATCGGGGGAATGGTGATGGGCGTCGGCATGGCCCTGCACGAGGAAAGCGTGGTCGACCCGCGCTACGGCCATTTCGTCAACCACGACCTCGCCGAGTATCACGTGCCGGTGCACGCCGATATCCCCGCGATCGACGCGGTGTTCCTCGAGGAGCGCGACGACAAGATCAACCCGCTCGGCGCCAAGGGGGTGGGCGAGCTCGGCATCGTCGGCGCGGCGGCCGCGGTCGCCAACGCGGTCTGCAACGCGACCGGCGTGCGCGTGCGCAGCCTGCCCATCACACTCGACAAGCTGCTCTGACCCCGCAGAAACCGGATTGACCCGCGCCGCGCTTTGCGGCTTTCTTCTCCGCGGCACAGCCACGCCCGCGCGGTCCCGCCGACCGGCGGGCGTTTTCATACATATCTC
>JAESGS010000139.1_pt1 | contig 58040 bp, 53 predicted proteins | sample 9269761 | NCBI WGS metagenome assembly JAESGS01 (sample SAMN15741799, study PRJNA653493) | algae metagenome | isolation source: Cyanosarcina radialis HA8281-LM2 and co-occurring heterotrophs from damp... | place: USA: Makauwahi cave, Hawaii | collected 2011-01-06 | reverse complement strand
CGGTGCGCCTGGACATCCGCCGCACCGGCGCGGTGAAGGAAGGCGAGGAAGTGGTGGGCAGCGAAACCCGCGTGAAGATCGTCAAGAACAAGGTGGCACCGCCCTTCCGCCAGGCCGAGTTCCAGATCCTCTACGGCAAGGGCATCTACCGCAACGGCGAGATCATCGACCTGGGCGTGCAGCAGGGCCTGGTGGAGAAATCCGGCGCCTGGTACAGCTACCAGGGCAACAAGATCGGTCAGGGCAAGGCCAACGCGGCCAAATACCTGGAAGACAACCCGGAAGTGGCGCGCGCCATCGAGGGCCAGGTTCGCGAGAAGCTGCTGGTCGGCGGTGCACCGGTGAAAGCCTCGGTCGATGACCTGGCCGACGCCGAAGTCGACTTCTAAGCCTACGCAGCATGTCCGTGGTGCTGGATAACCCGCTCGCCGTCAGGCGGGCGGCCATGGATCTGCTGGCGCGGCGCGAACATGGACGGGTAGAGCTGACGCGCAAGCTGCGCAAACGCGGCGCCCCCGAGGCGCTGATCGAGGCTGCGTTGCAGCGTTTGGCCGAAGAGGGCCTGCTCTCGGAGGCGCGTTACCTGGAAAGCTTCGTCGCCTACCGCGCCCGCGCCGGCTATGGCCCGCAGCGCATTCGCGAAGAGCTGGGCCAGCGCGGTCTGGCGCGCGGCGACATCGACCAGGCGCTGCGCGACAGCGGCATCGACTGGTTCGAACAGCTGCGCGAGACCTGGCAGCGCAAGTATGGCGGCCAGCTGCCGGGCGATGTTCGCGAGCGCGCCCAGCAGGGGCGCTTTCTCGCCTATCGCGGTTATTCCTTGGAGATGATCGGCCGTCTGCTGCGTGGCGGTGACGAGTAATCGCAGGGTGCGCCGTGCGCACCAGCTCGGATGGTATGGCCGGTGCGCGCAGCGCACCCTACGCGAATGGGCCCGTCACCGGGTTACAGAGCCAGCTGGCGCAGATAGCCCAGTACGTCGGGCGCGCCGGCCAGGCGCAGGCCTTCGCCGAGGGCGGTGGCTTGGGGATGTTCCTTGGGCAACAGGAGGAATTCCGGCGCGCCGGCGGTCTTCAGCAACGACAGGCGCGCATAGGGCAGGCCGTTGTCCAGCAGCAGGCCCATGAAGTGCGGGTCGCTCCAGGCTTCGCCCGGCATGGCCAGCACGTGGTAGCGCAGCTGCAGGTTTTCCAGCCCGCTGGCGCTCAGCCGGTAACGGGTCAGGTTGGCCGGCAGCAGCACCTCCAGGCCGCGCCTGCGGGCATAGACGATGGCTCCGGCGAAGGCTTCGCCCTGCTGCTCGCCCGCCCAGAAGGTGCGGGTGCCGTGCCAGCCGGCCTGCCGCAGCTCGACGGCCTCGCCGGCGAGAAAACGCGGCAAGGCCTGGCTGATGGTCTTGACGAAATCCTTGTAGCTGATGATGCGTACCTGCTTGCAGTGCTCGCTCGCCGCATAGTCCTCGAAACTGGCGTAGCCGTGCTGGCTGCTCGCGTTGCAGGCGAAGCCGTCGACCAGGCGCAGGTCGAAGGCTTGCAGGTGTTGGCGTTCGGTCGTCACCACCTGGGTCAGGGCGGCATGGGCCTGGGCCTTGTCTTCCTGCACCGGGCCTGAGAGCGCACCGCGTGGCAGGTCGACCAGGCGCTGCAGGGGCGGGCCCTCGTGCCAGCAGATGCTTGTCCCGGGTGGCGGCAGCACCCGGAACGGCAGGCGCAGCGCGCTGGCCCGGGCGAATATCTGCCGCGAGCCGCGACCGATCAGCCCCAGGCGTTGGGCCAGAGCGGTCAGGCGGGTGCTGAGGGTCGAGGGCTCGGACAGGCTCATGGCCGGCAGGTCGCTCCAGGGGCGTCTACAGCAGTGTGGCAGACGCCGGCAGCTCCTGCTTGCACGGCGCCGAGGTGGGTCTGTGGCAAAATAGCCGCATTCATTTGCGAGGGTGCCTCCATGCCCAGCTTGGTGCTGGATATTGCGTTATCGGCCGAACGGTTGCAGGCCGTCTACCGTGGCCATGCCAACCGGATTATGGCGCAAAGCCGCGACGGCCGCCGCGTCAGTTTGCCGGCCCACCATTTGCGGCCCTATCTGACCCACGAGGGAATCTATGGTTCCTTCGTCCTGGAGTTCAGTACCGCCGGCGAGCTGCTGAGCTTACGCCCTTTGCCCTGATCCGGCGTGCCCGCCTCGCGCCGGTGGGCCGCGCGCGGCTATAATCGCTGGCCTGTCCACCCTCATCTATCGAGCTAAGCCTGCCCATGTACTCCCTGGCCCGCGAGCTGCTGTTCAAACTGTCCCCGGAAACCTCCCACGAGCTGTCCATCGACCTGATCGGCGCCGGCGGCCGTCTGGGCCTCAACCGCCTGCTGAGCAAGGCGCCGGCCAGTCTGCCGACCACGGTGATGGGCCTGCAGTTCGCCAACCCCGTGGGCCTGGCCGCCGGGCTGGACAAGAACGGCGACGCCATCGACGGCTTCGCCCAGCTGGGCTTCGGCTTCGTCGAGATCGGCACCGTCACCCCGCGGCCGCAGCCGGGCAACCCAAAGCCGCGGCTGTTCCGCCTGCCGGAGGCCGAGGCGGTGATCAACCGTATGGGCTTCAACAACCTGGGTGTCGACCACCTGCTGCAACGGGTGCAGGCGGCGAAGTTCAAGGGAGTGCTGGGGATCAATATCGGCAAGAATTTCGATACCCCGGTCGAGCGTGCGGTGGACGACTACCTGGCCTGCCTGGACAAGGTCTATGCCCACGCCAGCTACGTCACGGTCAACGTCAGTTCGCCGAATACCCCCGGCCTGCGCAGTCTGCAGTTCGGCGACTCGCTCAAGGAACTGCTCGAAGCGCTGCGCCAGCGCCAGGAGAACCTGGCCCAGCAGCACGGCAAGCGCGTGCCGCTGGCGATCAAGATCGCCCCGGACATGAGCGACGAGGAAACCGCGCTGGTGGCCGCGGCGCTGCTGGAGGCGGGAATGGATGCGGTGATCGCCACCAACACCACCCTCGGCCGCGAAGGCGTCGAAGGCCTTGCCCATGGCGACGAGGCCGGCGGGCTGTCGGGTGCGCCGGTGCGCGACAAGAGCACGCATATCGTCAAGGTGCTGGCCGGCGAGCTGGGCGGGCGTTTGCCGATCATCGCGGTCGGCGGCATCACCGAGGGCAGGCATGCGGCGGAGAAGATCGCCGCCGGTGCGAGCCTGGTGCAGATCTATTCGGGATTCATCTACAAGGGCCCGGCGCTGATTCGCGAGGCGGTGGATGCCATTGCGGCATTGCGCAAATAAAGAGGGCTCCCGAAGGAGCCCCTGGGCTTGCGCCCGCCGCCCGGAGGGGGTCGGCATGGTGAAGTCGGAAGTGATCCTGATCAGCCGACAGCGTGAAGTTCGTTGAGTCGATGAATACCGGCGGTGCCGGTCAGCCCATCCCAGTTGTCGCCGCGGCCCTCGCGCCAGCCATTGAGCCAGGCTTGACGTACCGAAGGCAGGGTGAAGGGGCAAAGTTCGCGGGATTTACCATTGATGCCGTACTGATAGCCGCGCAAAAAAGCTCGTTCTAACGGATCACGCTTAAGTCTTCTCATAGGGTGTTGCCCTCACTGTTGACTGTTATGTCCCGTTGGCCTTGTGGCAAGGCCGGGCAGAGAGTCTTCTGCCTGCGAAAGTTCGCTGCCGGCGTGGCGAACTTTCTATGCCCTCGCCGTTGCAGCGAAAGCCTTAAGTGGTGTTCTAACGAATGCGCTGGGGCCTGTGAATGATCGATTTGTCATAAGGGCGTAACCTAAACGAGGGTGAGGCCATAAGGGCGCTGGGCATATGTCCAGCGTCTTCCGGCCAGGCGCCGTGGGGCCTGGCCGCAGGCGGCAGTGGCGTCATTGTGCTAGTGCAAATGAGACTGCTTGCTTATTCCGACGAAGGGTCGCGATGTGACGTTTTGTCACTTATTTTGAGTCGAGGCGTGCAGGTCGCGCCTCCCTGATTGCCATAGGCACTGGAAAGTCCATGTCGGATCGTTACGAAATCGTTCTCACCTGCCCCAAGGGGCTCGAAGGCCTGCTGCTGGAAGAGGCCAAGGCACTGGGCCTGGAGGAGGCGCGCGAGCAGACCGCCGCCGTGCGCGGCCAGGCCGAGCTGGAGACCGCCTACCGCCTGTGCCTGTGGTCGCGCCTGGCCAACCGCGTGCTGCTGGTGCTGGCGCGTTTCTCCATGAGCAACGCCGACGACCTCTACGAGGGCGTCAAGGCGGTGGACTGGCGCGATCACCTGGAGCCGGCCGGCAGCCTGGCGGTGGAGTTCAGCGGCCATGGCTCGGGCATCGACAACAGCCACTTCGGCGCGCTCAAGGTCAAGGACGCCATCGTCGACCGCCTGCGCACCAGCAGCGGCGAGCGCCCCAGCATCGACAAGCTCAACCCCGACCTGCGCGTGCATCTGCGTCTGGAGCGCGGCGAGGCGATCCTGTCCCTGGACCTGTCCGGGCACAGCCTGCACCAGCGCGGCTACCGCCTGCAGCAGGGCGCTGCGCCGCTCAAGGAAAACCTCGCCGCCGCGGTGCTGATCCGCGCCGGCTGGCCGCGCATCGCCGCCGAGGGCGGGGCCCTGGCCGACCCCATGTGCGGCGTCGGCACCTTCCTGATCGAGGCGGCGCTGATGGCCGCCGACATCGCCCCCAACCTGCGCCGCGAGCGTTGGGGCTTTTCCAGCTGGCTCGGCCACGTGCCGGCGCTATGGAAGAAACTGCATGCCGAGGCCGAGCAGCGCGCCGCCGCCGGCCTGGCCAAGCCGCCGCTGTGGATTCGTGGCTACGAGGCCGACCCACGGTTGATCCAGCCCGGGCGCAACAACGTCGAGCGCGCCGGCCTGTCCGACTGGGTGAAGATCTATCAGGGCGAGCTGGGCAGCTTCGAGCCGCGTCCGGACCAGAACCAGAAGGGCCTGGTGATCAGCAACCCACCCTATGGCGAGCGCCTGGGCGACGAGGCCAGCCTGCTGTACCTCTACCAGAACCTCGGCGAGCGCCTGCGCCAGGCCTGCCTGGGCTGGGAGGCGGCGGTGTTCACCGGTGCGCCGGAGCTGGGCAAGCGCATGGGCCTGCGCAGCCACAAGCAGTACGCCTTCTGGAACGGCGCATTGCCCTGCAAGCTGCTGCTGATCAAGGTGCAGACCGAGCAGTTCGTCACCGGCGAGCGACGCGGACGCGAGGAGGTGGAGCCTGCGGCCGAGGCAGCGCCGCAGGCACGCCTGTCCGAAGGCGGGCAGATGTTCGCCAATCGCCTGCAGAAGAACCTCAAGCAACTGGGCAAGTGGGCACGCCGCGAGGGCGTGGAGTGCTACCGCCTGTACGATGCCGACATGCCCGAGTACGCCCTGGCGGTGGACCTGTACCGCGACTGGGTGCACGTGCAGGAATATGCCGCGCCGCGCTCGATCGATCCGGACAAGGCCCAGGCGCGTCTGCTCGACGCTCTGGCGGCGATTCCCCAGGCCCTCGGCGTGGCGCAGAATCGGGTGGCGATCAAGCGCCGCGAGCGGCAGAGCGGCAGCAAGCAGTATCAGCGCCAGGCCGCCCAGGGCCAGTTCATGGAGGTCAGCGAGGGCGGGGTCAAGCTGCTGGTCAACCTCACCGATTACCTGGACACCGGGCTGTTCCTCGATCACCGTCCGCTGCGCCTGCGCATTCAGCGCGAGGCGGCCGGCAAGCGCTTTCTCAACCTGTTCTGCTACACCGCCACGGCCACCGTGCATGCGGCCAAGGGCGGCGCGCGCAGCACCACCAGCGTCGACCTGTCGAAGACCTACCTGGACTGGGCGCGGCGCAACCTGGCGCTCAATGGTTTCTCCGACAAGCACCGCCTGGAGCAGGGCGACGTGATGGCCTGGCTGGCCGAGGATCGCAACGAGTACGAGCTGATCTTCATCGATCCGCCGACCTTCTCCAACTCCAAGCGCATGGAGGGGGTGTTCGACGTGCAGCGCGACCACGTCGAGCTGCTCGACCTGGCCATGGCGCGCCTGGCCCGCGGCGGGGTGCTGTATTTCTCCAACAACTTCCGCAAGTTCCAGCTCGACGAGGGCCTGACGGCGCGTTACCAGGTCGAGGAAATCAGCGCGCAGACCCTCGACCCCGACTTCGCCCGCAACCCGAAGATCCACCGCGCCTGGCGTTTCAGCGCGCGCTAGCGTGAGGTTGTCGGGCCTGCGTAGGGTGGATGACGCTCTTCTCATTCACCATAAGTGCATCGCCGGTGGATGGGTAAAGCGTCATCCACCCTACGCCCCGCCCACAGATATTCAGCGCTTCGGCTGTTTGTAGGTCTCCAGCAGCACCTGGTCGAGGATCGAGGTGGCGCCCCAGGGTTTGGGGTCGTTGAGGATCGCCACCACCGCCCAGTCCTGACCGTTGCTGTCGCGGCTGTAACCGGCGATGGCGCGCACGTTGTTCAGGGTGCCGGTCTTGATATGCGCCTCGCCCACCAGCGGGGTGCGGCGCAGGCGCTTGCGCATGGTGCCGTCCAGCGCCACCAGCGGCATCGAGCTGCGGAACTCGGCGGCGTAGGGGCTGCGCCAGGCGGCCTGGAGGATGGCCGCCATCTCCCGCGCGCTGATGCGTTCGGCGCGCGACAGGCCGGAGCCGTTCTCCATCACCAGGTGCGGCGCGGTGATGCCCTTGCGTGCCAGCCAGCTGCGGATCACCCGTTGTGCGGCCATGGCGTCGTCCTGGTCGGCGGCGGTGCGAAACTGCGCGCCGAGGCTGAGGAACAGCTGCCGGGCCATGGTGTTGTTGCTGTACTTGTTGATGTCGCGGACGATCTCCACCACGTCCGGCGAGTAGGCGCGCACCAGCAGGCGAGCCTTGTCCGGCACTTCGGCGAGGCGATCCTTGCCGAGGATCTTGCCGCCCAGCTCCTGCCAGATGCCGCGCACGGCGCCGGCGGCGTAGCTGGGGTGATCGAGCAGCGACAGGTAGGTCTGCGCGCTGCAGCCGTCGGCCAGCTGGCCGCTGACGATCAGGGTGGTGCCGTCGTACTGCTTAACGGCGTTGTAGCGCACGTCGGGCCAGGCCGGGCAGGGGCCGGCCTTGAGCAGCTTGACCTGGTTGTCGATGCGCACCGTGGCGATCGGCGGGTCCATGGCGACCTGGACCTTGCCGCCTTCGGCGCGGGTGACGAAGCGCTGCGCCTTGAGGTTGACCAGCAGCGAGTCGGGCGCCACCAGGAAGGGCTTGTTGGCGTCGCCGCCGTCGTCGTTGAAGGCCGGCAGTTGCGGCGCGACGAAGAAGCTGCGGTCGAGCACCAGATCGCCCTGCACCTGACGCACGCCGTTGAGGCGCAGATCGCGCAGCAGCAGCCAGAGCTTCTCCATGTTCAGCTTGGGATCGCCGCCGCCCTTGAGGTAGAGGTTGCCGTGCAGCACACCGTCCTTGACCGGGCCGTCGGCGTAGAACTCGGTCGTCCACTGGTGGTTGGGGCCGAGCAGCTCCAGCGCGGCGTAGGTGGTCACCAGCTTCATGGTGGAGGCCGGGTTGACCGAGACGTCGGCATTGAACTGCAGGCCGCCGCCCTGGCCGGCCAACGGCAGGGTCACTACCGCCAGCGAGTGGTTGGAGATCTTGTTGGCCTTCAGTGCCTGCTCGACCTTGGCCGGCAGGGCGCCGCCGGCGGCGTGGCAGGTTAGGGCGAGGGGCAGGAACAGGGCGCTCAGCGCCAGTTGGCGAAACCGCTGGATCATGATGAAAAACCTTGCGCACTGAGGCGGCAACTGCGACGGGGCGGATCGGCTCGTTGGTCAAGCCGCGAGCGAGGGTGCTCGAGTAACTGAAGTCAACGACAGCCAGCCGCCGGGAAAAGTTGCCGCACATTATGCCGCAAGGTGGCAGGGCAGCGAGCGACAAGTCGGGCGATCTGCTAGAGTGCCGCGCGTTATTACTTTTGAGGATTGTTTCATGGCGACCAACCGTTCCCGCCGTCTGCGCAAGAAGCTCTGTGTCGATGAATTCCAGGAGCTGGGCTTCGAGCTGACCCTGAACTTCAAGGCCGACCTGAACGACCAGACCGTCGATGCCTTCATCGACCAGTTCCTCGCTCAGGCCATCGCCGGCAACGGCCTGGATTACGTCGGCGGCGAAGACTACGGTCTGGTCTGCCTGGCCAAGCGCGGCTCGGTCGACGAGGCGCAGCGTACTGCCGTCGAGGCCTGGCTGAAGGGCCGCGACGAGCTGCAGGGCTTCGAGATCAGCCCGCTGCTGGATGTCTGGTACCCGGAAAACCCGATCAACCAGGCGTGATCCGCGTTCGGCGCCGGGTTCTACGGCGCCGCCTCCCCCGGATCAGCCGTTCGGCCGATCCAGGCCACGGCCGTCAGGCCAGCCCCGCCTTCTCCAGCAACGCCTGCTCGTCCACCGCATCGATCTGCTCGGCCAGCATGAACCGCTCGGCGTAGTGCCGGTAGATGCCGGCGCGGATGAACAGGGCGAACAGCGGCGGGTCGATGTGCGCGCCCTTGCACATGCCGACCATGATGTTCAGCGCCTCCGACAGCGTCTTGCCCTTCTTGTAGGGGCGGTCCACCGCGGTCAGCGCCTCGAAGATATCGGCAATTGCCATCATCCGTGCCGGCAGGCTCATCTCGTCGCGCGTCAGGCGCTTGGGGTAGCCCGTGCCGTCCATCTTCTCGTGGTGGCCGCCGGCGATCTCGGCGACGTTCTGCAGGTGCTTGGGGAATGGCAGCCGGCCGAGCATGAGGATGGTCTGCACGATGTGGTGGTTGATGATGTAGCGCTCCTCGGCGGTCAGGGTGCCGCGGGCGATGCTCAGGTTGTGCAGCTCGCCACGATTGAACTTGTGCGGCGGCACCTCCAGCTTGAAGCCCCAGGGGTTGTCCGGCGCGATCAGCTCCTGCGCCGGGCGCTCGATCAGGTGTTCGGCCTTGTCCGCCAGCAGCGCTTCTGCCACCGGCAGGCTGGGTGCCGGGCTACGCTGCTGGCGCTTGGCCTCTTCCCAGGACACGCCCAGGCGGTCGTCGAGGGTGCGTAGCCAGGTGCGCTCGGCGATCTGCTTGAGGCGTGCCTGGTCGGCCTCGGCCATGGCCTCGCCGCCGAGGTTGGTGCGCGCAACGAAGGCGAACTCCTCGTCCAGCTCGTTCAGCAACTGGTCGCGCAGCGCCGCCAGCGCGGCGTCTTCGCCACCCTCGGCGCGGCCCCGCCAGTAGGCGATCCAGGCGTCGCGCTTGAGCACCTCGAAGCGCATGCGCACCTCGTGGATGCGGTCGTACAGGGTCTCCAGCTTGGTCGCCTTGTCCACCACGTATTCCGGGGTGGTGACCTTGCCGCAGTCGTGCAGCCAGGCGGCGATATGCAGCGCCTCCCATTCCTCGTCGCTGGGCCGGTAGTCGCGAAAGGCCGGCTCGTCGCTGTCGGAGGCGGCGCGGGCGAGCATCAGGGTGATTTCCGGCACGCGCTGGCAGTGGCCGCCGGTGTAGGGACTCTTGGCGTCGATGGCGCCGGCGATCAGCTGGATGAAGGCGTCGAGCAGCTGCTTCTGCCGGGCCAGCAGGCGCTGGCTCTCGATGCACAGCGCGGCGCTGCCGGACACCGCGTCGACGAAGGCCAGTCGTTCCGGGCGCAACATGCTGTCGTTGCCGTCGCCGTGGTCGCGCTGCAGCAGCACCAGCACGCCGACGGTGTCGCCCTGGCGGTTGTGCAGGCCGGCGGCAATCAGGTGCAGGCGCGGGCTGTCCAGCGCCGAGAGCAGGCCGCGGAAACTGCCGGCCTGGTCGAAGCCCAGGGACATGGCGACGCTGGCGCCGCCGCTGGCCGGCCCGCGCAGCCAGTCGGGCAGCGCCGCGTCGTCCAGGGCGAAACCCTGCAGGCCCAGCTCGTCCAGGCCATGGGCTTGGCCGTCGAGCACCAGGCCCTGGGGTTCGAGGCGGCCGCTGTCGGCGTCGAGCAGGTAGATCACCCCGCCCTGCGCCTCGCTGATCGCCACCGTGGCGTCCATCACCCGGCGCAGCAGGGCGTCGAAGCGGGTTTCCGCGGAAAGGCTGGCGGCGATGTCGAGGAAGCGGCCGAGGGTGTCCTTCATCCGCGTCATCGACACCGCCAGCTGATCGACCTCGAGGATCGGCGAGCGGCCGCTGGCCGGGTGGTCGAAGTCGAAGCGGCGAATCGCCTCGGCCTCCTGCACCAGCGCGCGCAGCGGCTTGACCACCAGGCGCGAGGCCAGCCAGCCCAGCGGCAGGCACAGCAGCAGGGTGGTGAGGGTGATCAGCGCGCCCTGCCAGCGGATGCGGTAGGCGTCGGCGAGCAGCTCGCGCTCGGGCACCAGCAGCGCCAGGTGCAGGCCCTGCGGGCCGCCTTCCTGGATATGCCGGTGGGCCATGGCCCAGCGCTGCTGGGCCAGCACCACGGTGCCCTGGTCGCGCTCGTTGAGTTCGCCGTCGAGCAGCTCGCCCAGCACCGGGTTGATCTCGCGCACCTTGACCAGACGCCTGCTGTCGCCCTCGACGCGGATCAGCCGGCTGCTGTCGGGGTAGGCCACGGCGTTGCCCTCGGCATCGGCCAGTACCAGGTCGCTGTTGGGGGTGACGCGGTGTTCGGCGAGGGTGGCGGACAGGTCGGCCAGGGTCAGGTCGGCGCCGAGCACCGCGGTCAGGCCGCTGCGCCGGGCCAGGGTGGTGCCGACCTCCTCGGTGGAGAAGAACACATAGGGCGCGGTGGTGATCTGCCCACCGTCGCCGCGGGCGCGCTTGTACCAGTCGCGGCTGCGCGGGTCGTAGCTTTCCTTGAGGCGCTGGCGACGGCTGAGCTGGTTCAGCGAGCCGTCGTAGAACAGGTAGTAGGCCTCGGTACCGGTGGCGCTGCGGTCGATCGACCAGATCTGGTAGGCGGCGCCCGGCGGGGCGTCGAAGCGCTGCTTGAGGGCGTCGCTGCGCAGCGGGCGGACCATGAAGAAGTCGCCGTCGTCGTAGCCCAGGTACAGCGAGCCGAGCTTGGGGTTGTCGCGCAGGGCCTGGACGAAGGGGCGCAGCAGGGCCAGGCGAGTGTCCAGGTCGTCGCCCTGGGTGGCCGGGTCGAGGGTCAGCAGGCTAAGCAGGTGGCGGATCGGCCGGTAGGTGCTGTCCAGGTCCTGCTGCACGTCGTGCTGGATGCGCTCGAACAGCTTGGCACTGCTGGAGACGATCATCTGACTGGTCTGCTGGTAGTTGAACAACCCCAGCACCACGCCGGTGAGCAGCAACAGGAGGGTGAACAGGGCGCTGATATGGACGTGTAACGGGAAGCGACGCTCGCGCGGAACGGCGGTCTTGGGCATCGCACTTCACTCCTTGGGTGGCGCTGCGGGCAGAGCAAGCATAGTGAAGAGTGGCCGGGCCTGCTTGGCCGCCGGCAGCCAGCGGGCCGGTGTGTCGCCGCGCAGCGATGTCCAGGGCGCGGCGGCCGGCCTAGGGGGGCGCCATGCGTACCGGCGATCTCCTGGTGCACGCGGCCCAGGCGGCTCCGCGACACCCCAGGAGTCGGCGTTACGGCGATTCCTGCCCCTGCTGCAGCCGGCGCGGCTTGCTCAGTTGCAGGCGCAGGCCGTGCACCAGCAGGGCCACGGTCAGGGCCAGGGCGACGCCGATCAGCGCGTTGAGCAGGCGCACCTCGGCCAGGTGCCAGTCCTGCGCCAGGCTCTCGGCCAGCAGCACGAAGCACAGGCTGGTCTGCAGCACGAACAGGCCGTAGTGGTTGGCCTGCAGGGCGCGGCTGAGGATCACCAACGGCAGCAGGGTCATCACCATCAGCGGCGGGTTCTGCAGGCTGTGGCCGAAGGCGATCAGCAGGCCGGCCGCGGCCAGGCTGGCCAGGCTGGCCTGCAGCGCGCGTACCAGGCTGCCCTGGAATTCCAGCTGCAGGGTGGTGATCACCGTCAGGGTCAGCCAGTAGCCGCGCGACAGGCCGGCCAGGTTGACGATCAGCCCGGAGGCGGCGAACGCCAGCACGCAGGCCAGCGCATGCAGGCGCCACTGCTGGCGCGGCAGGCGCTGGGCGTGGCGCTTGAGCACCTTGAGAATACTGATGAAGCGCGGCATGTACGGCCACATGCGCAGCCCGTGCAGGCCGCGCAGGCCGAAGGCCAGCAGCATCACCCAGAGCCCGCCGAGGATGAACAGCATGGCCACCGCGTAGGGGTTGTGCAGATTGCCGACACCGAACTGGCCTTGGCCCAGGCACAGGCAGATGGCCAGGCCGATGCCCAGCTTGCCGGCCTCGCTGCCGAAGCGCTGCAGCCAGGCCAGCAGCAGGCCGAAGGCGGCGAAAATACCGAGGCTGACCAGCGGATGGCTGGCGGCCCAGAAGCCCAGGCCTGCGCTGCAGGCGCCGAGGCCGGTGAGCAGCAGCATGCGCAGCATGCCGAAGCGGTGCAGCGGGTTGGCCTGCGCGGCCTGGAAGGCGCCGGCCGAGGCCCAGAGAAAGCCGCTGTGGGCGGTGAACAGGCCGAGCAGCAGGGGCAGCGCGCAGCCGAACCCGGCGACCAGCGCCGGGCCCCAGGCCGGCGGCCCGGCATGCCAGGTGAAAGTGCTGCGGATCAGGTTCTTCATATGCTCGCTACACCGGGCTGGAACGCCCGGTCATCTCCCTCGCCATTTCCGTAGCGTAGCTGTCGGTCATGCCGGCGATAAAGTCGATCACCCGCATGAAGGAGCGGTACAGCGGCCAGCTCGGGTCGGGCGCATTGTTGCCGAGCAGGTCGAGGATGCGTCGGTGCTTGAACGACGGCGCGCGCCCGCCGTGCTGCTCCAGGGCGGCGCCGCAGAAGGCGTTGAGGAGGATTTCCAGGGTGGTGTAGGCGCCGATCTCGTGCAGGGTCTTGCGTTTGTCGTGGAAGATCTTTTCCCGCGCCAAGGATTTGGCGCTCTGTACGCAGTGCTTGGCCGCACCGTGCATGTGTTCCACCAGATCGCCCTGCAGGCAGCCGGCGAGCAGGTCGCGCTGCTGCTCGACGAAGGCGCCGGCGGCGGCGTTGGTCAGGTGTTCGATGGCCTTGCCGCGCAGGATCGCAAGCTTGCGCCGGCGCGAATCCTGGGGTCCAAGTTGACGGTAGGTTTCCGGAATATCGTCGCCAACCAGGTCGAGCAACAGTGCTTCAACTTCGCTGTACTCAAGCAGCCCCATCTCCAGGCCGTCTTCCAGATCGATCAGGCCGTAGCAGATGTCGTCGGCCGCCTCCATCAGGTACACCAGCGGGTGGCGCGCCCAGCGCTGCGCCTCCAGCTGCGGCAGCTCCAGCTTGGCGGCGATCTGCTCGAGCAGCGCCAGCTCGCTCTGGTAGCAGCCGAACTTGTGCTTCTTGTAGCCCTGGGCCTCGGCATGGCGCGCGGTCCAGGGGTACTTGAGGTAGCTGCCGAGGGTGGCGTAGGTCAGCCGGGTGCCGCCGTCGAACTGGTGGTATTCCAGCTGGGTGAGCACGCGAAAGCCCTGGGCGTTGCCCTCGAAACTGAGAAAGTCGGCGCGCTCGGCCTCGCTCATGGCGTCCAGCCAGCCGCGCCCGGCGGCCTGCTGGAACCAGTGGCGGATGGCGTCCTCGCCGGAGTGGCCGAACGGCGGGTTGCCGATGTCGTGGGCCAGGCAGGCCGACTGCACGACCATGCCCAGGTCGCTCGGCGCGCACCAGTCGGGCAGTTCGTCGCGCAGCATCTCCCCGACGCGCATGGCCAGCGAGCGGCCGACGCAGCTGACTTCCAGCGAGTGGGTCAGGCGCGTGTGGATATGGTCGTTGCTGCTCACCGGGTGCACCTGGGTCTTGCGCCCCAGGCGGCGGAAGGCGCCGGAGAAGATGATGCGGTCGTGATCCTTGTGGAAGGGGCTGCGGCCCAGTTCCGCAGAGCTGGGAGCGGGTTTGCCGAGACGTTCGCGGGTGAGCAGGGTGTGCCAATCCAAGGCCGATCCTCGCCGGAGGTGAACAGAGCCCTAGCTTCGGCGTTCGCGCCGCGCGGCGCAAGCCGTGCACGGGCGAGTCGAGATCGCCTCGCGGATGGCCTTTGGCCAGTTGCATAAGGCGCTGCAGCCCAGACGCGGCGCGGTCTGCAGGCCTGTGTGTCAGAAAATTTACTTTTTTTACATATGTTTATTGTTTCTATGCACTTGGATTCTGAGGAGTGACGATTCTTTGACTCGCTGTTGATATTGGACTTAAGTTAGGGCTGTAGTTGTTGGTTATTTGACGGTGGCGGGCGAAGGAGAGGGCGCTGGTTGCCGTGATTGAGAGGTTTGCTGCTAGGGAGAACGCCATGGACAGCTATTCGACGTGCCGTACCATGCACCCCGCCGGGCTCAGACGCTTCTGGCGTCTGTTCCACGCCCCGCCCTCTATCCGCTGATTGCCTGCGCACCGACCCTGCCGAAGCCGAGTCGACTCGCTCCGGCGCACCTGCCCATCGGCTGGTGTGGTCGCTGACAGTTGTTCCGGCCCGGATGCCAAGTCGAGTCGACCCAATTTTCAGGCGGCGCGCGTTCATTGCGCCTGCACGTGGGCCGTACGCCTGCGAGCAGTGGACGCACGCCGGGGAGATGCAGCATGAAACCGGTATTGCCGAGTCAACGGCCGGGCGAGGCGCAAGACGTCGCCACGTCCACCGATCAGTCCACGGCGCCGCCAGGCCAGTTCTCGCGGCGCGGCTTTCTCCAGGGCAGTGCGGCGCTGGCCGCGGCGCCGCTGATCCTGGCGCCCAGTCGCAGCGAGGCGCTGTTGCCAGGCGAGTTTCCGCCCAGTCCGGCGACCATTCCCTGGCAGGAGTTTTTGCCCGACGAGCCGCCGCTGCTGGACGACTGCACGCTGAGTCCGCTGCCCACCGGGCCGGCCAACACCGCCGCCGGCGAGGCCGGGCGTCCTATTCACCAGCGTTGGGCTGAGTTTGGCGAGGAGTGCGATCACTACGAGCTGCACGTGGCGCAGCGCGACAACTGGGTGTTCAACCCGGCCTATCCGCCGCAGCCGGTATGGACCTTCCAGGCCGCCGATCCGGATCTGTCCGTGCTCAGCCCGGTGGTACACGCGCGTTATGGTCATCCAGTACTCTGCCGCATCTACAACGACCTGCCGGCCAACCATACCGGCTTCGGCACGCCGGAGATCAGCACTCACCTGCATAACGCCCACGTCGGCTCGGAGAGCGACGGTTTTCCCGGCGACTATTACAGCGCCACCAAGGCCGGGCCGACCCTGACCGCGCCGGGCGGTTTCAAGGATCACCTCTATCCCAATATCTATGCCGGCTACGACGAGTTGCAGAACGGCATCGGCGACTACCGCGAGGCCCTCGGCACGCTGTTCTACCATGACCATACGCTGGACTTCACCGCGCCCAATGTGGTGCGCGGGCTGGTGGGCTTCTACCTGCTGTACGACCATCTAGACTCGGGCGACGAAAAGGATCCCGATGGCCTGCGCCTGCCCAGCCACCCTTACGACTACCCGCTGGCCTTCGGCGACCGGCGTTTCGACCCCAGCGGCATCCTCTACTACGACCAGGTCAGCCCCGAGGGCGTCCTCGGCGACAAGGTCATAGTCAATGGCAAGATCGAGCCGGTGCTGCGGGTGGCGCGGCGCAAGTACCGCCTGCGCTTGCTCAACGGTGGGCCGAGCCGCTTCTACCAGTTCTATCTGGTGCGGTCGAACAACGTGATCCAGCCGTTCACCTACATCGCCAACGACGGCAACCTGCTGGAGAAGCCACTGCTCAATAGGCTGTTCGTGCGTCTCGGCGTCGCCGAGCGTGGGGATCTCGTGGTGGATTTCTCGCGCTATGCGGTGGGCACCGAGCTCTACCTGGTCAACCGCCTGACCCACCGGCCGGAGGACACCCGGCGGCCTTACCAGGTGGTCTCGCCCGGCGATCGGGTGCTGAAGTTCGTGGTCGACCGCGAGCCGCCGGAGCAGGATCTGAGTCGGGTGCCGAGCACCCTGCGGCCGCTGCCGCCGCTGCCGAGTACGGCGCAACTGGCGGCGCTGCCGGTGCGGCGCTTCGTCTTCGAGCGCCGGCAGAACATGTGGGCGATCAATGGCCAGTTCGTCGATGTCACGGCGCCGCGCGCGGTCATGCCCCTGGGCAGCATGGAAATCTGGGAGCTGACCAGCATCGATGACGGCTGGGACCACCCCATCCATATCCACCTGGAGGAGGGGCGCATTCTCAGCAAGTCGATCGACGGGGTGAACGTCACGGTGCCGGTGCATGAGCGCGGGCGCAAGGACGTCTACGTCATCGAGGGCTTTGCCACCATCCGGGTGCTGATGCGCTTTCGCGACTACAAGGGCAAGTACGTCATGCACTGCCACAACCTGATCCACGAAGACCACGCCATGATGCTGCGTTGGGATGTCGTCTGAGCCCAGGAGGTTTGCCATGAACACGCGAAGAAAAGTACTGGCAGGGCTGGGCGTCGCCGCGTTCGGCCTGGCTGTCTGGCGCTCGGGCAGCAGCCCGCAGCTGCCCGGGGCGGCGCTGGTTGGTAGCGGCGATACGCGCTTTCCCAACGTGCCGCTGCTGACCCACGAGGGGCGCCAGGTGAGGTTCTACGACGACCTGGTGCGCGGCAAGGTGGTGGCGATCAACATGATGTACACCCAGTGCAGCAACACCTGTCCGGCCACCACCGCCAACCTGCGCCTGGTGCAGAAGATGCTTGGCGAACGGGTCGGCCGCGACGTGCACATGTACTCGCTGACGCTGCAGCCGGAGCAGGACAGCCCCGAGCGCCTGCGCGAGTACGTCGAGCGCCATCATATCGGCCCGGGCTGGCAGTACCTCACCGGTACCCGCGCCGATATCGAACTGCTGCGCCGCGCCCTGGGCTTCTACGACGTCGACCCGGTGGTGGATCTCAACGACCTGACCCACACCGGCATGTTGCGCATCGGCAACGATGTGCTCGACCGCTGGACCATGTCGCCGGCGCAAAGCGGTGCCGAGCAGATCGTCGCCACCATCAATCACGTCGACACCCATATGGTGCACACCGCCTACCGCGAGGAGCCCTCGCCGGCGGCGCCGCTAGCGTCGGCGTAGGCGTTCGACCCGTACCTGGCCGCCGGCGTCGAGGCGGCCGCGCACCTGCACGTAGGCGCCGGGACGCGGCGCGTCGTCCAGGCGTGTGCGCGCGTCGATCAGCAGCGCCAGGCCGTCCAGCTTGCCGGCCTCATCCAGGCGGCCGTGCAGGCGCAGCTTGGCGCCCAGCGGCACGGGTGCCGGGCGGCCTTCTGCGTCGCGCGCGCCTTGCTCGATCCAGGCCACGATCAGGTCGATTTCTTCTTCCGTGAGATAGGGTGGGCCGTCGTAGGGCATGCGCGGCCGCGCCTGGCCGCGAATGCGCCGCACCAGCTCGCTGGCCGCGGGATTGCCGGGCACCACCCGGGCGCGCTCGCCGCTGGCCAGGGCCGCCGCGTAGCTCGACAGCTGATAACCCTCGGGCGCCGCGCCCATCAGGCCGTTGGACGAGTGGCAGGTGGCGCAGCGGCGCAGCAGGATGGCCTCGACGTGGCGGTAGTCGAGCGCCTCGCCGGGGTTTGGGAGGGTGGCGGCGGGTCGGGGTGCGATTGCGCTGCCTGCTGGCAGGCCGGCGTTGATCCAGCGTTCGACCAGGGCGATCTCGGCGGCATCGAGAAAGGGCGGGCCGGTCAGCGGCATGCGCGGCTGGCTGCTGCCGGTCAGGCGGCGCAGCAGCTCGCTGCCGGCGGCATCGCCGGCGCGCACCACCGGGCCGCGCTGGCTGCCGCGCAGCAGCTGCTCCAGGCTGTCCAGGCGCAGGCCCAAGGGCGGCTGGGCGCCGCTATGGCAGGCCAGGCAGCGGCTGGCCAGCAGCGGGGCGATGTCGGCGTGGTAGGTCGGTGCGTCGGCCAGCGTGGCGGCGCTGAGCAGCAGCGGGGCGAGCAGGCGCAGGAGGAACCCGGGCATAGGTGCAGCCTCGATGGTTGATATGGAGCCGTTCGGCGCGGTGCACCCTGCAGGCGCGGATTGCTCCGCGAATTTCGCCGCAGCGTGCACCTGGGGCAGCGGCATCGCCTGCTCTTAAGCCTAGTCGCGCACTCAGAGGCCGGCGGCGTCGATGTCCACCAGCAGCAAGCGGCGGCCGTGGTCGATGAATTGCCCGGCGGTCAGGCAGTACTGGTTGCTGGTGGCGTCGCGGTAGGTGGTGGACAGGGTCAGGCGGCGCTCTTCCCAGCCCTCGGCGAGCAACTGGTAGAAGTAGGGGCGCCACGACCAGTTGTGGCCCAGGTAGCGGTCGTCGCTGTGCCAGGCCTGCTGGCGCCATTCCAGGTTGGGGGTGAGCTGGGTGCCGTGGCGGTCGCACTGGTAGATGCGCAGCAGCCAGGGGTAGTGATCCGGCGCGCGGAGGCGGGCGGCCGGCGCGCCGCTTTCGGCCCACGGGCGCAGCTCGTGCATCAGCTCCGCCAGTTGCTGGCGCAGGGTCATCAGCCGCGCGCGCTCGGCGAGCTTGTGCTGCACGTAGCTGTCGCGCAGACGGGCGAAGCGGCCGGCGAAGGCGTCGCTGGCGAACAGCTCGCGGGCAGGCTTGGCGAACAGGAAACCCTGGACGTAGCGAGCCCCGCATTCCAGGGCGAAGTTGAGCTCCGCTTCGGTTTCCACGCCCTCGGCGATGATCCAGCAGCCGGTCTTTTCCGCCATCTGCGCCAGCGCCTTGACCACCTCGCCGCTGGGGCCGCCGCGGGCGGCGGCCTGGAACAGGCGCATGTCCAGCTTGAGGATGTCCGGCTGCAGCGCCAGCACCCGGTCGAGTTGCGAGTAGCCGGCGCCGAAATCGTCGATGGCGATGCGCGCGCCGGCCTCGCGGTAGCGCGCCACCACGTCCGGCAAGCGTTGGCTGGCGCCGCCCAGTTCGGTGATCTCGAAGACGATGCGCGCCGGGTCGATGCCGCTGCGCTGCAGTTGCAGCAGGCTGGGCAGCGGCTGCGCCGGACGCAGGCGGCTGATCCAGCGCGGCGAGATGTTGAGGCTGAGAAACCAGTCCGCAGGCGCCTGGTGAAAGCGCGCCAGGGCATCCTCGCGCACCTGGCGGTCGAGGCGGCGCAGCGCCGCCGGCGGGGTCTTCGGGTCGGCGAACAGCGGGCCGGCGGAATGCGCCTGGCCGTTGGCGTCGCGCAGCCGGGCGAGCGCCTCGACCCCGGCGATGCGGCCGGTGGCGGTGTCGATAAAGGGCTGGAAGACGGCGAAGGGCTGTCCGTCGATCACCTGGGTGTCCTTAGCTGCGAGCATTGGGCCGCCACCGAGGCGGGCGGATCGCTCGATCTAGCAAGATCGCGGCCAGCCCAGGTCTAGACCAGCGGCGTTCAGGCCTCGGCGGTGGGGCGGCGGCGCCGCAGCAGCGGGGCGACGATCAGCGCCAGGCGCAGCCAGCGCCGCCAGCCACGCTTGCCGCCGAGCAGGCCGGCCAGGGCCAGGGCGCCGCCGGCGAGCCAAAATGGTGCGCTGCCCTGACGCAGGCGCAGGCCGTAGTCGCGCGCCTGGCGCAGCGGCTGGCTGAGCTGCAGCGCTTCGTGGCGCAGCTCCTGGCGGTGCATCTCCAGGCGCATGCGCAGCACCGCCTTGCGCAGCTGCCGGCGCGAGGCGCCTTTGGGGAGGGGGGGCAGGCTCATGGCAGCAGTTGCTCGCGGTCGCGTTGCAGTTCTTCCAGGCTGGCGGCGAAGGGCGGCTCGGCGCGCTGCAGGCTGAGGGCCAGCCAGGCGCCGCTGGCCAGCAGGCCGGCGGCATAGAACAGGCACAGGCCGACGGCCACCGCCAGGCGGTGGCTGTCCCAGTAGAGGATCAGCAGCAGCGCCGACAGGCCGATCAGCAGCAGCAGGGCGAAGCCCAGGCACAGGCCGCCCAGCAGCAGGGCGCGCAGGGCCTGGTTGCGCTGGTCCTCCAGTTCGTGGCCGAGCAGCGCCAGATGGCCCTGCAGCAGGCCGAGCAGGGCCGCGCCGAGGCGGCGGGGGGAAGGGCCGCTCATGGCGCGCGCTCAGCGGCGGCTGAGCAGCAGGCCGAACAGCAGGCCCACCGCAGCCGCCAGGCCGAGTGCGCGCCAGGGGTGCTTGTGCACGTAGTCCTCGGTGGCGTCCACGGCGATCTTGCCCTGCTCGCGCAGGCCGGCTTCGGCGCGGTGCAGGGTCTCGCGGGCGCGGCCGAGGCTGTTGCGGATATCGTCGCGCAGCGCCTCGGCCTGTTCGCCGGCGAGGCTGGCAGTGTGCTGCAGGAGTTTTTCGGTGTCGCTGACCAGGGCCTGGAAATCTTCCAGCAGGGCATCCTGGCTGCTCGGGGTGGCGTTTTTACGGGGCATGGAGCGCGTCCTCTGCGTTGGGCATGTAAGGCTTACGAGTGCGTCGAGGCTCGAGGGTTCCGCAAGGGTAGTCGGTAAATGGCCAAGGGCCAGGCTGGTATAGCGCTTGCATTGTGCTGGTGCGCGAAGTCTCGGAGCTGCCCCGTGTTGGGGCTTTTCCGGTCTGGGTCAGGAAGGCCGATCGCAAGCCTAAGTTATTAATTAATAAGAAATTAGTACCAAGGAACCAGAATCGAGCGGCGCCATTTCGGGGCCGTGGCCTGGCGCTTTTTGTGGGCATGGCGGTACGGGTGGCTGCATTGTGGTGCGCGCCGGCTTGTCGATGCCTTGCTTTGGTGCTTTTTCCCCAACGCCGGAGTTTTCTTCGCAGATGGAAAACATCAACAGCGCCGTGGAAACCCTGATCCACGGCTCCAATACCCTGTTCATCCTGCTCGGCGCGATCATGGTGCTGGCCATGCACGCCGGTTTCGCCTTCCTCGAAGTGGGCACGGTGCGGCAGAAGAACCAGGTCAACGCGCTGTCGAAGATCCTCTCGGACTTCGCCATCTCGGCCCTGGCCTATTTCTTCATCGGTTACTGGATCGCCTACGGGGTGACCTTCCTCGAGCCGGCGGCGGTGCTGACCGAGAACCATGGCTACGGCCTGGTGAAGTTCTTCTTTCTGCTGACCTTCGCCGCGGCCATCCCGGCGATCATCTCCGGTGGCATCGCCGAACGCGCCAAGTTCGGCCCGCAGCTGTGCGCCACGGCGCTGATCGTGGCCTTCGTCTACCCCTTCTTCGAGGGCCTGATCTGGAACGGCAACTACGGCCTGCAGGCCTGGCTCCAGGCGCGCTTCGGCGCCGGCTTCCACGACTTCGCCGGCTCGGTGGTGGTGCACGCCATGGGCGGTTGGCTGGCGTTCGGTGCGGTGCTGCTGCTGGGGCGGCGCAACGGCCGCTATCGCGACGGCAAGCTGGTGGCCATGGCGCCGTCGAACATTCCCTTCCTCGCCCTCGGCTCGTGGATCCTGATCATCGGCTGGTTCGGCTTCAACGTGATGAGCGCGCAGACCCTCGACGGCGTCAGCGGCCTGGTGGCAGTCAACTCGCTGATGGCCATGGTCGGCGGCACGGTCGCCGCGCTGCTGGTCGGGCGCAACGACCCGGGCTTCCTGCATAACGGCCCGCTGGCCGGCCTGGTGGCGATCTGCGCCGGCTCCGACCTGATGCACCCGGTCGGCGCCCTGGTCACCGGCGCCATCGCCGGCGCGCTGTTCGTCTGGGCCTTCACCGCGACCCAGGTGAAATGGAAGATCGACGACGTGCTCGGCGTCTGGCCGCTGCACGGCCTGTGCGGCGTGTGGGGCGGCATCGCCTGCGGCATCTTCGGCCTGGAGGCCTTCGGCGGCCTGGGCGGCGTCAGCCTGGCCAGCCAGCTGATCGGCACCGCGCTCGGCGTGCTGGTGGCGCTGCTTGGCGGCTTCCTGGTCTATGGCGTGCTCAAGGCGCTGCTGGGCATTCGCCTGAGCCAGGAAGAGGAATACAACGGCGCCGACCTGTCGGTGCACAAGATCGGTTCGATCAACCTCGATTGAGCCTCGCGCCGCCGGCAGCCCCTGCCGGCGGCGCGCCTTTTGGCGCTACGGCGCCACTCGCTGCAGATCCAGCACGCAGATGCGCCCCGGCTCGGGGTAGTGCCAGTGCACGTCCAGGTCCCACAGGCGCGCGCCGTAGCGGCGCTCGGGCTCGGGCTGCTGGTAGGCCGGGCGCGGGTCCTGCGCCAGGCATTGTTCGATCAGTTCCACCAGCGGTTCGCCCAGGCGCAGGGCGTGGGCCTGCGCCTGCTGCAGCGCCTCGGCCTGCCAGGCCACCGGGATCAGTTGCGGCGCACCCTCGGCCATGGCGTTGCGCGCCTCGGGCAGGCAGTCGGCGTAGGGCACGTAGGGCTTGATGTCCAGCACCGGGGTGCCGTCGAGCAGGTCGATGCCGGACAGGTGCAGGCGGCCCGGCTCGACCCGCTCCAGGCGCACCACCGACTGGCCGATGCCGTTGGGCCGGTGGGTGGCGCGGGTGCTGAACACCCCGACCGCCTGGTTGCCGCCCAGGCGCGGCGGGCGCACCTTCAGCCGCGGCTGCTGCTCCAGCGCCTGGTGAAAGAGAAACAGCAGCCAGACATGGCTGACCTGCTCCAGTCCCTGCACCGCGTCGCCCTGGTCGAACGGCGGCAGCAGCTCCAGCACGCCGCGCGCGGCCGGCGCCAGCTGCGGCTGGCGGGGGATGGCGAATTTTTCCTTGAAGCAGGAACGGACGAAACCGATCGGGGAAACGCTGTAGGTCATGGCGGCGGCATACGGGTCGGGGGCGGCCATGTTAACCCAGGGGCTCAGCCGAACAGCAGCCACAGGCCCCAGGCGATCAGCAGCAGCCCGCCCAGGCGCGCCAGCCACAGGCCCTGCGGCAGGCACTTCTCCAGCAGCACCCAGGCGCCGAGCGCCGCCACCCACAGCAGGTTCATCATCCCCACCACCAGCAGCAGGCCCATCAGCGCCCAGCAACAGCCCAGGCAGTAGCCGCCATGGGCCAGGCCCATGCGCAGGCCGCCGAGCGCCCCGTCGCGCCAGTTGTCGAGGAAGAACTGCAGCGGCCCGCGGCAGCGCGTCAGGCAGGCCGCCTTGAGCGGCAGCCACTGGTAGAGGCCGGCGCCGAGCAGCAGTAGCGCGGTGAGCTGGGTGCTGGCGCTGCGCATCGTGTTGTGCACCAGGCTGAGCTGTTCCAGCCACCACTGCAGCGCGGTGGCCGCAATGGCGAAGACGCTCCACACCAGCAGATAGGCCAGGGCGAACAGCGCCACGGCCAGGTGCCGCCGCGGGGCGGCCAGGCGCCCGCGCAGCAGCGCCTGGTAGAGCAGCAGCGTGGGCAAGGCGCCGGGCAGCATCATGGCGACCATCATCACCGCCCACATGGCGAGCATCAGCAGGGCATCGCCCGGACTCCAGGGCATCGGCATGCCGCTCATCGCCGCATCCGCCATGCCGCCCGGCGCGCTCATGGTCAGGGCCATGCGCTGCAGCGCCAGCCAGGCGAGCGCGATCAGCGTCAGCAGGCACAACAGCCACAACGCCTGTTCCGCCGTCAGCGGGCGGCGAGGCACAACCGCGTTCAGGGCTGCACACCCTGGCCGGTGAAGTGCACCCGCGCCAGGTGGCTGTGGCCGCCGCTGGACTCCAGGTGCAGTGCTGCGTGGGTGCTGTGGCTGCCGCTGGCCATCTCCGCCTCGAGGAACTCGAAGCCCTCCGGCAGGAGCAGGCGTGCCCGCTGCGGCCTGCCGTCGACCGGGCTGCGGATCGGTTCGCCACTGGCCTGCAGCACGCCGGGGATGTGCAGCGTGGCGAGGCGCGCGTCGACATCGATGCTGAGTTCGATGGGCACGAACAGCGGGTCGAACACCTGGCTCAGGGTGGTGCTGAAGACCTGGAACACATTGGCCCCGGGCTCGCTTTCCTGGCCGGAGAGGATGGTCAGCAGCGCCTGACGCTGCGCGGCGTCGGCGCGCTCGTCGATAAACAGCTGGACGCTGCCGTTACCCTTGTGGATGGCGCCGGGCCAGGCGAAGGTGGCGGCCCAGCACAGGCCGTCCAGGGGCGTGGCCTGGAAGTGACCATGGGCGATACGCATCGCCACCACCGCCTCGCAGTTGCCGTGGGTGGGCGGGGCGCTGAACTGGCAGGGACAGCCCCAGTTGCAATTGCAGGAAATGAATTCGACGCCTTGCAGGCGCCAGTCGAGGGTGGCCATGAGCGGTCTCCTTCACCTCGAAGGTGAGTCAGATCCCCCATGGCTAATGCTAGTCGAGCATGGCCCGGCGCCAGCAGGCGGTGACCAAAGGCGCTTCGCTAGTCGATCACCCGGCAACCGGCGTCGCGAAAGGGCCCGGCGAAGCGCACCCAGCCTTCGCCGGGGCTGACCTGGGCGCAGGTCAGGTGGCCGTCGGCCTTGCTCTGCCAGAGAAAGAACGGTGCCGGCGCGGCCAGGCAGGCGGCGCTCAGGGCGAGCAGGGCGGTCAGTAGCAGCGTACGCATGGCGATGGTCTCCGCAAGACGAGAGGCAAACCCTAGCATGGTTGTCAGAAGCGTTCCTTCTCGCCCAGGTAGCGCCACTGACCGAGCGGCAGCTTGGCCATGGGCACGCCGCCGATGCGGATGCGCTTCATCGCCAGCACCGTCAGCCCCAGCGCCGCGCACATCTGCCGCAGCTGCTGCGGCTGCGGGTTCTTCAGGGCGAAACGCAGGCGCTGCTCGCTCTGCCAGCTGGCCTTGCACGGCGGGAACTGCACGCCCTTGTGCAGCAGGCCCTTCTTCAGGCGCTCCAGGCCGTTCGGCGCCAGCTCGCCGCTGACCTCCAGCAGGTATTCCTGTTCCAGCTTGTGGCCGTCCTCGCGCAGCTTGCGTTGCGTGCGCCAGTCCTGGCTGAGCACCACCAGGCCGCTGGCGCCGACCTGCAGCGGCAGGCTCTGCTCCTGGCGGAGGAAATGCCCATGCAGCACGCGTTGCGTGTGCGGGTCGTCGCTCCAGTGGTTGACGGCGGCCAGCGACTGCTGGATTCGCGCGTTGTCGGCGTCGGCCGCACAGTGCAGCAGCAGGGTCACCGGCTCCACCGGATCGAGGCTGGCCTCGGGGTGCAGTTCGACGCGCTGGCCCTCGACCTTGAACTGCGGCGCCTCGACCACCTGGCCGTCGACGCTGACCCAGCCGCCGGTGATGTACAGGTCGGCCTCGCGCCGCGAACAGCCGAACAGTTCGATGACGCGTTTGGACAGGCGGACAGGTTCGCTCATGCGGGGTGGCTCGGCTGGCAAAAGGGCGGCCATTGTAACGCCCCGCCTGTAGGCATGCGGGGTTATTCGGCAGATGAGTTCGGGTAGTCGTGCGGGCTTTGGTATTCGCGCTTGCGCCCGGTGAACCCCTCGAACAGCGCACGATGGCGCGCCAGGCCGTACTCGTCCTGCCGTATGGGGTACTCGCCGACCCACTGGATCAGGTTGTCGAGCATGGCCTGCTGCTCGGTGGCACTGGCGAACTTCTCCGCTTCCCAGGGGCGCCGTCGGCAGTGGGCGATACAGGTATCGACGCCGGGATTGAGGAAGATCAGCTCGTCGCAGTGGGGTAGCGCAGTCTCGATCAGGTCGCCATAGCAGCCTTCGATCACCCAGTGTCGATGTGCCTGGATAAAGCCCATCAGCAATGCCCGGCTTTCGCCAAGCGGTTTGCGCTGAGGCCCCTCGTTCCAGGCGATCTCGTCCAGCGCCAGGCGGGCGACGGCGCGGCCGCCGATCAACTGCCGGGCCAATGTGCTCTTGCCGGCGCCGGCATTGCCCAGCAGCACGATACGCATGGGTGCGTCTCCATTGATTTGGCTCAAGGCAACTCTAAATCGGCCTGGACAGGGCGCGATAGAGCGACTTGTATTGCCGGTGCGAGTTCTTCTCATCAGGCAGACGGCCGATTCCCCCTCATGGAGAGCCAGGCCAAGGAGCGGTGCATGTCCCTCAAGGTTCAGATGGTCTTCGGCACCCGGCCCGAGGCGATCAAGATGGCGCCGCTGGCGCGGGTACTCAAACACTGGCCGGGGGTCGAGCTGTTCGTCTGCTCCACCGGCCAGCACCGCGAGATGCTGCGCCAGGTGCTCGCCGCCTTCGAGCTGGGGGTGGACGAGGACCTCGACCTGATGACCCAGGGCCAGACCCTCAACGGCCTGGCGCAGCAACTGCTGCTGCGCCTCGATGCCAGCTACACCCGGGTGCAGCCGGATATCGTCCTGGTCCACGGCGACACCACCACCAGCTTCGTCGCCGCGCTGGCCGCCTTCCACCGGCAGATCGCCATCGGCCACGTCGAGGCCGGCCTGCGCACCGGCAACCTGCGCGCGCCCTGGCCGGAAGAGGCCAACCGCACCCTCACCGGAGTGCTCGCCGACCTGCATTTCGCGCCCACCGACAAGGCCCGCGACAATCTCCTGCGCGAGGGCCGCGCGCCGGCCGATATCGAGGTCACCGGCAACACGGTGATCGACGCCCTGCTGTGGATGCGCGATCACCTGCGCAGCAGCGGCTGGCAGCCGGCGGCCGATTCGCCGTTGGCGGCGCTGGCGGCGGAGCAGCGCCTGGTGCTGATCACCGGGCACCGGCGGGAGAACTTCGGCCAGGGTTTCGAGCAGATCTGCCAGGCCCTGGCCGAGCTGGCCGGGCGCTACCCCGAGGTGCAGTTCGTCTACCCGGTACACCTCAACCCGCAGGTGCAGGGGCCGGTGCGCGGGCTGCTCGGCGGTCTGGCCAACGTCCATCTGGTGGCGCCGCAGGACTACCCGCACTTCGTCTGGCTGATGGACCGCGCCTACCTGATCCTCACCGACTCCGGCGGCGTGCAGGAAGAGGCGCCGGCGCTGGGCAAGCCGCTGCTGGTGCTGCGCGAGGTCACCGAACGGCCCTCGGTGCTGGAGGGCGGCACGGTGCGGCTGGTGGGCACCGACCCGGCGCGCATCGTCGCGCAGACCGCGCGCCTGCTCGACGATGCCGAGGCCTACCGGGCGATGAACCGGGTGTTCAGCCCCTATGGCGACGGCCACGCCAGCGAGAAGATCGCCCAGCGCCTGCTGCGCTGGGCCGCAACAGCCAAAACCGAGTGACGCGCGATGAGTCTGGATCTGGTCGACCTGCTGGCCTATGTGCTGTATGCCCTGAAATACCTGGCCATCCTGCTCGCCGCGCTGATGTTCCTGCTCGGCCTGGATGACCTGTTCATCGACCTGGTGTACTGGGGGCGTGCGCTGATCCGCCGCTTTCGCGTCTACGCCGAGCACGAGCGCGCCGACGAGAAGCTGCTCTACGGCACGCCGGAAAAGCCCCTGGCGATCATGGTGCCGGCCTGGCAGGAGGTCGGCGTGGTCGGCGAGATGGCGCGCCTGGCGGCCTCTACCCTGGACTACGAGAACTACCAGATCTTCGTCGGCACCTACCCCAACGACCCCGACACCCAGGCCGACGTCGACGCCGTGTGCCTGCATTACCCCAACGTGCACAAGGTGGTCTGCGCCCGCCCCGGGCCGACCAGCAAGGCCGACTGCCTGAACAACGTGATCGATGCCATCCTGCGCTTCGAGGCCGAGGCGCGGGTGGAGTTCGCCGGCTTCATCCTGCACGACGCCGAGGACGTGATCTCGCCGCTGGAGCTGCGCCTGTTCAACTACCTGCTGCCGAACAAGGACCTGATCCAGGTGCCGGTCTACCCCTATGCCCCGGAGTGGAGCGGCTTCACCGCCGGGCATTACGTCGACGAGTTCGCCGAGAACCACGGCAAGGACGTGGTGGTGCGCGAGGCGCTCACCGGCCAGGTGCCCAGCGCCGGCGTCGGCACCTGCTTCAGCCGCCGCGCCATCGCCGCGCTGCTGGAAGACGGCGACGGCATCGCCTTCGACGTGCAGAGCCTGACCGAGGACTATGACATCGGCTTCCGCCTCAAGGCCAAGGGCATGAAGTGTATCTTCGCCCGCTTCCCGGTCAGCGATCCGAAACTGGCCCTGGCGCAGGAGTCCGGGCTGGGCATGAGCCAGCGCTTCGCCCAGGTGATCTGCGTGCGCGAGCACTTTCCGCGGACCTGGGCGCACGCCATCCGGCAAAAATCGCGCTGGATCACCGGCATCGTCTTCCAGGGTACCCGCAACCTGGGCTGGAGCCCGCGGGCGGCGCTCAATTACTTCCTCTGGCGCGACCGCCGCGGGCTGTTCGCCTACCTGCTGAGCTTTCTGGTCAACCTGCTGTTCCTGGTGCTGCTCGCCATGTGGCTGATCGGCCTGTTCAACCCCGAGGCCTGGCATTTTCCCTCGATCCTCTCCGGCAGCCCGCTGCTCAGCACGCTGCTCTGGCTCAACGGCCTGCTGCTGCTCAACCGCCTGTTCCAGCGCGGCTACTTCGTCACCCGCTTCTACGGCATCGGCCAGGGCCTGCTGTCGGTGCCGCGGATGATGTGGAGCAACTTCGTCAACTTCTTCGCCAATGTCCGCGCGCTCAAGCAGGTGTTGGAGATGGGCGACTCGCGCCGGGTGGCCTGGGACAAGACCACCCACGAATTCCCCTCGCTCGGGCAGAGCCCGCAGACGCCGCTGGGCCGGCGCCTGGTCGAACAGGGCCTGATCGGCGAGGCGCAGCTGACCGCGGCGCTGACCAACCCGGTGCGGCGTCGTCTCGGCCGCCAGCTGTTGCTCGACGGCCTGCTCGACAGCCGCCAGCTGGTGCAGGCCCTGGCAGCGCAGCTGGACGAGCCCTGGGCGCCGCTCAACCCCTTCCGCCTCGACCAGCGCCTGATCCGCGCCTTTCCCCGGCGCCTGGCGCTGCGCTATGCGGTGTTGCCGGTGGCGGAGGAGGGCGAGACCCTGGTGCTGGCCAGCGAACGCCTGCTCAGCCAGGTCTCGGTCGGCGCCATCAGTCGCCAGCTCGGTCGTCCGGTGCGCTGGCAGCTGGCGCCGCAGGGGCGGGTGACCCTGGGCCTGCGCCACTGGTATGGCGGCCGCCACAGCAGCGAGGAGAGCCGCGCCATGCTTGCCGCACTGCAGCGCCATGCCGACGACGAGGCCCTGCTGGAGCAGGTGTGCAAGCACCAGGTGCTGTTCGGCGACCTGCTGCAGGTGCGCGGTCTGCTGCCGCCGTCGCTGTTCAACCAGGCGCTGATCGACTTCGACCCGGAGCGGCACTCCCTCGGCCAGCACCTGCTGCAGCGCGGGGTGATCGGCGAGGAGGTGCTGCGGCAGGCGCTGCGCGAACAGGCCGAGGAACAGCGCGAGTCCTATCGGCTGGTGGAGGCGCTGGTATGAAGCGCCTGCTCGGTGTGTCCCTGCTCGCCGGTCTGGTCGCCACTGCGCCGATGGCCGCCGAGCCCTTGACCGGCTTCCAGCAGTTTCGCAGCTACCCCTTCCTCGACCGCGCCTACCGCGAGGCCGGCCGCGACAACTGGGCGGAGGTGGAGCGGCTGATGCGCCATCTGCTCGAGCGCGTGCCGCGCAACGACGAGGCGCGCAGCCTGCTGGTCGAGGCGCTGGCCAAGCAGCGCCGCTACCGCGAGGCCGAGGCGCTGGCCACGCAACTGAGCGACGGTCACGATGCCCTGCTGGAGCTGCGCCTGACCTGGATCGAGCAGGACCCGCCGGGTACCTCGCTGGTCGAAGCCTGGCTGGCGCAGAGCGAGGGCGACGACCATGTGCGCCTGTGGCAGGCCTACAGCCTCAGCCTGGCCAGGTTCGGCGGCGCCAAGCGTGCACTGGACTGGCTCAACGAGATTCCGCCCAAGGGCGACGACCAGGTGCTGCGCATGGCCCGCGCCAACTGGGCCGAGCGCCTGCGCGACTGGTCCGCCACCGAGCAGCAGCTGGCTGCGCTGGAGGCCGAGGGCCGGCTGAGCGAGGATGACTGGCGGCGACTGGCCAATGCCCGCGTGCAACTGCTCGACGAGGCCGGCCTGCAGCGCCTGCTAACGCGGCCGCCGTCGCCGGCGGCGGAGCGGCAGCTACGCCTGGCCATGCTCGATCGCGCCGTCGCCCTGGGGCAGCTGGAGATGGCCAAACGCTGGCTGGCCAGCCTGCCGCCGGCCGACCGCGACAGCGCCGAGCAGCGCGGCCGTCTGTGGGAGCTGGCGCGCCAGGGCGGCGATACGCCGCTGGTGCGCGAACTGGGCGAGCAGCTCGGGCGGCCCTGCCTGGAGACCGTCGAATGGCTGTCGCGTCATGACCCGGGCGCGGCCCTCGAGCAATTGCGCGACTGCCGCGCCGAGGACGATCCGCAGACCTGGCTGGTGCTGGCCCAGCGCCTGCAGGCCGAGGATCTGCTGCAGCGCCAGCGCCTGGCCGAGCCCTGGGACTCGGCGCGTCGCGACAGCCTGCTGGCGCTGTGGCGCGAACAGGGCCGCGGCGACCTGGCCCTGGCCTGGCTGGCGCGTCAGCCGCAGACCCCGGCGGTGCAGCGCCAGCGTGCCGAACTGCTGCAGGCCGCCGGCCAGCGCGAGCAGGCCGAGCGCCTGTGGTTCGACTACTACCGCAGCAGCGGCGACCTTCAGGCGCTGGATCAGGCCAGCTACCTGGCAGTGCAGGCGGGGCGCCACGATGTGGCGCGGCAGTGGTTGGAGCAGGCCTTCGACAGCCGCGGCGGGCGTCTGCCGGCGCCGCTGTTGCAGCGCCTGGCCGGGCTCTATGCCGAGGCCGATGCGCCTCTGGATATGGCGCGCGCCCGGGCGCTGCTGGCGCATCTGGACGGCGACAGCCGTGCCGCGCTGCTCGGCCGCCTGGCCGAAAGCGGCCACTGCGCCTGGGTGCGGGGCGAGATCGCCGATACCACGCGCAACCCTGCCGAGCTGCGCGTGCTCGGCCGCTGCGCCATGCCGGCGCGTCCCGGCGAGGCGGTGGTTTATTACCAGGCGGCGCTGGCTCAGGGCGATCAGGCCAGTCGCCTGCCGCTGGCCTATGCCCTGGAGGCCGCCGGCGATGCGCCGGCGGCCTGGCGCATCTGGCGCGAGCTGGCGCCGGCGCAACTGGACAACATCGGCCGGCTGACCGCCGCGCGCAGCGCCCTGGGCGCCGGCGAGGCGCAGGCCGCCGAGCGCTACTGGCAGGCGGCGCAGTCGACCAGTGCCGACGACTGGGCCCTGGGGGCAGCCATCGCCCAGGCCGGCGGTGACCTGCCGCTGGCCCTGCAGCGCCAGCGCCTGGCGCTGGACCAGCGGCCGCAGGCCGGTCACTACTATGGCGCCGCGGCCACCGCCCAACTGGCCGGCGACACGCAGCAGAGCACGGCCTGGCTGGCCGAGGCGGCGCGGCTGGAGCCGGCCAACCCGCGTTACAACGCCGACTACGCCATGCGCCTGGCCGCCGCCGAGAGCGCCGAGGAGCGGCGCCGCGCCATTGCCCCGCTGCAGCGTGCGACGCGCGACTATCCCGAGGACTACCGCCTCGGCGAGACCCTGGCCTGGCGTTACGCCGAGGCCGAGGACAGTGTGGCGGCGCGCCTCGAGCTGCGCCGGGTGATCGACCTGGAACAGCACCCGGTGGCAGGCGGCGACCAGTACGGCAGCCTGGAGGCGCGGCGCTACCGTCAGCGCCGCGCCCATGAGAGCCTGTCGCGGCGCGACAGCTTCACCCTGGCCAGCGTCTGGTCGCCGGCCGGAGTGGCCACCAACGACATCCTGCGCGACGACGGCAGCCGCGCCGGAGAGAGCCGGCGGGCGGCGTCCAGCAACGTGCAGATGGCCGTCTGGGACCACGCCCTGGGCGCCGAGCCGAGCCGCGCCGGACGCAGCCTGTCGGTCTACGGCCGGGCGCTGCTGGGCGGCGACGGGCGCCACCGCTACGGCCGTTCCCTGGGCACCGGTCTGGGCCTGCGCTATCGGCCGCTCGGCACGCACAACCTCAATCTGTACAGCGAGCTCTATGCGCAGAGCGAACTGGACGACGCCGACTTCGACGGTTTCAGTCTCGGCCAGTGGCTCTATCCGGCCGCGGTGTCCGAGGCGCTCAACGATCACGTGCGCAAGGGCCGGGTCAGCACCGACCTGCTGCTGCGCGCCACCGCCTCCTTCTTCGATCAGGGTGACTGGCGCAACGACTGGCGGGTCGACGAAACGCAGTGGAACGAGCGCTCCCTCTATCTCGACGCCGCCTGGTGGACCCGCGCCGGCGATCGTGCCTGGCTGTCGCGCTACCAGCAGGGGCGCACCTACAAGCTGGCCGCGGCCGGCGCGCAGACCCTGATGCCCTACGGGTTCGTCGAGTTCAGCGCGCAGGACCCGCGCAGCCACTGGCGCCAGGACTGGCGCAGCGGCCTCGGCCTGCGCTGGCAGCTGTGGTACGGCGACAGCCGGTACAACGCCTATCCGGCCAACCTCAAGGTCAACGCCGAGTACCAGTGGGGGCTGGGCGGCAACCTGTACGAACGGGCCAGCGGCGTGCTGCTGCGAGTGGAGGTGGATTTCTGATGCGTAGCCTTGTTCTGGCCTTCTGTCTGCTGCTCGTCGCCCAGCTGCACGCCGAGGAGCGCCTGTTCTTTCAGCCGCTGAATGCCGACAGCCGCCTGCAGGAGCAGGCCTGGCGGGATATCTGGCGCGCCAGTGCCGACGCCGGGGTGAAGACCCTGCTGGTGCAGTGGACGGCCTATGGCGAGGCGGATTTCGGCGGCGCCGACGGCTGGCTGGCCAACAGCCTGCGCGCCGCGCAGGAACAGGGTCTGCAGCTGGTGCTGGGGCTGTACATGGACCCGGCCTATTACCAGCGCCAGCGCGAGCTGGACGGCCCGGGCCTGCAGGCCTACTGGCAGTACCAGCTGGGCCTGTCGCTGGCGCACCAGCGGCTGCTGCGCGAGCAGTGGCAGTTGCCGGTGGCCGGCTGGTACCTGCCGCTGGAGTTGGACGACGTGCAGTTCCTGGCCGGCGAGCGGCGCCAGGTGCTGCGCCGCCAACTGCAGGATTTCGCCGCCCAGCTCGACGCGCCGCTGCACCTGAGCGCGTTCAGCGCCGCGCGCCTGAGCCCGCAAGCTTATGCGGCCTGGCTCGGCGACTTGCAGGCGCTGGGCATCTCGGTCTGGTGGCAGGACGGCGAGGGCACCGCCAGCCTGGTGACGCCGGTGCGCCGCGCCTATGGCCAGGCACTGCCCTGCAGCATCGGCATCGTCCGCGAAGCCTTTCGCCAGACCAGCGCAGACGGCCAGCCGTTTCGCGCCGAGCCGGCCGAACCGCAGCGGCATTACTCCGGCTGTCATGCCGATGCCGTGTTCTCGCTGCGTTATCGCCCTTGGGGCGCGCCGCTCAGGGACAGTGCGCACTAGCGCTGCATCAGCCGGGTGGCCAGCGCCCCTGACGGCGCAGGCGGCGCAGCACCCAGCGTCGGTAGGCCCACGACAGCAGCGGGCGCAGGCCGGGCAGGGCCAGCAGCCAGGCCAGCGGGCGCAGGCGCGCAGTGCGTTGCAGCAGCAGGATGTAGGCGTCCAGCTCGCGGTGGATGCGGCCCTGTTCGTCCGCCACGTGCAGTTCGCTCAGTGCCGCTTGCGGGTCGATGCCGGCGGCGCGCAACTCCTCGTCGCGGCCACTGATATCCAGCCACTGCACGCTGTCGGCGGGCTGGTCGCTGAGGCGTTCGTAGCGGCGGCGGTCGGCGACGCAGCGCGGACAGGCACCGTCGTAATAGACCTTGATCGGCATGGTGGCGAAGCGGTGAGGAACCTGCCGTTGAGTATAGGCCTGCAGAAATGACAAGCCCCGCTCGGGGCGGGGCTTGGCGGTGCGGCGTAGGCTTAGATCAGTTCGCCCCACATGTCGTATTCATCGGCATCGACGATGCGCACGCGCACCTTGTCGCCCGGCTTGACCGAGGTGGAGTCGATAAACACGCTGCCGTCGATCTCCGGGGCGTCGGCCCAGGAACGGGCCACGGCGCCTTCGCCGTCCACTTCGTCGACCAGCACGTCCATCTCCAGGCCGATCTTGGCCTGCAGGCGCGCGCTGCTGATCTCCTGCTGGTGGGCCATGAAACGCTCCCAACGCTGCTGCTTGATCTCGTCCGGCACAGGTTCGAGATCCATGTCGTTGGCCGGGGCGCCGTCGACCGGGCTGTACTGGAAGCAGCCGACGCGATCGAGCTGGGCTTCGCTGAGCCAGTCCAGCAGGTACTGGAAGTCTTCCTCGGTCTCGCCGGGGAAGCCGACGATAAAGGTGGAGCGGATGGTCAGCTCGGGGCAGATCTCGCGCCATTTCTTGATCCGCGCCAGAGTCTTGTCCTCGAAGGCCGGGCGCTTCATGGCCTTGAGCACTTTCGGGCTGGCGTGCTGGAAGGGGATGTCCAGGTAGGGCAGCAGCTTGCCGGCGGCCATCAGCGGGATCACGTCGTCGACGTTGGGGTAGGGGTAGACGTAGTGCAGGCGCACCCACACGCCCATCGCCGACAGCGCCTCGCACAGTTCGAGCATGCGCGTCTTCACCGGCTGGCCGTTCCAGAAGTCCAGCTTGTACTTGAGGTCGACGCCGTAGGCGCTGGTATCCTGGCTGATCACCAGCAGTTCCTTGACGCCGGCCTTGACCAGGCGCTCGGCCTCGGAGAGCACGTCGCCGACCGGGCGGCTGACCAGCTTGCCGCGCATCGAGGGGATGATGCAGAAGCTGCAGCTGTGGTTGCAGCCCTCGGAAATCTTCAGGTAGGCGTAGTGGCGCGGGGTGAGCTTGATGCCCTGCGGCGGTACCAGGTCGATCAGCGGGTTGTGCTCGGTCTTCGGCGGGACCACCTCGTGCACGGCGTTGACCACCTGCTCGTACTGCTGCGGGCCGGTGACCGCCAGCACGCTGGGGTGCACGTCGCGGATGCTGTCTTCGGCCACGCCCATGCAGCCGGTGACGATCACCTTGCCGTTCTCGGCGATGGCTTCGCCGATGGCGTCCAGCGATTCGGCCTTGGCGCTGTCGATAAAGCCGCAGGTGTTGACCACTACCACGTCGGCATCCTGGTAGGTCGGCACGATCTCGTAACCTTCCATGCGCAGCTGGGTCAGGATGCGTTCGCTATCGACCGTGGCCTTGGGGCATCCCAGGGAAACGAAGCCGACTTTCGGTGTGGCGGTGGACATGCGGGCTAACCTCGATGGGCGCCCCGGGGGCGCCGCTGATCAAAAAGTGCGCAATTCTAGCGGCGGATCGGGCACTTGACCAGAGGCGCCTGGTCTTCAGTTGCGTTTGGGCAGCATGCGGACCAGGGTGTTGTCGCCGCCTATATAGTGGTGCAGCAGTCCGGCCGCGGCGTGCAGGCCGATCAGCCAGTAGCCGGCAGTGCCGGCCAGCTCATGCAGTTCCTTGAATTGTCCGACCAGCTCCTTGTTCGGGCCGATCAATGCCGGCAGCTCCAGGCCGAAGAAGGGGACGGGCTTGCCGGCGGCACTAAGGATCAGCCAGCCGACCAGCGGCGTGCCGATCATCAGGGCGTACAGGGCGACATGCATCAGTTTCGCGGGTACGGCTTGCCAGGCGCTCAGCGCCGGCTCGATCTTCGGCGCCGGGGTGATCACGCGAGCCAGCAGGCGCAGCCAGACCAGGGCGAATACGCTCAGGCCGAGCATGAAATGCCATTGCTTGAGCAGCTCGCGGGCGTCGCTGCCCTTGGGGAAATTGCCTTTGAGTTCGATGCAGGCGTAGACGGCGGCGATCAGGATCAGCATCAGCCAGTGCAGGCCGATGGACAGGCTGCCATAGCGGGACGGGGTGTTCTTCCAGTTCATCAGGGCGTTCCTCTGTCGATAACCTGCGTCTTCTGCAGGTACGGTAAGGGTATGCCCGCCTGGCTTAAGGGAAGCTGAGGAAGATCAACGGCGGAAACGAAAAAGGCCACTCGTTTGAGTGGCCTTTTTCTGAAGGTGGTTGCGGGAGCAGGATTTGAACCTACGACCTTCGGGTTATGAGCCCGACGAGCTACCAGACTGCTCCATCCCGCGCCGATGATTCTACGCCTGATTTAAATGCTGTCAATCGGTTTGTTTGTTTTAATCGACTGAGTCAATTGAAGGCGCAAACAAAAAGGCCACTCGCTTGAGTGGCCTTTTCGATGTTTGGTTGCGGGAGCAGGATTTGAACCTACGACCTTCGGGTTATGAGCCCGACGAGCTACCAGACTGCTCCATCCCGCGTCTGTGGGTCGGCATTCTACCGTCGGCTGCGCCGCTGTCAACCATGTATTTGAAGAAAACTGTTTTCAACTCAGGTGCTTAGCGTTAAACAGCTGTTAGATTTCAGGGCTCCAGGCCAGGCCGGGCAAGGCTTCCAAGGGTGTCGTGCGCCAGATGATCCACGTCGACTGTGCATCCCATGTCCGAGTGTTTTTGGCGTCCCACTGGTGGTCGACTGGGTGTTTTGTGTCCGTTAGCGTTCGCAGGCGTGCGGGTCCAGCAGTGGAAAAAGCGGGTATTCACGCGGGGTTCGTAAACCGCCAGGAGATACCCGCCATGCCTTTGACTGGTGTCCAGATGCGCCAAGCCAGGCCCGGTCGTCCCAAGTCCCCCCAAATTCAGTGACGAGCGGGGCTCTTTTCATTCGGCTCTAAGTCGTTTCTCAGCCTGCACCTAACCGCTGCAGGCGAGCTGTTCGGGCCGAATGCTCAGATTCGCCGGACCAGTTACAGCACGGAAGATTTCACGCCCGGCGATGGAGGTGATTTCATCAGCTATTTCCGTGTTCCTCATCAGATATCCAGAACCAGCGGCTGCCCACCGCTTTCGTCTAAAGCGGGTACAGCGCAACAGATGAGCGCCATGCCTTCGTCCGGCATTTGAGCCGGGAGATGGGGGTAGTGCACCTGGCCGCTGAGCACTTTCGTTCGGCACATGCCGCAGGACCCACCACGGCAGCTGAAGTCGGGAGACAGACCACGGCTTTCCGCCAGTTCCAGCAGGCTGCCGCTGCCTGGTTTCCAGCGGGCTTCCCTGGCCGAGGCGGAGAAATACACCGGCGCCGGCGCTGTTGCCGCCGGCGGCTGAGCGGGTGTTGCAGGGTGATTGTCCTCTTTGCGTTGCAGTGTCGAGGGGCCAAAGGTCTCGGCGTGGATGCGTTGATCGGCGATGTTCAGTGTGCGCAGGCCGTCGTAAATCGCTTGGACAAAGCCCCCGGGGCCACATAAGTAGAAGTCATAGTCGTCCACCGGCAGGTGAATCTTGATCGTCGCGACGTCGAGACGTCCGAGCAGTTCATGATCCCGGCCCAGCACGGTATTTTCTTCCGGGCAGCTGAGGGCGCGGTGCACCTGCAACAGGTCAGGGCAGCGTTTGCGCAGATCCGCGATGTCCTGCTGAAAAGGCAATTGCTTCAAGGTTCGCGCGGACTGGAACAGGTGAATGCGGCGCTTGTTTCCCGGCAGCTGGTTCTGCGCCACCAATTCCCGCAGCATCGAAAGCAATGGCGTCATGCCGACGCCTGCGCCGATCAGTACCACGGGGCGTGGCGTGTCTCCGTCAAGGGTGAAGCGCCCCATGGGTGCGCGTACCTGTAGCCGGTCACCGACTCGAACCTGGTCGTGCAGGTAGCGCGAGACCAGCCCCTGAAGCTTGACGCTGATGCGCAGAAAGCTGTCAGAGGGTGCGCTGGACAGGCTATAGGTGCGAACCAGCACCTGCCCCCCGGTGGCCGTGGGAATGCGTAGCGGTAGATGCTGTCCCGCCATGAAACTGACCGTCCCGCCGTTTGGGGGCTGGAGGTAGAAGGAACGGATGTCCTGGCTTTCCTGCTCCAGGCGGATCACTTGCCAGTCCTGCCACTGATTGCGCTGCTGCCCATCGGCTTCGGCCCAGGTACCGGTCATCAGACTGGTCGGCGCGTATTCCTGGAAATTCCAGCGAATCGATAAGGCGCGCGGTCGAAGCACGGCCTGCTGTACGTCGAGGGTCCAGAGGCGTTCGGCACCCTTGAAAGTGCCGATCATCGGGCTGTTGGCAATCAGTTCCGTCGTTCCAAACAGTTGCAGCAAATCGCCATTGAGAAAATCGACAAAAAGCAATCCGGCGACCGGGTTCAGGTGCAGGTTGCCCAGGGTGTTGAAGTGCAAGTTGCCGGCGTAGTCCGGGATGGTCAGGCGGTTCCCGCTGACTTTAATGAATCCAGGCCGCCCACCGCGATGGGAGACATCCACAGAGCGTTGGCCGTCTTCGTGCTCGACGTAGCTGGCGACGAAGAACGTATCGGCATTGCGGATCATCGCTGTCAGGCTGGCGTCCAGCGCCGCGAAGTCCTGGCGTGCGTCCTGCTCGTCGCGGCCTGTCTCCTCGCGGGTGTAGGTGCGTTGCTGGATGTACTGCGGGCAATTGCCGAAGGAGTGCTCGACGGCGACTTCCAGACGACCCGCTTCGACTTGTCGGAGGACGCCGTTCATGCGGTTGCGCCGCCGTGTGTGCAGCTCGATGCCCAGCAGGCCGATCGCGCTGCCGGTCGCAAAGCCGCTGGCCGCCGGGTCCTGCTGGTCGAGTTCGGTGGCTAGCACCAGGCAGCGGGGATCGGGCGAGGTGACGAAGCCTTCCGGCCCTTCGAGTAGCGTCGCCCAGGGCCGGCCCTGGGCATCCACTGCGCCGACGATCATGAAGGGCAATTGGTGATAGAAGTCACGGTGCTGGTCTGGCATGTAGTCACGGATCACCCGCTGACCGTAGGACTCCATGTCCCCGGAAACGCCGGCGCGTTCTTGCATCGCCTTTTCGCCGGCATGCCAGGGAGAACGGCGGGAATTGGTTGAAGTATCCATCACGAAGACCTCGCTGGAGAGGCTGCCGGGCGTACCGGCAGCGGGCGGCGGGTTCAGCCGGCCTGCAGGCCGGCCACGGAGCGCTGCATGGGCACGAAGCCGGGCAGGGCCTCGATGCGGGTCAGCCAGGCGCGGAGGTTGGGGTATGGCGCCAACGACACATTGCCCTCCGGCGCGAGCGCGATGGAGGTGTAGTTGGCGATGTCAGCAATGCTGGGACAATCACCGGCGAGGAAGGGCGTTCTGGCCAGTTCGCCATCCATGATCTGGAACAAGGCATGGGCGCGGGCGATGACGTCTTCGGCATCGAAGCGGGCGCCGAACACCCTGATCAGCCGCGCGGCCCCAGGCCCGAAGGCGACCTGGCCGGCGGCCACCGACAGCCAACGCTGTACACGGGCCTCGCCTAGGGGATCTGCCGGCAGCCAGCGACCGTTGCCATATTTTTTCGCCAAGTAGACGAGGATGGCGTTCGAGTCGCTGACGATGGTGCCGCCGTCGTCGATCACCGGCACCTGACCGAAGCTATTGAGGGCGAGGAATTCGGGGTGCTTGTGGGCCCGCTTGGCCAGGTCGACGAAGATCAGCTCGGTGGGCAACTTCAGCAACGCGAGCAGCAGCTCTGCGCGGTGGGCATGCACCGACAGCGGATAACGGTAGAGTTTGATGGCGCGGGTCATGGCGCGAGCTCCGGTCGAGTTGGGCAAGACATCAGGCCTGAATGCTCCCCAGCACGTCCCGGATGCGCCGGGCGATATGATCCACATGGGTTTCCAGGGCGAAGTGCCCGGTATCGAGCAGCTCCACGATCGCATCGGGATTGTCGCGTTTGAAAGCTTCAGCGCCCGGCGGGATGAAGAAGGGATCGTGCGCGCCCCAGATCACCAGGGTAGGCAGTCGCGTATCGCGCAGGAACGCTTGGAAGGCCGGGTACAGCTTCAGGTTGTTGGCGTAATCGAGGAACAGGTCGAGCTGGATGTCCTTGTTGCCTGGACGTTCCAACAGCAACGCATCGAGGTAGTACGACTCGGGCGCCACCCGCTCCACGTCCTTCACGCCATGCAGGTACTGCCAGCGGGTGCCGGCCAGGTTCAGCACGGCATCGTTCACCACCTGGCGGCGCTCGGGATTGCCAGGTTCGGCCCAATAGTCGCGGATCGGCTGCCAGGCATCGCCCAAACCTTCCAGGTAGGCATTGCCATTTTGCGAGATCAACCCGGTGACTCGATCCGGATGGGCCAGGGCCAGGCGCAGGGCGGTGGGTGCGCCGTAGTCGAATACGTAGAGGGCGTAGCGTTGCAGGCCCAGCTTTTCGACGAAGGCGTCGAGGGTGAGCGCCAGGGCATCGAAGCTGTAGCGGTATTCACGCTCAGCGGGCACCTCGGTGAAACCGAAACCCGGCAGGTCCGGCGCAACGATATGGAACATGTCGGCCAGCAGCGGGATCAGTTTGCGGAACTGGTGGGAAGAGCTGGGAAAGCCGTGTACCAGCAGCAGGGTGGGGGCGGCGGGGTCACCCGCCTCACGGTAGAAGACGCGGACACCGTCGGCGTCGACGAACTGGTGGCGAACCGGGATATGCACGATAGGTGAGGTCATGGCGGTCACTCAGTAACTTGTAAAATGATTATTTATGGTTACCCATGGCGCCGATTATGAACCTTGCCTGTAACCTGTCAACTGGATAAAAAAGGTTACAAGCCAGAATTTTGTAACTGTTCACTTATGGTTTATAGGGTTACCATTTGGCCGGTTACCTTACAGAGCGCCATCATGACCACCACCTCTGCTTCGCCTCCCGTCGAACCCTTCGTACTGGCCGACCACCCCGTGCTGGACATGCTCAATACCTTGGCCGCTCTGGACGGGGCTCCTCTGGAGTTCTGGCGCAGCGACGAGGATGTCCGAGCTTGGCTGGTCCGCACCGGCTGGGACCTACCCAGCACGCGCTTTCCCAAGGGCGAGTTGCTGAAGGCGGCGTTGACCCTGCGCGAAGCGGTGCGGGGGCTGGTGGAGCGACGCAAGGCGGGCGGCCAGGGTTCTCCGGAGGTACTCAATCGCTTCCTGGCCACGCCCAGCCACCTGCGGCTGGACTGTTCGACGAGTGGAGAACTGCGACTGGAGAAAGTGCGGGCAGCAACCACCGCCGAGCAGTACCTGGCGCCTCTGGCCGAGGCGGCTGCCAAGTTGCTGGTGGAAGGAGACTTCAATCTGGTGCGTCAATGCGAACATCCAGATTGCGTGCTCTGGTTCTACGACCGCACCAAGTCCCATCGCCGCCGCTGGTGCAGCATGGCGCTATGCGGTAACCGGCATAAGGTGGCGGAGTTCCGTAAACGCAAGCAGCAGTGATGCGGGTTTTATGAGAAGCACTGAGTCTGGATTGCAGGGACGACTACAACGCCGAGCACCCGACGAAGCTCAGGTCCTGGCCGGCTCCGCTGAACAGGCGTCCTTGGCCAGTCGTTCAGCTGCTCCAGCACCATGTGCACGGCACGTTCACGGACTTCGGGGGAGTAGGTTGTAGTCGTTCTCATGACCTCATCTTCTCGGCAGCGGATCGCCGCGATTCGCTCATGCCTCGCTGCCTTCGCGCTGCCGCAGTGCACGGGCTTGCGTCTGCCCGGAGGGCGTCCAGCTCGGGGGCGCCTCGCGGGTTGGCTGCGGCTTCGTGCGCAGGATCAGCGCGGCGAGGGCAGGGAGGAACAGCAGCGTCAGCAACGTTCCGACCAGGACTCCGCCTATCAGCACATAGGCCATCGCTGACCAGAACACCGAGAAGGTCAGCGGGATGAAGGCGAGGGCGGCGGCCAGCGCCGTGAGCAACACTGGGCGGGCGCGACGCACCGTGGCTTCGATGATCGCTTCGCGTAGCGGCCTGCCGTCAGCCTGCTCGTGGCGGATCTGGTCGGTGAAGATCAGGGTGTTGCGCATCAGGATGCCGCCGATGCCGATCAACGCCAGAATGGCGTTGAAGCCGAACGGCTGGCCGAACAGCAACAGGGTCGGCACCGCACCTATCAGGCCCAGCGGCGCGGTGGCGAAGACCATGAACATCAGGGCGAAAGAACGCACCTGGAACATGATCACCACCAGGGTCAGCAGAATCATGAGCGGGAACCACTCGGCAAGGGCCCGATTGGCCTTGGCGCTTTCCTCGACCGGGCCGCCGATGGTCACCCGGTAGCCTTCCGGCAGGCCGGCGATCAGCGCCTGCAAGTCGGCATATACCGCCTTCTGCACATCTGGCGGCTGGGTACCGGGCAGGATATCGGCGCGCACCTCGAAGGTCGGCTCGCGGTCACGGCGTTTGAGGATGGGCTCCTCCATCACGGCCTGGAAATGGCCTACCTGCTCCAGGGGCACCGATACCCCCGCCGCGTTGGTAATGGTCAGGCCGGCGATGCCGTCGAGGTTCTCCCGCTGAGTATTCAGGGCCCGCACCATCACCGATACGCTGCGAGTGCCCTCACGTACCTCGGTCACCGGGTTGCCGACCAGCAGGGCGTTGAGCTGGCTCTTAACCTCATCGAGGCTGAAGCCCAGCAGGCGCAGACGATCCTGGTCGAGCACCAGGCGGTAGGCACTGCTGCGTTCACCCCAGTCGACGAAGGTGTCGCGCGTCATGGGGTTGGTGCTCACCACGGCGCGCACTTCTTCGCTGACCTGCCGGAGTCGTTCGAGATCGGGGCCGGAGACGCGAAACACCACCGGGAACGGCACCGGTGGGCCGAACACCAGTTGCGTGACGCGCACCCGCGCGGAGGGGAATTCGCCGGCTTCGACACGGGCCTGCATGCGCGCCTTGAGGGCGTCGCGGGCATGCGAGTCGGCGGTTTGCACGATGAGCTTGGCGAAGGCCGGGTCCGGCAGTTCCGGATTCAGCGACAGGAAGAAGCGGGGAGCGCCGCCGCCCACATAGGCATCCACCATCTGCGTCTGGGGTTCTTCGAGCAGGGCTTGCTCCACCTGAGCGACCACCGCTTCGGTGGCCTTGAAGGCGCTACCCGGCGGCATGTAGACCTCCACCAGCAACTCCGAGCGGTCGGAGTTGGGGAAGAACTGCTTCTTCACCGCGCCAAGCCCCAGGATGCTGAGGGCGAAGGCGCCCACCACCAGAACGCTGACGAGCACGCGGCGGTTGACGCACCAACTGACAACACGTCGCAGACGCTGGTAGCCCGGCGTGGCGTAAAGCGCCTCGTGGCCACCGGCCACCGGGCGGATCTTCGGCAGCAGTTTCACGCCCAGGTAGGGGGTGAAAAACACCGCCACCAGCCAGGAAGCGAGCAGGGCGAAGCCGACGATCCAGAAGATGTTGCCGGCATATTCACCGGCGCCCGAGCGGGCGAACCCCACCGGCAGGAATCCGATGACCGTCACCAGGGTGCCGGTCAGCATGGGCGCGGCAGTAGAGGTCCAGGCGAAGGTGGCGGCCTGCATGCGTCCCAGGCCTTCTTCGAGCTTTACCACCATCATTTCGATGGCGATGATGGCGTCGTCCACCAGAAGCCCCAGAGAGAGAATCAGCGCGCCGAGGGTGATGCGGTCGAACTCTCTGCCAGTCGCCAGCATCACCACGAAGACGATGGACAGAGTCAGAGGCACGGCGGCGGCTACCACTAGGCCGACGCGCAGGCCCAGCGCCAGCAGGCTGATGACCATGACCACGGCAAGGGCGACAAAGAACTTGAGCATGAATTCGTTCACCGCCAGGCGGATCTTCTCGGCCTGGTCGGCGACCTTGTCGAAGCGTATGCCGAGCGGCAGGTCGGCCTGGATGCGTGACTCTTCGGCCTGCAAGGACTCGTCCAGCTCCAGGCCGTTGAAATGCGGCTCCATCACCACGCCGAGCATCAGCGCTGGCTTGCCCTGGTGACGGATGCGGTAGCTCGCCGGCTCCTCGTAGCCGCGGCGTACGTTGGCAACGTCGGCGATGCGCAGGAGTCGGCCGCCCGCGTTGATCGGTACGTTCTCGATCAGCTCGAGGCTGTCGAAGGCGCCATCGAGACGGATGTGGGCCCGCGGGCCGCTGGTCTCGACGAAGCCGGCCGGCGCCACGGCATTCTGTTTGGCCAGGCTGTCGAAGATCTGCTCGGGCCGCAGACCCAGGGTGGCCAGACGCTCGTAGGAGAACTCGACGAAGATGCGCGGCGCCTGCTCGCCGAGGATGTTGACCTTCTTCACCCCGGGCAGACGCAGCAGTTGCTGGCGCAGATCCTCGGCCATGCGCACCTGCTGGCGATGCGGCAAGGGCTCGGCCTCCAGTGCGTAGAGGGCGAAGTAGACGTCGGAGTATTCATCGTTGAAGTAGGGGCCCAGGACGCCCCGGGGCAGGCGCTGGGCCTCGTCCGTGAGTTTCTTGCGGGTCTGGTAGAACAGCTGCTGGATGTCCTTGGGACGGGTGGAGTCGAGGAACTGCAGGCGCATCGAGACGAAGCCGGGCTGGGCGATGGTCTCCACCCGGTCATACAGATCCAGTTCCTGCAGGCGCTTCTCCAGGCGATCGGCCACCTGCTCCTGCATTTCCCTGGCGGTGGCGCCCGGCCAGGCTGCCGTGATGGTCATGGTCTTTACGGTGAAGGAGGGGTCCTCGGCGCGGCCGAGCTTGCCGAAGGCGATGACGCCGGCCAGCAGCGTCGCGATGATCAGGAACAGGGTCACCGCCGGCTGGCGCACGGCGTAGCTGGACAGGTTGAAGCCGCTCATCTCAGTGCTCCCGGGCGAGCGAAGGCGTAGCGAGTTCGCGTACGCTGTCGCCGGCATTGAGGAGCTGCGCGCCGAGCGCGACGATGCGCTCGCCAGGCGCCAGGTCTCCCTCCAGCAGCGCATGTTCCTGCCCCAGGCGTAGGACCTTGACCGTTCTCAGCGTAACCCGGCTGTCTGCGCCTATGACCCAGACACCGGTTGCCTGGCCCTTGTCGAGTAGCGCGCCGAGCGGCACCCGTACTTGTCGCGCCTGTGCCGCGCTGCCCAGGTGCAGCGTTACGGTGGAGCCCAGGGCCAGATCGGCATTATCCCCGGCCAGGGTGTAACGGGCGCGAAAGGTACGGGTGACGGGGTCGGCACTGGCGGACAGTTCGCGTAGCGTCGCAGGCAGCGGGGTTTCCTGGCCGTAGGGAATGGCCTGCGCCGGCTGACTGGCCAGCACGCGCTGGGTTTCCGGGAGGTCGATCACCGCTTCGCGTGCGCCCGCATGGGCCAGCCTGACGACCACCTGACCCTCGCCGACCACCTGGCCGCGATCCGCCAGCACCTCGGTAACCACGCCATCGGCGTCGGCGACCAGGGCCGAGTAGTGCTGGCGGTTCTCCACTTGGGCGGCCTCCGAACTGGCGGCGGCATGAGCCGCTTCGGCCACGCGCAGCCGGGTGGCCGCCTGTTCGAATCTCTGCCGCGAAATGGCACCGGTATGGCTCAGGCGGCGATAGCGGGCTTCGTCGTCGCGCGCCTGGCGCAATTCGGCCTGGGCGGCGGCAACCCGATTGCGGGCGGCGCGCAGAGCGAGCTGGAAGTCGACGTTGTCCAGTACCAGCAGGACGTCGCCGCGTGCCACGTGGGAGCCGGGATCTACCCGACGCTCGACGACCTTGCCGCCGACCCTGAAGCCCAGGTCACTGGTGGTACGGGCGGCGACGACCCCGGTGTAGAGCGAGGTGCCGCTGGTGGCTGCCTGCGCGGTTGTGGTCAGCACGTTACGGGGCTGTAGAGCCGGCGCCGAGGTATCGGCCTGACTGTGACAGCCGGCCACCAGCGCCAGTGACAATATGAGGGGGAGTGACAGGGGCTCGGTGCGCATCGTTCGCAGTCCTGAAGGGGTCTGCGGTAATTTATATTATGGTAATAATATAAAATCAAATGCCGTCCATCATTTAATGGCTGGTGCAGCCTCTCAGCATTCCTGCGAGAGGCTCATACGGCACGGCCGGCTCAGGGGGAGGAGAGGTGTGGGCCGGTCGAGCCGACCGACCCACAGGGGGCTAGCTCTGCGGCGTCTTGCTGCGGTACTCGGTGGTGGTCATGCCGGCATAACCCCAGTTATCGGTGTCGACCTCCTCGATCACGATATGGGTAAGATCGGGACGCTTGTTGAGGACGCGTTCCAGGGTCTCAGTGATTTCCTTTATGACCTGGGCTTTCTGCTCGCGGGTGACGCCATCGCGAGTGATTCGAACGTTGACGAACGGCATGGTATTGCTCCTGCGTTGGGGTAGGACGGGGCGGTCTTCACCGCGGTGCGCTATCGATTCTGGCCGCGCTGGCCGACTACCACTTGCCGACGCTCATGCCGCCATCGACGGGCAGCACCACGCCGGTGGTGAAGTCCGCGTTGGCCAGATACAGCACGGCATCGGCGATTTCACTGACCTGACCGATGCGGCCGGCCGGCTGCAGGCCGTTGAGGAAGTCGCGGGTCGCCGGATCGTGCATCGGGGTTTCGATGATCCCCGGGGCGACCGCGTTGACTTTGATGTTGTAGGGCGACAGTTCCAGGGCCAGTGCGCGGGTGGCCTGGTTCAACCCGCCCTTGATCAGCACCGGCAATGCCGCGGGAACCGCCAGGTTGGGTTGCAGCGCGACCGCCGCGGTGATGTTGATGATATGGCCCTGCTTGCGCTCGATCATATGGGCGGCGGCTACTTGCGAAGCGTAGATCACCCCCTTGAGATTGGTTTCCAGCAGGCTCTCGATATCCTCCGGGCTGTACTCGACGAAAGGCTTCGGCAGGAAGAAGCCGGCATTGTTGACCAGCACATCGACCTTGCCGAACACCTCGATGCCCACCTGGAAGATACGCTTGGCGGTTTCCGGGTGGGCAATGTCGCCCGCCACGCCAATGAAGCTGTCGGGGTTGCCGAGTTCGGCGCGCGCCTCGGCCAGGCGCGCCTCGGAGCGTGCATTGCCGACGACGTTGAATCCGCTGGCGAGAAAGGCCTTGACCAGGCCAAAGCCGATACCGCTGGAAGCTCCGGTGATGACGACGGTTTTGTTGCTGCTCATGATGTTTCTCCTGAAGAGAGTGAAGGGCTCTTGCTCGGCGCCGAGCGGAATCTGCGATACGCCGTTGGGAGGGACTATATTTGTGCCTCCAATGCCGATAAATGGGGTTTGGGAAACTTCAGTTGATACATGGTGTAATTAATCATGCGCAGACAGTTCGACGATGTATTGCTGGGCAGCATCGAGCTTTTTTGCCTCGCGGCAGAGGAGGGTGGTTTCACCGCGGCCGCGCTCGTTGCGGGGGTAACCCCGGCAGCGGTCAGCCGCTCGGTCGGCCGTCTCGAGGAGCGCCTGGGGACGAAATTGTTCGTGCGCACCACGCGCAGCATCCGCCTGACCGAAGGTGGGCGCAGTTATTACGAACAGTGCCGGCAGGCCCTGACGCAGTTGGTGGATGCGGAGCGGGAGGTGATGGGCAAGCAGCAGGAACCTTCGGGTACCTTGCGCATCAGTCTGCCCACCACTTACGGGCACCACCGGATTCTGCCGCTGCTGCCCGAGTTCCGGCGGCGCTACCCGAAGGTCCGGGTCGAGGCCCATCTGAGCAACCGCAATATCGATTTCGTCGGCGAAGGTTATGACATGGCCGTGCGTGTGCGAGCCCAGCCCGACTCGACCTTGATCGCCCGCCCGCTGGAAGATGCCCGTCTGCTGGTGGTGGCTGCCCCCGAATACTTGCAGCGGATCGGTGCCCCGCTGGTGCTGGACGATCTGCAGCAGCACGAATGCATCCAGTTCGAACTGCCCAGCAGTGGACGACGGATCACCTGGCTATTCAGCGAAGGGGGCAAGGAGCGAGAGATGCTGACCGATGGCGGCTACCTCTGTTCCGACGACGTGCTCGGCGGCGTGACCCTGGCCAAGCATGGTGCGGGTCTGTTCCAGACCTATCGCTTCATCGTCGAGCGCGAACTGGCGGAGGGCTCGCTGGTGGAGGTGCTTCAGCCGTTTGCCGGGCGCTCGCGGCCTTTCACCCTGTTGTACCCGCAGCACAAGCACATGCCGCTGCGCCTGCGGGCGTTCGTGAACTTCATCATGGAGAAGCAGCAGGCCTGGTAGGCCGCTGTCGTTAGTGCGCGGGTGGAGGGTCGACTAGCCGACTGTACCCTGATGTATCCCAGGCCCTTGCGCACACGCAGGCGTGCAAATCTGCACCCTTTCGACATACCGAGGCTACGGCGGTTGGTCAGAGTGGCGCCTCCCTCTGACTGCTCTGAAAGGAGACGACCATGCGTTATCCCCATCTACTCGCCGCCGCCGTGGCGCTTACCGCATTTGCCGGGCTTGCCCAGGCCGACCAGCACCAGACCGAAAGCGCTGCGAGCGCCAACTGGAAACAAGGTATCCAGCGCACGGATCTGACTCGCGATGATCTCGGCGACTCGGTTCACGAGGTGATTCAGGCACGGGTCGATTTCGACCCGGGTGTGGCATCGCCGAATCATTCCCATCCGGGGGTGGAGGTCGCTTACGTGATCGAAGGCACCTTCGAGTATCGGCTCAAGGGGCGGGCACCGGTGATTCTCAAGGCCGGCGAGTCCCTCTACATCCCGGCCGGCACGCCGCATATCGCCACCAATATCGGTGAGGACAAGGCCTCTGAGCTGGCGACTTACATCGTCAAGAAAGGCACACCGCTGCTCGTTCTGGAGCAGTGATTCCTGCCCGGCGAACGGGCATGACATGAGACCGCCACAGGGCGACGGGATGGCATATCCCGTCGCCCTGTGCCTATTTCCCTTTCAGTGGGTGGCCTGAAGCAGTTGCCGAATCTTGGTTTCGGTTTCGGCATAGGCACCTTCGCCGAAGTGTTGGTAGACAATGCGACCGCCCTGGTCGATCAGGTAGAGGGCCGGCCAGTAGCGATTGCCGAAGGCGTTCCAGGTCCTGTAGCCATTGTCCTGGGCGACCGGATAGGTGATGCCGAGTCGATCTACCGCCTCATCGAGATTGGCCGTTACCTTTTCATGTGCGTACTCGGGCGTGTGCACACCAATCACGACCAGCCCTTGATCGCGATAGCGTTCGTGCCATTGCTGCACATGGGGCAGGGTGCGCAGGCAGTTGATGCAGTCATAGGTCCAGAACTCGACGAGGACGACCCGCCCGCGCAGTTGCTCCAAGGTCTGGGGCTCGCTGTTGATCCAGTGCGTGATCCCCCTGAGTTCAGGAACCGTGGGGGCGGGTGAGGCACTGCGTGGATTGAGCGGGTCGTCCTGGGCGCCTGCGCTGCAGGCGGCAGTCATCAGGCAGGCCGCAAGGAGGCTGAAAAGAGGCTTGATCACGTTGGGGATCCTGTCGTGGAGAGGGCGCGCAAGGCGGCTGGTTGCAGGGGGAGAATGCCGACGCTGCCGTCCGCCGGCGGGCGGGCAGCAGCGCATGCCGGGATCAGATCAGGTTGATTTCGACGTCTATGTTGCCGCGAGTGGCCTTGGAGTACGGGCAGGTGCTGTGCGCGGTATCGACCAGCGCTCGAGCGACTTCCGGCTCCACCCCGGGCAGGCTGACATTCAGCCGCGCCCGCAGGAAATAGGCGGTGCCTCCGGTGCCCAGGTCCACTTCCGCATCCACCGCCAGGCCGTCGGGGAGAGCAACCTTGAGCGCGGCAGCTGCCTTGCCGATGGCGCCGATGAAGCAGGCCGACCAGCCGGCTGCCAGCAGTTGCTCGGGATTGGTGCCGGGGGCGGACGAGCCGGGGGCGGACAGCTTGATGTCCAGCCTTCCATCCGAGCTGCGCGACTCGCCGTTGCGGCCTCCGCGGGTGTGGGTCTTGCCGGTGTAAAGCACCTTCTCGATAGGGTTGATCATGGGGTGTACCTCGTTGATGGGGCTGCGCCATATCTCTTCATTGAGTATCTCGGGCGATGGCGTGAGCCCGAGGCGGCCCAGACTTCCATTCCCTTGTAAGGCGCATGTGTCCAGCCGCGGCCGCTGTGCAAGCCTGTGTAAGATTTCGCGCTGCAATACAGAGCGTTACAAAGCGCGGCCGTGCCTCCCCTAGAGGGGCCCGGCCAGTTCTGCCTTGTGAGGGGCAATGCGGCGTGTCCCGGCGCAGCGACCCTCGGCAAACCGCTCATTGAGGTATCTCTCTGTATCCGCGACCTGGGTATTGGGCGCAGGCATACAAAGGCGCCGGTCTGCCGATACTTCATGGATACATCGCCGGTGCCAAATGGCCAGGCCTGCAAGAGGCCTGCGCATCCCCGTCGAGTTTCGATCGGCGCGCCATCTGCCTCATGCCGGATTCAGCCCTTGTGGCATTACCCGCGCGGTCGACCGCGCTCAGCGTCCGGAGAAATCTTATGTCTCGTACCCATGTCACCAACAAGACCCGTCTCGGCCTCATCGCTGTTGCCCTGGCGGGCGGCATGAGCCTGGCCCAGGCCTCCTTTGCCGTGGAGGCATTGCCTCAGGGTTACCAACTGGCTTCCGCCGAGAAGGCTGGCGAAGGCAAGTGCGGGGAGGGCAAATGTGGTGAAGGCAAATGCGGCACCAGCGAGGCCGGCGCCAAGGTCAGCCAGGCCGAAGGCAAGTGCGGTGAGGGCAAGTGCGGCGACGAGTCCTTCGCCCGCACCGATAGCGACGACGACCACCTGGTGTCGCTCGCAGAGTTTCTGGCCGTAGCCCCGACCCGTCAGTTCGAGTTCGACGAGATGGACACCAACGGCGACGGCTACCTGTCCGAGGCCGAGGTCTACAAGTATCGCAGCAATCAGTACACCTCCAACGGTAAGCCAGTACCCACGGAATTGTTCACCCGCATGAGCCAGGCCAAGGACTGATCCGAAGCCCTCCCGGTGCCCATGCGCGGGAGGGCGTCACCCTATCTGGAGAGCCATCGTGATGCCCTTATCAGCCTTGAATGGCGCCGGCCTTGGTCTGCGCCGCGCCTTGCTACCCGAGTTTCGTCTCATGGCGGACAGCGCCGTGGACTTTCTCGAATGTGCACCCGACAACTGGATTGGTGTGGGGGGCGCTTATGGCGAGCAATTGGCGCGGCTTGCCGAGCGCTTTCCGATTACCTGCCACGGCCTGTCGTTGTCCTTGGGCGGACCGGCCCCTCTCGACCGGGAGTTGCTGCAACGCACCCGTCTGTTTCTCGATCATCATCGCGTTGCGCTGTACAGCGAACACCTGAGCTACTGCTCCGATGACGGCCAGCTCTACGATCTGCTGCCGCTGCCTTTCACCGACGAGTCGGTGCGGCATGTCGCCTCGCGTATTCGCCAGGTTCAGGACATACTGGGACGCCGCATCGCGGTGGAGAACATCTCCTACTACGCCGCGCCCTATCAGGCGCTGAGCGAGATCGACTTCCTCAAGGCGGTGCTGGATGAGGCGGATTGCGACCTGCTGCTGGACGTCAACAACCTCTTCGTCAATTCGATCAACCATGGTTACGACGCAGCGGCTTACCTGGCCGCGATTCCGCCGCAGCGAGTGGTCTACTTGCATGTGGCTGGCCACTATGACGAGGCCGAGGATCTCAAGATCGATACCCACGGCGCCGCGGTGAAGGACGGCGTCTGGAATCTACTGGCGCAGGCTTATGGGCGTTTCGGTGCCTTGCCGACGCTGCTGGAGCGCGACTTCAACTTCCCGCCCCTGAGCGAGTTGCTGGGGGAGGTGGAGCGGATTCGCGCGTTTCAGCATGAAAGCCGAGAGCTTCAGGAGGTGCGCCGTGCCTGAGACTCTGCACGAGCAACTGATGACGCTGGCGCGCCATGTCCGTGATCCGCGGCAGCCGGCGCCTCCCGGTATCGAGGCACGCCGTCTGGCCATCTATCGCCAGCTGTTCATCGGCAACCTCGATTCCCTGCTCGGTGGTGGCTTCCCGGTGATTCGCGCCACGCTTGCACCTGCGCAGTGGCAAGCCTTGGTTCACGCCTTCTACGCCGACTACCGCTGTCAGACGCCACTGTTCACCGAGCTGGCGAAGGAATTCGTCGGTTACCTGGAGGAGGGGGCTGGCGATGCTCTGGGCCTGCCGTCCTGGCTGGCGGAACTGGCCCACTACGAATGGACGGAAAGCGCGCTGCTGCTGAGCGCCAGCTGCGAGCCGGCCCATGATCCCGAAGGCGATCTGCTCGAGGGCGTGCCGCTGCTGTCGACCTTGGCCTGGCCCTTGGCCTACCGCTGGCCGGTTTGCGATATCGGTCCGAATCACCTTCCGACATCTGCATCGAGCGAGCCCACGCTGATCCTGGTACAGCGTCGAACGGACCAGCGAGTGCATTTCTCCCGACTTGCGCCGCTGGCTTATGCCTTGCTCACCTTGCTGCAGGCGCGAGAGTGCAGTGGCCGTGAGCATCTAGCCGCACTGGCCGAAGCCGTGGGCGTCTCCGTCGATGAGATCCTCCCTCAGGGGCAGGCTCTGCTCGAATGCCTGCGTGTGCAGGGCGTGGTGCTGGGCATCCGAGCCTAGCGCCATGCGTGCTCGCTGACGAACCAGGGGCGGCCTGACTGGCTCGTGTGGAGGCGCGGACAATTGCTGTCGTCCCTGACATTGGCGATTGGCTGACCTGAAAATTTCGCCGGCCGGGGTAGTTGCTGAGGGCGCGCTTGACCAAGGCCTGGGCAGGATCATGCTTCGAGCCAAACTGCTGGTGATAGGATACTGATCGTCCGCATGCTTCCATGGGGCCCGATATGGATCGTTTGTCCACCCTGTTGTCGCAGTTCGGCGTCCGCGCAAGGCTGTTTCATAATGGCAGACTGTGCGGCGTGGCGACGTACGATGGCATCGAGCCGCATGGCCACTTTCATCTCTTGCAGGCTGGCAGCGTCACTTTAAAGCGCCCCGATGGAGGGGATCTGCTGCTCAGCCGGCCCAGCCTGATTTTTCTGCCGCGCCCCAGTCGGCATAAGTTGATCGCGGACGAGCCCACGGGCGCCCAGCTCGTGTGCGCTTCAATGGAATTCGATGGCGGTGCCAGCAACCCGTTATCTGCGTCGTTACCCGATCTTTTGGTGTTGCCTCTCGACGAGCTGCCGCTGCTGGCCGACACATTGAGGTGGTTGTTCGCGGAGGCGGCTGCCGGACACTGTGGCAGGGAGGCCGTGCTTGATCGCCTATTCGAGCTGCTGATCATCTTGCTGCTGCGGCATCTCCTCGATCAGCGTGCGCTGAACAGCGGAATGATGGCGGGATTGTCCGACTCGCGCCTGGCGCGCTCTCTGGTACAGATGCACAACGCACCTCAGCGCTCCTGGTCGGTTGCTGAGTTGGCTAGCGAGTCGAACATGTCGCGCGCCGCCTATGCTGCTCATTTCCACTCCGTCGTAGGGCAGACGCCAGCAGATTATCTGCTGAGTTGGCGCATCAGCGTCGCGCAGAAGCATCTGCGCGAAGGGCGACCGATATCAATTGTCGCCGACGAGGTCGGTTATGAAAGCCCATCAGCTCTGGCTCGGGCGTTTCGCCGCAAGACTGGGCAAAGCCCCCGAGACTGGATGAAATCCCTGGGGCGCACTTGAAGGTTGGGGGAAAACGGGTCTGAACCAGAGCCAGGGCTTGTAAGTGCAAGGCTAGGCCCTGTTCCGGAGGCCGACTCCCACAAAGGCACGGCTGACCGGCGTTCTCAGGGCAGGTCAATTCATCCACTTCAGCACCTGTTCGCCATACTCTGGCGGCGTTTTGCGCGCAACCCGGCGAACGATATCCAAGATGGTCTGCTGAGCGAGCGCTTCCTCCATCCGCTGCTGGGCCTGAAGCATGACCGCATGGATGCTGCAGGGACCAGCACTCTCCCAATCTGGTTCCGGGCAGCCGGTCTGGAACACCGCGCAACGTTGGCGCACGTTGCGGCACTCGAAGATTTCCTTGTCGCCGTCGATTGCCCGAACGATGTCCAGCACTGTGATCTCGTCGGCAGGGCGAGCCAAGCGGAAGCCGCCACGCACTCCTTCGGTCGCAACCACCAGATTAGCCTTGGCCAGACGAGTGAACACTTTGGCCAGCAACTCCGGCGGAACGCCTTGCAGCTCTGCCAGCGTTCGCACGCTGGCCTCGCGCCCATCGCCTTTCTCGTCAGTCAAAAAAAGCAGGCAGTGAATCCCGTATTCCACGCCTGCACTGTACAAAGCCATGCGATAACTCCGCCTTATGTGATCGTATTTCTAATGAGGATTTCTAAGGGAAATCCAAGGGCGTCAGCGTCACGCATGCTCGCCAGCGGGCTTCCTTCTATTCAGATTATGCCTTAAGCCCAGACAAACCAAGCGCGTGAAGGTGGATGCCTGATAACGGCGACGAACGGTGCGCTGTTCAGGAGAGAAAAGCTTGCTCGATCTAACTACGACTCATATAGTCGTAGTTGTCGGCCCGCCCTGGAAACGATGAACGCCTTTCCGGCATTGCTGCAGCCGGGTGCGCTGATCCTGATTGATCACCCTATTTCGATTTCTGGAGATTCACATGAAGCAACGCATACTCATCATCGGTGCCGGTTTTGGTGGCATGTGGAGTGCGCTCAGCGCCACTCGTCTGCTGGACAAACACAACCGTAATGACGTCGAAGTCCTGGTCCTTGCACCGCAGGCCGAACTCCATGTCCGTCCACGCTTCTACGAGCCGGATGTGCATCGCATGGTTGCCCCCCTCAACAAACTGTTCGACGCTGTGGGCGTGACTTTCGTTAAGGGCATGGCCGAGCATATCGACGTAGAGCGCCAGGTGGTCAGCTACCGCGACGCCCAGGGCAAGGCTGCGGAGCTGGCATATGACCGGATAGTCCTCGCCTCCGGTAGCAAGGTGGTGCGCCCGGCGCTAGCCGGTATTGAGCATGCCTTCGACGTGGATCAGTTGGACGAGGCGGTGCGCCTTGAGCGGCATATATCGTCCCTGGGCGCACGGCCCGATTCGCCCAGCCGCAATACCGTTGTAGTTGCAGGTGGTGGCTTCACCGGTATCGAGACCGCTGCCGAAATGCCCGCCCGGCTTCGCGCCGCCCTGGGCGAGAACGCCAATCTCCGGGTCATCGTTGTCGATCGCGGGCGCGAGATCGGCGCAGCGTTGGGTGAGGGACCGCGTTCCGCCATTGTCTCCGCAAGTGAGGCGCTGGGCTTGGAGTGGCGTCTGAACAGCCTTGTCGCTGCTGTAGATGAGCGCGGTGTGATTCTGGCCGACGGCGAGCGCATCGACGCAGATACCGTGATCTGGACCGTCGGAGTGCGTGCGAGTTATCTGACCGAACAGATCCCTGGCGAGCGCGACGACTACGGCCGCCTGTACGTGGACGACAACCTCCAGGTTCCGGGTCAGAAGGACGTGTTCGCAACTGGCGACGTGGCCAATGCGGCTACGGACGGAAACGGCAACCGCTCCCTCATGTCGTGCCAGCATGCAATTGCTCTCGGCCGTTCGGCTGGCAACAACGCTGCGGCCAGCCTCCTGGGCGTACAGCCAACTACATATCGCCAAGCCAAGTACGTGACCTGCCTGGATTTGGGAGCCTGGGGCGCTGTATTCACCGAGGGCTGGGACCGACAGGTGCAAATGGTGCGAGATGAAGCCAAGTCGCTCAAGCAGAAGATCAATAGCGTCTGGATTTATCCGCCGGCTGCTGATCGGAGCGCTGCACTTGCCGCAGCCGATCCACTGATCCCGGTCGTTGCCTAATCCCGCAGTTACCGCAACGCCCAGGGCCGTGCAGTGAAATTTCACGGTCCTGGGCAAAAGAGCGCCGAGGCAATCAATATGAACCTGCTCCTTCAGATCACTACACGTCCTCAAGCCCAACCACACATCGAGTGCTACCTGCGCGAATGGTTGCCCGGAGTAAAGTGGACCCTGATACGTCAGACCGAAGACGGCCGTTCGTGGTTGCTCACGCTTTTGGCGAATTCGTGCAGTGACCCTATTGAAAAAACGGTGCGTGCACTAACGCTCAGTAACTGGGTGATTGCAATGGCCTTCTTCTCTTCGCACGAGCAGCCCTTGCCAATGTGCAAAGGCTAGCTTTTGTTAAGGCTGACGTTGAAAGGTGGTGAAAGATGAAATCGACGAAAAGGATCGCCATTGTCATTGTTCTTCTTAGCCTGGCCATATCTGGCCTGGAGAGCGAGAACAGAAGTTGGTCTACGCAAGGCAATGACGTTGATGGCTTGCATTCGACCTGCACTGATCAGTCGGGTCATGACGTTAAGCTGTCAATTTACGGCGGCGATCAGTGTCTGGCTTTCATGCTGATCTGAAGCGAGATTTTACTTTCACTGTGTACGATAAGCGTTTATGGCCGGAGTGCATAATTATGACCGTCAAGAATGTTGTGCGACACGAGTATTCAGTTGCGCTCAAGGGACTGAGTGCTGCGTTTCTGCCGACCCTGTTGTTGGTTGGCTGCGCGCAGAGTCCCGACATCAGATTGGGCCATGATAGTTATTCGGGAACAACTCTAAAACATGATGTCGAATTTTTCGACTGCATAAAGGCGGATGTTCATAAGGGCGAAGAGACATTTGTCGTCAAGGATAATGAGACGTCGATGCTCTTTGTCGGAAAGCCCGATCCCGTCCAAGCTTCAGGTCTTGTTGAGTTATCCGGTTCGCCAGGCGATAGAAGTTACTCGGTATACCAGAGGCATGCCTGGTATGACCATGGGCGCTTGATCAAGGCGGCCGTTCTGTGCGCCAAGGCCTAAGGTATTAGCCAGGCAACTCAAAATGGGGCGGCCGGGAAGCTTGAACACATCTCTACCGGCAGGGGGTGCCCCGATATCCTATCGTGATTCCCGTGTTACCGACGAGCGCCTCGAGGCCGACAGGTCAGCGCAACGAACTGAATGCGGTGCGCGCTTCGAAGCTGAACAGATCCAGCTCTTCTCAGATGGAGAAGTGACCGCCTTTTTCTACGCGATTGAAGTAGACAAGATCGAGGTAGTCCAAAGTTCTTAACTACCTGTCCCTCAGTTCCCGGACAGACCAGTACCTCACGCGGAGGACTTTGCCCTGGTTAGTTCATGGCAGGTTCCTTAGGCTGCTGCTGCGGAACCGTGAAAATAACTTCCGTACTGGTGAGGATCTTGTGAGTCGGGTCGGCCACATCGAGCAACATCCTGTGGGTGCCGGGCTTCAGCCCGACAACAATGATCGGGTCGCCGCTGGTATGCGCCCAGGTACCTGGGGAGCCGTCCAAGGTCACGTGCAGGTGTCCTAGGCGCGGTGACACATCGGCTGCCTCCTTGCCGAACACCGGCATGATGCGAATGTTTTCCGCCCGGTACTGGATTATGACTACCCCGCGAGCCAGAGGCTCGGCAAGCGGAGGGTAAGCAATCAGCTTTGGCGCAGCTTCTGATTGCAGCGGAAGTATGGCGGGAGGTTGACTTACGTCATTGGCACTTTGTGAGTTGGCTGTAACACAAAAAAGAGCGCTTGCCGCGAACGCGGAAAGACCTCGAAGAGAGAGTGGCATGGTGTACTCCTCGCTCGCAGGATTATTAAGAGATGAAGCTGCCTGGGCATCTCACCAGTGCAGAGCCGGCCACGTCGAAGTCTCCGATGCCTAAAGCAATTATATCGGGCTTCGACCACAGTACTTTCCAATCAGGTGTGGCGACATCACTTATGCCTGGGCGCAAGGTCGTTGGCATTAACTGGTCGTGGTATCGATGCCCCTTAGGTCGAAAAGCTCCTGCATGGTGAGGAGAACGTGGTGTGTGGCGATGTCCGCTCCACTAGGGTGGAGAAACGTCCCGAGCATGCAGGGCGCGAGGTCATCCGGCTGATCGTGGCACGGCGCAGCACCTACAAACAGTTAAGTCAGCGCAGTGGCCCATACAATGTCAGGCGCGAAATCGAGTAGGTCGAGGCACAGGTGCGGGCCGGCGTCGAACACCCGTTCCGGCTGATCAAGCGGCAGTTTGGCCGCGTGAAGGTGCGCTTCCGGGGACTGACCAAGAGCACCGCACAACCGGTCACACTGTTCGTCCTGTCGATTCTATGTACGGCCCGTCGGCAATTGCTTGCCGATGCAGGTGCGGTACGTCTGTAAAACGCAAAAACCGGTCAAAGCCGGGTTTCTGCTGCAATCTATTGCCGAGGGCCGGGCAAAAAGCGATTCAGTCGCCGATAGGCTGCCCGTGGCTGACTTGTGCGGAGTTTCCCTAGCAACCCGCAGAATTACTGAGGGACTTTCACCCAAGGCGGATTCTTGGGTGCAGCGACTTATGTATGCGGGGGGCCGTCCTTGGCATCACATCCAGCTTGGATGTAGCTGACTACCAAATATCATTTGCTGGTAGTCCCACCGTGCCGAGTCTCGATTCTTTCAATAAGTCGATCACTTCCGCCTTCGGCGAGAACAGCACCGGAAGCTCCTACAAGAGCACAGATAATAAGGGCTTTGAATCGCCCCGGATTTCCTAGACACTCTCCAAGCTCTGGAAATAGCGCTTTTCAAACTCCACTGGCGATAGCTGCATAGCGCTGCTGTGCCGGCGCTTGGGGTTATAAAACATCTCGATGTAATCG